>Ga0335069_10003560_pt1 | contig 23432 bp, 26 predicted proteins | sample Lox_Sample_11_FD_206714 | JGI IMG/M metagenome (GOLD analysis project Ga0335069, IMG submission 206714) | Soil microbial communities from Loxahatchee National Wildlife Refuge, Florida, United States - Lox_Sample_1.1 | ecosystem: Environmental > Terrestrial > Soil > Wetlands | place: USA... | reverse complement strand
CAGAATGGCGATCATGGCGGTGTAGCGCGCCAGCTCGGCGCGCAGGATCGGGGCGCCAGCAATCGCGATCGTCACCGTATTGTCGCGCTCCGGGCCGACGATCTGGTCGATCAAGCCGGCGAGTTCCACGTCTTTGATGCGATCGTCGAAGTCGGCGACGATCACGGCCGCCGTCTCGTCGGCCGACACCAGGTTGCCGCGGAACAGCCGATCCTGGCGCACCGCCGCCCGCACCTGCTCAACCGCCTCGGAGGTGGTCGGCGGCGCGGGCATGAGCGGCCGGACGTCCATGGTGTCATCCGCCGCGGTCACCGCCTTCACGTGCGGCGCCGCGATGCTGAACAGGCTCGACTCGACGACACTCGGGACCTGGCTGAGGCGCTCCGTGATGCGCTGGACCTTGGCGAGCAACGCCGGCGTGTAGATGTCCCCCTGATTCGCGATCACCCCGATGATGGCGACCGCCTCACCGCCGAAGAGGTCCGAGATCCGATTCTGCACCTGCACATACGGGTGATCATCGGGCAGGTTCGCCCGGCGGCGGATCTCCAGGTGGAGGTGGTCAAGCTGGGTGGCGAGGAGCGCGGTGACCGTCAGCGCGGTGATGACGACGGCTACCCGGTGGCGGACGATGAAGCGCACGTAGCGTTCCATCAGCGGCACCCGCGGCGCCGGCCTCCCCGCGGGCGGACTGCCGCCGCGGGGCTCGCGAGCCTGACTGCCCCCGTCCTCCATGCGAACCGGCCGCGCGGCGAGTCTCCTCACTCCACCCGGTAGATGCAGTACCTGTACTTCGGACAGACATCGTTCTGCAAGCGCCGGGTCAACTGGCCAGTAGTTTGCGCACCGGCGACACCTGGGGGCCCGCTTCCCGGCCCTGCGGACGGGGGTCGGCGGCCAGCCGAGGCCGCTTTCAGCACCGTACCGATGGACGGCGATGAAATCGGCTCACAGCGGAGAGAAGTGGTTTGACCAATCCGTGCAAGCCTGCGATAATCGTTAATCTATGTCGGGGCCAGGAAAGGCAGAGACGATGTTCAAGGTTGGTGAAAAGGTCGTCTATCCGGCTCACGGGGTTGGCGTCATTCAGAGCATTCAGACCCGTGTGGTGTCCGGGACCGAGAAAACGTTTTACATGCTCCGCATCCTGGACAGCGACATGACCATCATGATCCCGACCGAGAACGTCGCGTCGGTGGGTCTGCGCCGCGTCATTGGCAAGGAAATGGTCACCAAGGTCTACAAGATCCTGCGCGAGAAGCGGGTCGAGATCGACCAGCAGACCTGGAACCGGCGTTATCGGGAATACACCGAAAAGATCAAGACCGGCTCGGTGTTGGAGATCGCCAAGGTGCTGCGCGACCTGTTCGTGCTGAAGGGTGACAAGGAACTGTCCTTCGGCGAGCGCAAGATGCTCGATACGGCCCGCAACCTGCTCGTCAAAGAGCTCTCCATCGCACGCTCCCACCCCGAGGAGAAGATCATGGAAGAGCTCAAGAGCATCTTCGCACACTGAGCTGGCGGGACGCTCGGGTCCCGCAACTGATGCGGTGAGGGGCAGAACAGGGTACCCTGCCCTGCCGTGAACACCGCCGCCGTCATCGTTGCCGCCGGCCCCGGCAGCCGTCTCGGCGCGGGACTGCCCAAGGCGTTCATCGACCTCGGCGGCATTCCGCTGGTCATCCGATCGCTCCGGGCGGTGCTCAGCGCGCCCGCGATCATGTCGGCGGTCATCGTGGCGCCTCCTTCCGAGGTCGATCGGACGCGCAGGCTGCTCGACGTGCACGGGCCCTGGCGCTGTCCGGTGGCGCTCACGCCGGGCGGTGCCGAGCGCCAGGATTCGGTCCGCAACGGGTTGGCGGCAGTGGGGCCGGCGGAGCTGATCGCCATACACGACGCCGCACGCCCCTTCATAAGCCGCGACAGCATCGAGGCAGCCATCGCCGCGGCGGCACAGCACGGCGCGGCGATCGTGGCCACGCCCGCCACCGACACGTTGAAGCAGGTTCACCCCGAGGGCTGGATCGAAGCCACGCCGCCGCGCGAACGAATGTGGGTGGCGCAAACGCCCCAGATCTTCCGCGCCGACCTCATCCGCGCCGCCCACACCCAACCTGAGAGCCGCCATGGGGCCGCCACGGACGACGCCGTGCTGGTCGAACGGCTTGGCGCGCGGGTTTACGTCGTCCGCGGCAACCCGGAGAACCGCAAGATCACGACGCCCGAGGATCTGCGTTGGGCGGAGTGGTGGCTGGCACAGTCGCCAGGCTCTCGTTGAGACTGCCGGAACGGAACCCCTGCAGGTCCACGGTCACGTACAGGAACCCGAGCGCCTTGAAGGCCTGCACCAGCTCCGCGCGAATCGCCGGCTCGGTGAGCCGCGCCAGCTGTCCCACCGGCACCTCGATGCGAGCGACCGGGTGGTGATTGCGAACTCGACACTCGGGAAACCCGAGGCGGTGCAAGACGTGCTCCGCGCCCGCCACCTGGCGCAAGCCGTCGAGAGTAATCTGGGTCCCATATGGGAAACGCGACGAGAGGCACGGGCTGGATGGCTTGTCCGCCGTCGGGAGCCCGATCTGCCGGCTCAGCGCCCGGATCTCCGCCTTGGTGAGCCCGGCCTCGGCGAGCGGATGCCGTACGCCTTGCTCCTCCGCGGCTCGCAAACCGGGTCGGTAGTCTCCCAGGTCGTCGAGGTTCACCCCATCGACGATCTCCGTGATCCCAAGCTTCTTCGCCTCGGCGCGGCAGATGTCGTACAGACTGCCCTTGCAGAGATAGCAGCGGTCGACCGGGTTGGCCGCGTAGCCCGGGATCTCGAGCTCGTTCGCGTCGATCACCAGGTGGCGCACGCCGAGGGTTTCGGCCAGCGCCAGGGCCATCGCCTCGTCGTCCTCGGCTGCGGTAGGCGACCGTGTCGTCAGCGCCACCGCCCCAGCGCCGAGCTCTTCGACGGCCACGCGCAGCAGGAAGCTCGAGTCCACCCCGCCGGAAAAGGCCACCAGGGCGCGTCGCATCGACCCGAGCGTCTGACGCAGTGCCGTCAGCTTCTCATCCACGATCAGATGCCCTCGGCTTGGAAGATGTCGCTGGTGAGGTAGCGCTCTCCGGTGTCGCAGAAGACCGTCACGACGGTCTTGCCGGGCCCGAGCCGCCGCGCGATCCGCAACGCGGCGTGGCAGTTGGCCCCGGACGAGATGCCCAGCAGCAGGCCCTCGTCACGCGCCAGCCGCCGCGTGCAGTCGGCCGCCTCCGCATCGGAAACGGTGAGGATCTCGTCGTACAGATCCTCATCGAGGATGTCGGGGACGAAGCCGGCGCCAATGCCCTGGATCTTGTGGTAGCCGGGCTCGCCATGCGACAGCACGGGCGATGCCGCCGGCTCGACCGCGACGATCCTGATGCCGGGCATCCGCTCGCGCAGCACCTGCCCGACGCCGGTGATGGTACCGCCGGTGCCCACGCCGGCCACGAACGCGTCGATGTGATCAAATTGCTGCAGAATCTCGGCCGCCGTGGTCTCGCGGTGGGCCGCCGGATTGGCCGGATTGCTGAACTGCTGCGGCATGAAGTACTCGGGGTGCTCGGCGAGAAGCTCTTCCGCCTTCCGAACCGCCGCATGCATGCCCTTGCTATCCGGAGTCAGCACCAGCTCCGCGCCGTACGCCATCAGCAAACTGCGCCGTTCGACGCTCATGGTGTCCGGCATGGTGAGGACGAGGCGGTAGCCTTTGACCGATGCCACCAGGGCGAGGCCGATGCCGGTATTGCCGCTGGTCGGCTCGATGATCGTATCCCCTGGCTTCAAGCGCCCCTCGCGCTCCGCCGCCTCGATCATGCTGAGACAGATGCGGTCCTTGACGCTGCCGCCCGGATTGAGGTTCTCCAGCTTGCCCCACACCGTCGCGTCGTGGGGGCCGGTCAATCGGCGCAGCCGCACCACCGGGGTGTTGCCGATGAGGTCGATCGGTGTCTGCGCGACGGCGGGACGCATCGGGATCCACCTACCTCTGCGTCAGATGTATCGGCGGGTGTCGGGCAAAGTCAATTGAGGGCGGACGAGCAGCAGCGCTCATGAGCGCGGTGCCTGAGCAGACTCTGGCGCTCTTCCCGGGCGCACTGGGCGATCTCCTCTGCTGCTGGCCGGCGTTGGAGGGGCTGCGCCGGAGGAGCAGCGCAGCGCTCACCGTCGCCGCCCGCGACGCCTGGTTCGACGTGCTGCCCGCGGATCGAGTGACCCCGATGTCGATCGACCGCCGCGAGATCAGCGACCTCTTCAGCACCGGTGCGCTGAGCGACGCATCCCGCCGGCTGTTCGGGAAGTTCGCGCGGGTCGAGAGCTGGACTGGCCATGGCGACGAGAACTTCACCCGCCGTCTGGCCGAGGCGAGCCGCGGCGCCATCGCCGTGCATCCGTTTCGCGCCCTCGCCCCCGATGAGCATGCGTCGCAGTACTATGCGCGATGCCTCGGGGTCGTCCCCATCCTCGAGCCGTTCGCGGTGCGGCCCGAGGCCGCACGGTGGGTCGATGCCTTCTGGCAGCGGCACGGGCTCCGAACGAACACGTTGGTCATTCATCCCGGCAGCGGCGGCAGGCACAAGAACTGGCAGGGCATGGCGGAGGTCGCGACCGCTTGGCGAGCCGGCGGCGGCTCGGTCGTCGCAATCAGCGGTCCCGCTGAAGACGAGCGCAGGTCGGACATTCCGCACGATGTCGCGCTCCAGTGCGAGCGGTTGGATCGCGTTGCCGCCGTGCTGGCGCGCGCGCCGCGCTACCTCGGCAACGACTCCGGCATCAGTCATCTGGCCGGCGTGGTCGGCACCCGTGGCGTCGTCGCCTTCGGTCCCACCGACCCGCGGGCCTGGCGCCCGCTAGGCGACGGCCTGCGCGTGCTGCACGCGCCCGAGGCGTGTCGACGATGCGGCCCGGATGGATGGTGCATCCATCGCCTGTCCGTGCGCGCCGTGCTCGATGCGCTGCGCGCGACGCCGGTTGCGGGGAGCGCGAGCGAGGCGTAGGGAAATGAGGGCCGCACCGCACCCCGTCCGACGCGAAGGGGGAGACGTTTCCATGCTCGATCTGATCATCCGAGGGGCACAGATCTGCGACGGCACCGGCGCGCCGTGCCAGTCCGGCGACATCGGCATCGCAGGCAGCCGCATCGCCGTGCTCGGTCGGGTCGACGGCGCGGCGCGACGCGAGCTGCATGCGGACGGCCTGGTCGCCGCGCCGGGATTCATCGACGTGCATACGCACTACGACTGTCAGGTGTCGTGGGACCCAGCGCTCACGCCCTCGTCGTGGCACGGCGTGACCTCCGTCGTCATGGGCAACTGCGGCTTCAGCATCGCCCCGTGCCGTCCCGCTCATCGCGAGCTGCTGATGGAGATGCTGCTCTACGTCGAGGGCATGCCCACCGAGGCGCTGCGCGCCGGGATCCGCTGGGAATGGGAGACGTTTCCGGAGTATCTCGACGCGCTGGAACGGTGGCGCCCGGCGCTCAATGTCGCCGCGTTCGTCGGTCACTCGGCGGTCCGCTATTTCGTCATGGGAGACGCCGCGGTCGAGCGCGCCGCATCCGCCGACGAGCTGGCACGCATGCAGGACGTCGTGCGCCTGGCGATGCGCGCGGGCGCGGTCGGCTTCTCGACCTCGGAATCGCCGACCCACTTCTTCGGCAGCGGCGTGCCGGTGCCGAGCCGGGTGGCCCCGCGCGACGAGATCGTCGCGCTGAGCCGGGTGTTGGCCGAAGTCGGGCGCGGGATCGTCGAAGTCGCTCCCCTGCACCTGATCGGCGGCACCGACGACAAGCTCGCCGACCAGTCCTTCTACATCGAGGTCGCGCGTGCCGCGCGCCGACCGGTCACCTGGGCCCCTCTGTTGGCCAATCCGTTCGATCCCTCCGGCGCACTCCAGATTATCGAGTCGTCTGCGGCGGCGCAGCGCGCCGGCGACGCGGTGTATCCCCAGGTCGGCTGCCGCCCGCTCGAGGTCCGCGTGAGCTTCGCCAGCGCCGGTATCGCGATCGCCAACAACCCATTCTGGAAGCCCATCCTCGATCTGCCCGCGCCGGAACGCCGCCAGCGGCTGGCCGGGCGCCCGCTGCGCGACGAGCTGCGCGACCTGTCGCGCGGCGGGAGCTTCGTCGCCGCGCTCGGGCGGAGCTGGCACCATATCCTGTTGCGCGCCTCGTCCGTCCCGCAGCACGCGCCGCTGATCGATCGCAGCATCGCCGAGATCGCGGCGGGGCGCCGAGCCGACGAGGTGGATACCCTGCTGGACCTGGCGCTCGAGGCCGATCTGGACTGCCAGTTCGGCATTCCGATCATGAACATCGATGAAGACGTCGTCGGCCAGCTCCTGCGTCATCCGGCGGGCATCGTCGCGCTGTCGGACGCCGGCGCGCACGTCGACACGCTCGCCGACCAGGGCTTCACCACCACGCTGCTCGCCCACTGGGTGCGGGAGCTCGGCGTGCTGCGGCTCGAGGAGGCGGTGCGGCTGGTCACCAGCGTGCCCGCCGGGCTGTACGGGCTCGGCGACCGCGGCGTGCTGCGCGCCGGCGCCGCCGCCGACGCGGTGCTCTTCGATCCGACCCGCGTCGGCCTCGAGCGCACCGAGCTCGCGCGCGATCTTCCCGGCGGCGCGGCGCGACTCATTCAACGACCGATCGGCGTCGAGCACGTCGTCGTCAACGGTGAGCTGTTGATCGACGCCGGCACACAGACGGACGCGCGCAGCGGCTGCGTCCTGCGGGGCGTGTAAGCGCCCAACGCTGCCTTGACCAGGTACGGGTTGAAACGTATGAAGGTTCGGGCTGCGCGAATGATTCGTCCTGTCGAGTGGCGCAACGGCGCTGTGGTTCTGCTCGATCAGCGCTTGCTGCCGATGCAAGAGGTCTATCGCGTCTATCGCGATCACCGCGAGGTGGCGCGCGCGATCCGCGAGATGGTGGTGCGCGGCGCGCCCGCCATTGGCGTCGCCGCCGCCATGGGCATCGCGCTCGGCATTGCGCGGACGGCCGATGGCGATGCCGCCCGCGCATTCGACCGCATCTGTCGCCGCTTCGCCGCCACGCGGCCGACGGCGGTGAACCTCTTCTGGGCGATCGAGCGCATGAAGCGGGTGTTCGGCCGCGCCCGCGGGCGCAGCGCCGAAGTCGTGCGCGAGATGCTGCGCCAAGAAGCCATCGCGATCTACCACGAGGACATCGCCAACAACCGCGCGCTCGGGAAATACGGCGCCGCCCTGCTCAAGCCGCGCACCACCGTGCTGACCCACTGCAACGCCGGCGCGCTGGCCACCGCCGGCTACGGCACGGCCCTTGGCGTGGTGCGCGCGGCCCATGAAGCCGGCAAGCAGATCGGGGTGATCGCGACCGAGACCCGCCCATTCCTGCAGGGCGCGCGGCTCACTGCCTGGGAGCTGAAGCGGGACCGCATCCCGGTGACCCTGATCACCGACAACATGGTGGGCCACTTCATGAAGCGCGGCGTGATCGGGGCGGTGATCGTCGGCGCCGACCGCACGGCAGCCAACGGCGACGTGGCGAACAAGATCGGCACCTATACGATCGCCGTCTTGGCGGCGCGGCACCGCATTCCGTTCTACGTCGCCGCCCCGACGTCGACCGTGGATTTGGCCTGCCAGAACGGCGACGAGATTCCGATCGAGGAGCGCAGCGCGCGCGAGGTCACGCACCTGCAGGAGCGTCAGATCGCGCCCAGCGCGGTCAAGGTGATGAACCCGGCCTTCGACGTCACGCCCCATGGGCTGGTCACGGCGATCATCACCGAGCGCGGCGTCGTCCGCGCCCCGTACGCGAAGTCGCTCGCCCGCCTCCTGGGTCCCGAGGCGCGCGACGTCCGGCGCCGCATCAGCCGTCAGTCGGCCGGCGGCGACTGACGCAGGCGTCGCGCGCTCACTGCCACACCACGCGCCGCAGGTCCCCCTGCCCGGCGTGCTCGCCGTCCGCGCGCTCCACGGGACGGTTGTGGGCATCGACGAACACCAGCTTGGGCTCCCACGCCCGCGCTTCGGATTCGCTCATCCAGCCGAAGGTCGCGATGATGACCAAGTCGCCGGCACGGGCCTTGTGCGCGGCGGCGCCGTTGATGCACACCACGCCGGAGCCCGGCTGGCCGCGCAGCGCATAGGTGCGGAAGCGCTCGCCGCTGGTGACGTTCCAGATCTCGACCTCCTGATGCGGGATGATGTCGGCGCGATCGAGTAGGTCGGCGTCGATGGTGACGCTGCCCTCGTACTCCAGGTTCGCCCCGGTGACGGTGGCGCGGTGGATCTTGCTGCGCAGCATGTTCCGGTACATCCTGGTCTCCCTCCTGCGACTCAGGCGGATGTCGCGGCGAGTACGGTGTTGTCGATCAAACGGGCACGGCCGATCTGCACGGCCAGCGCCAGTAGGGTCGGGCGCTCGATGGTCGGGACCGGCTCGATCGTCTCGGCGTCGACCAGCTCGGCGTAGTCGACCCGGGCGAGCGGCTCGGCCGAGAGGACGGCGCGCACGCGCTCGAGCACCACGTCGGCGCCGCGGACACCGCCGGCGTACGCGTCGCTGCCCGCTGCCAGGGCGCGCGACAGGCAGCGGGCGGCAACGCGCTCGGCGGTTGACAGATACGCGTTGCGGGAGCTCATCGCCAAGCCGTCGGCCTCGCGGACGATCGGCGCGCCGACGATCTCGATGCCGAGGTCGAGGTCCGCGGCCATGCGGCGAATCACGGCGAGCTGCTGGAAGTCCTTGGCGCCGAATACCGCGACGTGCGGCTTGACGGCGTTGAAGAGCTTGGTGACGACCGTGGCGACACCGCGAAAGTGTCCCGGACGCGAGCGACCGCAGAGGCCGGCGCTCACGCGCGTGACGGTCACCTCGGTCTGGAAGCCGGCCGGGTACATGTCGTCCGCGGTCGGCGCGTAAAGGACGTCGACGCCGGCGGCGGCCAGGGCCGCTCGGTCCCGATCGAGGTCGCGCGGATAGGCGGACAAGTCCTCGGCGGCACTGAACTGCATCGGGTTGACGAAGATGGAAGCGACACACGCGGAGGCGCGGCGGCGCGCCTCCGCGATGAGACTCAGATGCCCGTCGTGCAGGTAGCCCATCGTCGGGACGAGGCCGATACGCCGGCCACCCGCACGGGCCCGATCTGCCCACTCACGCATGGCGGCTGGGGTCTCCAGCTCCAGCATCGATCTCACCCCTGCGCGGCGCGCCGGCGCGTGCGCGGAGCGGGCGGTGCCGCACCGTCCAGTGTCGCGACCGTAGCCAGCGACTGGAAGCTGTGCGCGGCGGTGGGAAAGGCGCGGCCGCGCACTTCGTCAGCATACGCGGACACCGCCGAGCGCGCCGCCGACCAGAGATCGGCGTAGCGCTTGGCGAAGCGCGGCGCGACGCGCTCGCAGAGGCCGAGCACATCGTGCAGCACGAGGATTTGCCCGTCGCAGCCGATCCCGGCACCGATCCCTATGGTCGGGATGGTCAGCCGCTCGGTGAGCTCCGACGCCAGGTCGAGAGGGATCCCCTCGAGCACGATCGCGAAGGCCCCCGCCGCCTCGACCGCGAGCGCGTCTTCGATCAGCCGCTCGCGCTGGCCCGCCGCTTGGCCGTGGCGGCGCCCCTGCACCTTGTGGCCGCCCATCCGGTGCACGGATTGCGGCGTCAGGCCGATGTGCCCCATCACCGGAATGTCGACCGCGGCGATGCGCGCGATCGTCTCCGCGACGGCGCAGCCGCCCTCGAGCTTCACGGCTTCCGCGCCCCCCTCCTTGATCAGGCGGCCCGCGTTGGCGACCGCCTCGGCGGGGCTCACCTGGTAGGAGAGAAACGGCAAGTCGGCGACCAGCAGCGCTCGGCGACGCGCGCGGGCCACCATGCGGGTGTGGTAGACCATCTCATCCATCGTCACCGGCAGGGTGGTGTCGAAGCCCTGCACCACCATGCCGAGCGAATCGCCGACCAGGATGAGGTCGACACCCGCCTCGTCGACGATGCGCGCGAAGGGGAAATCGTACGCCGTCACGGCGACGATCGGCCGGCCGCCGGCCTTGGCCTTGACGATCTCGGGAACGGTAACTTTCTGCTCCATCCGAAAGCCCTCCGAGACCGAGTGGCGGAGGGCTGTTCGGGAGCAGGATCGGTGACCCCGGTTCCACGGTCCCGCTGCGAGCCTGGTGAGTCGGCCTGACGTTGCCGCTCGACTCGCATCGGGGTGTTCCGGCGATCAGAAACCCGACGATGCCTTCCGTCTCGGTCCGATGCGGCCCGGTATCGTACCGGGCCTATCTGGATCCAAGCGGTATGTAGTGCTGCACGCCTTGCCCCATCTCGCGGATCTCCCGCATCAGGTCGGCCGTCTCCTCGGAGTGGGCGACGAAGTCGATCTCCGAGCAGTTGACCACGAGGAGGGGCGTTTCCTCATAGTGAAAGAAAAAGTCCTTGTAGGCCTCCGCTACGCGCCGAACATACTCCGGCGTGATGTGGCGCTCGTAATCGCGCGACCGCTTGCGCAAACGCGCCATGAGGACGTCCGGCCGGGCCTGCAGGTAGACGACGAGGTCCGGCTTCGGGAGCCGCGCGCCGAGCATGTGGAAGAGCTGGCGGTAGAGCACCAGTTCGTCCGAATCCAGATTGATCTGCGCAAAGATATGGTCCTTCGCGAAGAGGTAGTCTGATACCAGACTCTGGCGAAAAAGCTCTTGTTGTGCAAGCTCCTGCTGCTGCCGGTAGCGGGTCAGCAGGAAGAACATCTGGGCCTGGAAGGCGTATTTGTCGGGCTCGTCGTAGAAGCGGCGCAAGAACGGGTTGTCGTCGACCTGCTCGAGTACCAGCCGGGCTTGCCATTCCTCGGTCAGGATCCGGGCCAGCGTCGTCTTGCCGACCCCGATGGGGCCCTCGACGACGATGTACCGCGCGCTGCTCACGGTGCCCCTCCCGGCTGCCTCGCGTGCGAGTACCATGGGGGGGTCGAGGCTGTCCAGGCAGTGCGGCGCGAGGTGCTGCTCAGATGCGCATGACACCGCGGCGTGGAGTCGTCGTCCCGTACGTCTCGGCCGACACGGGCGCGCCCATCTCCGCCAGCGCCGACCGATGCTGCGACGGCGGCGTGCGGATGAGTCGATCCTCGATGGCCTTCAACTTCGCGAAGCTCTCGATCCCCAGGACCCGCTCGATGAACGCGGCGGTCAGCGGCCAGCGCGCGGCGTCGACGCGGAAGCGCGCGAAGCCGGCGTTGCGGAAAAAGCAGGCGATCGAGACGTCCGCAATCGACAGGGACCCGAACAGAAAGCCGTCAGCCGGTACCTGCGTCTCGAGGTAGTCGAGCACGGCAGGGATCTCGACGTTGAGCGTCGTGTCGACCACCGCCTGATCCGTCGGCTCGCCCCAGACGAAGGGGTTGATGACGAGCTGGTTGAAGAACCGCCAGATGAAGACCTCGCCCATCCGCGAGTCGGCGAACTCCTCCAGCCACCGCGCTTGCGCGCGCTCGGCGACGTCGACCGGATAGAGCGCCGGCTCGGGGTGGCGATCCTCGAGGTACTGGCAGATGACCGACGAGTCGGCGAGCGTGACGCGGTCGTCGAGCAGGACCGGGATGCGCCGGATCGGGCTCAGCTTCGAGAACCGCTCGTCGCCCATGAAGGGAATGATGGGGTCGATCTCGTAGGCCAGGCCCTTCAGGTCGAGGAACACCAACACCTTGCGTACGTAGGGAGAAAGGTAGCTGCCAATGACCCGGACGCGATCCTTCATGCCTGCCTCCTGACCATCGCTGTCACCCGGAACTGCGGACGGACTGGGCCCCCTCTACAGCAGACGCACGAGCAGGGTCAGGGTCATCACATACAGTGCGATGTTGCCCACGCCGAAGAGGATCGTGCGCCAGGGCTGCAGCCCCGCCATGTAGACCGCCGTGTGCGCCAGCCGTGAGATCGTGAACGAGACGAACAACCACCATGCAACGCGATACGAGGGGCCGGTCAGCGCATACAGGAAGCCGCTGGCGAAGAACGGCAGGATGTTCTCGAGATCGTTCTGGTGCGCGCGCCGGACACGCTCGATCTGCGCGTCCGGGGCCGTCACCGGCTCTACGCCAAAGAGCTTGTAGTCTTCTGGCGCCGCGTACACCCGGTGCGTGGTCCGGAGCGCCCCCGTGATGTTGGAGGTGAGGAGCATCTTGATCACCAGGACCGCCGCGCACAGGGCAAACAGGTGCATGGTTGGATCGGTGAGCAGGGCGTTCATGCGGTTCTCCTTTCGCTTCGGCCCGCACCCGCTGCGGGCACCCTCCGGCCTGCCGCTGAGACTTCTCCCCCTGCGCGCCCTATCACACTTCGCAGCGCGGGACGCCTGCTCCGCGCTCGGGCGCGATGGACGTCGCGCACGATCGGGACGAACGCACGCTGCACCATGGTGCCCAGCGCCAGCGCTTGCTAGCGTTCGCCGTGTGAAGCAGGAGAAATCGGCCGACCGCGACATCGCCGTCAACCGCCGCGCCCGCCACGAGTTCCTCATCGAGGAAACCTTCGAAGCCGGGATCGTGCTGCTCGGCAGCGAGATCAAGGCACTGCGCGAGGGCAAAGCCAACCTGAAGGACAGCTATGGCCGGATCGAGGGCGATGAGGTGTGGTTGTGGAATGCCCACATCAGCCCCTACGGACCAGCCTCCCAGTTCGGACACGAGCCCACCCGCAGCCGCAAGCTGCTCCTGCACCGCAGCGAGATCGCCCGCTTGAACGGCAAGGTGAAGGAGCGCGGCCTGACGCTGGTGCCGCTGCGCCTCTACTTCAAGAACGGCCGCGCCAAGGTCGAGCTGGCGCTGGCGCGCGGCAAGAAACAACACGACAAGCGCGAGTCGATCAAGGAGCGCGAGGTGCAGCGGGAAATCGATCGGGCGATGAAGCGGTAGAAGCATAGAGGCGTGACCAGTGACCGGTGAGCGGTGAACAGGCTTTGCACAGGAGCCTCAGCCTGAGCCTCAGCCCTCGAAAGGAAGGCTCAGGCCGAGGCTCAGGCTGAGGCTCCGACCGGTCACCGGTCACGCCTCTGTTTTAGATGAGGTAGCGCAGCCAGAAGAACGCCTCGCTGTTGTGCTTGTACTGCCCGACCACTGAGTCCTGGCGACCCGCGATGAACAGGTATCCGGCGCGGGCCTCGAAGTGGTCCCAGAACCGATACGTCACCCGCGGCATGAGCATGGTGTAGCTGCTCTCGATCGCCTGCGTGGCGACGATCTGGGCGGTGAGGTCGTCGTGGAAAAAGTTCTTGCGCAGGTTGCCCACCAGCACGGTGTCGACGTTCTTGATCAGCAGCTCGACGTCGTTGTTCAGGACATCGGTCTGGTTGACCTGCAGCAGGAGCAGGTAGCCCTCCCACGAGTAGTCGGCCCCGATCCCCCACTGCACCGAGTCGCGCACCGCGAACGACTGCGGAATGGTGATCGGCACCGGCGAGGTGCCGTGCGCGATCTCCATCAGCGCGCGCGCGATCTCCGGCGCGAGCTCGTCCGGATTCGACACCAGGAAGCGGATGTCGCGAGGAAACGGCCGGCCGGCAACGAAAGACGCCTCGAAGCGGAAGGTGAAATCACCCCAGGTATACGCCGCATCGCCCCCGGCGAGGTCGATGGTGCGAAAGATCGGCGACAACGTTGTCGTCGCGGTCACGTTCTGAACGAACGGCGGCACCGGCGAGGGCTCGCCCGCCGCCTCCGCGGTGAGGAGGAACGCTGGGGTCCGGTCGAAGCCGTGGTAGTAGCAGAGGGAGAAATCGACGCCGTGGCTGAAGGCCGACATCCGCGTGGCGTACCCGGCGTTCTCCATCCGGAAGCTCGGCGGCGAGGTGTTGTCGAGCTGGAAGCCGATTGGGACCGAGAGCCCGAACTGCGGCACCCGAAAGGTGCTCGGGGGCACGGCGGCGGGCGGGAACCAACGCTCGCCGAAGAGCGGGAAGCGGTACGGAAAGTACTGCGGGATCCAGATCGCCGTGACCCGCGCCTCCTCGGGAATCCAGTCGCTCGCCGGCAGATAGTACGACGCCTGGATCGCCGGGACGGCGATCTTGCGTTCCTCCTCCTCGAGCAGGAAGGGATCGGAGTAGCGCTCGACGTTGAGCACGTCGGTCGGCTGGATGCGGTCGAGCTTGCCCCAGGCGAATTTCTGCAGGCCGACGCGCAGATCGAGGGCGTCGAAGCTAAGATCGGCGAAAGCGCTCTCGAACTCGACCGACGGCGAGACGCTCTGGAACACGTCGCGATAATTGTAGACCCCGCCTCTGGTCTGCTCGGTCGCCGGTCCACCGTGCTGGGTGTTCAGCGAAGCCTCAAGTGCCAGGTGCTCCGAGACGCTGTAGCGGCCACGCAGCCAGAGCTGTTCGAGGACCAGCTCGTTCGGGCTGGATTGATCGGCGCGCACGATCCCGCGCACCCCGAGCCACCCGGTCAGCTCGAGCGGCCGCCCGTCGACCGTCAGCTCGGCGGCGCGCGCCGAGTTCCCGCCCGGCACGACGATCGCCACCACCGCAGCCACGCCGACGAGCCAATGCCGCGTCACGATCCCCGCTCCCGCGCGGTATTAACTTGAACCGGGCCGCAGCTGCAAATATGGAGAGTCTGGGCGGCGGCGCCGAGCCCGCCGGCACCTGCAGGAGGACCCGATCCATGAGCTCAGCTGACCAGCTCAGCCGTGCCCTCGACGGCGACATCGTCATGGTGCACGAGCGCTTCGTCCGCGCCATGGAGGCCCGGCTGCCGACCATCGAGATGGCGTCGAAGGAGCGCTACTTCGCCGTACTCACCGCGCTGGTGGCGAAGCTGGAGACGCCGGACAAGACGCTCCGCCAGATCCTCTCGGAGATGATGGCCGAGACCGGCCGCCACCTGATGGAAGAGATCAGCGCCGCGCGCTGACCGCCGCCGCCTCACGGCGTGGGCGTGGCGGTGAACTGCGATGTCGGGGTCGCCGGCACGTCGCCGGGAAAGATCAGGTCGTTGTTGCCGCACGCGCTGATGAACATGAGGATGCCGCCGTACAGCAACAGGGCGGCGACCAGCGCCCGCACCTCAGTGCGCGTCCGCGTTCCGCGGTGGTCGGGGGACGGGTGCGTCAGCATCGGTCAACACTTCGCGCTCGGCGCGGCGCCGAGGATCGCAACCACGGCGGTTTGCACCGGCTCTCCTGTCACAACGACGTCGGTCTCGTCAACGAAGACGTTCAGCTCGCTGCGCACACCGAACTCACCCGCCAGGTAGATCCCGGGCTCGATCGAGAAACAGGTGCCGCGCAACAAGCGGCGCGTGTCTGGGGTCTCGAATCCGTCGATGTTGGCTCCGTTGCCGTGCACCTCGGTGCCGATCGAGTGGCCGGTGCGGTGGACGAAGTGCTCGGCGAAGCCGGCGTCGGCGATGACGGCGCGCACCGCCGCGTCGACGTCGCAGCCGCGCACGTGCGCATGAGCACGCACCGCGCGCCGGGCCGCCTCGACCCCCGCGTCGCGCGCCCGGCGCACGACATCGAACACCTGCGCCTGCCGCGCCGGGATCGCCGACCCGACGTACCCGGTCCAGGTGATGTCGGCGTAGACCCCATCCGGTTCCTTGGCCCACAGATCGATGAGCACGAAATCGCCGGGCCGGATCGGCGCGCCGCCCTGCGGCGGCGGCTGATAGTGTGGATCGGCGCTGTGCGGCCCCACCGCGACGATCGGCGGATGGTGGGTCACCAGGCCGCGCGCGGTGAACTGATCGAGGATGAACCGCTGCAGGTCGCTCTCCGTGCAGGCAGTGGCGGCTCGACACCGCTGCGCGACCTCCACGAAGGCGGCGTCCACGACGGCGCGCACGGCCCGCGCGGCACGGCAGTGGCTCGCATACTGCGTCTCGTTCCAGACCGCCTCGAAGCGCTGCACGAGATCGGCCGATGACACGACCTCTGCGCCACACTGGCGCACCAGCTCGACGGTACCGGCGTCGACCCGCGCGATGTACGGGACGTCGTTGCGCGGCGAGTACTGCATGGCCACGCGGCGCGCGGCGCCGAGGAGCGTGCGCAGGCCTGCGTGCAGCTCCTGCCAGGTGCGGTAGATGTGGACGGTGCCGGGGAGATCGTCGAGCACGCGTGGCTCGACCGCCGATACGAGGCCGCGCGGCGGCTCGGTCGCCGCGACCAGATAGAACCAGCGCCGCGTCGCCAGCCCCTCGCCGAGACCCAGGATCCGGCGTCCGATCGGATCGCTGCCGCGAAAGTCGCAGAACAGCCAGGCGTCGAGCCCCTCTTCGATCAGGGCCTCCTGGAGCTCGCGCAGCCGTTCGTCGCGCATCGTCCAGCGAAGCTACCGGAACCCGTCGGACGGGTCCAATCTCGCACCGGCATGCGGCGCGCCGGGGTGCCTGCGCCGCCCGCTCGGCTGACTGGTCACCAATTTTGATCCGCGATACGCTCCTCGGGTCGGCATGCGCCCCACCTTCATTCCACGATTGCTCAACCCCCCGTTCGGTGACCCCGGCCTGTTCGTGAGCCTGCGTCACCATGGGCGCGCGATGCTCTTCGACCTCGGCCGCATCGACCGCCAGCCGGCCGCGGCGCTGCTGAAGGTCACGCACGTGTTCGTGTCGCACACCCACATGGATCATTTCATCGGCTTCGACCACCTGCTGCGGATCTTCCTGGCCCGCGAGCTGCACGTCGAGCTGTTCGGTCCGCCAGGCATCATCGCCAACGTCCGTGGCAAGCTGGCCGGGTATACGTGGAACCTGATCGAGAGCTACCCATTCACCCTGACCGTGCACGAGGTCGGGCTGGAACAGATCGAGAGCGTCCACCTGCCGGCGCGCACGGCCTTCACGCCCGAGCCGCGCGGCGCCCGTCCGTTCCTCGGCGAGCTGGTCGACGCCCCGGAGCTGACCGTCACCGCCGCTCACCTCGACCACCGCATCCCTTGCCTCGGATTCGCGCTGACCGAGAAGACCCGGCTCAACGTCCGGCCCGAGCGCCTCGACGCGCTGGGGGTTCCGCCCGGTCGCTGGCTGAACCAGCTCAAAGAGGCGGTACGAGCGGGCCGGCCGGACGATACCGTGATCCGCGCCGAATGGTCGGAAGAGTCCGAACCGCGGTCCGCGACGTTCACCCTCGGCGAGCTGCGCGACCGGCTGTTGGTCGAGACGCGCGGCCAGAAGATCGCCTATGTCGTCGACACGCTGTTCAGCCGCGGCAACCTGGCGCGGATCAGCGAGCTGGCGCGGGGCGCCGACGTGTTCTTTTGCGAATCCCTCTTCCTCGACGCCGACCGAGAGCAGGCGACCAAGCGCTACCACCTCACCGCTCGTCAGGCCGGTAGCCTGGCGCGCGCGGCCGGCGTGGCGCGGCTGGAGACGTTCCATTTCTCGTCGCGCTACGATCGCGACCCCGTTCCACTGCGCGCCGAGGCGCAGGCGGTCTTTCGCGGCGAGCTCCCGCCCGACGAGCCGAGCTGACGGTATGGCGCTCACCGCCGAGGCGCGCGCCTTCCTCGACGCCCATGCGGTCGGCCACCTCGCCACGACCGGCGCCGACGGGGCACCGCACGTCGTGCCACTCTGCTACGCGCGCATCGATGATCGGCTGTACTTCGTCGCCGACGACAAGCCCAAGCGCCGCGGCCCGCGGGCCCTCAAGCGTCTCGCCAACATCGCCGCCAATCCGCGTGTCGCGCTGGTGGTGGACGACTACGACGCCGACTGGAGCCGCCTCGCCTACCTGCTCCTGCACCTCGATGCGGAGGCGGTCGATGACCCCGTCGAGTACGCCGGCGCGCTCGCCGCGTTGCGGCAGCGCTACCCACAGTACCGCCAGATGACGCTCGAAGCCGCCACGCATCCGATGGTGCGGATGACGCCGCGCCGATGGCACCTGTGGCGAGCGCATCCCCGGCCGTGAGCCTCTGCGGCACGCACGGGCCGGTCCAGAGGCGCGAGTGCGCCGTCACGGCTCGAGCAGACGAAGCGAGCGCTCGGCGGCGCGGCGCAGCGACGGATCGGCGCCGTGGGCCGCGCGTCGCAGTGCGTCCATCACCTCGGGGCACCGCTGCCCCAACCCACCCAGGGTGCCGGCCGCAGCGCGCTGCATACGGGGGTCGGCGTCGTCGATCAACGCCGCAATCCGGCGCGCCGCGTCGGCGGCATCGCGATGCACGACCGCGATGACGGCCAACGCCGCCAGCCGCGTCTCGATGTGCTCGTCGGCCAAGCCGGCAAGCGCCGCATCGAATCCCTCGGGGACGGCGAGATCGCGCAGACAGTACAGGGCCATTTTGCGCGTCGGCCCGGCAGCTGCCGCGGCTGCCAACACGCGCGCCACGACGGGTGCGCGCTCGCGGTTCGCCAGCTGCTTGAGCAGATCGGCCGCCGCCCAGCGCAGATCGCCGTCGTCGAGGCCCATCACTTCGAGTAGCGTCGGCAGTGCCGTGAGTGGTACGGGGCCAACCAGAGAAAGTGCATAAGCCGCCCCCCAACGCAGCCGCACGTCGGGGTCGTCCAGCGCGGCCTTGAGCGGCCCGCCGACCCGCACCCCGCGCTCCGACAACGCCGCGAACGCTTCAGCGGCGCGGCGCTGGACCAGCTTGCGGTCGTCGCCGAGGCAGGCGCGCAGGGCGTCGAGCTCGGCAGCCGTCGGCGCCGTCGGGGCTCGCACCATCGCGGCCATCGCCGCGACGCGAGCCTCGGGCGAGCCGGCGAGCAGCGCGTGCGGCATGGCTGCTTCTACGCCGCGCGCACGATCGTGTCGACGACCGTCTGCAACGGTCCGACGCCGAGCAGGAAGCTGCGTGGATCGGCGTAGACGGCGTCGACGACCGCCGCCACCGCGGCGCGGTCGCGCCGGCAACCGCGCAGGCGCGCTTCGAGTCGGGCGATCGACGGGGAGTCGGCGAGGAAGTCGCCGGCGAACAGCAGATCGTCGATCGTGCCGGCGGGCGCGGCCAGGTAGACCTCGAAGACGCCGAGCTGCCCCCACTCGACCGCGTGCCGATCGAGACCTGGCCGCAACCGGCGCGACGCCACCCATGTGGCCGCATCGACCGCGGCTTGCGGCGGCACGGTCGGTGCGCTGCCAGCCGTCACCGTGAGGCCGAACTCCTGTGCGAGCGCACCCGCCACACCGGTTGCGAGATCCTCGAGCGCCGGCCTGGGGCCGAGGTCGGCCAGCGACGCAACCTGGGCCGGCGCGGGGATCTCGGCCGCCACGACGCCTGCGGGGTCGACCGCCGTCGCGAGGTCCGCGAAGCGCGCCCAGCAGTCGCCGGTCGCCAGCACGGCCTCGAAGACGGTCGCGCCGTCCTGATCGGTCTCGAGCGACACCAGGCCGAGCATCCGCTGGTTGACAGTCACCCGATCGCGACCGGCGTAGAACGCGTCGACGCCGAGCCGCCGCAGGCCGCCGAGGAGCGCTCGCACGCAGCGGTTCAACGCCTGCTCAGGCCGCAAGGCGAGCGGATCGTCCGACACCAACCCCGAGCGATGCGGCAGCGTCAGCGAAAGCGTCGCGACGCCCGGCCCGAACGGGAGCACGCGGCCCCCCCCGAGGCGCCGGTGCAGGCCCACGCGGCGGCCGGGATCGCCCACCGGCGCGAGATGGTAGCGGCCGAGCGAGAGCCCCTCGCCCGCCAACTGGTACGCGCGCAGCGTCATGCGGCGCGGACGGTCCGCGGCGCGCCCGAGGAGCTGGAGATCGATCGCGTGGCTGCTGGCGGGGTCGAGAGCGTGCTGCACCAGGACCTCGACCGTGCGCATGCGCACAGACTAGTCGGGTCTCGTCTTCAAGAGTAGCGCGGCGGCATCGCACCGCTGACTGCCCTGACGCGCCGCCCCGACGGGTGCCGGCACCAGCGGACTCCGACCCGCTGCGCTCGCCGCATCCGAGTTGCGTTGCGTCCGCTCATCGGTATTCTCTCCCAGGATGCTGGTGCGGTGGATCAACACGGTGGGCGGAATCGTCGTCGGAGCGATCCTTCTGCAAACGCCTGGCTGTACCCTGCCCGAGTGGTTGTCGCACAGACCTCCGACCTCCGGCGCTCCGGCGGCGGTCCAGGACAGCACCGGCGGATTGACGGTCACCGCATTGCCAGTCTACCGGCTCGTCACCAGCGCCGCGCTGGCCGATCTTCCGTCGCGCCTCCTGGTCATTCAGGTGCGGCTCAGCACGATTGACGACGCGGCGCTGAGCGTGACGCCCGACGACGTCGGGTTGGCGCTGCCGAACGGCGATCACGCACACGTCTTCGATCGCGCGCGCGCCGTGGAGATCCTCCATCGCGCCTTCCTCGCCGACGCCGATTTCGCCTATCTGCAGCACAACGGCGGCACGCCCCCCGTCGGTCTCAGCATGTACGTACAGGCCCCGCTCACCGATGCCGTCGTGAACAACCTCTTGACCGAGGGCGTCTTGACCAGCGAGCAGCCCCTGCAGGGGTACATCGTGGTGGACACCGGCGCGCCGATGGCGTCGCTCGACGGGGCCTCCCTCGAGGTCAGCGCGCGTCGCCTGGGCGACAGCACAGCCGTGCGCGGCACCTATCAGTTTCCCGCCCAGCCGGCGGCGAGCTCGGAGGCGCGCTGACCGTGGGGACACGCGGCGCCGATCGGCCGGACGTCGATCTGGCCCGTACGCGCTGGCTGGCGGACGCCCTGCGCGCCGGCTTCGACCCGGTTCACCTGTCGGTCGAGGACGAGAGCGCGCGCCACGCCGGTCACCCGGGTGCCGCCGGCGGCGGCCACTTCCGCGCCCTGATCGTCTCGGCTGCGTTCCGCGGCCTGAGCCAGCTCGCGCGCCAGCGCGCCGTCTACGCCCTGCTCGGCGACGCGATGCGGACAACCATTCACGCGCTGGCACTGCAGACCCTGACCCCGGAGGAGTGGGAAGCGGGGGCCGGAGGTCGGGGGTCGGGGGCCGGCAGGAAATGAGCGGCTACCCGACCCCCGATCCCCGTTCCCCGACCGTCGCGCCCCGCGAGGGCTTCGTCGATGTCGGCACCGTCCGCCTGCACTACGTCGACTGGGGCCATACGGATCAGCCGCCGGTGCTGTTTCTGCACGGCGGTTCCGCGCACGCCCGGTGGTGGGACTTCGTCGTCAACCCGCTCGCGGATCGCTACCGCTGTATCGCGCTCGACCTCCGCGGCCACGGCGACAGTACCTGGCCGGCGCCTCCCGACTACCGGCTGCAGACCCACGCCGCCGACGTCGCCGCGGTCATCGACGCCCTCGATCTGCGCGCCGTCGCCGTCGTCGGCCATTCGTTCGGGGGCTTCGTCGCGATGGCGTTCGCGCGCGCCGCCGCGGCGCGTCTATCGGCGCTGGTGATCGTGGACAGCCGCGCGCGCATCACGGCGCGCTCCGCGCGCTTTCTGGAGGCGTTGCGCAAGCTCCCGCACCCGCGCTACGCCAGCCTCGAAGAAGCCGCCCAGCGCTTCCGCCTCCTGCCATCGGCCACCAACGCCGCTCCCCACGTGATGGCGCACGTCGTGCGCCACGGGATGGTCCAATCAGCCGACGGAAGCTGGACGCTCAAGTTCGACCGCCGCGCGATGGCCGACACCCCAGCCCAGGATCTGTCGCCCGCGCTGGCGGCCATCGGTTGCCCGATCCTCGCCATCCGCGGCGAGCACAGCGAGATCCTCTCCGCGGCCGGCCTGGTCGAGTTTCAGGCGGCAAATCCGCGCGCGACGACGACCGAGGTCAGCGGCGCGCACCACCATGTGATGCTCGATCAGCCGGACGCGCTGGCGCGCGTGATCGGCGAGTTCCTCGCCACGACGTGATCTCCGGGGAGACCTTCTCCCCCCAGTCGTCTTGTTGTAAGCAGGCCGCGCATGGCGCACCGCAGCGACTTCCTGACCGTCCGAGGTATCCGCACGCATCTCTTGAAGGGCGGGCGCGGCCGGCCGCTGCTGGTGCTCCACCCGGAGTTCGGCGCCAACATGTGGGCGCCCTACCACGACGCATTGGCGGCCCACTTCCAGGTCGTCGCCCCCGACCATCTCGGTTTCGGCGAGAGCGAGCGGCCCGACTGGCTCGACGGCATCGACGACCTCGTCTTCCATTACGTCGATCTCCTCGATCTGCTCGACATCGACCGCGTGTCGATCGTCGGTACTTCGCTCGGGGGCTGGATCGCCGCAGCGTTCGCGGTGGCCCACCCGGAGCGGGTCGATCGCCTGGTGCTCGCCGCGCCCGCCGGGATCAAGGTCGATGGCATCCCGCGCTACGACCTCTTCGCCAATCCGCTCGAGACGACCCTCCAGCGGCTGTTCCACGACCCCGCCCGCGCCGCCCAGATCTTGCCCGCCGAGTATGGCGCTGAGGTGATCGTGCGCGGGTACCACGAGTACACCACGCTGGCACGGCTGACGTGGAACCCGTACTTCTACGACCCCAAGCTCCAGCAGCGCCTCCCGCGGCTGCGCCAACCGACCCTGCTCGTGTGGGGCGAACAGGATGCCGTGCTGCCGCCGCCCCACGCCGACGCCTTCGCCGCGCTCCTGCCGCGCGCCACGCTGCACATGCTGCCGGCGTGCGGGCACCTGGTCCCGTTCGAGCGCAGCGAGGCGTTCACCACCTTGGCGATCGACTTCCTGACTGCCTGAATGCAGTTCTACTACTTCCATCTGATGCCGTGGCCGTTCCTGCCGCGGGACTTCGACCGCGCCTACGATTCGGCCTGGGTGACGCTGCCCAACCGGCTCTACGATCCCAAGCGCGGTCACCGGCTGTACAACGAATACCTCGACGAGCTCGAGCACGCCGAGCGCATCGGCTTCGACGGCCTGTGCGTGAACGAGCACCACCAGAACGCCTACGGCACCATGCCCTCGCCCAACCTGATGGCGGCGGCGCTGGTGCGGCGGACCAGCCGCGCCAAGCTCGCCGTGCTCGGCAACGCCATCGGTCTGCGCGAGCACCCGCTGCGCGTCGCCGAGGAGATCGCGATGCTCGACGTGATGTCGGGCGGCCGCATCATCTCGGGCTTCGTACGCGGCATCGGCTGCGAGCACCTCTCGCTCGGGGTCAATCCGACCTACTCGCGCGAGCGCTTCTACGAAGCGCACGACCTGATCCTGCGCGCCTGGACCGAGCCCGGCCCGTTCACGTTCGAGGGCAAGCACTATCGCGTGCGCTACGCCAACATCTGGCCGCGGCCGCTGCAGCAACCGCACCCGCCGGTGTGGCTGCCGTCGCAGGGCAGCCCCGAGACCATCGCCTTCGGCGCCCGCCACCGCTATCCCTTCGTCAGCGTCTTCACCCCCTATGCCAACACCAAGCGGCTGCTCAACGAATACAAGGAGGAGGCCGAGCGACTGGGCTACCGCGCGGCGCCCGAGCAGTTGGGCTTCGCCGTGGCGACCTACGTCGCCCCAACCGACGCGCAGGCGCGTCGCGAGGCGAAGCCGCACCTG
>Ga0335069_10003559_pt1 | contig 23435 bp, 23 predicted proteins | sample Lox_Sample_11_FD_206714 | JGI IMG/M metagenome (GOLD analysis project Ga0335069, IMG submission 206714) | Soil microbial communities from Loxahatchee National Wildlife Refuge, Florida, United States - Lox_Sample_1.1 | ecosystem: Environmental > Terrestrial > Soil > Wetlands | place: USA... | reverse complement strand
CCACGGCAAACAAGCTTTTCAACGCCCCGGTCAGCTGGTTCTCGGCCGCTGCCTTGTCAACCGGACTGGTTGCCTGCATCGCTTGCGAGCGGAATTTGGCAATGTTCTCAAAAGTACCCTTTTCGTGGGCGGCATAGCCTTTTACGGTTTCCACCAGGTTGGGGATCAGGTCGTGGCGGCGTTTGAGCTGTATATCGATGTCTGACCAGGCAGAATCTGCACGCACACGCAACTGAACGAGGCTGTTATACATCCCAGCCAGGATGAATCCGATGACTACGAGAACGCCTAAGATGATCCAGCCAACCATAGCGGACCGCCTTTCGCCAAAAGTGGGGTTCAAGGCGACGGTATCATAGCGGTTGGGGCGGCGCAATGACGGGCGGCGGGTTGCCTGAGGCTTGAAACAGTTTCCCAGCGGATTCCGGGGAGGTAAGATTTGTTTATGAGGAAAGCCATGCGTCACACGTTTTTCGCGTTTGTCACTCTCGCGCTAAGTGCCCTCACATGCGTTGCCCAAACCTGTTACACCTCAGGCGACATGGATGCGCCCACGAAAACCGCTCTTGACGCCGCCGGCAAGAAGTATTTCGATATGGTGACGCACGGAGATTCAGCAGGCCTGAAGCAAAACGCGATTCCCAGCCTGGCCGACAGCTTCGGCGGGATTGAGTCCGCAGTGAAGGATAACCTGACCAATCTTTCCGGGGCGCAGGGTACGATCAGGCCGGGTTACGAATTGAAAGTTGACGGGACCGCGCCGATGGAGCGCGCGGAATTCTTGTGCGGTGTCTTTAACAAAAACGGCCAGACAGCAAACAGCGCTGAGTTCGTGATTTCTAACCTCGCGCCGGGATCCTATGCGGTAGTCATCGCAGATGCGACGGGCAGCAAAAATCCAGCCACGGTCACTTTCATCCTGCAGCAGATGGGTACGGACTGGAAAGTTGGCGGCCTCTATATAAAGAATGGAACGGTGAACGGGCACGACGCCAAATGGTTCACCGAGCAAGCAAAGGCGTACAAAGCGAAAAATCAGAACCACAATGCCTGGTTCTACTTCCTCGAGGCTCGAGATCTAACCTCGCCGCTATCCTTTATGTATACGCAGGCCAGCGACAGTTTGTACGACGAGGCCGCGACCGTGAAGCCTGCCGACCTTCCCGTCGCGGGCACGACTGTTGACTTGCCGGGACTGGCAGGAAAAACCTACAAGCTGACGGCCGCATTTCCGTTGGCGGTCGGCAACGATTTCGCACTGGTGGTGAAATATCAAGTGGCGGATGTATCCGATACCGCGAAAACCTTCCAGGAGAACACTGAGGTTATGAAAGCGGTGCTGGCAAAGTTTCCCGAGTTTCGAGATGGATTCGACAGCGTCGTCGCGCGGGCCGTCGAGCCATCCGGCAAAGACTATGGCACCATGTTGCCAGTGAAGCAGATCAAGTAACGCGTTTCAGACTTCGGTGCTGATCGCAACCTGGCCTTCCAGCTTGCAGTCTTTCGGATCTTTGTCGGTGCGAAGACCCAGGTAGACCGGGGCGCGCAGCTTCAGCCCGCCTTCATTAGTTTCGTGCGTCCATTCGGTAAACTTGATCTCGGCCACCCGCTGCGGTTTCACCCAGTGGACGTGCATGGCATCGACCGGCCCATGAAAGGGTGAACGCGGCGTCTCAATCTTGTGCAGATTCTGCCAGATTTCTTTCAGCGTCTTCCGATCGAACCCGGTACCGGCTTGTCCCACATGGATTAGTTGTCTCTTCTTGTCATAAAGGCCCAGCACCAGTGAGCCGAAATACTCGCGCGTGCCCTCAGGATCGGTGTAACCTCCGATGACACAGTCGACGGTCTGCGTGATCTTGATCTTCAGCCACTCGCTGGTGCGCTTTTCTTCGTAGCAACTGTTGCGGCGCTTGGCTAGGATGCCCTCGAGTCCTTGCTGCTTGGCCGCTTCGAATAAAGCCAGCCCTTGCTCAGGGAAATGTTCCGATAGGCGAAAACGGTCGTTGGGAACGAAAATCTTCTGCAGGACCTCTTTGCGATCTTCCAAGTTCACTCGACGCAGATCGTAACCATCGACATAGAGGACATCGAAGACGTAATAGACGATGTTCAGGCCGGGCTTGCCGGCAACGCGACGTCCGCCGCTGCGGAAGCCGGTACGTTGCTGCATCAGGCTGAAGGAAGCGCGGCCGTTGTCGTCGAGTGCGACCGCTTCTCCGTCGAGAATGACATTTTTGGCCTTCACCGACGCCGGCAGGTCGTGCAACTCAGGAAATTCTTTGGTCAGATCATTCTGGTTGCGCGAGACCATGCGGAGCGAGCCATTCTCGATAAAAGCGACTGCACGATAGCCATCCCACTTGATCTCGAAAATCCAGTTGGGATCGTCAAAAGCTTTCTCTACGGGAGTGGCCAGCATGGGCCGGATCACCGGCGGCATGGCGCGCTGGATGGCGCCCTCAACCCCTTTCACTACAGAGGGCATAGAGGCTACGGAGGATTTACTGGAATTACTTACGCTGACCGGCGTCTTTTTTCTGGCGATACTTTTTTCGCCGGCATCACCTTCACTTCGCTTTTCTTGCTTTTTTTTTTGTCGAGCTTGGCCAGCGTCTCGGCCAGCCATGGTGCTTTCAACTTTCCCTTCGCGGCTGGACGGCTGCTCTTCCACTCGGCAGCATCTTCGTCGCCGGACATCTGCTTGATAGTTTTCTTGCTCAGCACCGACGTGCCGTATTCATCGATGTCGTAGCCGGCCACCGCGTAGTCGTCTTGCTTTTTGATCAGCAGCCACTCCGTGCCTTTGCTTCCCGGACGCCGCGCCTTGATATGAATCATTGCAAAGTCGCCATTGAGGCGCTTGCCATGCAGGCGAATTTTGAAGTCGCCCTTCTTCAGCATCTCGACCGCTTCCGCATCCGTGCCCGGAACAAACTTCCCTTTCACCGGAACCGGCGACAACGGCTCCCAGGTGCCGACGTCCCACACAATCACCGTGCCCGCGCCGTAGTTCCCTTGGGGAATGGTGCCCTCAAAATCGAAATACGAAACCGGATGATCCTCCACCTGCATGGCCAAACGCTTGTCCGCAGGATCGAGCGACGGTCCCTTAGGAACGGCCCACGATTTCAGCACGCCTTCCATCTCCAGACGAAAGTCGTAATGCAGGCGCGTGGCGCTGTGCTTCTGCACCACGAAGCGGTGCTTCGACTTCTTCTCAACTTTCGGAGGAGGTTCGGGCGTGTCTTCGAATCGCCGTTTTCGTTTGTATTCTTCCAGGGCCATTAGGAGATTTTACCCATCCTCAGCTTTGACGGCCATCTGCCCGTCTGCGTTGGCTGACGTCCGCCGCCCGATTGCTTTAGAATCGCCGCGTGAAACGTGAGTATCCGGACATGCCGCTGGTCGGAGTCGGCGCCATCATTATTGAAGGGGAGCGGGTGGTATTGGTGAAGCGCGGGCATCCGCCGCTGGCCGGAGAGTGGTCGATTCCCGGCGGCGTGCTCGAGGTTGGCGAGACCCTGCGCGAAGCCGCGGTCCGCGAAGCGATGGAAGAAACAGGCATGACCGTAGAACCCGGCGAACTGCTCGGTGTTTTCGATCGCGTCCTGCGAGATGGCGAGGGTCGCACTCGCTACCACTATGTGCTGATCGATTTCCTTTGCCGCCGAATCTCCGGCGAACCGCACGGCGCAGGCGACGCGGAAGAAGCCCGATGGTTCACGCGCGACGAAGCGAAGAAGCTGCCGCTGGCGAAAGATACCGCGGAAGTGATTGAGAAGGGGTTCGAGTCGACTCAACCCAAATAACGACTCTATCTTCCCTGAAAGTGCAGAGTAAAAGCGGACTCAATTGAGTTCAGCTCGCCATCGCACACACCCGGACTGAAAACCCACTGACGGATCAAATCCAGGGCCTCGGCATTCAGGTCGGGACGCTCGGAGCTCTGCACAACCGCATCATGAATTCGTCCGTCCTCGCCAATCAGCCCGCGAACTATGATGTCTACTTGCGTACCGCCATTGCCCGGTTTCGGTTGCGGCATCGACTTGCCGTAGGGACGGCGGTAGGTCTTGCAGTATGCGCCGTACTTCGAATTCGGAGGCGCCGCCAGTACATTGGGAGTAGCGTCATCCAGACGCGTTATGGTCTGCGAAACTTCCATCTTCAGCGTACCGGAAACCGAGTAACGAATCTTTCCCGGCAGCATCTCCCCGGAGAAGTTGAAGAACTCACTGTATTCCAGCAGTTCGTTGCCTAGCTTCTCCAGCACAATAGCGCTATTGGCAACGTCGACGCAGATTTCGTTGGCATCCGTCTTCTCGCCATGAATGGTATCGAACTCGATGCAGCGAGCGGGCCGCCCACTCACCTCGCGGTTTGTAATCTTGTGAATCACGTCCTGATCGTCAAAGCGCAGAGGATTAATCGGCGTCATCCACTTCAGATCTTTGATCTCTGGAGGCGCCACTTCCTGAGTTCGAGTTGTAGTCACGCCGTCACGCGTATAGATGTCGACCACGTGGTAGTCCCCGAAAGTTGTCTCCTCGCGACGTCCCGTGCCCTGAATCACTACGCGGGTGAAGGTGCCGTCCTTGATACCGCTCTCACTGTAAGCGCGGAAGGAGTCAACCCGCTCGAGATTCGGGAGATTCACGGCCGCGCTGGCGGCGTCTGCTTTCTCCAGAAGGCGGACCGCTTCTTCGCGAACCTTGATGTCTTGGGAAAAGCTAAGAGCAGTGAGCAGCAGAGGAACGAAGACCAGAAGCCGTTTCATCCTAGCACCTCGATGATCGACGTCGCGCCCCAGGGTCGGTTACGTGCTTCGCAAGCTGCGCGCAGAAGCCTGCGTTGCGGTTGGAATTATATCCCGGATTGCAGGTTTAGCAACCCGGTCGATTTTGATTACAAAAACAGAACGGCCCGCGCCATTTCGGCACGGGCCGCCCGGTGGACTGTTTGGGATTGACCAAGAGGTGGTCACTCTACGTGGCCTCTACGGCAGACTCCGGGTCCTGGCACGACCTAACGCCAGGCGGATGCAATCCTACTCACCGGTTAGTGTGCGGGCTGTAGCTCCTGACGCTTTGCGTCCGAAGCCCCGCTTAGAGCAACCAGCTCTAAGTCTCAGCCACCTCACCTGGTCTTTGACTCCCACTACAGTTACTGTCAGAACTTGTCATTCGACCACCTCCTTTCCGGTGTAAGTGCAGATTACCGCAACTTTCACGGACATGCAAATATCTTTGAAAGGCTTGTTCCGCGCGGGTTTGCGGCGGTCGTACACGCAATATGTCACGGCAACTTTTTAGTGTACGGCGTTCGCTGTATGGTGAAGTTTCGCCGCTCACGATACCTTTAATAACTAATCCAGCAAGCGAGCTTCGGGCGTTGTCATCTGAAAAACGAATTCAGGATCTGGCGGATCAGGCTGTATCCGCATCCGATGAGCAAGAGTCGAACCGGCTTTTGACGGAACTGCGGTCAGCCATCCATGAATACACCGCACACGTGCGGGCGATGATGCGCGCCAGCTTCCCCAAACGCGGCACCGAAGTCGTACCCGAATCCCAGAATCGCGGCCGCCGCAAAACCGACCAGCAGCCGGAACCGATCGACAAACACCGCCCCGAATACGTCCCCGAACGCCGCAAAGCGTAATTGTTTTACGGCCTCTTCTCCACCACTCCGCCCTTCATTACAAAGTTCACCTTCTCCAGTACCGTGATATCCGCCAGCGGATCGCCGGGCACGGCGATGATGTCCGCCAGTTTGCCCACTTCAACCGTTCCCACTTTGTCCTGCATGCCCATCAACTGCGATGCCGTCAAGGTCGCAGATTGAATCGCCTGGGCCGGCGTCATGCCCCACTTCACCATGTAGGGAAACTCCTTGGCCGGATTGATCGTCCAGGGGAAGCCGCCGGCGTCAGTGCCGAACGCAATCTTCAATCCAGCTTTCAACGAACGGCGGAACGTGTCTTCGTGAACGGCAAGCATCTTCAGCCATATCGGAGCGCCGGCGTCGGCTCGGCCCTGGGCCACGTAGTCTCCCACAAAAATCGTCGGAACGCTGTAGATGCCCTTGCTCACCATCGTCTTTATATCTTCGTCGGAGATGTAGTCGCCGTGCTCGATCGAGTCGACACCCGCTTCCACCGAATTGTGGACACCGTTGAGCCCGATGGCATGCGACGCAACCTTGCGTCGCTCACGGTGCGCCTCGTCGACAATCGCCCGCAGCTCATCCATAGTGAAAGTCGGAATGTCGTCCAGCACGCCATCGGGTCGCAGGGAATAACCGCGGTCGCTGTAAACTTTGATCCAGTCGGCGCCATAGCTGATCTGCTCACGTACCGCTTTGCGAGCTGCATCGGCTCCGTCGACGATCTGCACGCCTTTGGGAACGTCGATGCCCGGCGCATACCCTAATAATGGATACGCCCCGGTGACATCCAGCGCTCGCGTCGCCACCTGCATGCGCGGCCCGGGAATGACGCCGTTGTTGATCGCCTTCTTGACGTCGACGTCGGAGTACCACGCGCCTTCCGTCTCGACATCGCGGATCGATGTGAATCCGTAGTCGAGCGCCCGCTTTACGTTCACCGTCGCCAGGATGGTGCGGTATTGCAGCGATTGCTTGAGTAGCTGCGCGTCGTATTCTTCCGCCGTGATGTCGCCCTGCAACATGACGTGCGTGTGCGTGTCGATCAACCCCGGCAGGCAAGTCTCGTTCGATAGATCGATGACCTGCTGCGCAGCGGCTCCGATGGCCGCGATCTTGTCGCCCTGAACTTCGATCACGACATTTTTCTGCAGCGTTCCCGATTTGCCATCGAACAGGCTGCCGCACTTGATGTACACCGGCGCCGCGTTTTGCGCGAAAGCTCCGACCACGAACAGAATTGAAATCAACGTTGCGCACGAAACTTTGCTTCTCATAGAACCTCCTGGCTACTAGCCCCTAGCTACCAGCTACTAACTCTGCATTTCCTGTGCTTGACATGTGGAAATTACGGGCGCGAGTCTATCAGATTTTCTCTTCGCCGACGAAACCATCGCTGATCCCCGCGCCGAAAGCCTCGTCACGACAGCTTTTTCTCCTCTTCTTGATCAGCGTTGATCCGCGAAAATCTACAGCGAAGTTTTTCACGACTGCACCATCTTTTTGGAATTGACCGCCTGCCTTCGCGCGAGTAGATTCACTTCACCCTCGATGAAAAATTCCAGCCGACAATACGAAGTCGAGAGACTGCCATCGTCCACAAACTTACAGTCACGCAAAACTTCCACCTCCCCCAGAAGGCGACCTCAGTCAACTCCTATGACTACGACATGGAACCTTTACCGCACCCGTTTTCTGGTCAAAGCCAGGCAACTTACCGAGCCGCTTTTCTTCGTCGACGAACTTGGCCGCGAGCAACGTGGCCGCATCGGAGACTACCTCATCGAATCCTCCGACGGACGACGCAGCATTCAGCGCCGCCAGATTTTCGAGGATATTTATGTGCCCATGGGCCCGGCCGCCGAGCACCAATTTTTTCCGACCGCTCGGGCAGCCCCGACTTCAGAATTGAGGCGTCGCATGCCTCCGGGACGATCGACTGCCAGCGCCTGAACTTCACCTTCTATAAGCTTGTGCAAAATCATGACTTAAATGGCGGGGTGGACCCGCATCTCCGCGGTAATGTTTGGGATACAATATATAGGGATACCCTATTGACAAGCACAATATACGGGATTACTGTTGCTTTCCCATAGAGCTGTGAACGCCTCCGGAAACGTTGGCGGTTGGTGCAAGGCAAGCAAGAAAACAGGGGCGTCCGCCGGGCCGAGGTGACTCCGCGCCGCCCCGCCAAAGAAGCTGTCAGCTTTTGGCCTTTAGCTGAGAGCCGATAGCTAACAGCTGAAAGCTTCATGCGGTGACTCCGCAAGCGGTCAGAGCAAATTGAAATCTGACGTGAACTACGGGACGGAATATCGTCCCGCTTTTACTCTGATCGAGACAGAGGCGACGAAATTTAATCAATTCAGCGGGGCGCAGACTCCGCGAAGGAAGGTAAGCATGGCTGAAGTAACTGAAACCAGAGCCCCCCAGGTTGCCGAGACGACCAGCGTTTCCGCAACTCCGACTTCCAAGAAGGCCCCCGGCCTTACCTTCCGCCGCCTGTTCACCAAGCCCGGCGTCTCTCCTTATGACGAGATCGAGTGGGAGCTGCGCACCGCCGCCATCACCGACGCCCAGGGCGGAGTCCTTTTCGAGCAGAAGGACGTCGAGGTCCCCAAAGACTGGTCGATGACTGCGACCAACATCGTCGCGTCGAAATATCTGCATGGCACCGTCGGCACTCCCGAGCGCGAAACCGGAGTTCGCCAGCTCGTCAGCCGCGTCGCCGAGACTATCCGTGACTGGGGTCTGTCACAAGGCTACTTCAAGACGCCCGAAGACGGCGCCACTTTCCACGACGAGCTCGCGCACATCCTGCTGCGCCAGTACGCCGCGTTCAACTCGCCAGTGTGGTTCAACGTTGGCTGCGACCGCATTGAGCCCAACTCCGACGCCACTAACTGGCACTGGAACTGGGCGCTCGGCCGCGTCGAGTTCGGCACCACCGGCTACAAGACGCCGCAGTGCTCGGCCTGCTTCATCAATGCAGTGAAAGATTCGCTCGACTCCATTCTGACGCTCGCCAAGACCGAAGGCATGCTCTTCAAGTGGGGATCGGGTACCGGCACCAATCTTTCTACGCTGCGCTCTTCGACTGAAGGACTTAGCGGCGGCGGCACTGCCAGCGGCCCGCTCAGCTTCATGAAAGGTTTCGACGCCTTTGCCGGCGTCATCAAGTCTGGCGGCAAGACCCGCCGCGCCGCCAAGATGGTCATCCTTAATATTGACCACCCGGATATCGTCGACTTCATCGAGTGCAAGTCAAAGGAAGAGGCCAAGGCGCACGCGCTGGTCGCGCAGGGTTTCGACGGATCGCATCCCGACTCCGACGCCTACTCGTCCATCTTCTTCCAGAACGCCAACAACTCCGTGCGTGTCACCGACGACTTCATGTACGCCGTGCTGCGCGACACCGACTTCACCACTCGCGCGGTGAAAGACGGACGCCCCATGCACACTTACAAGGCCAAAGACCTGCTGTTCAAGATCTCCGACGCCACCTGGCGCTGCGGCGATCCCGGCATGCAGTTCGACACCACGGTCAACCGCTGGCACACGTCGAAGAACACCGACCGCATTAACGCGTCGAATCCCTGCTCCGAGTACATGTTCCTCGACAATTCGGCCTGCAACCTCGCCAGCCTGAACCTGCTGAAGTTCGCGCCCAACGGCACCTTTGACGTCGAAGCCTATCGCCACGCGGTCGACATTCTTATCACCGCGCAGGAAATCCTGGTCGACAACGCCGGCTATCCGACCGAGATGATCGGCAAGAATTCGCACGACTATCGTCCGCTCGGCCTCGGCTACGCTAATCTCGGCGCGCTGCTGATGGCCGCCGGCCTGCCCTACGACTCCGACGCCGGACGCGACTATGCCGCCTGCGTCACCGCCATCATGTGCGGCCAGGCGTATCTTCAGTCCTCGCGCATTGCCGAACTCTGCCCGCCGCTGGTTCCCGCAACCGAGCCCACGCAGAAAGGCCTTGCCGAAACCAACCTGGGATCGAACGTCATGCCCGGAGGCGCCTGCCCCGGCTGGTACATCAATCGCGAGCCATTCCTCGACGTGATCCGCATGCACCGCGCCTCGGTCAACAACATTAACAAGGGCAACGTTCCATCTTCGCTCTACGAAGCCTCCAAGGCCTGCTGGGATGACGCTCTTGCTCACGGCGAGAAGTTCGGATACCGCAACTCGCAGGTCACCGTGCTCGCGCCCACCGGCACCATCGGCTTCATGATGGACTGCGACACTACCGGAGTGGAGCCTGATCTGGCGCTGGTGAAGTACAAGAAGCTGGTCGGCGGGGGCATGATCAAGATTGTGAACAACACCGTTCCGACGGCGCTGTTCAAGCTTGGATACTCGCACGACGAGGCCGACAAGATCGTCAGCTACATTGACGCGACTGGCACCATCGAAGGCGCGCCGCACATTAAAGACGAGAACCTTGCCGTATTCGACTGCTCCTTCAAGCCGGCCAAGGGGACGCGCTCGATCTCCTACATGGGACACATCAAGATGATGTCGGCGACGCAGCCCTTCATCTCCGGCGCGATCTCCAAGACCGTCAATCTGCCCGAGAACGCCTCGGTCGAAGACATCATGGAGGCGTACATCCAGTCGTGGAAGCTGGGGATCAAGGCAGTCGCAATCTACCGCGACGGCTGCAAGAAGAGTCAGCCGCTGAGCGCCGCCGGGACGAAGACGGCCCAGAGTGCAGGTGTGGAGCGGGCGCCCTCGCCCGCTGAAGTTGAAGATCTTAACGCTCCGCCGCGGGCCGTGCGCCACAAGCTGCCGGAAGAGCGCATGTCGGTGACGCACAAGTTCAACGTGGGCGGCCACGAGGGCTACATCACCGTCGGGCTCTATCCCAGCGGCGACCCGGGCGAAATCTTTGTCACCATGGCCAAGGAAGGATCGACGGTCAGCGGCCTGATGGACAGCTTCTCCTGCGCCATCTCGCTGTCGCTGCAACACGGCGTGCCGCTGAAGATGCTGTGCGAGAAGTTCGCGCACACCCGCTTTGAGCCCAGCGGCTGGAGCGGCAATCCCGACATCGGCTTCGCCAAGTCGATCATGGACTACATCTTCCGCTGGCTGCAGTTACGATTCTTGACTGGCCAGCAGCAGCTGCTGTTCGAGAATTTGAGACCCAAGCTTTCAGCTGTCAGCTCTCAGCCGTCAGTGGGTGATGTGGGTCTCGAAACTCGAAACCCGAAACTGGAAACTGGTTCTGTCCACGCTGCCGATCAGCTTGCCGGACTGGTTGACCTGGGCGATGCGCCGACGTGCAGCTTCTGCGGCTCGATCATGACCCGCAACGGCAGTTGCTACCGATGCATGAGCTGCGGGAGTACGAGCGGGTGCTCGTAGCGCGAGGCCAATGCTTGCTTGTGTGTGGGGCGGGCGCCCACGCCCGCCAGGTGGTGGTTCTATGTCAGGCATCCCGTTAGCTCTGCTCTGACTTCCAGAGCAACCAACGGCTGCACGCTAAAGCGATGATGTGTCTTCGACGAAGAATATAGTCGGGAGGACACATCAGATGGACAAAGCATTCCGTAAACAAACTCCTTCATTCAAACCAACCGCACTGCATTTGAAGTGTGAAGGAGGTACGGAGTCGAACCCCATTGGACCGCTCTACTACACCGCTGGTGAACAATACGAGCCAGCTTATGTGGACACCTCTGTGCCCGATTCCCTCAGCAATGGAAGGTTTTCGGCAGCATGGGTTTCGCTGCGTGAAGCCAAGAAAATCGCAAAAATCGAGAACCTCCCGCTGGATGTCTTTTGATCATTGGCGCGATAGCACTAATTCAAACAACGCGGTAGGTCCCTCGGGTGCCGAAACGTAGCAGGTTCAAGTCTCTCAATACTTGAAGCTGCTGCCGAATTTTGGGACGAACGTTCTGATTGTTTGGATGGAGTGCTTTCAGCGACGATTCAAACGCATACATTTCCTGCAATGTAAACTCAGTTCTGCCGATCTGCCGCACGATTTTGAGAACGTCGAGTGTCCATCCACGCAGCGAGGGTGGAAGTTTCGCCAATTCCTTCACGCGCGAAAATTCTTCACGAACTTGCCTTCTTTGAATCGGCACACCCGACGAAATCATAGAAATCTTGCCGTCGAACGGAATTTCACGGAGCAGGAGGTTGCAGCCGATCCAGCCTGCGCGCCGGGCGTTCGGCCCAAGCGGTTTCCGTTTCTCAATCACGCTCTCGGTGAAAAACATTCGTGGCACGAGCAGCAAATTTTGAACCATCCAAGCATTTGTGTATTGCAGAAGTAGCAAGTTGGGAGTTCTGTCGGCGCGAATGGCTCGAATCATTGCATCGTAGCCTGCGTCTACCACCTTCATCGGGTTCCAATGACGCAGACTCTTCAGCTGGAACGATTGGTCGCATTTAGAGCATTCAAAGTCAACTGCAGGATTGTTCGGCTTGGATGCGGTGAGGCGGTCAGAATCGCATGCTGGGCAGTAGAGTTGTCGCGCACACCAATCCTCGCTCAATACACGAGCGATCTGCGAGCCTGCCTTGTATTTAGAAGCGAGATCAAGTCTGCACTGGAGGTCCACTTAGCTGGCAGCCTCAATGTCCTCGCTGGAGTGAGGCTCCGTTTCAGTGTCACAGACCGGGCAACGATCGTTACACATGCACGTCCATTCGTCATGCCATCGGGTTCGGTCGTGGCTGCATTGGTAGAAGTTGCGAAAAAGCATTGTGGGACGATGGGGCGCATCTTGGACGTTCACAGTCCTGACGATAAGCATGCGGCAATTGTGACGATCTGATCGGCAAGATGCAAGCGACGTGGTAGTTGCGCCTCCTCGGCGCGTTTGTCTTGGGCGTACGCTGACCCAGCGCTTACGCGCTGGGCTAAAGCCTGCCGCCCCTTCGGGGCTAGGCGGACAGGATTGTCCGCCCCACATCTTAGTCGTGCCATACTGTCGTTCTCCCATGACTCTCCACCGATTCCGAGAATCGTTGCGACACGAGCAGCCGCCGCGCGAGATCGGCGTGGCGCTTGGCGGCCTGTGGTGGGACGCCAAGGGAGACTGGAATCGCGCCCACGAATACGCCCAGCAGGATGAAGGCCCCGCCGGCGCCTGGGTCCATGCCTATCTTCACCGCAAGGAAGGCGACACCTCCAACGCCGCCTACTGGTACGGCCGCGCCGGGAAGTCTCCCAGCCGCGCTTCGTTCGGCGAGGAGTGGGCGGAGATTGTGGAGGCGCTGGTTGAACGGGAGTAGTCGGTGTCTCTCCCAGGTCAGCGCCCAAAGAACGGGCGCGGGACCTAGGGCACCAGCGGGAAAATGATGTCGCGCCTCATCGGCGCGGTGGTCATCGGAGCACGCTGACCCAGCGCTTACGCGCTGGGCTAAAATGTGTCGCCCCTTCGGGGCTGCACAGCGCTATTCGTGCCGATGCAATCGATCTTTCTTCCCACCCTAGCGCAAAGAACGCGCTAGGATGGGGCACCCTTTTTCGTGGTAGGGCAGGCAAAAAGCAGATTCCTCACTGCGTTCGGAATGACAAAGGTGGAGGCAGGGCTGGTAGCTAAGCTAACGGCTAGAAGCTAGGAGTTAGTGGCTAGGAGCGACCTTGTATAATGAAGTGTATGGCGCATCCCATCAAGCTCCGAGGACGCTTTGCCACGATTCGCGACACTGCCGAAGCGCTTGGAGTTTCAGCGTCACGGACCCGCGAACTGATCGACATGGTTCGAAAGACGTATTCGGGTACAGAGTTGCGCTCCACCAAGAGCCGCGCACGACATGCCGCGACTACAAAGAAGAAAACCGGCAAAGGCCACTCGTAGAGCGGAATCGGTATTCCTCAACATTCCCTACGATCCTCCCTTTGAAAACCTTTATTTAGCCTACATTGCGGGAGTCAGCGCTTTCGGATTGAGGCCGAGAGCGGCGTTGGAAATTCCGACAAGCCATCGCCGGCTGGACCGTATTCTCAGCCTGATTCAACGGTGCGAATATTCGATCCACGATCTTTCGCGCGTGGAACTGGATCGCACTCCGCCATCGACCCCTCGATTCAATATGCCTTTTGAACTCGGTCTTACTGTCGCACTGGAAAAGACTGCTGTCCCCGGACATGCGTGGATTGTTTGTGAATCGCAACGCTTCCGGTTGAAGAAATCGTTGACCGACCTCGATGGCACCGATCCGTATGTTCATGACGGCACGATTCGCGGCGTTTTTCGTGAACTGGGTAACGCCTTTGTTCGCGGTCGGAGCCAGCCCACCGTCGACCAGATGATGCAGGTGTATCGCGTCCTGCGTGCAAATTTTCGCACGGTGCTGCGACAAGCGGGAGCGAACCATCCTTTCCATGCACGCGTGTTTCGGGACTTGTCGATTTTAGCCAGAGCTGCGGCGGACGAAGCAGTCGTTGGAAGAGGTAGAAGCTGAGAGCTAAAAGCTAAGGCCAAGGATTAAAACTGATTTGACGTTGGGCGTGTCCCCGCCCTATCGTGTGCAGACTGTGCCTACATCCAACTCAGACAAAAGCATGGTCACTTATCGCGGCGTGACGTATCCGTGGGAGTGCGACCAGATTGGCCACATGAACATCACCTGGTACGTCAGCAAGTTTGACCAGGCCAACTGGAATCTGTTTGCTGCCGTGGGAATTACGCCGTCGTACCTGCGCGAGGGGAATTTTGGCGTGGCTGGCGTGCAGCAGAACATAACCTATAAGCGCGAGCTGATGGCCGGGGACGTGATCGAGGTGCGGTCGAGGGTTCTCGAGATTCGTGAAAAGGTGATCCGGTTCGAGCATGAAATGAGCAATATAGAGACCGGGGAGATCGCGGCCACGTGTGAGATTACGGCCGTCCATCTGGATCGGAAGACGCGGAAGTCGTGTCCGTTTCCTGAGGCGGTGCGGAAGGCGGCGGGGGACCGAATAGCCAGTAGCTAGGGGTAGCAGGAGTCGGTAGTCAGGAGTCAGGAACATCCCCGCCCAAGCAAAACCGGCTTGGACGGGGCACCCGCGAGAGCCTAGAACCAACGACCGACGACCGACGACGAAAATACTGAATCCACCACAAAATTGTGGTATCTTATACACATCGGCTAAGTTTGATTCACCCGCCGTTGATTGTCGGCCCGCCAACCAGCGATTCCGCTATCACCTGCAGCGACTCTTCTCAGCAGAAAAATTCAACAAAGAAAAGGTAACAACGTGGAACAAGGAACAGTAAAGTGGTTTAACGACGCCAAGGGTTTTGGCTTTATCAGCCGTCAGACCGGCGAAGACGTTTTCGTGCATTTCTCGGCGATCCAATCGAATGGATTCCGCAGCCTGCAAGAAGGCCAAGCGGTCCAGTTCGAAGTCAAGAAAGGCCCCAAGGGTTGGCAGGCAGAGAACGTTCAGGTCCTGTAAGACAAAGACATTGGGTTCGTTCGGGAGCGGTTCGCCGCTCCCGATTTTTTTTGAAACAGTAGCTGGTAGATAGGGGCTCGCCTCCCAGGCAGCGCCCAAAAGCGGGGCGCGGGAACTGGGGCACCGTCGCACATACAACACACCTTCTCTTCCCACCATCTACTTCCTAAGCCTTGGGCAGAAATCATTCAAGGAGCTCGGCTTATGGCGAAGTGTGAAGTGTGTGGCAACGACTACGACAAGTCATTCGACATCATTGCGGCGGGAGCCAAGCATACCTTTGACAGTTTCGAGTGTGCGATCCATGCGATGGCGCCCACGTGCGAGCACTGCGAATGTCATGTGATTGGGCATGGAGTTGAGGTGAATGGACGATTCTTCTGCTGCGCGCACTGCGCCAAGCATGCGACTGGTGCGGATGTGAAGGATAGGGCGGCGTAGTTGCTAGAAAAGCAGATTCCTCGCTTTGCTCGGGATAACGAGGCTTGATAGAACATCCCCGCCCAAGCAAAACCGGCTTGGACGGGGCACCCGATTACGAAATAACTGCAGATCCCTCGCTACGCTTGGGATGACAATAAAAGCCTAGCGCCCGGCCATTGCGGGTTCGTGATGTGATTTGAACATCTCGATGCGCTTGTTGATCTCGTCCCAGTTCACGACGTTCCACCAGGCGGCAAGATATTCGGGGCGGCGATTGTTGTACTTCAAGTAGTAAGCGTGCTCCCAAACGTCGTTGCCGAAGATCGGGAAGAGTCCCTGAGAAATGGGATTGTCCTGATTGGCGGTGGTGAGGATCTGGTAGCCGCCGCCTTGCTTGCCGGCGAGCCAGACCCACCCGCTGCCGAACTGCTTGGTACCGGCGTCGTTGAACTTGGTTTTGAAGTCGTTGAAGTTACCAAAGCTATCCTGAATGATCTTGCCGATGGCGCCTGTCGGGTCGCCTCCACCCTGGGGCTTCATAATCTTCCAGAACATGGAGTGGTTCAGGTGACCACCGCCGTTGTTGCGGACTGCGGTGCGGATATCTTCAGGCACGGAATTCAGGTCGCGCAGCAATTCGGCGACGTTCTTTGACTGCAGGTCAGGATGCTTTTCCAGGGCGGCGTTGAGGTTCTTCACGTAGGCCGCGTGGTGCATATCATGATGCAACTTCATGGTTTGAGCGTCGATAGTGGGCTCTAGCGCAGAGTAGTCATAAGGCAGAGCGGGTAATTCATGAGCCATGATTTCTCCTCCTTTAGAACAGATGAGTTACGATGTCCGGACGATGCAGGCCGAGGCATGCCGGGATTTCGTCAATCCCAGATTTCCGAAGGCCAGGCTGGCGCGCGGTGCTATTTCGATTCTATAGGGCTTCGGGCTGTTGTCTCCACTGGTACATCATCCTTCTGATCATTGAGACTGGCGTTATGTTCAGGGAGAATCGGGGTATCGGAGGAGCCGTGCGGGGTCGAGCGCTGATGGCAGTCGCGGGGATGGTGCTGGCATGCAGCGTCGCTGCGTGTGCAAAGGACATCGCACTGATCTCGAACAAGGCGAACCATGTCAGCGAAGTCAGCCTGGCGGAGCTGGTGAAGATCTGCAAAGGGCAGATGACACATTGGCCGGACGGAAAGCCAGTAAGCCTGGTGACGCGGGATCCGGCGCTGCCGGAGATGAGGCTGGTGGTCGAGAAGGTGTATGGAGCTTCGGCGGACGAAGTCGCGAAGATTATCGCTGACGCGAATCATGCGCGGGTAAATCATCCGGCAGTGGTGATTGCGGAATCCGATGAAGCGCTGGTGAAGAAGGTAGAAGCGACGCCCGGTGCGGTTGGACTGGTGGATGTCTACGCGATCACCGGCGGCGTGACGGTTTTGAAGGTCAACGGCAAACTGGCATTGGAGCCTGGATATCTGCTGCATGGAAGCCAATAATCAATGGACGACTCTCATCCAACGGTAACCGCCGCGACGCCAAGTCCTCGAAGATTTGTGCGGTATCCTGCGGATATTCGGGTGTCGATACAAGTGTTTCGTCCGAGCGGGACGGTGGCGTTGTGGGGACGCTCGAGCGAACTCGGAGAGGACGGCGTGGGCGTAACCTTGACCGGAGAAGTGCTTCCGGGCGAAGTGGTTTCGATGGAACTGTCGCTGCCGAAGGTATCGTCGCCGCTAAAAGTGCGGGCGATGACGCGCTATCGAGACGGTTTGCGGCACGGCTTTGAATTCCTGGCCATGAGTGCAGAGCAACACGAGCTGTTGCGGCGCACCTGCGAGAGGCTGGCCCGAGGGTATTAGGCCGGTTTCGATTCGACTTTTCTCAATAATTCACCTCCAGCCTGCCATTACCGCCGTAACTTTCGGCGGTTACTACAACCGATCTAACATCTTGATTTGGCAGAAGTTTCTAACGCGGAGGGGTATATGGGTGATGACATCACCCAACCGGCAAAGACCGCCGAAAAATCCCGGGCAAAGTTTCTTCGGCAGGCCATGCAAAAGGGCACGCCGGTACTCTCCAATTTGGGGGGTACTTGTGACACCGTTTCCCTTCCGCCGGAAAGTCCAGAACTGCAGAAGGCCTACCTCGAACAGCTGATCGAATGCGCGCCGGAAGCGATCAGCATTCTCGACAATGAACAACGGATTACGCGTCTGAACGGCGAATTCACGCACATTTTTGGATATCGGCCGGAAGAAGCGCTAGGCCAGCGATTGGATTCGCTGATTATTCCGCCGGATCGAACCGCGGAGATGCGATGGATTCAGGATCAATTGGCAAAGGGCCAGAATGTGGCACTCGAAACCAAGCGGCAGCGGAAAGACGGGACGCTGGTGGATGTGTTCATTTCAAGCGCCCCTGCCGTGGTCGTGGGCAAGAATGTTGGAGCATGCGTGCTCTACCGCGATATCTCGGAGCAGAAACGCGCGGAGCAACTGAGTTCGGCGTTGCTGCGAATTGCGGAAAAGGCCAGCTATCCGGGCGATCTGCAGAATTTCTATGGCGCGATTCACGGAATTGTTTCGGAGTTGATGTATGCGCGGAATTTTTATGTAGCGCTGTACGACTCGGCGACACAGGTCCTAAGTTTTCCGTATTTCGTGGATGAGCAGGATCCCGCGCCGGACCGGAAGAAACTGGGAAGAGGTCTGACGGAGTACGTTTTGCGCAGCGGTGAACCTCTGCTCTGCACTCCGGAAGTGTTTGAAACGCTGGTACAGCGAGGCGAAGTCGAATTGATTGGCGCCGCATCGCTGGATTGGCTGGGTGTTCCGCTGAAGTCCGGAGATCATTCCTTTGGCGCGCTCGTGTTACAGAGCTACAGCCGCACTACCCGCTTCGGCGAGAAAGAAAAAGAGATTTTGACCTTCGTGTCGCAACAGGTGGCCAGAGCCGTGGAGCACAAGCGCAGTCAGGAAGCTCTGCGGCGGTCGGAAGCGCGGTATCGTTCGGTGGTGCAGAACGCGGCATACGGGATCTACCGGTCGAGCATGGATGGACGCTTTCTGGATGTGAACCCGGCGCTCATCTCGATGCTGGGGTACAACTCGGCGGATGAGGTGCTGGGATTAAATCCGCAGCAGAACGTATTCGTGGACCAGCAAGAATCGGAACGGTTGCTGCGGGAGTTCAAGAACGGGTCGCGACATGGCCGCACTGAAGTGCGGTGGAGACGCAAGGACGGGAAGGTCATTACTGTGCGGCTGAACGGCAGCGTGGTGAGTCAGCCGGAAGATACGACGGAAGTTCTGGAGATGATCGCCGAGGATGTGACCGAGCAGCGAGTGCTGGAGAACCAGTTCCGGCAGGCGCAAAAGATGGAAGCGGTGGGCAGGCTGGCCGGCGGCGTTGCCCACGACTTCAACAATCTGCTGATGGTTATCGGCGGTTACACCGAAGTGCTGCTCGAAAAAACAGGCAAGAAGCACGCGTTATTTTCGAAGATCGATGCCATTCACCAAGCGACGGAGCGAGCTGCAACTCTGACCCGGCAGTTGCTGGCCTTCAGCCGCAAGCAATTGTTGGAGCTGAAAGTCGTCGATGTGAATCGGATCGTCAGCGACATGGAGCGATTACTGCGTCCGCTGATCGGGGAAAGCATCGAGCTGCAGGTGAAACTCGCGGGGGAGCTCGGGCGCACGCGTGCGGATGCGGGACAGATTGAACAGGTCATCATGAACCTGGTGGTGAATTCGAAAGATGCGATGCCGGAAGGCGGCAAAATCGTGATTGAGACGTCGAATGTCGACCTGGACAGCCGCAATCTCCACCACGAATACAGCTACATTCGACCGGGCGCGTACGTCATGCTTTCGGTGACCGATGACGGTCAGGGCATGGACAAAGAAACCCAGGCCAGAATTTTTGAGCCGTTCTTCACCACAAAAGAAAAGGGCAAGGGCACCGGGCTGGGACTGTCGACCGTCTACGGGATCATCAAGCAGAGCGGCGGGTACGTGCTGGTGCAGAGTGAACCGGGACACGGCACAACGTTCAGGATCTACCTGCCGCGGGTGGAAGACGCGGCCGATCCCATGGACCAGGTGCGGATCGCACTGCCGCAAGGTGGTGGCAGCGAGACGGTGCTGCTCGTCGAGGATGAAGAATCCGTGCGGCAACTGGTTCGCGAGACGTTGGAAGCACGGGGATACAGGGTGCTCGAGGCGGAGAACGGCGAAGCAGCATTGCGCATTTCAGACCGGCACTCGGAACCGATTCACATGCTGATCACCGATGTGGTGATGCCCGGGATGAGCGGGCGAGAGTTATCGGCCCGGCTGTGCGCAACCCATCCCACCACGAAGGTTCTTTATCTTTCCGGCTATACCGAAGACGCGATTGTTCATGAAGGCGTCCTCGAGCCAGGAACCGCATTCCTGCAAAAGCCGTTTACTCTGCAGATGTTGTCGAAGAAAGTGCGAGAAGTGCTGGGAAATACCCAGGTCATGTAACAATTCACCCCTGAGTGTCCCTGGCCAGGAACCAAGCCATTCATCTCCTTGTTCGTTCCGGCGATGTCCTCTCGATCTTCGTGTTTCTGTTGGGTGCGTGGACACCGACTACTTTTCTCGGCGGCTGCAGTTAGCACACCGCATTGTGACAAATTCCCTTGTGGCGCGTCGATGGCCGCAGTATCTATTGCCTTGCAAGGCGGGTGTAGTACGGCTGGATTGTGTCTGGCGGAGGCTGCAGATGCGAAACCATGGAATGAAGGCGGCTCTTCTGCTAACGACGATATTGGGGATGGGGCTGATTTCCTGCGGTGGCGGGAGTTCGGAGTGCACGGGATCGATTCCCATGCCAAGTTTGAAGTCAGTTCGACCGTCGACTATTGACTCGCAGGCTTCTTCCACGACCATCTCACTTTCGGGCAGCGGATTCATCTCAACGTCCAAGGTCTACCTGAATTCAGTTTTACTGGCGAGCGCGGTGGTTGATTCTCACCACATCACGGCGACGGTGACGTCGGGAAACCTGATAGTGGCAGGCACAGGCAACGGAGTCGAGATTTGGGTGACTAATCCTGGCGTAATGGGAGGCGGTTTCTTTGGTTGTTCCGATGGCGGAAGTTCACAAGGAATCTCGATAACTGTGACATAGGGTCGAATGTGCGGGGGCGAGCACATTCCCGCGGACGAGGCTATTGAAGAGGATTGACAGGCCTTTTTTGTGCGTCACGATCGTACTCTGCCAGTGTTTCCGCGGTGATTTCGGTCTGACCGTCTTCCCCTGGGTGCTCGACGATGCTAATTACGTCCTGTTTACTCATCCAGATGGCCCGATGCGCCTCGTACTTCACCCCATAAGAGTTTGACACCGGTTCGCTGTAGCTCTTGGACGGCGGGCCATAGGCCTCCTGTAATCCGGCGAAGAGTTCGGTGAAGGACTTGTGATGACGTCCGGCAGTGTTGGCAAGCGGGGTTAAGTAAACCATGTGGATCCTGACCAGCCGGCTTCCCTCGAAGGTGAAGGTGTCTGACCTCATCGCATCCTGATCGCCGGTTCCCTTGTATTCCAGGCGTTCTCCACTGATGGCCTGCTGCCGGGCGCGTTTTTCTTTCGCGCAGAGATCTTTGGCGTTAGGTTTGGAGCCTTCGTCTGCACTCCGGGACAACTGTCGAACGCGCTTCCAATCTTGTTCATGACAAGCGTGTTGCAAATCGCCGACGAAGCCTTCGGAGAAGAACTGTTCCGCGGTTTCGCCGAGTAAATGTCCTCCGCCCTTCAATTCCCTCGGTTGACCCTGCGCAAGCGCGGAAAAACAAAGCATGAAATATGCAACGACAGATAAGATTGCGTTTCTCATTCCGTCTCCGTTAGCGCCTGAAGGAATGTGGCCACCACGAATTTTGGGGCACTCAGTCGTCGAGGCCTTGCAGGCATTTGGCGGAAGTTTACACCGTGAGAAGCATATGGAGTGCGAATCCGCGTGGGCAGACCTGACCTTTATCTCGGTCAATCACTTAGGCTGGTGCATCGGCGGATTGGAGATAGGCCCTTGGGGTTTGCGAGAAAATACGACGTAGCTCAGCGTCAGAATCATTACCGCCAGGGCCAGCCAGATGATGGGTCTGCTTCTTCTTTGGCCTGCCAGCATGAAAGTTCGATGCAGACTGCGGCCCGTGGTTGTCTCTCGGCAAACGAATGATGCCAACGCCTGAGCCATACTTAACCTTCGCCCTGATGCCGTTTTACCCATCTGTGTAGCCAGGGCCGCATTCAGGGCAACGTAGCCGGCGACCGGATTTCATCCTGAGCAAAGTCGGGGGACTCCTGCACACTTTTGCGAGCAGATCCCCGAAGGAGCGGAATATTGCAGCCCGGCACGCCAGTGCCGGGTTAGTCACGCACCGTGACCTAGCGCCGATGTGGCGCAACTAGCAAGCTCCCCAGCCGCATTGAAGTCCCCAGCCTCCGCAGAAAGCGCGGAAGGCTGGGCCAACCGACCGCGTAGATAGGGGTTTGCGGCACTGTGAGTGAATGTACCGCGTTCGCTATCGCAAAAGGAAAAGGCCAGATTCAATTTCCGAATGTGGCCTTTATTTACGCCGGCAACGACCTACTCTACTCCACTTGTGTGGCGCGGGCGCCCTCGCCCGCGAAAACCCTTCTCGACCTGACATGTTCATTCGTCACTGTCCCATGCGCCGAACTCGGACATGCTATCTCCATGTCCACCGATGCTGCGCGACTCACCAAGTATCGCTATCGCCGACGTCTGCCGCGTATGCAGAAGGACGATACGGCGATCTTCGTCACTTTCTGCACAAACGCGCGGCAAATTTGCCGGAAACAACGAGGGATCTGGTTATGAATCATTGCCTGCGTGAGGGTGGACTACAGCCCTTGGCGGGCGAGGGCGCCCGCCCCACACCCACCCAGCCAAGAATCAAGCTTTATGCGGTGGTGGTGATGCCTGATCATGTTCATCTTTTATTTCTTCCGTTGCGCGATCGGGATGGCTGGCCGTTCGCGGTCGTCGACATTATGCAATGCCTGAAGAGTGTCACCGCACATCGCATTAATAAACGGCTTGGCATCTCAGGACCACTGTGGGAAGAGGAATCGTTTGATCATGTGCTGCGCTCGGATGAAAGCTTGAAAGAGAAATGCGAATACATCCGGCAGAATCCGGTGGAGGCCGGATTGGTGGAGAGGCCCGAGGATTATCGGTGGCTTTGGATTGATCCCGAGCTGGCTTCGTGATGCAGCCCCTGGCGGGCGAGGGCGCCCGCCCCACACGAGAATTGGTAATCCCCAAAAGGAAAGAGCCAGATTGATTTCTCAATCTGGCTCTTATTTACGCCGGCAACGACCTACTCTCCCACACACTTTCGCGTGCAGTACAATCGGCCCAGCGGGGCTTAACTTCCGTGTTCGGGATGGGAACGGGTGGACCCCCGCGGTATGATCACCGACTTCGTGAGCAGCTTTCAGCTGTCAGCTCTCGGCTTTCAGCTTTGCCGTGCTGGTGCATTCTGGATGCACATCCCCCAGCATTTCGGCGCTGCAAAATTTAGAAAGATCAAGAACGATCTCTCACAACTGAATAGATTGGGTGAAACAGTAGCTAGTAGCTTGGAGCTAGTAGCTTGTTAAATCGACAAGACTCGAAAATTCGTCGGCGCACAGCCGCCAGCTTCATTTCCGCCAGCACCCAATTTCTGGTGCGCGGGAACTTGCTTCCGCCTTCAGCTCAGGTTCTAGCTGAGGTCTGAAAGCTGATAGCTGACGACTGATGTTCCGAGTAAATTTTATGGTCAAGCCGAACGGGCGATTAGTACAGGTAAGCTTCGCGAGTTACCCCGCTTCCACATCCTGCCTATCAACCAGGTAGTCTTCCTGGGCCCTTCTTATCCCTTAC
>Ga0335069_10003558_pt1 | contig 23435 bp, 17 predicted proteins | sample Lox_Sample_11_FD_206714 | JGI IMG/M metagenome (GOLD analysis project Ga0335069, IMG submission 206714) | Soil microbial communities from Loxahatchee National Wildlife Refuge, Florida, United States - Lox_Sample_1.1 | ecosystem: Environmental > Terrestrial > Soil > Wetlands | place: USA... | reverse complement strand
ACACTTGTTTTTCAGCGGGATTCGCGCGAAGCACCCGACACCGCGGACTTTACATTCCTATTACTGATTGCGCAAGTTCGCAGGCGCGAATGTGTCGCATGGAGCAGCGGCGATGCAATCGCCCTACGGTGCTCCGGGTGCGGTGCTCCGGGTGATTTCGCGGGGGGGGCGGGTGCACTATACTTTCTGTTCTTCGTGGTCCTTCGTGGCTTTGTGCTCTTTGTGTTGAAGGTATTTGCATGCCGAATCATAAACCCCGCATCCTCACTGGTGACACCCCCACCGGCCGCCTCCACCTCGGCCACTACGTCGGGTCCATCGAAACCCGCCTCGCCCTGCAGGATCACTACGACTGCTACTTCCTCATCGCCAACGTCCACGCCTTCACCAATCCCGCACGCGCCCAGAATCCCCAGGACATCCGCCAGTCCGTCATCGACATCGCCACCGACTGGCTCGCCGTCGGCATCGATCCGAAAAAATCGACGATGCTCATTCAGTCCGAAATCCCCGCCATCGCTGAACTCACCTTCCTCCTCGCCATGCTCATCCCCTTCTCCCGCGTCATGAAGAACCCGACCATCAAGGATGAGATTCGGGACAAAGGCCTCGGCGACGATTACCCCTTCGGCTTCCCCATGTACGCCGTCGGACAATGCGCTGACATCCTCGCCTTCCGCCCCGAACTCGTCCCCGTCGGCGAAGACCAGCTCCCGCACCTCGAACTCTGCACCTTCGTCGCCCGCAAATTCAACCAGCAATACTGCGGCGTCAACCCCCACACCGAAGACAAGGATTACGTGGCGGCGGGGGGGGTCTTCCCCATCATCCAACCCAAGCTCGGCCGCGTGAAACGCCTCGTCGGCACCGGGGCTCCCTCGAGCGAAACCGGGCAGCTCCTCAAAATGTCCAAGTCGCTCAACAACGCCATCTTCCTCAGCGACGATCCCGACACGGTGAAGAAAAAAGTGATGTCGATGTACACGGATCCCAACCGCAAGAAGGCGACCGACCCCGGCGAAACCGATCCGGCGAAAAATCCCCTCTGGGCCTTCCACGAAACGTTCAACCCCGACAAGGCGTGGGTGGCGGAGTACCAGGCGAAGTACAAAGCCGGCGGCGTGGGGGATGTCGAATTGAAACGGAAGCTCGTCGAGGTTCTCGTCGCGCTCATCGAGCCGATCCGCCAGCGTCGCCTCGAATTCGAAAAAGACCCCGCCGCCGTTCTCAACGTGCTGAAGGAAGGCACCGCCCGCGCCAACGTTGTCGCCGAGGAAACCCTCTTCGCCGCCAAAAAAGCGATGAAGCAGGATTACTTCTCGCGGGAATTGCGGATTTAGCGTCGCCGAACACACCGGTTGGCTTGACTGGGAGGGGCGGGTGTTGTAAAAAGTAGGACTCCCAACCGGGGGCGTAGCTCAATTGGTTAGAGTACCGGATTGTCGATCCGGTGGTTGCGGGTTCGAGCCCCGTCGCCCTCGTTACTGCAAGACCCCGCACCAAGTCGCGGGGTCTTGCTATTTCCCGCAAAAACAAGGTGTTTTTCGCCATTCCCCACCAGCCGGAGCGCGTGGCCTTCATCGCACGCATTCGCGTTGGTTCGCACCGTTTCGCGTCCGGTTTGTTGCGCCCGTGTTGCGCCATTTTCGGCATCCGTTTGGTAGGGCGCGGAATCATCGGTCCCCGTCGCCCTCAGCACAGCCGGTTCGATGGTGGGCTTGTCGCCCGTTGGAACGCCCGGCAAGGCTTTCCGCAGGTCCGCCAGCCGCACGTGAGCGTATCGGCCAAGGGTGAGGACGGGGGTGGAGTGCCTTGCAAGCTCTTGGCACACTTTGACGCTCGCTCCGCTTTGAACCACGCGGGAAATGTAATGGTGCCGCAGGGCGTGGAAGTCAAATACCCGGCCTTCGCCGTCGGTGGGGTTGAGGAAGTCCGCCTTCCGCCGCTCCCATCGTTCCTGCACGCTTCCCGCCTCCCTCATCCATGCCCGCTTGGCCTTCCACATATCGCCCGCCAGCATTTCCGCCGTTTTGCGGGTGAGGGGGAGCACGGGAACGCCCGCCGGCTTTGTCGCCAGCCACTTCGCCAGGTCCGCCGCCAGTGCCGCGTCGATGGGTTGAGTGTCGCCGCGCCGGCGCTTGGAGTAGGCGGCGCTGACCTTCACCGTGGGGGCGTCACCCTCCAGCGCGAAGGATGCTTTCGTCATACTCGCGAGTTCCCCCCGGCGGAATCCCGTCCCCGCCGCCAGCTTGTAGGCAATGGCGCGATCCTCGCCTGAAAGTCCGAACGATACCCCACCCGCCTTTGTCGCAATGATGATCCGGGCAAGCTCATCGTCGGAAATGTCCCGGCGCACCCGGCGTTTGTCGGCTTCGGCGTTGAATCCCTTCACGTGGCGCAGGTGGTTGTGCCGGATTCGCCCGTCGGCCTCCAGCCAGCCGACAAACGTCTTGACGCTCCGCAGAATGGCGTTGCACGTCCGCAGCGCCAAGCCCTCCTCTTTGATCGCCGCCACGGCGCTCCGCACGGCGTCGGCGGAGAGGTCCGCAAGACGCGCCGCCGCGGTCGCTTTCACGATCCGATCCACGTGCGCAATGGCCAGCGCCACGTGTCCGGGCGTGTTGCCTTTCGCCGCCAGCATTGCGCGGAAGTCTGCTATGTGCTCAGCAATCGGTCGCACCGCCTCACTCTGAAAACGCTTCGCGCGCGGGTCCGCGCGCCCCTCCCGAACCTCCCGCGCCTCATCCTCCCATGCCTGCGCCAGCCGCTTCGCCGTGGCCTTGTCCGCGCCGCCGCAGGTCCGTGAAGTCCACTTCCCCCGCTCGTCTTTGAACCGTGCGTGCCAGCGGCCTTCGTGTTGAAAAGCACTTGCCATAGGTTCACCATCCCTTTACCGATACACGTCTTTTCGATGGGCGATCCGGAGCACCACAATCACAATCTCCCGGTCGTGAATCTCGTAAACGATGCGGTAGTCGCCCACGCGCACCCGCCACAGATTCTCCGCCCCCTGCATTTTCTTGACGCCCGGCGGTCGCGGATCATCCCCCAGCGCCGTCATCGCGGCCACGACCCGCGTGGCCACTGCCAGCGGAAGGCGATTCACCTCCCGCTCGGCGGACGGTTTGACGATAACGCGGTAGCTCACGCTTCACCCGCCGCCCGCCGCCGCGCCGCCAGTTGGGCGCGAATCTTTTCCAGCGGCACGCCGCCCTTTTCCTTCCGCGCCTTGAGTGCGGCCTTTACGTCAGCCTCATCCTCCAGCGCTTCCAGCAAGGCCGCGTCCTCATTGCTCACCAGCACCACGGCGGGCTTGCCCTTGCGGGTCAATGTGACGCGCTCGCCGCCAAACGCCACTTTGTTGATCGGCGTAGCCATGTTCTGCCGAAATTCCGCCATGCTCATTTCCATAGGCATACTCCTTCATTGAATGTTGAAGGTTATCATAGCCATAAACGCTATCAGTGGTCAAGGCATGTCTGCGCCGCCTGCGCGTGTAAAGCTGTAAACCTTAATTTCCGCAATGCAGGTTTCGCATGAGATTCGAGCCTTCGCCGCCCGCAGTGGGTGGGGGGGCTGGAAAGAACCTACGTTTGCGAGTTCGCCACATCGCATCAACGTATCAAGCAACCAACCTTCGGAAATTCAATCGTTCGCGTATAAGAGTTTCGGGGCTATCGGCACCGCACTCCGTTAATACCTCCGGAAGGACCCATCGCTTTCACGAATGGCACGACTGCATGATTTAACTGGCTTTGCGCGCGAATCGTGGAGTTCGGTCGCTTCGACGCACCGAAGCCCGTGGGTCCGCAACAGCCACTTGAGCGCTCTCCTAATCCTGCAAACCGCGGGGGGGCCGTTTCCTTCGGCCTGCAAAACCAGCCGCCACCGTCCCGGAATGGCGTCCAGGGCTTCGTGGCGGGTTGCCGGTGATGTTGATGAGGTCGTTGTGGTTGAGGTCATCGCGCCACCTCCACCGTCCCCGGCTCTTGCATTCTCTTCGTGGGGTGTTTCACCAGTACCCAGCCGTCGCCACGGGTGGGGGCGTAGACCGTCCCATCCGAAAACCACAGCCGCCCGTGTTTATCCTCTCGCCAGGCGCAGCCGCTGGGTTTCGGGGTTGTGGGGTTATGGGGATGCGGGGTTGTGAGGATGGTCAGCAGCGCGGCTTTGTGGTGGCGGATCATGGCGCGGAGGGGGTCCGTAAGCGCCTCCCCACGGAATTGCAGCTTGCCCTCAGCAATCCGAAATTCGATGCCCAATTCTTTGCAGAGATTGAGGAGGGATTCGGGGGTCATAGTCATGGCTCCTCCCACTGCTGGGGAGCATCCCCGATACCCTCTCCCGCGATGCCATCCACACTATCCCCATCCGCATTACCCCCGCTGGCGCTATCGTGGCGGGGGGTTTCGGGGATAGGGGATGCGGGGATGGGTACTGAGAGAGGGGGTTTCGGGGATGCGGCGGGGGCGGCCTCGAATATGCTCACCGGCCTCCCCCCGGATGGTCCAGGTGCCACCTCCACCCACCGTCCGTACCCCGCCTCCACGAGCGCAGACAGCGCATCGCGGGCGGCCCCAGCAGCGTGATAGCTCGCGCGCGAATTCCGCAGTTCCCTCGCGGTGATGCGCCCGCCCCGCTCCCGTATCCACTGCCACAGCGCCCGATGCTCGTCCGTCTGCGCATCGCCCCCCAGCATCGCGTACACGCGCTCCGCCTCGCCTCCGAACCACCGGGCGAGCGTGATGCCCGCCGTCATACTCACGCCATCCACCGCATCCGGGTCCGCGCCCTCATCGACCATTCGGGCGCAATAGACGATGAGCGCCAGCCGCGCGGCATAGCCCTCAAGTTTTGACCATGCGGCGGAAATGTCCCCGCCTTCGCTTGCTTGTTCCGCCGCATTGTGTGCGTTGTAAAAGTCCACCCAAAGCGCCTTCGCTCCCGCCGTCAAGGGCAAGTCGATGGGTTGTTGATCGCCGATCACGCCTCCCATCGGAAGCTCCATGAGCGCCGCCAGCATCGCCCCGTACCGTGTTTGCACGGTCTTGCTCACCACCGCCTCGCTCCATTGTCTCCGCCTCACCGGGGGCATCGCCAGCAGCAGCCGAGCCGACAAACCGCTCTCCCGATGTTCGGGAAGCAACGCCAGGCGAAGGATGCCGGGCTGGATTGTGCCAGTGAAAGAGACGAACGCGCGGGGACAGAAGAGCAAACGCTCATCGCCAGTTTTGCGATCCATTGTCAGCCCGCCGGCGCGGTGCATCGTCAACCAGTGGGCTTCGTCCGCGCCGCCCTTCGCCTTATATTGGTTGAAACTCTTGAGCCAACCCGATGCCTCATCACGTTCGCACAAAAGCCCCCGCCCGCTGGCCTGCGATGCGAGAATGGACGCCAGCCCCTCCACTGTCGAATCACTCACCACGATTCTCGCACACACCGGCGCGCCCGGCTTGTCGCCGCGGGTTCGCTTGTCCTTCCGCGCCCACTCCTCCACGTCCGCCTCATGCCGGGCCATTTGTTCCTGATACTCGCGAATCGCTTCGCCTTGCGCTCGCCGAATCGGCTCAAGTCCCAAGTCCAGGGCGGGGGATTTAAGAGCGCCCGACGGCAGCACCGTCACCGCCCACAAAACCGCCGGCTCTTTCCACGATTCCTTGAGCATGATGCGCCGACTATTTCCAATCGAGGCGGAACATGCGGCCAACACTGGCAAAGCAATCTGTGAGGGGTCGCATCCCAGCGCCTTCGCGCCGCCGTTCACAAGGTCCGCCAGCACCCTCGGCAATACGTTCACTGGGAACGGCGTGAAGGGCCTCACACTCACCACGGGCGCGGCCTCATCATCCGCCGCAGCGCCGGCGATCGCGCGAAACGCGGCGCGAAGCTCCTCGTGCTCCGGCCCAGCCGAGTCCATCCCCGTCTCCGTCAGATATGCGGTGAGGCGCTTCACTTCGGCGATGATGGTGGTGTCCGTCCCCCATTCGGAGGTCGCGGCGAGTAGCACCGATCCTGCGCCGCGCGCGGTGGAAAGGTCGGCGTCACATTCGACGGCATCTTGACCGTCCGTGATTCGCCAGCGGTTCGTGCCGGGGGAGACTCGCTCGATTCGGAAGCGGGAGGGAGGGGCATCCGTGCCGTACGTGGTCATTTCCGCGCCTCCCCGCCCGTCGCCTGCGCGGTCAGCCAGCGTGTGAGGTCGGCGGTCGGGTAGAGGACCGTGCGGCCCAGCCGGACGTGAGGCACTTCGTTCGCGGCGGTCAGCGCCCACAGGGTCCGCTCAGATATGCCCAGGGCCTTCGCCGCTTCGGGGGCGCGAAGTGCCAGGGCGGGGACGGTGGGAGCGGGGGTGGCGGCGGTGTCGGTTCCCATCTTCATTCGGGCGTCCCCATGCTAGTTTGGATTGTTTGCGCCGTGAGGAATGCGTCGAGATCGATGCGGCGGTAACGAACGTTTCGGCCGACTTTGCAGTATTTCGGGCCTCGCCGCATCGCCCGCCAGCGCTCCAGCGTCACAGGTTCGAGGTCGAGGTACACGGCGGCTTCGGTAGTCTTCAGCAGGTTTTTGTTGGGGGCCATTACGGGGGCCTCAGGGAAGTGGGTCGGCATAGAACATCTCCATAGGGGGACAGTGGGTGTACGAGGGGCATCATATGACTGTTTTTCGTTAGGGTTTTGTCTTAGCAGTAATTACTGCTATCGATTCGTCAGTTTGGGTACAGTTTGGGACATTTTCGATACATTTTCAGTCATAAAAAACAGTGATATTCCTGCGAAAATCATGGTTTTTTCGCTTGACAGGCTTTTTCGGGTCGCGTTCGAAAGCCGTTCCGCGTTCACTCCCCCCCTGATTTAATTCGCGGGGAAATCTGCACGGTGGGCATGCGGTCTGGGGCATTGTCGCTCTGGAGAATTTGACCCCCTGCCCCGCGGGGCGTTGACTTGCCGGAAGGACCCGGGCTTTGGCACGTGGAGTAAAGTCAGTCTCACGCCGTCTTTGTTCCCAATGCCCTACCCGCGCGCGAAGCCGGGGGAAGGACCCACAGCCTATGCTCCTCTCGCCGCCTCGCCGCCGAAAGGTACCCGAGACCCTGCGACCCTAAAATTCCAAACCCCCCAAATGCGCAAACCCCACGATCATGAACCCCCGGTTTATGCCCCCCCCATGGGGGAGGACCCCGACGGGGAATCTCCGAGCACGTCATCTAGGATGAGCACGTTGCCGCCTTCACCATCGCCAGGATGCCCGCCCGGATCGGTTGCGGGAGGGTGGGCCAAGCCGTCAGCAGTGCCGCCAGGTCGGGGTCGTTTGTTGCGCCGGTGTTGCGCTCTTTTTGAGAAATGGCGTTTTTCTCGGGGGTTTTGCGCGCGGGTACCGGATTGTCGATCCGGTGGTTGCGGGTTCGAGCCCCGTCGCCCTCGCTTGAGTCCTCGTAAAGAAATGCCTTCCATGGCTTTACGAGGACTCTTCGTTTTTGCGGCCGGTCGAAAACCGCCCCTCGCGCCGCGGCGAAAGTAAGCGGTCACCACCGCATCAGGGGAAGGGGGGGGGAGGGCGGGGAAAAGGACGGGGGATAATGCTCCATTGAAATGAATCCTTTAAGTGTTCGTTTGTCAGAGACGGGTTGTACTCTCGCATCTTCCGGCACGTCTCACGGCGGAGTGACTCATGAAGATCAGTTTGTCGCGTGCGGCCGTGGCGCTCGCCATCGGGTCTTTCATGTTCACGGCGTTTGCGAAGGAAGGCCCGACGAGTGCGCCGGCCAGACTGGACATCCAGTCGCTCGAACGCGACCGCATGCTCAGGATGGCCAATGAATTTCTCGCCGGGCAGCCCGTGACCGTGACCGCCTCGCATTCGCCGCGCAGCGAGGGCGGCTTGCATGATTTCTTTTCGGAAGGCGATTACTGGTGGCCGGACCCGAAGAATCCCGATGGGCCGTACATTCAGAAGGATGGGATGACGAACCCGGACAACTTCGTGGAGCACCGCAAGGCGCTCATGGGGATGAGCGTAAAGGTCGCGACGCTCACGGCGGCATACAAGATCACCGGCGATCGCAAGTACGCCGATGCGGCCGTGAAGCATCTCACCGCGTGGTTCGTGAACCCGGACACCATGATGAATCCGAACCTCGAGTACGCGCAGGCAATACACGGCCGGTTCAAAGGGCGGGGTACCGGCATCATCGACACGATTCATCTGATTGAACCGGCACGTTCCGTGATCATTCTGGAGAACGCAGGGGTATTGAAGGGGGAAGAACTGGCAGGGATCAGGAAGTGGTTCAGCGATTACATTCTCTGGTTGACGACAAGCAAGAATGGCTCGGAGGAAATGAACGCGAAGAACAACCACGGATCGTGCTTCTGGATGCAGTTGTCGGCCTTCGCCAAATTGGCCGGAGATGAGAAGGAACTGGAAGCAGCACGAAGGAAGTTCAAGGAAGTGCTCCTGCCGAACCAGATGGCCCCGGATGGCAGTTTCCCGCAGGAGTTGCGGCGCACGAAGCCGTACAGCTACTCCATGTTCAATCTCGACGCGATGTGCACGCTGTGCGAGATCGCCTCAACGCCGCAGGACAATTTGTGGGCGTTTACGCTGCCGGACGGGCGGAGCATGAAGAAGGGAGAGGAGTTCATGGCACCTTACATTCAGGACAAGGACGCGTGGCTGAAATTTCTGGCGGCGAAGTTCGGGCCGGGGAAGGGGCCGGACGTGATGTTCTGGGACAAATGGCCCGTCCGGTCGGCGTCACTCCTGTTCGCGGGGCAAGCCTATGGAGAGCAGAAGTGGATGGATTTGTGGGTCTCCCTGCCGGCGGATTATTCAAACGAGGAAGTGCTGCGGAACGTGCCGATCCGGACGCCGGTGTTGTGGGTTGGGAATTAGACACGAAGCCGCACGTGGACGTCGGGTATTTGATCAGGTGGTCGTCGAGTTACGACCTGAATTGCAAGACGCCGCCGGAAGGAAGCGAAACAATCGTGCTGACGCCGGGAAGGGCCACTCCCGACTTGACTGTGTCGCCGGTCGAGGCCGTTGAATCGAAGTGGAACTGCTGGGGCGTGAAACAAGGATTCGCGCAATATGAAAAAGACGTGATGCTCACGGATGGCCGGTGCTGGCCTTTTTCCCCGTTTCGGCGCAACCCATTATCAGGGGAGTTGAATTCGCCCCGCTTGTGTCTGTAGTCTGTGGTCGAGGGAAAAAAGCTCCGGCGTGAAGTGGAAGGCGTGGTGCATCTCTTGCGGCGGCAACGCATGAAGGTGTTCATCAGGCATGTTTGTCGCTGAGTGATGGCCATGAAACGGAAACGCGTTTGCCCGCAGTTCGAAATCCTGGAATCCCGGCTTCTACTCTCCAGCATGGAACTCGCGCCCACGTATGAGAAGCTCACCACTCCGGGCCTTTCGCCGCTCCAGACCTCCGGCCCGCAGGGTTTTACGCCGGCAGAAATCCGCACCGCGTACGGCCTCAATCAGGTCACGTTCGGCAGCGTCAGCGGCGACGGCTCCGGCCAGACGATCGCCATCATCGATGCCTACAACGATCCCACCATTGCCGCCGATCTTCGCGCCTTCGATGCCGCCTTCAATCTGCCGAACCCCACACTCACCGTCGTCGGCCAGGACGGCTCCACCCATCTGCCGGGCGTCGATCCCGCAGGCCAGGGGAATGACAACTGGGAGGGGGAAGAAGCCCTCGACGTGGAATGGGCGCACGCGATGGCGCCGGGCGCCAGCATCCTCCTCGTGGAGGCGAGCGATGCGAGTCCGAGCAATCTCTTTGCTGCCGTGAACATGGCCCGCAATCGCGCCGGCGTCTCGGTCATTACCATGAGCTTCGGCGGCAACGAGACTTCCAACGAGACGACGTTCGATTCCGATTTCACCACCCCCTCCGGCCACACCGGCGTCGCGTTCGTCGCCTCCACCGGTGATTCCGGTCGCCCCGGCGGTTATCCCGCATACTCGCCGAACGTCGTCGCCGTCGGCGGCACCAGCCTCTCGACCAACTCCGTCGGCACGTATCAGTCGGAATCGGCGTGGAGCGGCTCGGGCGGGGGCATCTCCACCGTCGAGTCGCAGCCCTCCTATCAAAAGGGCGTCGTCACCCAGTCGACGACGCGCCGCACGATTCCGGATGTGGCCTTCGATGCCGACCCCAGCACCGGCGTCGCGGTCTACGATTCGTACAACAACGGCACGAGCACGCCCTGGGAAGTGCTCGGCGGAACCAGTGTCGCCGCGCCGGCGTGGGCGGGGCTCTTTGCCGTGGCCGATCAGGGACGCGTGCTCGCCGGAGAAGGGACGCTGGATTCACGCACCAACACGTTGCCACTGCTCTACTCCGCGCCCGCGGCGGATTTCCACGACATCACCTCCGGCAGCAACGGCTTCTCCGCCTCCTCCGGTTACGACCTGGTCACCGGTCGCGGCAGCCCGCAGGCCAATCTGCTCATCCCTTATCTAGTTTCCGGAAACACCACCGTCACCAACCCCACCGGGCCGGTCAGCATTGCCTCACTCTCCGCAGACGCCACCACCGTCACACAGGGAACGCCGGTGACGATCACCGCCAACGGCGTCGTCGATAACGGCTCCGGTGTGGTGGTGACGTTCTATGAGGAATCCAACGGCGTCGCGGGACTGCAAACCGGCACGAACGGCGATTTCGCTTTCACCCCAGTCACCGACGGCTCCAATGCCTTCGTCTTCGACACCTCCACCCCCGGCGTCTACACCATCTACGCCCAGGTCACCGATTCCTCCGGCGCGGCGAGCGCAACGGGCGCCTCCGCACCGTTCATCACCATCACCGTCAACGCTCCCACCGCAACCACCGGTCCCTCGATCGCCAGCATCTCCGCCACTCCCAGCCCCGTCGTTTCCGGCGATACCCTGACGCTCACCGCCAACGGACTCAGTGATCCCAGCGCCAACATCCGCCGCGTCTACTTCTACCAGGAGACCAACGGCATTCCCGGCCTGCAGACCGGCCCCGACGGCGACTTCTCCTTCCGCGGCGTCGGCGCGTTCAGCAACTACAGCATCGCCCTCGACACCACCGGCGTCACCGGCTCCGTCACCTTCTACGCGATGGCCGTCGATGTTGCCGGCAACACCAGCGCCACAGGCACCAGCGCCCCGACGGTGACCGTCAACATTACCAGCGACGTGCGCCCCGACGCTCCCACCAATCTCCGCGCCCTCCCCGCCTCGCCCACCAGCATCAATCTCTCCTTCTCCCAGACCGACTCCGGCCAAACCGGCTTCATCATCGAACGCGCCACCGATCCCAACTTCCTCAACTTCGTCCAGCTCTTCACCATCAACCGCCCCAACCTCACCACCTACAGCGACACCGGCCTCTCGCCGAACACGCGCTACTACTACCGCGTCGAAGCCTTCAACGACGCCGGCGACAGCACCTTCTCCAACACCGCCAACGCCGTAACGCCGCTCCCCGCCACCAAGCTGGTGATCACTCAGCAGCCCTCCAGCACGATCGCCGGCAGCGCTTTCGCCAAACCAATCGTGATCCAACTCCAGAACGCCAACGGCCAACTGGTGACGACCGACAACTCCGCCGTCACCATCGCTATCCTCTCCGGCCCGGCCGGCGGAACCATCACCGGCACCATCAGCGTCAACGCCGTCAACGGCATCGCCCGCTTCACCACTCTCACTTTCAACAAGACCGGGACCTACGCGCTCCGCGCCACCGACGCCAAACTCACCGCCGCCACCACCTCCTCCTTCACCGTTTCCCCCGACATCGCCTCCGCCCGCGTGGTCATCACGCAGATGCCCACCCCCGGCCTCGCCGGTAACACGCTCAAGCCCCTCGTGGCGGAACTCGTCGACCAGTTCAACAATCTGATCACCAACAGTTCCGTGCTCATCACCATCATCACCCCAGGCCACACCGGCATCCTCAAAGGCTCACTCTCCCAGACGCCGCACAACGGCTTCGTCACCTTCAATGATCTCACCTTCAGCGCCGGCGGCCCCATCAATGTCGTCGTCGCCGCCAACGCCCTTCCCAATCACCCCCGAGCCTCCTATACCCAAACCATTCTGCTGGGTTCCACGCAGATCCCCGTCCCGCACCTCTCCAATCCTTACACCTTCGGCCAAACCATCACCCTCACCACCCAGCTCCACTCAAACACCACAGTGCCATTCACCGGGACCGCGACGATCCAGGACCAGAATGGCACCGTCGTCGCCACCCTCCCTGTTTCGCCCAACGGAACCATTCAATTCACCCGAAAAGGCGTCGCCCTCGGCACTCACCTCTGGACCATCGTCTACCCCGGCGACACCACCCACGCCGCGGCCACGTCCGCCCAATTCGTGATACTCGTCAACTCCGCACCTGCCGCAACGAAGAGAAAATAGTCGCAATCCCCATCCAGTTTGGCAGTTGCGAGCGATCATTCCGCCGCCCCACAATCGCCGCCAGCCACGGTCTTGACCAAACGTAAACACGAATATTACAATTTTCCGCTTTCCCCCCCTTACCGGACACTTGGTCTAACTGTATATACACTCGGCGGACGAGCGATGATGGCACCGTAAAACCCTCGTAAGCTTTCGCAAGCTTCATCTGTTCCCTCCCGGCTCGGCCTCCCGGACATTTTTTCCGTAGTTGATTCCAGCGCCTGCCGCTGCTCAGGAGGAGTCTATCCATGGCTACATTCCAGTACGAAGCGATGAACGCCGCCGGACAGGAAGTAAAGTCCGAAATCGAAGCCGGCACCGCTGACGAAGCCATCGTCAAGATCCGCTCCCAGGGCTACTTCCCCACCAAGGTCAAAGAAAAAGCCGCCAAGAAACAAAAAGGCGGCGGCGGGGGAGGCGCGGCTGCGGCAGCGACCGGGGCCCCCGCCAAAAAGAAGGGCGGCTTCAACCTCTCCATCGGCGGCGTCTCCACCAAGGTCATCACCCAGTTCACTCGCCAGCTCTCCACCCTCCAGGACGCCGGCCTCCCTATCCTCCGCTCCCTCAAAATCCTCTGGCAGCAGCAGCGTCCCGGCATGCTCAAGAACGTCCTCGATGCCGTCGCCGGCGATGTCGAATCCGGCGCCACCCTCTCCGAAGCCATGTCCCGCCACCCCAAGGCCTTCGACCGCCTCTACGTCAACATGGTGCAGGCCGGCGAAACCGGCGGCGTGCTCGACGTCATCCTCCAGCGCCTCGCCGAGTTCATGGAAAAGGCCCAACGCCTCAAACGCCGCGTCATCGGCGCCATGATCTACCCCGCCGTCGTCATCACCTTCTCCGTCCTCATCGTCACCGGCATCATGATCTTCGTCGTCCCCAAGTTCCGCGACATCTTCAAAGACTTCCACACCACCCTCCCCGCTCTCACCCAGTTCCTCATGGATATGTCCGACTGGATCGCCAACCAGTACGGATGGGCCGTCATCTTCGGCAGCCCCTTCGCCATCTTCTTCGGCATCAAACTCATCGGTAAGAGCCGCGGCGGCAAAAAGATGATCGACTACATCAAGCTCAAACTCCCCATCATGGGACAGATCATCTCCAAGACCTCCATCGCCCGCTTCACCCGAACCCTCGGCACACTCCTCTCCGCCGGCGTCCCCATCCTCGACGCCCTCAACATCACCCGCGACACCGTCGGCAACGTGGTCTTCGAAAACGCCCTCCAGAAAGTCCACGACGCCATCCGCGAGGGCGAGTCCTTCGCCGGCCCGCTCCGCCAGGCCAAGGTCTGCGACAGCATCGTGACGAACATGATCGACGTCGGCGAAGAGACCGGCGACCTCGACAAGATGCTCATGAAGATCGCCGACAACTACGACGAAGAAGTGGACGTGCTGATCGGCTCGCTGGTGAGCTTGCTGGAACCGATCATGGTGGTGACGCTGGGGGGGATCGTCGGGACGATCGTCGTGGCGTTGTTCTTGCCGTTGGTGAAACTGATTCAGTCGGTCTCCGGCGGCGATTCGGGGGATAAGGGCGGATGAGCGACAATCCGCATCGCTCCGTGGCAGTGGCTGGCATGTAATGAAATGTGCAAAATGAAGGTCCCAATCATGAACGGCAAAAGAAAAGCAATCGCGGGCTTTACCCTCATCGAAATCATGGTAGTCGTCGCGATCCTCGTCGTCCTTATCGCGATTCTCGTCCCCGCTCTCGGTGCAGCCCGCGCCTACTCCAAAAAGACCGCAACGGTCTCCCAGATGCACGGCATCGCCACCGCTTGCGAGGGTTACTATGTGGATTTCCAGGCGTATCCGGGGGTTCTCTCTGAGAGCGCTTACGATGGCGGCGCTTCGCCGAGCATCATGTTTTCGTCTTCGCAGTCCCTGTTGGTGTCCATGTCCCGCGCGTTCTATACTGCGGCCCCGACTGCGCCCCTCACGGCGAGCACCGTGGTTAGTGCGGCCACAACCAATATTCCCGCCCCCTTCTACACCTGCGACAATCCCGCCATCAGCCCGGCCGACTACTCCACCAACGGCGGCACTGGCATCGCAGGCACCGGCCGCACGTACCAACCCCTCCTCAATCCGTCACCCAATCAGCTTTCTCCGACCATCGGCGTATTCACCTCCAACATTCCCAGCAAGCCCGTACCTAAGGGCGTCGATGTTCCAGTGATTATCGACAGCGCGTACAGCACCGATGCGCTACCGATCTTGTACTACCGCGCTGCACGCAAATACGACCCCAATGTTGCCAACACCGCTGGTCAAGGTATGAACACCGTCGGCGACACGGCGGTGGGAGGAGCAGCGCCATTTGCCGCATTCTATGGTGCCTCTAATGACTGGATCTTCGACCAGCAGAACCAGACCAATCCCGTGCCCCCGAACCCCTCCAGTACGTTCAATAATTGTGGCAAATTGACCGCCGACGACGCAAAACAGGTCCCCATGGCGAACGGCACTGACTCGAGCGGTGCTCATACTCAGGCATTGAGAAACCTTCTCTTCAATCAAGTTCCAACCTCTACCGGCACGAACTACGTCGCCAAAGGCGGCTTCGTGCTGATTAGCGCCGGACCGGATCGCTACTTCGGCCCGAATCCCAACAAGGGCAACGCCGTGGACGACATCGTCATCGCCGGTGGCAATTAAATCGGAAGGTCCAATGCGTCAGAAATCCAACAGCTTCGCTCCCAAGCCCACGCGGGCTTTCACGCTGATCGAAATCATGGTCACCATTGCCATCATCCTCATCCTCGCCGTGATCCTTCTCGCCGTCGGCGGCAATGTCCGACGCAACGCCCAGATCAGCGCCACGCGCACCGAGCTCCAGGGCCTCGCCGGACTGGTCGAGCGGTTCCAGCAGGACAATCCCGCGTCGCCCATCCAAACCACGCTGTACAACAATGATGCGAGCTCCTATTCACAGGCCTATCCCAAGGCGCCGGCCACCACTAACTATGTCGACGCCCTGTACGCCGATCCAAACACGAGAGATCCCCTCATGCGGATCTGCGGCGACAATCTCAAACTCCGCGGCTCCCCCTCTCAAACTTCAATGATTCTCGATCACTTCGGCCGCCCCATCAGCTTCATCCGCCAGAATGAAGTCATCTCCGCCGATGTGGGTAGCGGCAGTTGGAGTACCCCCGCCGACCGTGACTACCTGCGTTCCTCCGGTCCCGATCAGACGACCGACTGGACCAACCCCACCTCGGCTCAGAACTCCGATGATGTTCTTTCCTACGAAGCGGCGCATTAACGAGGCTGCGATGCTCAAGTGTCCCCTGCCAATCTCAACCCGCCGAAACGGCTTCACGCTCATCGAGCTCCTCGTGGTCATGGGCATCGTGATCCTGCTCGTCGCAGTCTCGGCACCCGTGCTCAAAACCCTCTCGAAGAGCAACAGCACCGCCAGCGCGGCCAACCTCGTCCGCGCCTATCTCGCCAATGCCCGCGCGATTGCCATTTCGCAGCATCGGCAGGCTGGGATCGTGTTTTTTGAAGAGACGGGCGCCGCAGGCACCCTTGCACACGCCAATCAGACCGCCATGCAGTTGGTCTGGGAAGATGCCGACCAGACACAATATGCGCCCAAGCCCGGAAACACCGTCTTCGTGCAATACTCCAATGATCGCCAGTACCTGCCCGCGGGATTGCAAGTGGCGACGCTTAACGACGACCCAACGAAGCAGATACTCACTGCGCAAAATACCACAGGGAGCGCATGCCGGTTTATACTTTTCGATCCAGAAGGACAAATGGTGCTGCGCAGCGGAATCACGCGGCCGAACGTCGGATCATCGAAACCCGGGCAGTATCCTTGGATGTACGGCGATTGGATTCGCGACGCTAGTGGCGCAGCGAAGGGAAGCCCCGGTACCGCCTCGAATTTCGCTTCCTCGCCGGCCATTCTCATTTACAACAAGGCTGAATACGATACGGAAACCTTTGCAACGGACGCACAGCGTTCCGCCTGGCTGCAGTCCAACGCGCAAATCATCGTCATCAATGCTTACACGGGGGGAGTGATCCGATGAATACCGTTCGCGCAACCATCGCTCGCCCGCGCCGCGGCTTCTCGCTGCTCGAAGTCCTCCTCGCCACCTTCATCCTCGGCATCGGCCTGATCATGGTCGCCTCCGTTTTCCCCGTCGGCGCCAACTGGACCCGCGAAGGAATGCAGGACAGCATCGCCCAAACAATCGCTCTGAACGCTCTCTCGGTGATCCAGACGCATTATGGGCCCGGAAGCCTCGATCCGGAACATAAACCCGGGTCAACCCAATGGCCTCTCTCGAAGGTGAACGGTTCCAATACGCTGAGCCCGCTACCTGGTTTTGCTTACAATTCTGCGGCATCACCAGCTTCTGCTGGAATACCCCTGTGTGAGCGCTGCTACCAATTCGGCAGCACCCAGCCCTTCCCCGCCCAAAACCCCAGCGTCTGCCTCTACTACTGGACCGCCCTCGCACGGCCAACCCCCGGCAGCGGCGGTGCCAGCCACGACATTTATGTCTTTGTCTTCCGCAAGGGCGAGGCCACCCAAAGGTTCACACGCAATGTGAATCCGCCAGGTTCTCCACCCGCGCTGGTTCCGGGGGCTGGATATGTGCCGTACGTGGACTCCTCGAATACCTATCCGTACACCGAAATGCCGGGCTTACGCGACACGGTGCCAAACCCGCCCGGCCAATCCTCTCCTCCCACACTGCCCGTTCCTGCGTATTACACCAAGTATAACGGTGCCTATTACGATTGGGCACTCGAACCGACTCTTGTCCGGGGTCAGTACAACCATGGAACTTACAACAGCGCTCGAAACCCCCCGGTCCAGGATGCCTTCCCGCCCATCGGCTTTATCGGTGTGGGCGAAACCACCGGCACCGTTTTCCGTCAAACACTCCATCTCGACTTTACAACCGCAAATCTAACCTACGCCATGCCCTCCCCCGATATTTACGAGGGCAGTTGGACGCCAAATTTGCCTCTGTCGGGTTTGACTCCTCCCCCCGAGAACGTCATCTTCGCCCCCGCCGCCGACGACGCCCCCGGCAGCCCCCTTGTCTATGTCTATCAAACCACTGTTTCGTACTGAGCGCCGCTGATGAACCAGAATTCTTCATATTTTCCGGCACGCCGCGCCTTCACCCTCATCGAAATGATGGTCGCCGTCTCCATCCTGGTCGTGATTATCCTCGCCGTCGGCGTGACGTTTCAGGGCGCCAGCCGCTCCATCGGCGTTTCCCAGTCCTCCCTCGAGATGCTCTCGAACGTGCGCGCCGTGCAGCAGCAGATCGCCAAAGATGTCGAAGGCATCGACAAGGACGGCTTTCTCGTCATCCGCTGCGGCGTCTTCACCGACACCCACGGCGTCGTGCGCCGCTGCGATCAAATCTGCTTCTTCTCCCGCGGTTCCTTCCAGCACCGCACCGGCTCCGCCGGCGGCGCCTCCATCTCCTTCACCGACTCCACCACTTCCCCATCGGCCTTCGTCTGGTGGGGCCAACTGGCGATGGAGCGGCCCAACGGTACCGCGCCCGACGGCGTGCCGACCGCCGAAAACACCACCCTGGGTTTAGACCAGATTCCAACCCCCGCCCGGCCTGTGCAGAACTCGCCCACCCAGGTCTCCACCGAGGAAACAAGCTACGTCCTCGGCCGAAGCGCTATGCTCCTCTTCCCCCAGAACGCCATCGCCAGCTCCGGCTCCGGCGGAGGCAACATTTCTCCCGGCGGCGTATTCATTCCGGCCTTTTACCCGTCATCGTCAACCAATCTCAGTGCGATTGACTACTACTATCCCTCCATCACCGCCTCCAACGGCCACTGGTGGAAGTTGGGAACCGAGACCGCTGACATCACCCAATCCCGCCTCGATGCCGCAGCCACTTCCATCGACGGAATCATGCGATCATTGCGGGCCGCACTCGGCTATCCGAATACAAGAAACATCGGCGGTTCGAATACCTACACCGCCACAGACCCGAACGGCACCTTCACCAACAGTAACAACCGCTACGAAGCCGACCACTTCTGCTACCGTCGCGGCGCCCTGAGCTCCCCTTACGACGGCACATCCTTGGTCAACGGCTATTTCCGCATGCACCCCATGGCACTCCAAGGCGTCTCCTCGCTCGCCATCGACTGGACCGACGGAAGCGTTTATAAGGAGGCCGACGCCAATATGGCACCCCCCGGCACCTACACCCAAGGCTCCAGCGCCAGCGCCGCCGTCGACATCACCACCCAAAAGCTCATCGGCAAGCCAACCGTGGCCATTCCCACCAGCGAACCCTTCGACGGAAGCACCCGCTGGTACGGCATGTGCGATCTCAGCGGTCAACCCAACAACAATGACATCGTCGCCTTCGCAAGAGGACCCCTGCCCAATCCGCCAACCGCGCCTCCGGCCGCTCCCATCATCGTTGCTCATAACAGCACGACGACCGCCGACCCCGATTTCGCCGCTGTTCCAGCAGCAAACAAGAAGTCCGATCCCTACGTCGACAACGGCCTAACCAGCGACACCACACCCCTGGGCACTATAACCACGAGAAGCGTAAACCCGGACAACACGAAATACGTGCCGCCGGCGCACTACACCTCCGGCGACCTCTACACCGCCATCTTCAGCCACGACACCCCCAGGACTTTCTGGCCCGTCGCCCTCCGCTTCCGCTATCACGTCGCCGACCCCACCGGCCGCCTCCCCAACGGCCGTGATTTTGTCCAGATTATCCGACTGCCCACGGAGTAGTTCACCCCGGGCATTCGCTCGGAAACGAGGTATTTCGCCATGAAAACGCCCCCCACAAATCGTCGCTCCCGCGGTAGCGTGATGGTTCTCGTCGTCGCCGTCCTCGGCCTCCTCGCCGTCATCGGCACCGTCTACATCCTCACCGCACGCACCGAACGCAATTCCGCCGCCGCCATGTCCAGCGTCGTCAACCTCGGCCTTGCCCGCGATAGCGTCATGGCCAAGGTCCGGCAGACCGTCGGCGCCTCCATCGTTGATTCCGGAACGAGCGTCCCCGGTCCGCCCCCCACAATCAACCTCGTCGGCGGATACGGCACAGTGAACGCCCCCAACATCGCCTCCCGCTTCTTCGACTTCCCCGAGCGCGGCACTGGAATCGCCGGGGTCACCTCTTACAATTCGAACATCCCAGACGAACGCTGGCTCGTCCAGCACCTCCACCCGCAAGTCGCACTTAGCGCAGCGCCAACCACAGGCATTAATGATTTCAGCAGTCTGAACGCTTACACGAACCCCTACAACCCGGCCACCGGCGACTACACAACCTCACAGATTCCGTACACCAATCAAATGACATTCAAGGTCGTCAATGACCAAACCTCCGGCGACCTAACCCCCGATGATCCGCCCAATGCAGTCGCGACTGGCGACGCCTACATGGACATGCTACCCTTCTCCGACGCCAGCGGCGTCCACTACCGCTACGGCGTGCGCATCCTCGACACCAACCGCATGGCCAACCTCAATACCGGCGCCACCGACGACATCTACGCACTGCAGGATTACTCCGGCGCCTATCCCACCTCGTTCCGGCTCGCGCCGAACACTGCGACCGGATCGCCCCACTTCGGTTTTACATCGGCAGCCTATTTCAGCTCGTCCGATGCTCCTTCTTCTTCTTCTCTCCATGTCTCGCCCGGCAGTCCATCATCAGGGTTGGGGCGTGCCGGTACTTCTCTCGCTGTGTACGGCTATGGACAGTTCGCCGTCGATAACTGGTTGCGCGCCGCTTTTAATATCGAGAAGCCGCAAGACACCTCGTTGAACTTTTTCAACGCCTCTGATGAACTTGAACTTCGATCCTATGGCGAATACGGGACGAGCTATCACATTCGCGCCGGCAATCAGTCTGGCAATGCCAAATATGTCATTTGGCCATACACCCTCAGCGCAGATTCGAGCAAGAGTTCGTCGCCTTCCACCACCGTAGCAGGGAACCCCGCACGCCGAAATTACACGCAATATAGTTTCTCGCGAGTGATCTCTCCATTTGCAGCGCCGACCGGAGCAGGCGTGTTTACGCTCTCTCCTGTTATTGGCGGTCCACTATTTGTTAACCCCCCTTACACCGGCGGTACTTATAACATGCCGCAGCAAACAACGAATCAGCTCCCACCAGCCGGAAACCCCGTCGCAACGGACGGCCCCCATCCCACCAGTGCGAGTGCCCCACAAGTGTGGCCAGCCAATCCAGCAGGCGCCAATGCAAGTCTGCTTCCCAGCGCCTCCGCGAACCCGCAACTTCTGATTGCCGATCCAAACAATCCATCGGAGCAGGATCCAAATAATCCCGGCGTTTACTCCGATCCAGGTTATAGAAACACGCCGGTGGCCCAGCAGAATCAGAATGACGCCATGTACTACGTCGCCATGGCCGCGACAAATATCGCAACGGCAATGCAGAACCGGAACTACTCGGCGGAAGAATACATTTCCTTCGCGGCGAACTACGCCACCGCCCGCTGGAACGGCTTCTGCCCCGACCCGAGGATTACGACTGTTCAAGCCTGGTACCTTCCTGCCGGCCCATCGTTTGTCGACAACGCGGGCATCTGCATTCGAACCGCAACCTACGCTCCCCGGATCACGACGAGCACTCCTTTGGGAACACCGACGGCGGCGAACATCTCCCCGATCGGGAGGGACTTCGGAACACCTGCTGGTGGCGGCCCAAGCAACCCGCTGAAAACTTCCGGCCTCGTTTATCTCGGTTATTCGGCCCAGCCCTTCATCAACGAAGTTGTCATCTTCGCAAAGCAGGACCCCACCGCGCCGCCCACCCCATTCACGCAGACGATCGACTACGATGACTGGGCCGTCGAACTGTACAACCCTTATCCCGTGGCTCTCAGCCTGAGCGGCTATCAATTGCAGTTCAATGTGGCGGGAGCTTCGGTATCAATTCCGATCACAACCGGTGGCGTCCTCGGTGGTGCCCCCGCTTTCATACCTCCTTATGGCTATCTGGTGATCTGTGGCCCAGGCACTCAGTTCTATTCAAGTGCAAACCTGGCGGGTCCGGGAACAGGGCTGGGAGCTTTCCAGAAAATTCAAACGGCCTATGCTATTCCCGCGATAAACCTGCCCCTTTCCGCTCCCCCTGCCTCGCCCTACTCGGTCGTACTGACTCGGCCTTACTACCCCCGTGGAATCAACTCTCAACTTTCGACAGATTTTTCAGCACCACTTCCTGCGCAGGCCCCGGTCGACTACGCGGATGTGACAAACCTTCTTCTGAATCCCCTGGCTCCCGGATTTGGCGCCACCGATCAGGAATTTGATATCAGCCGGGACAACGATAACGGCGGTGCGGTTCCCGACTTGAACGTCTGGGCCGGTACCGTCAATCACTTCGCCCAGTACACGGGGGCCACGATCGATACCCTTGGCAAGATAAATGTCCGGGACGCCTCCGCGCCAACCTCCGTAAGCGGCCGTGCTCTTGAAGGTGTACCCCTGGACGATCGCTTTGCCCACAATCCTCCACCGTCGTACACCGGATTTTCCGCCGGCGTCGCATCGATGCCTGCCCCGCCGCAGGCTTCCATGATGTCCATGGGCGAATTCTCACGAGTGATTCGGCTTTCAAACCGGTTTGACCCAAGCGGTGTCCTCCCCCCCGTACCCATCTCAAATCAGCTCTATCAGATTTACGGACCTGCAGTTAATGGTGGCACAGGCAAATACACTTCCGGAGCCAGTTCGTACACACAGACGCCCGTAGCATTTACGGGCCCGCTGATCACCGCTGCTCCCTACCCCACTATGACGGGACCCACCACAGACAATTCGAAACAATACGAGGCTTTTGTCCACTTCGACTTCTCTTACGATCCAACCACCACCGACATCTACGGAACCAGCAATACGTACTCCCTTGCTCCAACAACGACGGGCAATTTTGATCTCCGCGCGATTCAATTGCTCGACATCCTGACAATGGTTGATCGAGCCTCCGATTTTTCGACCTACACAGTCGATCCGTATAATCCGCTCACTGTCACATTTGATTTGAACAGGCTCAGCGTCCCCGGCTTGATCAACGTGAATACCGCCTCCGGCGACGTTCTTCGAGCCATCCCCAATATGACAGACCAGATGGTCGCAAATATCCTGGCCTATCGCATCAGATCTTCGGGACCGATTACCTATGGAGCAACGATGGCCGCGTCGGCCACGTATCCTCAAGCCACTTATCCAGGTTATGGCATTCGGAGCTTCTCCGAACTCATGATTCCGCTTTCAGGACTCGTGCCAAACATACCGCTGGATACCGTGGAATATGATGCATCCAGCTTTGCCCATCGCGACCAGGCCTGGGGCTCCATCTGCAACCTCTGCACCGTCCGCAGCGACACCTTCGCCGTCTACGGATACCTCGAAGCCATCCGCCAGAATCCTAATTTTACGGGAACCTTCAACAACATGTCCGACTGGTACGGCACCGCCAGCGATGATCCTCACAACACCACAAGCCCCGTCATCCGCGTCGCCCGCCGCCGCTGGATCGCCATCATCGACCGTTCACTCACCAGCACCGGCAGCACCCTCCCCCGCATCGTCGCCATCAAAGACCTCCCCCAATAACCCTCGCGCCCCGATAGTAAACTCGCACACTCCCGCACCACCCGCCTCGCGCGGGTGGTTTCTTTCCTTCTCCGCCTCACCCCTCCCCCGCTCGCACCGGCAACCTCACCACAAACCGCGCCCCACCCTCCGCGCCGCTCTCCACCCCAATCTCCCCACCATGATTCTCCTTCACAATATGATAGCTCACAAACAACCCCAGCCCCGTCCCCTCCCCCACCGGCTTCGTCGTGAAGAACGGCTCAAAAATCTTGCTCCGTATCTCCGCCGCCACCCCTGGTCCCGTGTCCTCCACCTCCATCCGCACAAAACCATCCTCCCGCGCTGTCCGCAGCGTGATCCGCT
>Ga0335069_10003557_pt1 | contig 23437 bp, 18 predicted proteins | sample Lox_Sample_11_FD_206714 | JGI IMG/M metagenome (GOLD analysis project Ga0335069, IMG submission 206714) | Soil microbial communities from Loxahatchee National Wildlife Refuge, Florida, United States - Lox_Sample_1.1 | ecosystem: Environmental > Terrestrial > Soil > Wetlands | place: USA... | reverse complement strand
AGCGCGGCCATCCGCGCCGTGCTCCGGCCCCAGTCGAACTGCCCCGCCCACCGGCGGCAGGCCGCGGCGACCTCCTGGCGGCGCCCGGGGTCGCCCAGTTCCTTCAGCGCCTGGTCCACCACGTCGGCCAGTTGCTCGCCGTCCTTGACCAGCCAGCCGGTCTCCCCGTCACGGACCGCGTCGCGCAGCCCGTCGACGTCGTAGGCGACGGTGGGCACGCCGAGGGCCGCGGCCTCGAGCACGCACAGGCCCCAGCCCTCCCCCTGCGAAGTGTTCAGGTGCAGCAGCGACCCGGCCACCAGCACCTGCTTGGCCTGCTCCGGCAGGAAACCGCGGAGCCTGACCGCATCGTCGAGGCCGGCCGCGGCCGCCGCGGCCACCAGCGGCTCAGCCCCCGGGCCGTGACCCACCACGTCGAGGGCGTGGCGGTCGTTCTCCGGCCGCAGCCGCATCCGCTCGGCGACGGGAACGAGCCGCTCCGGTCGCTTGTGCGCTACCAGGCGGCCGACCCAGACGAGGTTCCTGGCGCTGGTGCGGGCGACGGCCGTGGTCAGGGGCTTCGGGGTTCCGTTCGGGACCAGGTAGATGTCGCCGGTCCAGCCGAGCCGCTCCCGCAGGGCGGTGACGGTGGACGGCGAGACGGCCACGCAGGCGTGCCGCCGGTACGCCAGCCGCGCCACCGGTCCCTCGAGCACGCGGCCGGCGCCGGCCATCCACCGGCCGAAGTGCACCCCGAACTGGGCCGTATGCACGTGGTGCACCACGCACAGCACGGGTACCTTCCGGCGCAGGACGAGCGGGGTGAAGAACGGGATCCCGTTCTGGCAGTCGAGCACCGCGTCGAACGACCAGCGGTGCGCGAGCAGCCATCCCAGCACCCGGGGATACACGGTGAACCGGCCGCCGCGCCTGATGATGTCGACCCCGTCCCGGGTCTGCGTCCGGGCCTGGCCGGGGGGACGTGCGGTCAGGAAGCTGACCCTGGCCCCCGCTTGCGCGAAGGCGCAGGCCATTTCCCAGGCGTAGCGCTCGGCACCGCCCGCCTCCGGGTGCCACGGATCGCGCCAGTTAGCGATGGCGATCCTCAGGTGGTCCAGGTCGGTGGCGGTCACGCCGCCGTGTCCCGTACCACTCATGTCGCGGTGGCGGCCGGCTCGCGCAGCGGGGCCTCGCGCGGGTCGGGCTGCTGCTCCAGCCGTGACCACAGCCAGATGGCCGCGGAGTCGCGGAAGATGGCGGCCGAGTGGCGCGGCCAGGAGAACGTGGAGCCCCCCACGTCCTGCCAGCGGACCGGGATCTCGGTCAGCGTCGCGCCCAGCCGCTGGCAGCGGGCGAGCAGTTCGACGTCGAAGGCGAAGCCGGTCGTCCGCAGCGGCCGCACCGCGGCCCGGACCAGCGGCCCGGAGAAGAACTTGAAGCCGCACTGGGTGTCGGTGCAGCCCGGGACGACCTGGCGGGCCAGCGCGCGGTACACGGCGGCGCCGACCTGGCGGATCGCGCTCGACCGGGCCTCGACCACCGAGTCGTCCAGCGCCCGGGAGCCGATCACCATCTGGTGCCCCGCGGCGAGCAGGCTGATCACGGTGTCCAGGGCAGAAAGCTCGGTGGCCATGTCAGCGTCGCAGAAGCCGGCGTACGGCGCCCGGGTAGCCAGCAGGCCCGCTCGGACCGCGATGCCCTTGCCCGGGTGCTCGCAGCGCAGCAACCGGACCGGTACCGGCTGCCGGGGCCAGCGCCGGACCACGTCGCCGGTGCCATCGGTGCTCGCGCTGTCTACCACCACGATCGCCGTCGGCAGCGGCAGCGCCGCGGCCTTGCGGCACAGCACGGCCAGTCCTTCGGGCAGCCTGCGGGCCTCGTTCCGAGCCGGTACGACGATCTCGAAAGCCGGTGCGTGATTCCCCCGCTGCGCGCTCGCCACGGCCCGGCCGCGCGTCAGCGCGTTCCGTACTGGTAGAGCGAGGCGTTGGAGGGCGTGCCGTTGGAGGCGCTGTTCAGCACGTTCTCCACCACGGCCACCGCCCCGACGGCGATCACGATGCCCACGACGATGGCGATGATCATACGGGACACGGGGCGCTCCTCCTCCGGGGCTCGATGGCTGGACAGTAGCGGTCTACATAGGCAACTGGCTAGTAACTTGGTCAAAATGTAACACGTTCTCATCGAGCTGGCTATCGAGTCGGTTGGTAAAAACCCAGGTCAGGCTGGTTGCGCATGACGACGCAGCCGGGGCCGCCCGGCCTCGGCCGGCGTGTCGGCCGGCGTGTCGGCCGACCGGGGCCGGGCGGCGTGTCGAGGTCGCCGTGGTGGGCGTTCGGCCGCTCGCATGCGCGGCTGTGTCAGTTTGTGCGCACTAAGGTCCAGGTAGGTGGGTTGAACGTCACTAAAGCAACAAAAGGTTGCTTACAGATCTTTTCTAGACTGTTCTCCTGCGTTACGCTCACCGGGAGTCGACTCGCCGCAACCCCCAGCTAGCCCGACAAAATGTAATAAAGCTCTCGAAATGGGCAAGACCTGCCCTTTGTCGGGCTCGCTACCGACAAGCAAGGAGCCTGAATGCTACGACGATGGGGCATTCTCCTGGCCATGCTGACCGTGATGGTCGGCACGGCCCTCACCGCGGGCAGCGCGTCCGCGGGGACCATGGGATTCACACCCGGGGGGCCGATTCACCTGGTGGGCGCCAGCAGCTCGAACCTGCGCGGCGCGATCAGGCACCAGGCGGAAAGCACGAACTGGTCCGGTTATGCCGCCACCACCGGCACGTACACCAGCGTGTCCGCCAGCTGGACCCAGCCGGCCGGCACCTGCAGCCGCGGCGACCAGTACGCCGCGTTCTGGGTCGGCCTGGACGGCTATTCCAGCAGCACGGTGGAGCAGACCGGCAGCGAGGTCGACTGCGTCGGCCGCACCGCCGAGTACTACGCCTGGTACGAGATGTACCCGGGCCCCTCGGAGAACTACTCCAACACGGTCCGGGCAGGCGACCACTTCAACGCCACGGTGACCTTCACCGGCGGCAGCACCTTCAGCCTGTTCATCCAGGACACCACCCAGGGCTGGAGCCACACCACCACCGCCAGCCTGACCGGGGCGGCCCGTTCCTCCGCCGAGGTCATCGTCGAGGCGCCGTGCTGCACCGCAGGCGGCGGCATCCTGCCGCTGACCGACTTCGGCACGGTGAGCATCGCCGGCTCGACGGCCAACGGAGCCGCCATCGGCAGCGCGGGGGGGCTGACCCAGATCATCATGATCGACAACGCCGGACGGGATAAGGACACCGTCTCGTCGCTCACCGGCGGAGAGAACTTCTCCGCGACCTGGCTCCGCAGCAACTAGGTCGCCAGTTCAGTTTCCGTGACGGAGCGCTGGCCCGGGCCACCCGACGGCCCGGGCCAGCGCTCGGTGCGCCTCAGGATCGGCGGCGCAGGCAGTGGTTACGATGGCTAGCCGTGACCGCTCACGCGCCCGGTGCCTTCCCGCCCGGGGCTGTGCCGCCCGGCCCGCGCCGGACCGGGCAGGCCGCGCTGGCCGAGTTGCTGGCCGAGGGGGTCACCTGGGGCGACAGCGAGCAGTGGCTGCCCGTGCTGCCCGAGGGCTCAGTTGACCTGTGGTTCACCAGCCCGCCCTACGCCGACGCCCGCTCCTACAGCCGCATCCACCCCGACCGTTACGTCGAGTGGTTCCTGCCGTTCGGCAAGCAGATGCTGCCGGCCACGGCCGACGCCGGCTGGCTCGTGCTGAACATCAAGAACCGGGTGGCGAAGAGCGGGCCGTTTCAGGGCCAGCGCCATCCGTACGTCTACGAACTCGTGCTCGCCCTGCAGCGGCAGGGCTGGCGGTGGCTGGAGACCTATATCTGGTCCAAGCCCAACGGGGTGCCCGGCCGGTTCGGGCCACGGACCAAGGACAGCTTCGAGTACCTCTACGCGTTCGCGAAGGGGCCCAGGCCGTACTTCGACCTTGACGCCATCCGCGTCCCGTACCGCACCGCCCCCGGGGAGATCGAGCGCCGCAAGCTCGACACGCTGGGGCGGCGCAATACCGGCGCAGGGTTCGGCCGGGACCGGACGAGGACCTACCTGCGCGGCGGGGCCGATCCTGGCAACGTGGTGCCCGTTCCGCAGACATACAACCAGCACCGCGGCGCCGGCGGTCACACCGCCGCCATGCCGGAGAGGCTGGCTGAGTTCTTCATCAGGGCGTGCGCGCCGCCATGCGGAGTGGTCATCGACCCGTTCGCCGGGTCCGGCACGACGACCGTCGCGGCCCGGCGGCTCGGGCGCCGGGCCGGCGGGCTGGAGATCCACCGGGAGTACGTCCGCGCGGCGCGTGAGCGGCTGCGGCGTGACCCGCCTGAAGCATCTTGAGGCGCTCCCGCACCCGGCGGTTTCATGATCGTGGCCGGAAATGGGCAATATTTGTTCCGAACTGGCCACGATCATGCGCCCTTGGTATTTCCGGGATTGGTTTGGTGCGGTAGACCAAGCGCGTGGATGTGACGCTAATGCGAGCATTCTCGTCCGGGGTAATCACCGCCAGGTGAAGACGCTGCCGTCAGCCGCGCACCGGTGGGTGCTCAAGGGGGCGTATCCGCGAACAGGGCGATGGAGGCGGTGAAGGTGTGCAGGAAGTTCTGCCCGCCCACCGGCCCTAGTTCGCCGTCGCAGAAGAACCCCGCCAGCGGGACCTCGCCCAGTATCTCGGCGACGAGCCCGGCGTCATGGTCCGGCGCGGCGAACATGCGCGATCCGCGGCCGGTGCAGGTGAACAGCAGCGCCCCGGCGGCCCGGCGGCCGCCGAGGGCGGCGGCTTCCCGCTCCAGGGCACGCCGCAGGTCCTCATCGGCCGAGCGGGCGTCGCGGAGGTGGAACTGCACCGTCTGGCCCGCCTCCACCTCGCCGCCCACCGCGATGGCCCCGGACCCGGGGTCGGCGCCGGCGATGCCGCGGATCAGGAAGTCCCCCGGCCCGGGGTCGGCCAGGTACTCGTCGATGACCATCCCCACGTGTGCGCCATGGGCGAGCAGGTCCCGGTCGCGGGCGGGCAGCGCCGCGGCCAGTTCCCGCAGGCGGGCCAGCGGCGGCCGCCCGCCGAGCTCGACGATCAGGTTGCCGTCGGCGCTGGTAATGGTGTAGGGGTCACCGACCGGGCGGCACCCCTGCGCCACCAGCGGATGGACCACGGCGTGCGGCAGCGCCGCGCCGACGGCCCCGTGGGTGAGCACCCGGCCGTCCAGGAACAGCGGGCTCTGCCCCGACCGGAGCCCGCCGCTGGACATCCCGCCCATGACCACCGTCCCGGGGACGTGCTCGTTCAGGTGGGCCAGCAGGGCGGAGGCCGGGAACGTGAACGGATCGCAGAACATCAGGTGAACTCCCGCCGGGCCCGGCCCGAACCGGTAGCCCCCGTAGGCACCCCCGCTCGCCGTCTGGACGAAGTCCATGGCGAACGTCTCAACCGGGCCGAGCCCGGCGGCGAGCCACAGCGAGACGGCGGGCCCGGACTCGACCTCGCGGGCACCGCCAGCCACCCCCTCGGCCACGCAGCCGATGAGCGGCACACCGCCGGTCTCCTCGGCCACCGCCGCGACCAGCGCCTGGGCCGAGCCCAGGAAATGAGCCGAGGCGAACAGCACGGCGACGGACGGCGGCATGTCCCCCAGCGACGCCCGGGCCTTCGCGACGGCCCGGCTCGCCGCCTCGCCGGCGTCCGTGGTAAGGACAAGGGCTCCTGCCGCCTTCACCAGCTCAGGTTACGCGGTGAACCACACCGGGAGCCTGGCCGTTCATCCAGAGCAACTGCTCTTCGGGCCGGAACCGGCCGGCCACGGCCCGGCCGGGTGCCCGTCCGCCGGAGGTGCCGTTTCGTGCTCAAACGGTTGTTGCTTCACCTCCCTTTTGCCCGCAGTCCGCACTAGTGTTGGAGGCAGCAGCGGAAGACCAGCCATAGCGGCCATCCGGGGGCCTGACCGCAGCCCAGTTCTGTGGTATGTGTAATTTCTGCGGACCGGTGCAAGCTGGCGCGGTGCACGACAGTTAGGTGGGGGTGACCAGTTGGCGGCGCTACAAGCCGGCGATCCCCAGCGCGTGGGACCTTACGTGCTGCTCGGGAGGCTGGGTAGCGGCGGGATGGGCCGGGTCTACCTCGCTCGTTCCCCAGGCGGCCGCATGGTGGCCGTGAAGGTCATCCGCGCCAACCTGGCCGAGGACGCCGGCTTCCGGGCCCGGTTCACGCGCGAGGTCTCGGCCGCGCGCAAGGTGGGCGGCCTGTTCACCGCGCAGGTGGTCGACGCTGACACCGACGGGCCGGTGCCCTGGCTGGTCACCGCCTACGTCCCCGGCACGTCGCTGTCCGACGCGGTGGAGCGGCAGGGCCCGCTGCCGGAGACCTCCGTGCTGGCGCTGGCGGCGGGGCTGGCCGAGGGCCTGATCGCGATCCACGCGGCGGGCGTCATCCACCGTGACCTCAAGCCCTCCAACGTGCTGCTGGCCGCCGACGGGCCGCGGATCATCGACTTCGGCATCTCCTCGGCCGCCGACGCCACGGCGCTGACCGGGACCGGCTTCATGATCGGCTCGCCCGGGTTCATGTCGCCCGAACAGGCCGAGGGCCTCGTCGTGGGGCCGGCCAGCGACATCTTCAGCCTCGCCGGCGTGCTCATCTACGCCGCCCGGGGCGAGGGGCCGTTCGGCACCGGCGACACCGCCGCGCTGCTCTACCGCGTCGTGCACGGCAAGCCGAACATCGACCATGTTCCCGGCCACCTCCGGCCGCTGATCGAGCGGAGCCTGTCCAGGGATCCCAAGCGCCGTCCCACGGCGGCGGAGTTCCTGGCCGAGCTGTCGGCCGCCTACCCCGCGGCCGCGGACCTGAGCAACTGGCTGCCGCCGCGGATCCTCGACCTGGCGGCGGCCGGATCCCCCGTGGGCGACATGAGCCTGCATCCGCCCCCGGCGGGGGGCGGCTCGATGGCGGGCGGCTCGATGGCCGGGGCGGCCGGGACCGGCGGTTCCGGGCCGGGCGGTGCCGTATCCGCCGGTTCCGGGGCCGACAGGCTCGACCCCGCGATGGCGGACCCAGTGCCGCCGGCGCCGGGCGCGATGGCGCCGATGGCGCTGGCCGCGGAGGCGGGAGCCAGCGAGGCGGACCCGGCCACCAGCGGCAACGCCATGGTCGACCCGCCGACCCGGACGACCCTGTCCCCGCAGACCCCGCCGCCGCCCACCACGGCGGTGCCGCCGGGCTACCCGGCACCGCAGGGCGGTTCCCAGGGCTTCCCCGGGTCGCAGAGCTACGCGGACCCGGTGCCGCCGGGCTACCCGGGCTCGCAGGGGTACCAGGGGTACCAGGGGTACGCGGGTCAGCAGGGCTATTCCGGGCAGCAGGCCTACCCTGGCCAGCAGGGATACGCGGCGCCGCAGGGGTACCCGGGCCAGCAGCAGTACCCGGAGCCGCAGGGATACCGGACCGGCCAGCAGGACCCGGTCGCGCCCGGGTACCAGCAGGATCCGGTCCCTCCCGGATATCAGGGAGGTCCGCCCCCCCAGGGCAGTTCGTGGTGGTCCGGCGAGCAGCCCGGGGGCACCCCGCAGACCCCGCTGCCGGGGCAGGGGATGCCGGGGCAGGGAGTGCCCGAGGGACCCGGCATGCCCGGGTCCGGCCAGTGGTACGGGCCGCCCGCGGGGCCGGTCAAGCGCAAGCGGCCGCGGTGGCTGCTGCCGGCCGCCGGGGCCGCGGTCATCCTGGTGGTCGTCGTGGTGCTGGTCCTGGCCCTGGGCTCCGGGGGTGGCTCGCACCCCCAGGCCGGCATCTCGCAGACCCCGACCGCCACCCCGGCCCAGACGCACAGCGCCACGCCCAGCCCCCGCGCGACCCCGACCACGGGCAACCTGACGCTCGCGCAACTCCAGGTCGGCGACTGCCTGACCGGGGCGAACCTGGACCTGAACCTGAACACCCCGTGGCCGAAGCTGAGCCAGGCCGTGCCCTGCAGTCAGGGCCACACCGCCGAAGTATTCCTCGCGAATAACAATTTCTTCACCAAGGGCGGCTCTTATCCCGGCGACAGCACCATCAAAAAGGATGCCACCGCGGGCTGCAATAGCGCATTCCAGTCCTATATAGGAATCGCGTACCAGAAATCGATCTACACCTGGACCGATATCGTGCCCGACGCGTCCACCTGGCCGACCGGCGACCGGGCCCTGCACTGCGTCGTCTATTACGCCACGTCCTCCCAGCCGGCCGGGGTTACCCTGCACGGCTCGCTCAAGGGCGCGGCCAGGTAAGCCCGCCAGGCGTCCGGCCCGCCGGGCACGGTGGTCGCGGGAGAGCGTGCAGTACGCCCGTTCGGCATGAAAAGGGTGGTAACGCCGAGATGGCGGCCGGAGGGCGCAGGCCGGCTGGGCCGATGTCGGGGAGGTCGCGGACGCCGAAGATGTCGCGGAGGACGGTCAGCGCGGCCAGTTCGCCGCAGCGGCCGTGCACGCCGGGCGCCGGCGGGGTGGCCGAGGAGCACAGGTAGAGGCCGGCGATCGGCGTCCGGTACGGGTTCCACCCGGGCACCGGGCGCAGGATGGTCTGCCGCAGGGTCTGCAGGCCGACGCCGATGTCGCCGCCGACGTAGTTCGGGTTGTGCGCCTCCTCGCCGGCCGCGGTGCGGACGGCACGGGCCAGGATGAGGTCGCGGAAGCCGGGTGCGAACCGCTCGATCTGCGCCTCGATCCGGCCGGTCATGTCGACGCCGGATCCGGACGGCACGTGACAGTAGGTCCATAGCGTGTGCCGGCCGGCGGGCGCGCGGGACGGGTCGGCGACGCCGGGCTGGACCACGAGCACGTACGGATCCCGCGGGTGCCGGCCCGCGGCCACGTCGGCCTCGGCCGCGGCGACCTGCTCGAAGGGGCCGCCCAGGTGCAGGGTGCCGGCCCGGCGGCAGGCTTCGTTGGCCCACGGCACGGGGCCGGAGAGGGCGAAGTCCACCTTGCATACCCCAGGGCCGTATCGGAACCTGCGCAGCGCGGCACGGTACCGGCCGGGCAGCCGGTCACCGGCCAGCCGGACCAGCGAGCGAGGCGAGACGTCGAGAAGGGTGGCGCGCGCCGGGGGAAGTTCGGCCAGCGAGCGGACCCAGCGGCCGGTCTCGACGCGGCCGCCGCCGGCGACCAGGGCGGCGGCCATCGCGTCGGTGATCCGGGCGCTGCCGCCCGCCACCACCGGCCAGCCCACCGCGTGCGCCAGCGCGATCAGCGTCAGCCCGACGCCCGCCGTGGGCGCGGCAGTGAGCGGCATCATGGCGTGCGCCGCGGCACCGGCCATGATCGCGCGGGCCTCCTGGGCGTGCCAGCGCCTGGCCACCGCGGAGGCCGGCAGGATGGCGCGGCGGCCGTAGCTGATGGCTGGTATCGGGTGCGCGGGCGGCCTGCGCAGCGGGGCGAGGATCGTCTCGCATATCTCGTCCATGTGGCTGGTCAGCGGGCCGAACAGGCGCTGGTAGGCGGGGCCGTCGGCGCCGAGCCGCGCGGCCGTCTCGGTCACCGGGCGGGTGACGACCGCGGCCCGGCCGCCATCGAGGGGATGCGCGAACTCCACCTCGGGCCGGGCTAGCGTGACCCCCCGTGCGGCCAGGTCGAAACGCTGGAAGAACGGCGACGCGAGGGCCAGCGGGTGCGCCGCCGAGCAGACGTCGTGCCAGAAGCCGGGCAAGGTCAGCTCCTCGGTCCGGCAGCCGCCGCCGATCGTCGGCGCACCCTCGATGACGACTACCTTCAGGCCGGCGGCAGCGAGGGTAACGGCGGCAGCCAGGCCGTTGGGCCCGCTGCCGACGACGACCGCGTCAGGATTTGACGGCACATCGCCAGCCTAGAAGAAGCGGCATGGCGTACCTGTCGTACGCTTCGGCGAGCCCGGCGGGTCACCAGCCAAGATGGCCGCGACGACCTCAGGGTCTTCCATTTGTCATACCGTAGTTCGCCCACCTCGTTCGGTCAGCGGGAATGCGACATCCCGGCAGCGGGAAGGACGCAAATCCGCATCGGCGTCCGCCACCCGGTAGATCCCGCTTAATGCGATGGCGGCACTGATCGGCCTGCGTCGGGTGGCAATGCAGCATCGGACGACGCCGCGGCCTGCGGGTTTCCCCTGGCGGGCGTCATGTGGTGCTGGTGTCTGGCCAGACCGCAGACCTAGCCACCCGCCGTCACGACCGCCAGCGCCGATCGGGCTCTGCTTTTTGCTTTCCGGTCGCGGCTTCTGGGCCAGGGCAGGCGACCCGGGCGGCGCGGCCCAGCCGGGGCGGGCACTGTGGCCGGGGCACGAGCCGTCTTCGTTCGGTCTGATGGGTTTGGAGCTGGTCTGAGCGAGCCTAGAGGACGGTGCGGGACGGATCCGGGGCCGTCGTCGCGACGGCGGCGGCCAGGGACCCGCCGGTTTCGCCGGCCGGGTCGAGGGCGGTGCGGGCGAATTCGGCCGCGATGGCGTGCCAGAGGCGCGCGCGGCGCAGCATGGGGTGGTCGCCGCCCCGTACCTCGATCGCGGCCACCGGGGTGACCGCCCGGGCCCGCTCGACGTAGGCCCAGGTTTCGGCCGGGCTGGTGATGCTGTCGGCGGTGCCGTGCACCAGCAGCACCCGCCGCCCGGCGAGCTGATCGACCGGCTCGCCCGGCGGCAGCCACGGCGCCAGGCCCGCCACGGCGGCCACCGCGGGATGCCCGGCCGCCCGGACGGCGGCGCGCGCCCCCATGGAGTGCCCGACCAGCACCACGGGGACGGGCCCGTGGCGGACGGCAATGTCGTCCAGCGCCTGCTCGAGGTCCGGGACCGGCGAGGCCTGCGCGCCGTTCCAGCCGCGGATCCGGAAGCGCGGCCTGAGCACGACCGTGCCGCTGGCGCTGACCGCCTGCCGGATGGCCGCCGCGACCGGGATCATGCGCAGCACCGCGGGCTGGAGGGCACTGGTGGGTTCGGTGCCCGAGGCCTGGCCGCCGTGCGCGACCACGACGACACCGGTGACGGCGCCGGCCTGGCGCGGGCCGCCGCGTGGTAGCGTCTCGCCGCTCGTCATCTGTCCCCTTTGGGTGCGCTTCTGCCCTGCCCCTCTTCCGGGCGGCCTGGCCAGGCTAACAGCCGGCGATCGCTGGCACACTGTTCCCAAAGGGAGGCGCTGGTGAGCGACTGGGACCTGGTGCTGCGCGGCGGCCGGGTGATCGATCCGGAATCCGGGCTGGACGCGGTGCGGGACGTCGCCGTCGCGCGGGACCGGATCGCGGCGGTCGGGACCGGCCTGCGGGCCGGGGCCGAGGTCGACGTGGCGGGGCAGGTGGTGACGGCAGGTTTCATCGACCTGCACAGCCACGTCAGCGACCTCGGCGGGCTGCGCCTGCAGGCCATGGACGGCGTCACCACCGCGCTCGAGCTCGAGGCGGGCGTCACCCCGGTGGTCGAGGCCTACCGCCGTGCGGCGGCGCAGGGCCGCCCGGTCAACTACGGGTTCGCCGCGTCCTGGGCGATGGCCCGGATGCAGGCGGTCGCCGGCTGGCCGCCGGATCCGAGCGTGGGCGGGTTCATGGCCCGCATCTCCGACCAGGCCTGGCAGCGCCCGGCGGAACCCGGTCAGGTCACCGCGCTGCTGGCGCGGCTCTCGGCCGACCTGGCCGACGGGGCGCTCGGCATCGGCGTCCTGCTCGGGTACGCACCCGCCGCCAGCCCGGCGGAATACCTGCGGGTCTCCGGGCTCGCCGCCGAGGCCGGCGTGCCCACCTTCACCCATGCGCGGGACCTGATCGAGATGGTGCCGGGCACGGCCATCGACGGCGCCGAGGAGATCGTCCGCGCGGCGGGCCAGACCGGCGCCCACATGCACTACTGCCACATCAACAGCACCTCGCACCGTCACATCGGCCGGGTCCTCGCGCTGGTCAGCCGGGCCCAGGCGGCGGGGTCGCGCGTCACTACCGAGGCCTATCCGTACGGCTCGGGCATGACCGGCATCGGCGCCGCGTTCCTGGCGCCCGAGCGGCTCGCCGAGCGTGATCTGGCGCCGTCCTCGCTCACCTACGCGCCGACCGGCGAGCGGATCGCCAGCGAGGCGCGGCTGCGCGAGCTGCGGCGGGCCGACCCCGGCGGGCTGGTCATCATCGACCAGCTGAGCGAGGACGACCCGGCCGACCGCGCGCTGCTGATGCGGTCGCTGACCTTCCCCGGTTCGGTCGTGGCCAGCGACGCCATGCCGCTGACCTGGACCGCTCCCCCGGCCGACCCGGCGGCCTGGCCGCTGCCCGCGACCGCCATCACCCATCCGCGGACGGCCGGTACCTTCTGCCGCGCGCTCCGCCTGCTCACCGGCGCCGGAACCGGCGGCCTGGCCGAGCCGACTGGCGCCAGCCTGCCACCCGGCCTGCCGCTCGGCGTGCCACCCAGCCTGCCGCTCGGCCTGAGCCAGGCGCTGGCCAAGTGCAGCCTGGAGCCGGCCCGGCTGCTCGAGGACCGGGTCCCGGCCATGCGCCGCAAGGGCCGCGTGCAGGCCGGCCTGGACGCCGACCTGGTCGTGTTCGACCCGGACACGATCACCGACCGGGCCAGCTACCTGCGCAGCACGGTCCCGTCGGCCGGGATCCGGCACGTCCTGGTCAATGGCGCCTTCGTGGTGCGCGACGGGGACCTGGTGGCCGGCGCCCGGCCGGGGCGCCCGGTCCGCGCGGTCCCGCACTGAGCCGGGCCGCGAGCCGGGCCCGGCTCAGTGCGGGACCGGCCGGCCTGCAGGGGCGTCACTCGTCCAGCCGGCGTCGGGGATATGCTTCGAACGCGCTAAGCTGTGAGGACAAACCCTTCCCCCGAAGATCGATCTTGTGTTCTAATAGACGGCATGGGTCGGTTCGGTAAAGCGGGGGCGCGCCCCCTCTCCCCGCCCGGGCGAACGCCACCTGCCTAGGCAGCTGCCGCCAGGGCAGACCGCACGCCGGCCGTGAATCCGGAGTGCCCCAGTTCAAGCCAGATGCTGGAGGTGAATACGATGCGCGAGGATTTCGAAAGTTTTAACGATGATGACGAGAACTGGCTGACTGAGCTAGAAATCAGTGACACCGATATCGAGAACGACCTGTTCGACTGGCGTGACCCCGACCCCAGTGACCTCGCGGAGACCAGCTACGGCCAGGACGAGGCGCCCCGCCGGGCCAGGGAGGGCCGGAACGGCGCCGTGCGCGCCCAATCCAGGCAGGCACCGTCCAGGCAGGCACCGTCCAGGCAGGCACCGTCCAGGCAGGCAGAATTCGGGCAGGCCGAGTTGCGGCGGGCAGAGTTCCGGCAGGCACCGCCGAAACAGGAACCGAGCCGGAAGGCGCCCCGGCGAGTACCGCCACGGCAGCCGCCGCCGGAGGAGACCCTGCATCACGTCATCGAGGATGAGGAATTCGAGCCGAACGACGAACTGACGACGATCATCCGGACCGGGGCCCGGCCCGGCTGGCCCGGCACCAGGCCTAGTACGTCGTCGGCCGAACAGCGAACCCAGGCCCTCATCGACGGCGGACGGCGCAGCGCCAGCCGGTCCCGGCTGGCCGGCCGGTCCCGGATGTCACGCTCGCGCAAGATGCTGCTCGGCGTCGCCGGCCTGACCGTGGCCATCGTGGTGGCAGCGGTGCTGATATTCCGGTCCAGCCCGTCGTGGCCGCCCAGCGTGGCCACGGTCCAGAGCGAGATCACGGCGGCCTGCCAGAACCCCAACGTGGCGTCCGAACCGGGGCAGGTCAACTTCGCCTGCGGGAAGACGACGAGCCAGATCCTGTGGGTGTTCGCGTTGATGACGAGCGGCAACAACCCTCAGTTCACCGACGCCAAGACGGGCAGGCAGGGCCTGGAGCCGATCACGCCGGCCCAGGGCGGTGAGGTGGCGTGGTCGCTGAACCTGCATCATCCATACAACCCCTACGACCCGATCGACAGCCTGCAGGTGGCGGCCAGGGCCATCAACAACATCATCGGCGGGGCCACGCTGACCGGCACCAACGGCAAGCCCGTGGTCCAGCCAGGCCTGGAGAGCGACCCGGCGAACTGCGCCAAGTACACCGGATCGTCGGCCGTCGTCTCGCACGCGGGCTTCCCCAGCCTGTGTGCCCAGCCCGTGGCCAGCGCGACCGGGCAGGCGGCGCTGGTGGCGGATGCCTACCGGCAGTGGGTGGTGGGCGCCACGCAGGCCCAGGCCTACGACGTCAGCGTGCTGTTCGCGAACGCGGACAACCCGGGTAACGCGCAGGTGCAGGCCATCCTCAAGACCCTGCCCAGCTCGAGCTGACGGAGGCGAGCCAGGGAGACCAGCGACCTTTGGGGGCGACATAGCCGAGCCGAATCGTGGGAAGAAGGTGATTCCGTGCATCCCGTCAGGAAGCCAACATGGCAGCAGGCGACCGCGCTGGTCAGCCTCAGTACGTGCGGGGCCATGACCGGATTCGCCTTCGCCCACGGAACGGTCGGCGACATGACGTCGCCGACGCGGTTGCCCGTCCACTTGCTGGCGCTCAAGAAGCCCGCCAAGCCAGGTTCCGCGAGCGACGACGACGCGCTGCGGTCGGCCATCGTCAAGGTGGCCACCAACTACCTCCGGATGGCGCAGACCAGGAGCCCATCCGAGATGGAGGCGCTGATCTGGGGAGCGGACAGCATCGACGGCGCGGACCACGGCGAGTCCTGCGCCGCCTTCGCCAGCCTCACGCTGGCGCTCGGCGCGCAGGCGGTCGGCCAGGAGAGCTGGGTGACCGGAGGCACGACCTACCCGTGGCCGCTGCACCAGTGGGCCGAGGTCCGCGTCGACCCCAATCCCGACTCGCCCGAGATCATTTCGATCCTGCAGGACGCGCAGGCACATCAGCGCTGGCACCCGCTCGGCGACGGCTATCAGCCCCAGCCGGGCGACTGGGTGATGTTCGACGGACACGTCGAGGTGGTCACCGGTTATTCAGGCGGAGCGCTCTACACCATCGGCGGGGATTCGGCGCCCAACCTCTCGGTCAACGCGCACAAGTTCACCGGGCCGCTGGCCGCGCAGGGCGTGACCGGCTTCGTCAACAACGGCGAGCTGACCAGCCAGGCGAGCCCGGCAGCGGGCAGCCCAGCGACGGATGGCGATACGACAGGTGGCGCCGTGACAGGCGCGGCCGGTGGTGGCGGCACCGCGGCTGCCGCCGCCGTGCCCGGCGCTGCCGCCGAGGTCCAGGGCGGCGAAGTGACGGCGAGCGCGGGCCAGGCGGCGATTCCCGGGACGCAGGCCGTGCTGACGGCGCAGACCAACCGGACCGGCGGAGCGGCCGGGCGGGGCGCGGCGGCAAGGAAAGGTACGGCCAGGATGGCGAGCACAGCGAACGGAGCGGGAAGGGTCGGAACGGCGAGCGTGGTGGCCATGCCAGGCATGATGGACGGGGCGGGCACGGTGCCAGGCAACGGCGCGACGGCGAAGGCGGGCTCGGCGAACCGCGCGGGCGGCAGCGGACGAGCGGACAATGCCCGGAGCACGGGGCGGGGCGGCACCACGGCACGGGGCGGACGGGACGGCGGGACGTCCAGGGCCGCCGCGGCCCGGGGGTCCGGCCGGGGGCAGCGGGCCACCCAGGCGCAGCGGGCCAGCCAGGGGCTGGGCGGTGGCCAGGGGGCACGGGCGGGCACCGCGGACATCCCGGGGCTGCAGCCCGCGGCGGACGACCCTGGTGCCGGCTCGGCCGGATCGGCTACGCCGTCGTACTCCAGGAACAACCCGCCCGCCGCCCCATCGCATGTCCCGGGCACCGCGGCTCAGCAGGCGTTCATCAGCGAGGTCGCGCCCGGCGCCGTGGCCGCGCAGAGCCGGTACGGCATCCCCGCAGCAGTGACGATCGCCCAGGCCATCGACGAATCGGGCTGGGGCCAGAGCGTACTGGCGATCCGGGACCATAACTTGTTCGGCATCAAGGGCACCGGTCCGGCCGGCAGCGACCTGCTGCCGACGCAGGAATACCAGAACGGCCAGTGGGTGACGGTCAACGCCCCATTCCGGGTGTACCACAACGTGGCAGAGAGCATCGCCGATCACAGCCAGCTGCTCGCCACCGGCCAGAGCTACCGGCAGGCCATGGCCGACCGGGACCATCCCGATGCCTTCGCGGCCGACCTGACTGGCGTTTACGCGACCGATCCGCAGTACGGCTCGAACCTCATCGCGCTGATGCGGCTGTACAACCTGTACAGCTACAACGCCCCGGCGCCGGCCGCGCCGCAGACGCCGGCACCCGGGGTGGCCAGCACTCCGGCCGGGACGGGCAGCCAGGGCGGCGTGGTGGCCGATGGCGGTGTGGTCGGCCAGGGCGGAACCGTCAGTCAGGGCGGTCAGGGCGGAGCGGGCGGTCAGGGCGGAGCGGGCGGTCAGCGCGGAGCGGCTCGCCAGGGCCAGGCGAAGGGCGCGGCGACCATACCCGGTGTCCTCGACGCGTACGTCACCGGGGCCGCCAGGCCGGCTCCGGCCGCCGATACGCGGGTGCTGCGAGGACAGCAGGCGGTTCGGCACCCGGCACCGCGGGTGGCATCTCGCCAGGCGCGGGCGAGCGGCCGCGCCAGCCGGTACGTGCCGCAGATCCCCCAGGTCGTCACGACCGCGTTCATCTCCTCGGCGAAGCCCGCGCTGAGCCGGGGCGAGCCGCTGTACGACGACGTGGCCAGCCGCAGCGGCGTGCGCTGGCAGCTGCTGGCCGCCTGCGACTGGATGCAGTGCCAGGCTCAGCCGCGCTACTCACCCGTTCACGGGGAGAAGCTCGGCACCGTCAACGCCAGCGGGACGATTTACCGCACCAAGTCCGAGGCGCTGGCGCAGTGCGCCATCGACCTGATCGAGCTCGCGATGGCGGTCTACTGGATCGACATCACCGCCCGGCGGCCGCTGTCGGTGCGTGAGCTCGCCAAGGCTTTCGCCGCGTTCCGGTGGGGCGGGCTGCTCAAGCTGCACGGCATATCCGCCATGGAGTTCCCTTACTCGGTGGAGGGCCTGACCGAGCAGCACCTGAAGATGCGCTGGCCCGACATCAAGGATCCGAACACGCCTGACAAGCCGGGCACGCGTTTCCGGATGCCGTTCGGCGCCGTGCCGGTGGTGCTATGTCTCGGCTACCCCGCCCTCGCCTAGCCCCATGACCAGCGAATAGAAGGGCAGACCCGATGATCCGCCTGCTGATTTTCCTGGCCGGCCTGCTCACCACCACCCGGCCCGGCGGCGGGATGAGGACGGTTCCCCCGGGACCAGACGAGTCCCGCCGGCGCGCTGAGCCTGACGACGACACCTGGTTCGTGCCGCAGGCACTGGAGCGGCCGTACGGTGAGCCCCGCGGGCCCGGGCCTGGCTGGCCCGCGCCTGGCTGGCCCGCGCCCGGCGGCCCGCCGGCGCGGGCGGGGCGGACGGGGCGCGGCGGGCGGCGCCGGCGGATCCCGCGCACGCTCAAGTGGGCGGCGGTCCTGGTCGTGGCCGGCCTGATTTTGCGCAAGGTGATCGCCTGGGCGGTGCTGGTGGCGCTGTCCGCCACCTTGCACCTGGTCGGGATCAACGTGCACCTGCCGCACGTCAGGCTCAGCTGGCCGTGGCAGTCGATCAGCGCGGGCACCACCACCGACACCGATATCGGGCCGTGGGTGCTGCAGAAGATCGAGGGCATCTCCCGGCCGGCCCTGGGCACCGAGAACTTCGACTTCACCTTCACCCACAAGGTCTCGAAGAGCATCGGCTTCTGGCCGTGCTGGTATTCGGGTACCTTCGCCACCGTCGGCCACGCGTCGGCCACCGTTGACCTGAATCCCGGGCCGAACTGGTGGACGCCCTCGTCGGGCCACTACCGGCTGCAGGTCCTCAGCCGCCCGGCGACGGGCGCGCCTGGCCGGGTCAGCGTCACCATCGTCCTGCCGCAGCCGCAGCTTCCGCAGTCGGTGCACGACGTCACCGTCGACGACACGATGTCGCACCCGATCGACGTGCAGCACAGCTGGACCTATCCGGGGCTGGGGTGCGGCGCGCTGATCAAGCCGCAATTCTCCGTGTCGGTGCTCTACGCCCAGGCGCAGAACCTCGCGTTCGCTCAGGCCAGGAACAACCCGCAGATCACCCGGCCGCTGATCAGCGCGGCCAAGGTGCAGGCGGCCCAGATCATCAGGAACAACTTCGTCCAGCCGACGGTGAACGCGCTCGGCTACGCGCTGGCCGGCTTCACCATCCGCTGGGCCGCGGGGTCATGACCGTGACGCCGACCGGAAGGAGGCGGCCGGGACGAAGTTGCGGATCTCCCTGCGCGCCATGGCCAGGTTCACCCGGGTCCGGTCCAGGATCACGGATGCATCGTAAGGCAAAGCCTTGGCCAAAGCCGGGAGCATAGTGATCAATAAGGACCTGACGGCCAATCTGAGCCGATGAGTCACCGGCCGCGCGTCCTTTTAGCGACCGGCCAGGCGGGCCAGTTCGGGTACGAGGTACCGGGCATTCACGGTGCCGAGGCCGACGGCCAGGTTGTACCCGGAGCGGGCACTGTAGCCGTGCACCGTGTGGGAGCGGCCGCCCTGGCGGAACGACACCGTGTTGCTTCCAGACTTGACGCTCACGATGCCCGGGGCGTGCTCGGCGGCCAGCTTGTACAGGGCAGGGTTGATCAGGCCGATGGGGTGCCCGGCCACCTGGTCGGCGAGCGCCACGATCCCGGCGAACAGCGGCGTGGCCTCGCTCGTACCGCACAGCGCGTACCAGCCGGCCGGCTGGCCGCCGAAGGTCTGGTAGACGTTGACCGCGCCGGTGCAGGCCGCGCTCATCGAGATGTCGGGCACGCCGCGGTGGCCGCCGACGACACCGCTGACGGAGCCCTGGTAGGCGGGCCGGCCGAAGATGACCGACTTGCCGCCGCCGGTAGCCAGCGGGTCCGGCCCGTTGTCGCCGTTGACCAGCTGGTTGGCCGTCTGGCTGTAGGTGTCGTTCCACACCGTGTCGGCGGAGTTCCGGTTGCCGCTGGCGTTCAGGTTGAGCCGGGTCCCGCCGACGGCGGTCACCAGCGGGTCGCTGGCCGGCCAGGACGTCACCGGATAGGCGTAGTAGTCGCGCTGGTCCGGCTCGAAGCCGGTCGCGCCGCTGTCGCCCGAGCCGGCCAGCACCGTCACGCGGGCGGAGTAGGCGGCCAGGTAGGCGCCGCGCAGCGGCTGGATCCCGGCCGAGCCGACGGCCTGTTCGGTGGCCACGAAGCTCTGGCTGATCACGCCGCCGAGGTGGTGGCTGATCACGTACTTCTCGGCGGTGACGATCTGCGGCATGCTGACCGTCCCGGCGCTGCCCCCGCCGGGCGTCTCGACGAGCAGGATCTTCGCGCCGGGCGCGATGGCGTGCGCGTACTCCACGTCGAGCGTGGTCTCGCTGGCCCAGCCGACCATGTTGGCGTTGCCCGGGTTGAAGGGCGGGACCCTGCCCGCGGGCCTGATGATCCGCAGCGATGGCGGGTTGGGCACGTGCTCGGTGCGGTCGAAGTCACGCAGGTCGCTGACGATCGCCGGCGAGCCGTAGGGGTCGACGATGACGATCGTCGCGCCCTTGCCGGTGATCCCGCGGGAGTAGAGCGCCGGAAGGTTGTACGCCTGCTGGACCTGCACCGGGTTGTAGCAGGCGATCTGGATCGCCTGCTCGCACTCGGCCGTGGTCGACGGACCCTGCCTGGATTCCCGCTGGGAGTGCCGTGCCCCCGGGGTGACGATCACGCTGGCCTGGGGGCGTGCCGCGGTACCCGGCTTCGGCGGGGTGAGCGCCAGCGCCGCCGAAGCCGTGGCGGCCACCGCCACGCCGAGCGTCGCCGCCGCCAACGCCCGCGCCCCGTAAGCCAGATGCACGGCTACTCCCCGCGTAAGCACCAATTCAGGCCCTTTCCGGTTATCGGACCATAGCTAATAACCTGGGGCCTGATCCGGCTAGAGGACCATAGCATTACTCAACCACCCGACGGTGCTTTATCAGGCATCGGTGCTTTCGTGTCCGGCCTGAGCGGCGGCGTCGCCGGAAACGGTTTAGCGCGGGGGGCGGATCGCGGCCGCGGCATCCTGCAGCGCGCCGTCGCCGGCGAGCACCGCCCGCAGGACGGTGTCGGCGGCGGCGAGCTGGGCGGGGTCCACCCGCTGGCGGAACTCGCGGTTGAGGGCGTGGATCACCTCCGTCACGGCCCGCGCGTAGGCCCTGCCCGCGGGGGTGAGGACGACGTTGAGGACCCTGGAGTCGTGCGCATCGCGCTCGGTGCGCGCGTAGTCTCGCTGCACGAGGCCTTCGGCCACCTTGCGGGCGGCCTGCCGCGTGACGCCGAGCCCGGCCCCGAGCCGGCCCACCGGCACGGGGCCGCGGCGCAGCAGCCGCAGCGCGTGGGCGTCGCTGCGGCGGTAGTCGGGGTAGCCGAGTTCGCCGAGCCGGGCCGCCATCTGCCGGACCCAGCTGAGGCGGGCCAGCGCGAGCAGGTCACCGAACAGGTACGGAGGGGTTGACGTCTGCTCCACAAGATCCGATGCTAGCGATATGCAATCAGGTTGCATATATTTCCGCCCGCCGCTGGTGACTGGACTGGTGGTGACGGGGCCGCCGGGGGTCACCGGGCCACCGGGGGCCGGGCTGGCAGCAACCGGGGCTGACGATGAGCGGGGCCCGCGATGACCGCGGCCGGCGTGACCGCCCTGCTGGCGCTGGCGATCACGGTCGCCAGCCTGGGCTATCTGCACTTCGCGCCGACCGGGCTCTCCCCGGTGCGCAACGCCGTCAGCCAGTACGGCATCACCTCGTTCCGGGCCGGCTACCGCGTCGCCACGCTCGCGTTCGGCGCCGCGGGCGTCGCGCTGGCCGTCGGCATCGGCCTGGCCACCGGGCGCGGGGGCGAGGCGGTGGTCGCCCTGCTCGTGGTGTTCGCCATCGCCCGGGCGGCGATCAGCTGGTTCCCGATGGACGCGCCGGGTGCCGCCCGCACGCCGACCGGGCAGATGCACGGGCTGCTGGCCATCGCCGCCTTCGGCTGCGCGACGCTGGCCGCCTTCAGGCTGGCCAGCACCCTGTCCCGGCAGGACAGGTGGCACTCGCTGATCCCGGTCTCGACCGTGCTGGGCGCCGCGATGGCCGCCTGCCTGCTGGTCCTGGTTCTGGCTCGCTCGTTTCCCGGGGTCCGGGCGCGGTTCGGGGCCATCGAGCGCGGTTTCTACCTCGCGGCGATCGCCTGGTTCGCGGTATTCTCCGTGGCCTGCGCGGCCGGGGGGATGTGACCATGACCGGACCGCGTTACGAGGTCGTCCCGGTCGGCTGGGTGGAATCGACGCTGACCGAACGGGCCCAGGCGCCACGGCAGGGCGACGAGGGGGCGCCCGCGGCCTGGCTGGCCTTCGAGCCCGGGGTCGCCGAAGCCCTCCGCGACCTGCGGCCCGGGATCGAGATCATCGTCCTGACCTGGCTCGACCGGGCGGACCGTGAGGTGCTCGTCACCCGTCCCCGCAACGACCCGCGCAACCCGCTGACCGGGGTGTTCAGCACCCGCTCCCCCGACCGGCCCAATCCCATCGGGTTGCACCGCGTCCCGGTGATCGCGGTCGACCGGCTGCGGGTTCAGGTAGGCGGCCTGGAAGCCCTCGACGGGACGCCGGTGATCGACGTGAAACCGGTGCTGGACAAGACGGCCGAACGGTAGCCGGGGCCAGGGCTAGGCGGACAGGGCGGCGGCGGTCAGCTTGGTGTACCTGATCACCGCGGTCAGGGCGTTGGCGCAGTTCCACCAGCCGGTGCCCCGCCACAGCCCGGTCGCCGGGCTGTACCACCGCTGAAGGGCACCCACCCCGGCCTTGGCGCAGGTACGGTAATCAGGGTCAGTCATGCAGTTTCTCCAGGTTCCCGTGGGGCGGACGCGCACTAGGGTAGTCGCGGCCGCGCTGGCGGCGTGCTCTCTGACCGCGTGTTCGGGTCCGCACCAGGCGGCGCCCAGGCCCCCCAGGCCTGCGCCAGGCAACAGCCGCCCGCCCGCCGCCGCGATGACGCTCCAGATCACGCCCGCGCCGTACCAGCTGCCCGCCGGGCTTTCCCGCGAGGTCCTGCTGCCCGACGCGGGCCACCTGCTGATGATCGGCGGGCTTACCCCGTCGGGGTCCTCGACGAACGCGGTGACCAGCCTCGACCCGGTGACCGGGGCGACCAGCGCGGCGGGCCGCCTGGCCCGGGCGACCCACGACGCCGCGGGCTTCGCCCTGGGCGGCCGGGTGTTCGTGCTGGGCGGCGGGACCGTGAGCAGCGTGCCCACGGTCCAGGCGTTCACCCCGGGAGCGCAGGCAGTGGTTACCGGGGCGCTGAACCGGGCCCGTTCGGACTCAAATGGCGTATCGGCGGGACCGGCCGGCTACGTGGTCGGGGGCTACGACGGGACCCTCCTGGATCCGCAGGTGCTCGCCACCACGGACGGGCAGCACTTCCGGGTGGCGGCGCGGCTGCCGGTGCCGGTCCGGCACGCCGGGACGGTCGCGGCCGGCGGCCTGATCTGGGTGTTCGGCGGCGAGACGGCAAAGGGGGCCACGGACGCCATCCAGCGGGTCGATCCGGCCACCGGCCAGGCCGCCGTGGTCGGCCACCTGCCGCAGGCGGTGCAGGGCGCGGCCGCGATCAGCCTGGCCGGGCGGATCTACGTCGCGGGCGGGGCGACCGCGCAGGGAACCAGCGGGACGGTGCTCCAGTTCGACCCGGCCACGTTCCGGGTGAGCGCCGCGGGCGAGCTGCCGGTGCCGGTCGCCTACGCGGCCGCGGCGGTGACCGGGGGCGTGGGCTACCTGGTCGGCGGCGAGGACGGCGCGCGCCCGGTGCCCGCCGTGACGACCTTCCGGCTGATGACGCCCGATCCCCCGGCCGCGGCCCCGTGGCTGGCGCCGGCCTCGGGCCCCGGCCGGCTGACGCCGGGCTCGGACCCTTCGGCGCTGCCCGCCGACGTCCTCATCGCCGACCACCGCAACAACCGGCTGCTGATCGTCGACCCGCAGGGCCGGGTCAGGTGGGAGTTCCCGCGGCCCGGTGACCTGGCGCCCGGCCAGACGTTCCTGCAGCCGGACGACGCGTTCTTTTCCCCCGACGGCAAGTACATCATCGCGACGCAGGAAGACGACCAGGTCATCAGCGTGATATCGCTGGCGACCAGCAAGATCGTATACCGGTACGGGGTACCGGGCGCGCCGGGCTCGGGGCCCAATCACCTGTTCAACCCGGACGACGCCATGCTGACCCCGGCCGGGCTCATCGTGTCCGCCGACATCAAGAACTGCCGCCTGGTGGTGATCACGCCGCCCGCGCACGCGCTGACCCGGGTCATCGGGCAGACGACGAACGCCTGCGAGCACGATCCGCCGAGGCGGTTCGGAAGCCCGAACGGCGCGTTCCCGATGACCGACGGGAATTACCTGCTCA
>Ga0335069_10003555_pt1 | contig 23442 bp, 11 predicted proteins | sample Lox_Sample_11_FD_206714 | JGI IMG/M metagenome (GOLD analysis project Ga0335069, IMG submission 206714) | Soil microbial communities from Loxahatchee National Wildlife Refuge, Florida, United States - Lox_Sample_1.1 | ecosystem: Environmental > Terrestrial > Soil > Wetlands | place: USA... | reverse complement strand
GATCGACCGGCGCCGATGCCGTTATATTGGCGCCGCCGGTGGCGAGTTTGCCGGTCCAGAAGTCGTACCAGGACGCGCCTGCGGGGAGGTAAAGCGAACGCGAAGTGGCGTGCGCAGTTAAGACCGGGCTGACCAGAAGGTCGGGACCGAACATGAACTGATCTCCGATCTCCCAGGTTGCCGGATCGCTCCGGAAGTCCATCACAAGGGGGCGCTGGATGGTGTAGTCGTCGCTGGTGACGCTCCACGCGAGCGAGTAGACGTAGGGCATGAGCCGGTAGCGGAGGCGATCGACCGCCACCAGCGCGGGATAGACCGTGTCGTAGCTCCAGAGTTCGTTGGCGTCGCGATGGCCGTGCGTGCGAAAGATGGGACAAAATGCACCGTATTCGAACCATCGCGCATAGAGTTCCTGGTATGCTGGCGGATCAGATTCGATCGGCGCGGGGTGGTAGCCGCCGATGTCGGTGGTCCAGTAGGGAAAACCGGAGAGCGCAAAGTTGAGACCAGCAGGAACCTGGCGGCGCAGCGCCCACCAGTTGCTGTAGATATCGGCCGACCAGACTGCCGCGCTGTTGCGCTGTTCGCCAAGAAACGCCGAGCGTGTGAGAATGAACACCCGCTTGTCAGGCTCGGTCTGCCGCCAGTGCGCTGCGACTCCGCCGGTGTGCATCAAAGGAAAGACATTGGTGTACTCGAGACCGGGACCGATGTGGAGCTGCTTATCGCGCAGGACCGCATCGCCAACATACGGCCACGCTTCCTCCGGTTCGGAGCTGTCGAGCCAGAAGGCATCCCAACCCTGCGCCAGAAGCTTGCCGATGAAGTTGTTCCAGTAGAAATCCACCGCCGCCGGATTCGTAGGGTCGTAGATTTGCGCCGCGGGGATATCGAAACCGCGCTGGGCAATCTCTTTGAAATTCTCGGCAGTGGCGTCCATCATGGCCCAGGCCGAGATCATCGCGTGAACGTGCTCGTCATGGAGCGTCTTCAGCTCGCCCGGCACATCGGGGTAATTTGGATTGAAAATGGGATCGCCCTTGCCGCCCTGGTTCCACCATTTCCAATCCTGCACGAGAGCATCCATCGGGATGTGGCGCGAGCGATACCCGGCAGCGATCGACAGCATCTCTTCCTGGGATTTGTAGAAGTCCCTGGATTGGAAAAACCCGTAGGCCCACTCGGGAAAGAGCGGCACGTGCCCTGTAAGCGAGCGGTACTGATGAACGATGGCGTCGAATTCCGGACCATAGACGATATAGAAATCGATCTGCGGCGCGGCCATCGACTCGATGTTCAACTCCCGCGGAAACCGGTTGTCGACGTAACTGTACGATGCGGTGTTCCAGAGAATTGCATAGCCCTGGCTGGAGAGAAGCACCGGAATGGCGATGTCAGTATTGTTATGCGCGAGTTCGACAACCGCCCCGCGGTAGTTGAACATGCCGTTCTGGTGCTGGCCGAGGCCATAGAGGGCTTCACTCGCATCGGGGCCGAAGCGATCTTCAATATGGAAAAGGCCGTGTGCTTCCGACGGGAGGTAAGTGCGCGGCACATTCGGCCGCTCATGAAGCAGCGGCTCGCCGGCGGCTGTCTTGAAAGCGAGATTGCCGTTCTGAATCGAGAGCGAGACAGCAATCCGCGAGGTGGCGATCGTGGCTTCGGTGTCGGCTTGGCTAAAGTGAGAGGCGGCGCCGGGGCATCCCTCGGCGGAGGGAAGCATCCATGGCTGCGCCTCAGATGGAACGGGCGCGTCGATGGGCCGCGCGGTGATGTGCAGGAGCGAGTCGTTGCAAACAACAATCGAGAGCTGTTCGTGATCGTTGTGCGCCGTGAAGCCGGTGGCAGACTGAGCGACCTGCATGGGAGCGGGCCGCGGCAACGCCGTCTGGGCCGATGCGGAAAAGGAAATAGCAGCGCAAACCAAGACGAGAGAAAACCCACCAGGAATACACACGAACCGGGCCACGAAACACCTCGAATCTATGTCGATCTGCACCGCTCCGCGGACTGCGCTTGGTTCACGTAGTGACGCGGTTGCGCAGCTAACTTAGCTCCAAGTGTACGATTTCGGCCGCATGCAGGGTTGGAATCACGGTGGTCACGTATCCGTTCTCCATCCTGAAGGGCGCCGTTTGCGTAGCTCGCACCAGGTGAACCGCCTTGACCGTCCGTCCCTCGGGCGGCAGGATGCGCACGGTCACGTTGCTCAAATGCGCAAACTCCTGCCTCATTCGTCCGTCCGATGCATCTTTGAATCCCACGTTCGCCAGCACCCAAAGCACTCGATCTCCAGTGGAGGTTTGCCGCAGAACGCCATAGACTCCCCGCGGGGCGTCCGTCGCAAAGAGAGGCTGCGCGTCACGGGCCAGGTACCTGACTGCTGAAGCAAGCACTCGGCGCAACGACGCGACCCGGCTGGAGATGTAGTGGGCTTCCAGGCTGCCGGCGATATAGACGGTCCGCCCCTTGCCCAGTTCGTTGACGATGATCGCGGGACCGCGAACCACATCGAGGCCCAGGTTCCAGCAATCGGCGATCACGCGGCCACTTCCTGTTGCTGCCACAGGAATCAGTTGCGTATCGCCCATGAAACGATCGCCCGGCTTATATCCGCCGAGAGCCGGATGCACCTCCGTCGGCCGGTAATACATCTCCGGCAAAGCGCCTGGCGCACCGCCTTTCATTTCCACTCCCAGCACATCGCGCAGCATCCCTCCCGGCTTTACCTCTCCCACTTCGTTGTAGAGGCCGGTATCGTAGGTTGCCAGCAGGCTGCCGCCATCGCGAACCCAGTCACCCAGCATCTTGGCCTGCTGCTCGGAGACGCCAGAAGCGCCGCACAGCGCGACGACTCGCTGCCGGCTCAGCCATTCCCGGGTCATTTCGGTGCTCGGCTGCACCTCAAGGCTCAGGTGCTCATCGAGCATGGCGAGAACGAACCCCTGGCTCATATCCACATTGAACGTCTCTTTGCCAGTGCGCCAACCTTGCAAGGCCTCCCAGCTCATCACCACTGAAACATCGGGAATAGGCACGCTGTCTTTGATGAGCGGCTCGGCGCGCTGCATCACGCTGTAGATCTCGCGAACATACTTGTCGCTGCCGCTGCCTATGCCGTAATACATGCGATTGAGCGCAACGTAGAGCGGAAGATTGCCGCAGGCGAGATTGGTGAATCCCTCCATCAGGATCTCTTCGCTGTCTTCGAGGTTCGTGCAGTGAACTGAAAACGGCTTGTTATGCGGCGGCTGGTTGAAGTTCGATACGCAGTAGCTACCCAGATACATTTGCGCGACTTTTCCATACGGTCTGGCCATCGAAGCGCCCATGAGACCTCGCGTGAGCCGCTCGTAAATCTGCGTGCTGTGCTCGACCATGAAGCCGTCAGGAACACGGTATTCGGTCCTCATCGAAACCGGACGCCATGCCCCGCCGTTATGGCACATCATGAACTTGCCGTTGCCGTGCAGAATCGCGCGACAGGCCTCCAGATCTTCGAGGCTTATCTGGTTCCACCAGCGGAACCATGCGATCCTGGCCTCCAGATCGTCCTTGTTCTGGAGCCGATTCAGATCCATATTGGTGGCTGTGTGGAAGCCCCGCTTGCACGATTCGCAGTAACAAATGCCGGTGTATTCAAATGCGTTCGGAGCGTCGAAATAGACGCCATCGATATCGTGCTCGCTGAGCTCGCGGACCATTTGCCGCAGAGCCGCGCGGTATGCATCGCTGGTCGAGCAGACCCTCATGCTGGGGCCATAGCCATAACCCATCAGCGGATCGTTGTCGAGTTTTCCGTCGGGACCGCGCAGCGCCCAGTCCGCAAATTCCGGGTGCTCTTCAATCCACTTCGGCGACATCGTGCTGCCGGCAAACTTCCAATAGCAGTAAAGATGGATGCCGGTCCTGCGGCAGACCGCTGAAACCTCATTGATCAGGTCGCGGCCGTGCAGCTCGGGAACTTCGGGCAGGACTTTGCTGGGATAAAAAGCAAGCTCGCTGAGCGGCTGGAAGCGCAGCGTGTTGCCTCCCACCTCTTGCACGATGGCGACGAGGCGTTCCGCGTCGAAGTCCCGCACCTGCGGGAAGACGGGGGCTGTATAGCCTTCGAAATATACAGGGCGCGAATAATGGAGCCAGCCAGGCACCGCGAATCCATCGTTCGCGGGCTGGCCTTCCGGCAGGCTATCGGAGCCGGAACTCGCAAATGCTGCCGCAGGCGAAACCGGAAGCGCTGCCGATGCAGCGACAACCGCCGAGGTCTTCAAGAAATCCCGTCGATCCATGATTCCTCCCAGAAAATTCAAGCGCGATCTCGAAGATTTGCCCGCATTTTGAAGGCCGGCAACTCGCGATGCAGGCTGGATTCGCCCGTCATCGCGCCAGATCAGGCTGCGTGCTGAAACCGCGGTCGGGCAACGCTTCGGTGGCCTTCACGACCAGCGAGCCAGTGAGCGGCAAGTGGTCAGAGGCGCTGCCGACCATCACATCGAATGTCCCAGGCGCGACTCTCCAGTGCATATCGCGGTCGAGCAACATCAAATCGACCGGCCGGATGCTGATCGTCACAGCCTTCGACTGTCCGGGATCGAGGGTCACCCGCTCGAAGCCCCGGAGCTGCCTCACCGGAACTGAAACCGGGGCATACTTCTCGTGGAGATACATCTGCACGGTCTCTGTGCCGGCGCGCTGGCCCACGTTGGCGACATCAACCGTCACCTTCGCCACCCCACCTGCTGAAATCTCTCCTGGATCTACGCGCAGGTTGCTGTAACGGAATTGGGTGTAGCTTAACCCATAGCCGAAGGCATAGAGCGGAGTTCCCGGCATGTCGACATATCCACCGTCGTGCGACCATCCCTTCTGAATCCAGTACTCCTTCGAGGGTTTGTAGTTATAGTAGGCGGGCAACTGGCCCGAACTGCGCGGAACAGTAATCGCAAGCCGGCCGCTGGGGTTGTAGTCGCCAAACAGCACATCGGCAACCGCCTCGCCACCCAGTTCGCCTGGCTCCCATGCTTCCACGATCGCCGGCACGTGCTCCGCCTCCCACGGAATGGAAAGGGGCCGTCCGTTCACGAGCACCAGGACGACCGGTTTTCCCGTTGCCTGAATGGCACGAACCAGATCTTCCTGCGCTCCAGTCATGTTCAGGCTGGCGACGTCATGCGCCTCGCCATCCGTGGCCGGCACATCGCCTTTGCCTGCGTTATCGGGATTCTCGCCGACTACGACCACGGCGACATCAGCATGTTTGGCCGTTTCGACGGCCTCTGCAAAATCTGCTTTGCCGCCGATTACATCGCACCCTTTCGCGTAGAGGATCTTGGTTTGTGACGCGACTTTGGCCTTGATGCCGTCGAGGATGGTCGTGAGCTTGAAGGGAATCGCGGAAGGCGAGTAGTCGCCCAACTGCGCCCAGCCGTTGTCGGCGTCCGGGCCAATCACGGCGATGGCTCCCAGGTCCTTTCGCAGCGGGAGCGTGCTGTTTTCGTTCTTGAGCAGGACAATCCCCTCGCGCGCCGTCTCCAGCGCCAACTGCTGGTGCTCCTGGGAGTGCACCACGCGCTGCGCATGCGCGAGATCGGCGTAGGGGTGTTCGAAAAGCCCCAGTTGGAATTTGAGTTCCAGCACGCGTCGCACCGCGCGATCGACCAGCGATTCAGGAATCTCGCCGCTTTCGACGCTCTCCACCAGCAGCTTCATGTACGCCGGTTCGTAGGTGATGTTTACATCCACTCCGGCTTGCAGTGCCATCTGCCCGGCCTGCTTCTGGTCGCGCGCAACGTCTTCGTAAACGATGGAGTCGAAGCCGTAGCCTTCGCTTTCAACGATTCCCTTGAAACCCAATTCATGGCGGAGAATATCTGTATTCCACTTCTGCGACGAATGCTCGGGCTCATCGTCGATCTCCGGGTATCCAGCCATCACTCCCAGCGCGCCGGCATTGAACGCTGAAACCCAGGGCGCAAGAAAGTTCTCTCGCAAGGTGCGCTCGGAGAGCTCAATCGCGCCGCGTTCCATCCCGCTGACGGGCTCGCTCTGGGTCGGAAAATCGGTAAAGACGGTGCCCACCTTGTCGGGTGCTGCGACGTTGTCTCCCTGCGCGCCGTCGACAATGTTGCGCGCAACCTGCGCGTAGAGATACGGATCCTCAGAATAGGCTTCCATGTTCCGGCCCATGCGCGGGTCGCGATCGAGTTCGGCTACAAGCGTGGAAAGAAGATGGATGCCGATCGCCCGCGCTTCTTGCGCCGATGCTGCGTAAATTCGCTTCACCAGCGGCATGTCGAATGTGCTGCCGATCGCGAGCCCCTCAGGAAACACTGTCCCGCCAGGCAGCATCACTCCGTGCGTTCCCTCCTCGTCTTCGAGCACGGGAATGCCTAAGCGGGTTTCTGTGGTGGCGATCTTCTGCAGCTCGTTCAGGTAGTTCACCTGCGCGGCAAGATCCTTTTGCCCGATGGTGTTGATCAGTGTGAAGAAGCCCGCTCCCGGCCCGATGTCATCGGTATACGTTCCGGCAATGAACTTGCGCCCCGCCGCTACCTTTTCCTCGGGCGTCTTTCCCAGATCATCCACGTAAGCACAGGGAAGATTGAGCTGTCCGATCTTCTCCTTCAGCGTCATGCGCTTCATCAGATCGTCGACGCGGGCGTCAACCGGCTGCGAAGCATCCATATATATGGGTCTGACCTGGGCACCCTGGGCGGCGGCGAAAGGCGATGCGGGAAACACAATCGCGGCGGCACAGGCGCCGGCGATCACCATCTGGACGGCCAACCGTAATTTGCCCGGCCCGCCCGCAGACGCGGTGTGTAACCAGCCGCGAATCGTGCAACCCGAAAAGCGCAAGGAAATAGTTCGAGAAATCGTCTTCGTCATCATCCACTTCTCTTCCTGTCAAGCACTGGTGGCAGTCGTTCACCCCTCGCACCGTTGAGGGCCGGTCGGGCTCGTTATGAGGGCTCCAGATGAAGCTGCTTGCAGAGGAATTCGAATGTCCCCTTACCGTTGATGGTGTGCGGTCCTTCGAAGTATTCAATGGCCAGGCGGTCCGCTATGCCCATGCGCTCGTAGAAATGCTGCACCAGAGCAAACTGACCGCCAATGGACTCGTTGGTCTTCACCGGATCGCCCCCATCCTCCCATCCATGCTCAGCCATGTACGGGCGCGGAGCCATCAGGCAGGCCATCTCGGAGTAATTGATCACGTTCACGGCATTGAATTCATACAGATCGTAGCTGTCATCGAACGGGAAGACTCCACGCGAATCGACATCTGTCATGCTCCACAAGAGATCGTTGAAGTCCCCCGAACAGATATCGAGGGCGTAGCGATCGAGGAGCGGCGGGACCCGCATCGCCGTCTTGCCCCCGTACGACATTCCGTAAAAACCGATGCGTTCGGGATCGATGTACGGCTCCCGGGTCAGCCAGTTCAGCAACTGTTGATGCTGGCCGAGCACAAACGAGAACATCTGCAGCTTCAGCGGATGCCCCAGGTGATAGATAGCCCGAAACCGTTCCGCGCCGAAGAAAGGGTTCTGAGGGGAGTACGTCACGAACCCCAAATTGGCAAGGCTCACGCCCCACTGGCGATAGAACTGGCTGTCGAATCCGGGGTCGGCCACCTCCTGAGCGCGAGCCTCGAGGCCGTGCTGGCAGACAACGCACGGGCGGCGCTCGCCGGGCTTCAAATTCTTGGGTAGAAGCAGAATGCCGTAGTTGTTTACACCCGGCCAGACGTCCATCCACACTTCGTAGCCGAGAAACTTCGGAGTGTCGTAAACCAGGCGAGTCCGTACGTTGGGCGGAATGCTCGGGTCGGGCAGGCGGCCAAAGATCTCGCTCCATATCTCGTCGCGCAGCGGTCTGGTGGATTCAAACCAGCGCTGCTGCGATGAACTATCGGCCCTCGACCAGAACTCGGCGCGGCGCTCGGACGCCCTCTTCGCCACGCCCTGCGTGAACGACACCATCTGGTCGAACTGAGAGTGCAAACGCGACTGCGGGTCCGTGCCTTCGCGGACTCGCTGCGGAGAGTTGCCCGAGGCGGCCAATGGGCCCTGCGCGCCGAGAGCAACGAGAAAGGCAGCAATCGTCTCTTCGCCTCCGGGAAGGCCGGCGCCACCGTCTCGTTCGATCAGTTGAAAACGGGGATTTGAGCCGTATTTCCAGGCGCCATTTACGAGCTCACCGACGCCGAATGGGCCAAAGATCTCCCGCGTGCGCGCCGCTTCGCGGCGCACTGATTCGATTGGCGGCGTGCTCAAGCGTCCAACCGGGCATGCCATGTTCGAGCGTCCGTTCGCCGCGGCCGGCGGGCCATTCACTTCGGGCCCGCGGCACGCTTCTACGATCAGCGTCCGAGGCGCAATCAGGCTTGCGATCTCGGCGTCTCCAAATTCGCGCAGCAATCCCCAGACGTTGCGGTAAATTGGCTCAGCCGAAACATTTTCGCGCTCGTCGAAGTACCCGCTGACGACCGCGGCGCTGATGCGGGAATCGAAAGCAGCCGCATAGAACGCGATCAGGCCCCCTTCCCCATACCCCATCACGCCGATCCGGCCATGAGGGTCGCGACTTGCAAACCAGTCAACCGCCGCCAGCACCTTCTGCACCTCATAGCCGATGATGTGCCGGCCCAATTCGTAGGCAATGCGGTAGACAAACTCGCGATGCGGCTCATTGGTCATCCTGATTTCAGGGTTTCCTGAGAAGGTATCACCCCGGTTGATCAGCATGGGGATGAGTACCTGGCAGCCGTTTTCTGCGAGGCGCCGCGCAAACTGTGCCTTCGCGGGCACGCCGTCAACCAGCCCGATCAGCATTTCGGGCGTCCAATCGGCATCAGGAATTGCGACCACACGCGCCTTTACTGGACCAGCCGGCTCGAGGAGCAATCCCTCCGCCTGCATGCCGCATTGCCCAAAGTCTGCCGGTTCGAAGACGCGCCAGCGAACCTCCAGCACCTTATAGTTCTGTGCGCGGGCGATTTCGGCCGCCTCTTCAGGGTCGGCGATCATCTCGAGCGCCGCAGGCGAAACGCGCGGGTCAACTGCGCCGGTGATCGTACGAAGGCGCTCCCGGTGCGGCGCGACTGATTGTTCGTAGGTGGCAGTCGAGTAGTAATCCCAATGCCACAACTGCGCTCGCTCTCGCGGGACCTCCTGGGTGCGCTTCTTGAGGAACGCGACGATTCCGTCTTCCATTTCGAATACGAGGTCGGCCGTGTCGGTCAACGGCGCAGTTCCTGGCAGAACTTTCTCCGGCGGCGCAGGTGAAGTTTCGCTCGCCGACAACGCGCCAGCTTTCGCCGCCCATGCATATCTACCCATCAGGCCGGCGGCGGCAAGCGACTTGACAGATCGAGCTAGAAAATCCCTACGAATCATCGCCTTCTCCTCATCGCCGGCATGGTCTGTCGCAGACCCTACTTGCCTGCCAACAGCCGCCGCGCATTCCCTTCAGTGAGCGCAGCCTTCTGACTGGCGGTCAAGCCGGCTTCGCGAACCTTCAGCAAAGCCGACTCGAAATAAAAGAACGGATAGTGGGAACCGAAGACCACGCGATCGGGAGAGGTCTCCTCAATGAGCCGGGCAAGCCCGCCCACTCCCTCGTTCATCGCGATATCAAAATAGACGTTGTCGGCCTTCTTGATCTTCGCGATGTTCGGGTTCGCATCATCTGCCCAGCCGCCTCTGTTCAGCAACATCAGCCGCAAGCCAGGAAGACGTGGAAGCAAGTCCAGAAGCGGCGCCGGGTCGACGGGCTGCACCACCATGAGAGGGAATTGCGTGCGGATGTCTTCCATGGATCGCGCGATCTGCACGATCAGGTTGCGATTCGCCGCCAGCGAGAGCAGCTTCTCGCATGCAGGATCCGCGAGTGTGTAGCCATGATAGTTCGGGTACAGTCGGATTCCAGGCATGCGATGCACTTCATGACAGCGCCGCAGGTCTTCTTCCCAATCCGGCGACTTGGGGTTCACCACGCCAAAGGGGACCAGAAAATCCTTGCCCTGTTCACGGCAGGCGGCGGCCAGGCGCAGGTTAACGCCGGCGACGTCCCGGCAAAGCAGTGCTTCAAAGCTACCCGCCCAGGCTTGCGTCACTCCCTTTTGGCGAAGCCGCGCAACCAGTTCTGCCGGATCATCTCCAACCAGCCGCCGAAAGGGCCACTGAAACAAGTGCACGTTGGTGTCGATCACGATGCCAGGCCTTTCGCCTTCAAGACGGGTTCCAAAAGACGGCGCAGGTTGCCGCCAAGAATCAGCCTCTTCGCTTCATCCGGGATTTCCGCGCCGATTACCTTTGCGATTTGCGAGGCGAAACTGCGGCCACCGACATCGCTGCCATAGACTACGCGCTCGGCGCCAAGTTCACGGACAGCCATCTCTGTAAACCCGGACGTCGGGTCGGAGCCGGCGATCCCGGCCCAGACATTCTTTGAGTCTCGGATGGCCCGGATGCCCAACTCCCAATTGCCCCCGGTATGTCCGCAGATCAACTTGGCTTCAGGATGCCGCGCGGCCAGCTCGGCAACGTCGGAGGGCTTGGATTCATCCGGGCCATCTCCGAGGGTGACCGTCCAGGTGTGCTGAAGAATGGGCACGCCCATCGCTGTTGCCCGCTCGACAATGGGATCGAGCAGCGGAGAATTGCACCGCACGTCGGTTTCCAGCTCCCCGATCATCACCATCGGCCCGTCTCGAATGCAACGGTCGAATTCGTCGAGACAGGCGGCGCCATTCCTCGGATTCAGGAACAGCGACCCGTATGCCTTGGTCGGAGCGTGCTTCACGGCCCGCATGATGCGATCGTTCTCGATGCGAATCTGCTCAGGAGTAGCGTACTGTTCGTATTGACCAAACCCCTGGGAGAGTATGAGGCGCTCGATGCCCAGCCGATCCATATCCCGGACCAGAATGTCCATGCGCTCTTCGGGTGTATCGCCTGGCAGTGCCTCAAGATGACTGTGGACGTCCCAGATGCGGAAGTCCTTCTCCGCCGATGCGGAGGCTGCCGGCTCTTGTGCGCTCACCGGTATCCTGGCCGCTATCAGGCCCGCGGCCATCCCCTTCATGACATCCCGTCGATTCATAACTCGAACACTCGGGCCTTCTGCTGTCGCCCTGCGGCTTATCTTATGCTCGTTGCTTCTCTCGCCGCCGGTTAATTGCAGGCAAACGCAATGAAAGGCTCACAACCGCCGCTTGCGCGGTTATGAGCCCGTCAAGCTTTTCAGTTTTCTTGACTTGAAATCGGCTTGAGGGTAGCAGGACGCTGCCCTCAAGCCGAGGTTGGAGAATCAGAAGGTCAACTTGCCGCCTACCTGCCCGATGCGCGCACCTGCATCGCCGCCGATTTGGCCGAACGCAGACGCGTAGTTGCCGTTCACGATGCCGCCGCCGTAGAACTGCACATGGTTGAAGACGTTGAAGAACTCGCCGCGAACCTCAAACGAGATATTCTCGTGGATTTTGATGTCCTTCAGCAGCGCCATGTCCCAGTTATCCTCACCGGGGCCATGCAGGAAGCGGCGGGGCGCGTTGCCCTGGCCTCCCAGCGGCTCCTGGCTGAACAGGGAAGTGTTGATATACGAGTTTTGGTGTCTGGGATTCTTGTCGCCATAGAACGACTGGCCGGAGCCAAATTGCACGTTCGGCTCGTCCGTCGACCCGGCGAAGGTCAAGCCCGAGTTGCCCGTAAGAGACCGGTCATCTGTCTCACTAATCTCGATCGGCGTGCCGTCAGTAAAGTGCGTCTGGCCCGACAGCTTCCAGCCGCGCGTGACCTGGTTGTTCATTCTGAAGAGAAGATCGAACGGAATCTCCCACGTATAACTGGCCGCGAAGTTTTGCGGCAGATTGAAGTAGGAGGGGCTCCGGAAAGCGTTGTGGTTTCCGTACTCGAACACTTGATCGCCAAAACCCGATCCGTTGTCAATCGATTTGCTGTAGGTGTAGGAGAACAGCAGCGAAAGACGCGCTCCGGTCCTGCGAAGAGTGGCTTCGAGGGCGTTGAAGGCCGAGTTGCCGATATCGAGCTCGTCCTGGTTGTTTCCGAAGTTGGGCCCATACGGCCCGCGGGTTGAATCAATGACTCCGCCGCCGATCGGGTAATAAGTGCCACCCTCACCGTTCGGCCCGCAGGTCACGCCATCGACCGTTTCGTCAGGCTGGCTTACGCTCAGGCAGAGAGCCGGATCGCCGGGGTTGTTATCGCCGGTCACAATCAGATGATGCCCGAAAGTGCCGACGTAGGTCACATCCATAACGATGTTGGACGCTAGCTGGCGTTCAAACGAGATATCGATGTGCTCCCCGTAAGGAGTTTTCGATTTTGCAAGCGGGCTGGAGTAGCTGCTGAGTGGTTCATAGTTCGCCCAGTTAATCGACGAGGGGTCGACAGGTGGAAGCGGGAACTTCTGCCCCAAATCGACTCCACTCTGCCGGTTCAGAAAGGGCTGAGCAAATAGCACCGGGGTGCCGCTGAAGTAGAACAGGTGGGTCGGCGGAGCCGAGAAGTTGAACGTGTTCGCTCCCTCGACGTTGGTGTAGTAGATCCCATATCCGGCGCGGATACTGCTCATGCCTTCGCCGCCCAGGATCGAATGCAGGAAGCCGTCTCCGACGTGCGGAGTATAGGCAAGAGAAATACGGGGCGCGAAGTTATTGAAACGCGTAAAGGCTCCGCTGCGCCGCGCTATGCCCTTCTGGCCCGGAAAGAGGTATCCGGCGGGAGCCGTCGGGTACTCTGTAGACTGCACGCCGTACCGCACGATCGGGCTCAGGTTATGCGCATCTTCCCAGAACGGATCTACATCCCAGCGCAGACCCAGGTTCGCAGTGAGGTGCGAATTGATCCGCCAGGTATCCTGGCCGTAGATTCCCAGGTAGTAGTTGCGAAGGTTGAGGACCGACGGAGTGCCTTCGTAGAAGTAGGCCGGCGCGCCGATCAGGAAGTCGGCGAAATCGATGCCCGTCTCCGATCCACTGAAACCAAAGTCGCCGTCGCTGGCATTGTTCTGATGGCCGATGTCGAACTTGTCGGTATGAGCGGAGGCGCCGACTTTGAATGTGTGCGCCCCGACCACCTTGGAAAAGTCATCCGCGGCTCCATACAGGTTGTCGTTGTATACGAGGACTGTATTCGGCGGGCCCAAGCCGAAGCCATTGAAGCTGACACCTGGAATATTCACATACGCCGGTGCGGTGTCGAAAATGCCGTCATCGGTCGCAGCGGCAAAGCCGAACGATTGCGGGGTGGTGCCGTTGTCGGTGGGTGAGTTCAGATTGGAGTAGGCGTTCTTCGTCCAGTTGACGCTCAGAACATTCACCGCCGAGCTTCCGAAACGCGAGGTCAGGCCCACAACGTAAAGTTGAGCCTTCCCCTTCGCCTCGGCGGGAAAACCAGGAACCGAGCTCCCTCCCCATCCTGCGTACGGCTGGAGGTTCTTCCACGGATCGACGTGGTAATAACCCGAAACCGTGCCGATCTTTGTGTCGGCATCGATTCTGGCGCCGCCCTTGTTGTCGTTCAATGTCGCGGGGTAGGCGGTGGAATAGAAGTACCCTGTGTTTTCCGGGCCTTGAAATGTCTGGCCCGGGATCAGCTTAATGTAATTCGGAGCGGGCGCCGACCATGCCGACATAGGAATCGAAGCGTTGGGGAACACGCACTCCGTGTTGGTTGTGCAACCGTCAGCGTAATAGGCCTCGCCATTCGTCACCGTGTAGCCCAGTTCATTGGTGAGCAAGGAGGCAAAGTAAGGGCCGCTCACTGCGCCTGTCATCTGTGAGGCTATGTCGGAGAAGTTACCCCCAAGCTCTGCGCTGTCAGGGATAAACTGCTTGCCCGAGCTCGCTCCCTGGATGTTTTTCGTGTATTGCCAGTCGCCGAAGGCAAACACGTGATTGCGCCAGATCGGTCCTCCCAGCGTGCCGCCAAACTGGTTCTGGTGGTACACGCCCTTGCTCTTCGCGAAGTAATCGTCTGCATCGTAATCGGTGTTTCGGTTGAACTCGAAGGCGTCGCCGTGGAACTGGTTGGTGCCCGACTTGGTAACCACGTTGATCAGGCCACCGGAGTAGTTCCCGTACTCGGCGTTGGCGTCGGCGCTGATGATGCGGAACTCGGCGATGGAGTCGAGCACGGGAATCAGGAAGGTCCCGCCCTCGTATCCCTCGACCACGTTGGCGCCGTTCACCATGTATCCGTTGTGCGTTTCCTGGCCGCCGGAAATATCGAGAGCTCCGGAGTTGAGTGTGCCATTTTGCGGGCCGATGACGCCAAAGAGCGATGTATTGAAGGGAACAACGCCCGGCTGCAGGGCCAGCAGGTCGGTGTAGGCGCGCCCGTCAAGAGGTATGTCCTCCATCTCTTTGCCGCCGATGACTTGACCAATCTGAGCCGATTCTGTTTCCACCTGGACCTCGGTCGTGGTAACCGTCACCTGCTCGCTCGTCGAACCGACCTTGAGCACCGCATCGGCGTGGAGCGCTGAATCGACATCGATAACCAGACCCTTGGTCTCGAACTTCTCGAAACCCGCTTTGCTGAACGTGACATCGTAGTGCCCCAGCGGTAGCGCGGGGAACCGGTAAAACCCTGCTCCATCCGTCTCAACAGTCTGAATCACGCCTGTTTCAACGGCGGTGAGCTGGACGCTGACCCCTGGCACGACAGATCCCTGCGGATCGGTAACCGTGCCGGAGATTGTGCCCGTGTCGACGGCGAGCGCCAATCTGGTTGTGGCTCCCAGGAAGACGACAACAAGCAGGAGCTTGGCCCAGGACCTGAATAGCCTAACGGAGGGATCTTTCGCTATGCTCCCGGCCGCCAGGATCGACTTGCCTGTGAACGGACTGCGTACTGGCTTCAATAAGTTGCAAAGTCTGGCACTCACTGCCTGCTCCTTTCAAGCTTTGCCAGGCTCGAAGACCGGCGATTCGCCACTCTCTTCGGCCTGGATCTGAATTTCTTGTAGATTGACGAGCGGCGCTGAACTTCTCGAAATTCGTCCGTCAATCCGCCTGCGGATGGACCGCGTCCATGTCGTGCATCGTTGTCTGTTTGCGTGGTGTGGAGGGGGCCCGCCAATAGGAACGCAGATAACCGGCATCACAACGACCGTGGTTTCTTCGCGCCGCGAACTGCCCTGGAGCACTTGCATGTACGATCCCCAACGAAAAACTCAACTTTTTCCAAAAATAGGCAAAAACTTTATTTGACCTCAACTTTAAGCAGAGGATTCATGCACTGTCAACACAAAAATTAGGGTAAATCACAATATTATTACCGAACTTAAGTGCAAATTGAATTAATGGACGGCCTCCCTTGGCAAAATCGACCATTTTCGACCATGCGGCTTGAATTTCCCTGAGTCGGGATTGTCCTTTGAACTATGGGAAGAAAGGGTGATTTAAATCACGCGGGTTTGTTTCGCGCCAGAAAGAAGACGCTGAGAACTTCGCCCAAATCGATGATGGACGAGGGGATTCTGGTGCAGAACCTGCCACTGCCGCTTGCTGAGGGCCGGATCGGTGATCGCTGGCAGTTTCCCGGACCCGGCCTCGGCGTGCCTGCCGACCTAGTTGACGCCGGGGGCGCTCCGTGGCTTGCGCAGCTGGCCGCAGAAACGGCGGTTAGCGCATCATCCCGGCGAGGTGAGAAAGAACCCCGTCGCGGAAGTCCTCTTCTCCCCGGTCGGTAAACGGCGAGGTAGCGGGCTCATATCCTCCCTGATGCACAGCCTCTGCGGTGGGCAGATAGCCGAGCCAGCCGTTCAAGATTCCGTAGTAGAAGGTAAAAGGAAAGCGCGACTGATTCCGCACATCGACTGCGATTTTGCAAAACAGTTCGACCGGCGCGCCCCAAAGCACCGCTTCGTGGTTGATCTCAAGAAACTGAACGGGCACCTGCACCAAAGGGGTGCCTCCGGACGAGGTCCGGACATAGCTCTTGAGCGAGTCGGGCCACTTCAACTCCGCCCGCAATGGAGACTCGATGGTCGCCTCACTTTCGGCAAGGACTACATCGGAGGTCATGGCGCCGATACGCCGGTTGGCTTCAAGAATCCGATCGCCCAGCAGTACGCGAAACTGGTCCAGATGCCCCGATTCGGGATCCGGATAGACGCTATAGATCGGCGCAAGATTACCTTCGGCTCCATTGATGAAGAGCACGGGCGCTCCTAATTTCTGCTCCACGTATTGGGCCACCACGCCCGGTACATCCCCTGTGATCTTGAGGTTTTCCTGTCCCAGCACGGTTCCGTGAATGGGATAATTTGCCAGCAGCGCAATCAACTTCCCATCTGTCGTTTCCAGCCGGATCAAGCCGATCTGGCGGTCAGTCGGCCCATCAGGATTCAGTCCGATGGTCACCTTGCCGTCTTCATCCATAGCGCGGCGATCGATATTAGCCGTCGAGAAACCGATTCCAAAGCCGAGTCGGGCCGGCTGCAATTTCTCGCGCGCCTGGCGCAATCCTTCAATCAACTTGTCCTCAGCAAACTTCGTGTAGTCCGGATTTGACTCGCCGCTGCCGGCCTGGTTGTACCGCTCCGGCATGTAGGCGGCCGGCGCTCCCGGAGGTCCAATCTCCGGGGCCGAATGAGTGTGAGTCGCAAGCCACCAGATGCTCTCGGCCGGAATTCCCAACTGCTGATGAATGTCTTCCTTCACCTTGTCCGCGTACGCAGGCGAAAACATGCAGGTATCGGAAGAGATGAAATAGACGGCGGTCTTGCCATCGTCGATCGCGGCAATCCGGTGGTAGATCCGGTCGCGGACACCATCAGACTGCCTGGCTCTATACCCCGAAAGCCATTGCGGGGAACTCGGAGTGATATCCACTTCGACTGCGGAAGCGCGAAAAGTTCCTGCATGTGCCGCTGCAGCGAGCTGAAGGCAGGCGAGGAACAAAAACAAGACTCTCATCTTCATGGTGTGATTCCTATGGTCGGTTAAAGAAAGCGGTTGCCGTCAGTGCAGGAAATCCGAGATCAACCTGTCATCCTGCAGATCTGCCTCGTCGGTCAGATCTCCAAGAACATAACGGTAACGATAAGGCGGTCCGAGGTAAGTCACACGTCCCACCCAGTTCGTGGGGTCGGTCCAGAGTACTTGCCGAGGCCCCAGCATTTTGACCAAATCATCCAGATCCCAGTTGAGCGCAAAGCCCGGTATCACTGCGTCAGGCAATCCGGAAGCAACTGAATTCGTAAGCGCTGCCCGCAGACTGTGAGGTGTCCTGTCCAGCCATAGGGAGCTTATCCGCCGGTCTGCGGCCGCGGCAAACAGCAGCCAGATGCCCCCGACCCCGCGTGCCATGCCGCGAATCGAATCGGGATCGACATCAGGCCGCGCGCGCAGCAAATCGACGCCGCGAAGGATGTCGTGCGCCCTCATGGCCGGCAAGTCGCGGCCGATCAGGTTGGCATGCGTATCGTCGATCCAATCGCCGGAATAGGGTCCCTCTTCGTTTTTCATCTGGGATGCGCGAGGTTCGAGCTCCAGGACGACCCGGCCTGACTTGACCATCTTCTCCGCGATCTTCTTCAGCGGCATCGCGTCTCTTTGCCCGTCGCCGGCAACCATCAGAACTGCAGGTTTGCGCCCGGCGCCGACAGGCAAATACAGCGTTGCGTCGAGCCATATGCCGGGCTCGCTTTCAATCTGGATGTGCTGCCCATCTCCATTCGCTGCGCTCGGTTCGGCCTTCACCACCACCTTCGGCGAAGAGCCGTCGGTCGGAATGCCGAGGCTTTCGAGTTTCGTCCGCAATTCCGCAGGCGTGCCATTCTTCTCGTGGGCCTCGAGATCGGCATGGAGAATCTCGAAAAGCTTGCGGCTGCCCGGCTGGTCCTCGACGTGGCCTGTTGGCGTAACTGCAAGTTCGCCGGTCGAGAACATCTTCACCGGTTCCTCGTGAGTGTTCCCCTGCCCATTCTTCAGATAGCGGATCATCCATTCATAGACCGCTTCGCGACTTACGAGGGGCATGCCGTGGCTGCCCGGACCGATCATGAAGCCCACATGGTCCCGCGCATGATACAGGTCGTACCAGCTCTGCGCTTCTTCATAAACCATGTGCACGCCTTCATGGCTGAAACCGTACTGATCGGTCTCAGTGGCCTGCAGCAGCCATGGGGTGGGAGCGGAAAGTTCCACAAAATCGGCCGTATCCAAACCACTCACCAGCATCCGCGGAAAGACCATCTCGCCGTGGGGCCCTTCGGTGGCAAACATCGTCTTGAACGAACTCGGGTAGCAGGCGGGAATCACAACCTTCACGCGCGGATCGAGCCCTCCGATAAACGTGGTCAGCGCGCCTCCGCCCGAGCACCCGGCGGCTCCGATCCGCGATGAATCGACATCCGGCCGGCTGACAAGATAGTCGATCGACCGCATCGCGTCCCACACGAAGTAGCGAGCCAGGCCTTGCCCAATCAGCTGCGCTTGCGCGTCCATGATGATGTGTTCCGGAACCGACCACCCGGCCAGGGCTGCGTCCACCTGCCGGCTGTAGCTCTGCTCGCGCTCTCCCTGCCCGATGGGATCGAAGCACAGCACGACAAATCCTTTGACCGCGAGGTTTGCCGCCACTCGCTGGTTCTCGGGCTTGCCTTCCTGCGTGTGCCCGGATTGCATCAGCACCGCCGGATACCGGCCCGGTGCGTTCGGCCTGTAGATGTTGGCCGTCACGTAAAAGCCCGGCAAACTCTCGTAGATCACCTTCTCAATCGTGAATGCATCGGTGTGAATCTCGCCGGTCACTCGCGCATTCAGCGGGCCGCGGTAGTCTGGCAATCCTCCAACGTCGTCAAGAAGCTGCCGGCGCACAAATTCCTTCCGCTTCTCTGCCTCCTCAACGGTGTGGATTCCGCGGATCGCGTCATCTCGCCGCGCCAATTGCTGCTGCGCGATACCGTTCATCCAGGTCTGGAACGAATCGTCTGAGCCTGACTGCGCAACGGCCGCGGGAGACACGGTCGCTGCAATAGCGGCCCATGCAACGATAGAAGCAACAGATTTCATCGGAACACCGTTTGTAAATGCTGCCAGTCAGTTTCGGCGCTTCAGTTTCAGCGACCGGCACGCTCACTGAGAATCGCGACCTGCTCCGCCGCAAGCAAAAAGCCCCCGACCCCAAAGTTATAACTCGATCCCGGCATATAGTAATCCGGTTTACCGTCGGTTTGCTGAACGTTGCCGAGACGCCCGTCAGCATAGATCTCATTCACCATTCCGCGCCATGCCTTCGCCACTACCGGCGTGTAAGTAGCGCGGTCAAGGATGCCGTGGTTAATACCCCAGGCCATACCGAACGCGATCAGCGTAGAGCCGGATAACTCTGGCTGAGGGTAGTCCGCCGAATCGAAAAGATCGGCGTGCCAGAGGCCATCTTTCGGATCCTGGATGGATGCGAGTTCCTTGGCCATCTCCCGAACCTGGCTCTCATATTTCGGTCGAAGAGGGTAGTCCTTTGGCATGTACTCAAGGGCGCGTGCCAAACCGCCAATCACCCAGCCGTTGCCGCGCGACCAAAAGACAGTTCTGCCGGCGGGGTCCTTTTTGCCTATAAACGATTTGTCGCGGTAGTAGAGGTGATAGCGCTGATCGTAGAGCGCGTTCGATGTCTCCGTCCATCTCTTGTCGAGATAGTCGAGATACTTTGAATCGTGGGTTGCAGCGGCCATTCGTGTCCAGGTGCCCGGTCCCATGAATAAGGTGTCACACCACCACCACCAGATCGGAAACTGGTCCCCTCCCCACTCAGGGATCTTAGGCATCGGAGCGCCAAACAGGCCGTCGAGAGCCTTTCGCAGGGGCGCGATCTTCTCCGGCTTTGGATCAATGAAATACAGTTCCAGATACGTTTGCCCAAGGGCCTGATCGTCGTTGGCAGGCCAACCAAGCTCTTTCGGATCTTCGGCCCCCAGTTCCCAGTGGAACCGCTCCGCCATTCGCAGCATGGCATTGCTGTACCGCGGGTCGCGGAGTTCGCGCGAGGCCGCCATCAATCCGGTATCGAGAACGCCCCACGTCCAGCCCTGATCCAGGTACGGTTCGGCCCGCTTCAGTTCCCAGTCCGCCACCTTTCGCGTCGCAGCGCGCACCGCTGCCGGATCGAGAGATCCGGAAAGATTCGCCTTCGGCCCTGGGTCCCCGGGAACGTCGCCGAGGTGATGCGCAATGTCATCGTCGATGCCGGCCTGCTCCTCGGCGCTGATCTTCGGAAAGGTCGGAATGCCATGGGGCGAAATCATCTGCGGGTGCAACGTTGATGCCGCTATGGCCAGAGCGACTGGCAAGATCGCCGCCGGGCGCGCACCCTTCCGGACCCGGCTCATCCAATTCATCTGCGACTCCTTATTTGACTGGGTGCTGAACCCTCGATCACCAGGCAAATCACCTGTGAGCACCCTGCGCCCAGCCCGATTCCGCGGCCAATCTCAGTCAAAGCAATGCCGTGCGCGGCGGCTGCGGGAATCTGGTGATTATTCAATCTAGAAAGAGTACCACAGAGTCGGCTCCCAAGATCCGCGACTTACTTCAATTATGAATGATTCGATCTTGTCACTGGCCCGCAGTTTGCGAAAACCAGGGCGAGAAGTCGTCAACTCATTTGCCGGGCGTCATCAAGCGCCGCTTCCAGCAAATCCATCAGGCTATGCAGCAGAACCTGATGCCCCTCTTGAATGCGCGCGGTGTCAGAGTGGCGCACCAGCAAAGACTCGCTAGCCAGGCCGGCTGCATCCCCACCGTCATGGCCAAGAAACGCAACGGACGGCAAGCCAATTTCGGCGGCGGCCTCTAGCGCCGCGACAACGTTCCGCGAACGCCCGCTGGTCGAAAAGACCACAAGCACATCGCCGGGTCTAGCCAGGGCGCGCAACTGCCGAGAGAAGATATCGTCAAAACTGAAGTCGTTGCCCACGCAGGTTGTGAGCACCGAATCGGTTCCCAGCGAGATTGCCGCCAGTGGATGACGATCTCTCTTGTACCGGCCGACCAGCTCTCCCACCAGGTGCATGGCCTCTGCCGCGCTGCCCCCGTTGCCGCAGACCAGCAACTTGCCTCCGCCGTTGAGGCTCTTTGCGCAACGCTCTGCCACGCGCAATAGTGTTGGCTCCAACTCTGCAAGAGAGGCCAGAACCGCGATCGATTCCTGGAGATTCTTCGAAAAATCACTCAAGCCGCTTTTTCCCTCGTTTCGTTTGGGCGGATCCGGTCCCGCCGGCATCCATGGCAATGCAAAGCGCCGCGACATCGCCGATTCTCTCACCTAAGGTCGCCGGCACGACCGTGCAAACCGCAGCCGCAGGCGCCAGGGCTTCCTCGTGCATTGCTTTTCGCGCCGGCTCCAGCAGAGTGTCGCCCATGCGCATGGCCAGACCCCCGATCACAATCCGCTCGGGATTCAGAATATCCACCAGGATCGCCAGTGCGAGTCCGAGCCTCCGGCCGCAGGTTCGGATGATGCTTCGCGCCAAGACGTCGCCTTTCGACGCCGCCACGTTCACATCTTTAGCGGTTAGCTTGCGCTTCCGGGCGGTTTCGATTAAGAGGGACCTGCCTCCAGCCTTTCGCGCGCGCTCGACCATCGTCTCGGCGACCTGCGCCATGCCTCCGCCGCTCGCCCATCCCTCCACCGATCCAGATTTGTGATAGCCGACGGGGCCGTTCTTTGTCAGGCGCACATGGCCGATTTCGCCGGCCATTCCGTTCGATCCCGCATAAAGCTTCTTGTCGATGATGATTCCCGCGCCCAGGCCCGTACCCATGGTGAGAAAGATCATGTTGCGCGTGCCCCTGCCGGCGCCATAGCGATGTTCCGCGAGCGCTCCGGCGTTGGCGTCATTTTCCAGCAGGACGTTGCAGCCAAACTCCTTCGCCAGAATTTCAACGATCGGAACGTCCACCCAGGTTGACAGATTGGGCGGTGCTTGAATGACTCCCGCCGTGGCATCAAGTGGCCCGCCGCAGCTGACTCCGATGCCCCGCAACGAAGCCGGTGTCTCCCGAAGCATGCGGTGAACTTCGGCCACGATCCGTTCGATGGCAGGCTTCGGTCCCTTCCCGGGCAACGTCGGGAACTCAACACGCGCGATAACCTCAGGCGGTTTTCGCGAGAGCACCACGGCGGTCTTGGTGCCGCCGATATCTACTCCGACCCAGGTATCGTCTTTCACCATCAGCCTCTCTGTAAATGCATGAACGACAAACCAAAAACATACAGAATCGCAGCTGCAGGCACAAGCAGCGCGATACGCGCGCTGCTGTGGTCCGCGACCAGGCCCGACAGCACCGGCAGGACGGCGCCGCCAACGATGGCCGTAATCAGCAGCCCCGAAATCTCGTTGCTTCTCTCGGGCATGTGCTCGAGGGCCGTTGCAAAGATCAGGGGAAAGATGTTGGCGAAGCCGAGCCCCACAACGAAAAAGCCGGCGGCCGCGATCGCACCGGAAGGGGCAAGCACCGTCGCAAAAGCCGCCAGAGAGATGGCAGAGGTGGCGGCGAGAAACACCGCCGGCTTTACCCAATTCAGAATCATCCCGCCGCAGAATCGCCCGATGGTGAGAGCAAGGAAGAACAAGCCCGTGCCCAGGAGCCCAACCCGGGTCACATCCAGGCCGAACCGCTCCCTCAGCAGGAGCGGAATGCCGGCGCTGACTGCAACCTCCGCTCCGACATAAAGGAAAATGGCGCAGGTCATAGCCAGCATGTACGGGTTGCGCAACAGGCCCAGGCACGACCGAATTGTGGCTGCACTTTGATTGGCCTCACGCCGCGGGACCTTCAGCGTGCCGGCTGCCACAAGGGTCACCAGCAGTGCGATCGCGTAGACGGGGAAGATCACCTTCCAGCCTGCGCCGAAATACCTCGCCGCAACCACTGGCAAAACCGGACCCGACAACGATCCGATCGCCTTGACAAACTGACCAAGCGAGAGGTTCCGCGCATATTTGCCTGCAGCCGAAACGTCGCGCATGATCGGGTTTCCCGCAACCTGCAGGGTTGCCATGCCCGCACCCATCAGCACGATGGTGACAAGAAAGCGCGGGAAGGAGCCCAGCCCGGCTGAAGCAAGCAGCATGCCGATCAAAGCCAGGCTGAGGCCCAGAATCAAGACAAGCTTCTTACCATAGCGGTTCTGAAACACGCCGGCAGGGATCGACAAAAGCCCGAACATGCTGAGACCCACAAACGGCGTAAGCGAAGCGGCGGCGCTGCTGAGGTGAAATTCACTCTTTGCCAGGCTGACAAATGGCCCCACGGAGTCAATGAAGCCCATGGCGAGAAAGACAAGGAATACCGGGAGTGCCTGCAGCTTCATCCGTCCTGCTCTCTGGATCCCGGAAATTATGTCATTGACGGGGGCTTGCGACAAATCGTCCCACTGAGCCGCCCCAGCGAAAGCTGCG
>Ga0335069_10003554_pt1 | contig 23442 bp, 22 predicted proteins | sample Lox_Sample_11_FD_206714 | JGI IMG/M metagenome (GOLD analysis project Ga0335069, IMG submission 206714) | Soil microbial communities from Loxahatchee National Wildlife Refuge, Florida, United States - Lox_Sample_1.1 | ecosystem: Environmental > Terrestrial > Soil > Wetlands | place: USA... | reverse complement strand
TGATAGACCTGACGGCCCGGCGTCTACCGGGCCAGTTCTTCGAGGGTGCGGCGGCGCTGGCGTTTCCCGAAGATCGCGACCATGCAGGCGGGCAGGAGCGCGCCCGGTATGGTGATCAGCAAGATCCAGCCGCGCGGCGCGGCTACGGCGTAGACGCCCCACCAGCCGCCGGCGAACATGAGGGCGCCGGCGAGCTGGGTGTATTTGCGCTCGATCCGCTGGCCGAACAGGGCATTGAGCAGGTAGACCGCGGCGGAGGCCGCCGCGGCCCAGGCGGCCAGGGCGAAGACGAAGCCGGCGCTGTAGTGGCGGCTCTCGGCCAGGAACAAGAACCGGTAGCCCACGCTGCCGTACACGATGCCGCCGTGGCCGAGCACCATGACCACCAGCAGGAACACGGTGACGGCCAGGTAGCCCCGGCTGAACGGGGCGAACCATCGTGTCTTCTCCTCGGCCACCACCTGGTGCGGGGTCAGGTCGGGCTCGGGCAGCACGGGGTGACGCTTCGGCACCCGCCAGGACAGGACCAGCGCCACCGCGATGTTCAGCCCGGCCAGCAGCCACAGGTAGCGCCGGTACTGGCCAGCGATCCAGGGGTAAAGGCGAAGATCCCGGTCAGGTGCTGGCCGTCAAGCCGGCTGCGCTTGCCACCGGGCCGCCGATGCCCTGCCGGTCGCGGGTCCGCGCCTGGTCTTCGTCCACCGAGCCCGCGAAGCCGATGGCGATTGTGGCGTCGAGCTTTGCGATCTCCGCATCCACTGCCGGGCGATGCTCGGGATGGACCGATTCCTGCAGGTCCTCGAGCATCGCGCGCAGCCGCCGCGTGACCTGGATGCTGCTGGAGCCGTACTCGCGGATCTCGGTGACCGCGAGCGTCAGGTAGTCTGCCCAGGTTCGTCCGGGCATGAGCAGCCGCGGAGTGCCTGCCCGGTCGCGGAACGTCAGCGGTCCGTGAAGCGGCGTGGAGCCAAGGAGACGGAGCACGTTCCCCAGGTGGTCGAGTGCCTGAACGGCGGTGGTGGGGTCGTTAATCGCGGCTGAGAGCGCCTTGACCGCGATGTCCGCCATGATCCGGATGGCGAAAGCGGGATCCTGCTCCATGGTCCGCTCGACGCCGAGTGCGACCATCCTCGGCAGCTGGCGGCTGGCCTGGGCGGGCACGTGTCCCTCGCTGAAAACTGCGATCACGTGCTGGCCGGCGACGACGAAATCACCGACTGCGGCCTGCATCGCGAGCAGGTGATCGTGCCTGCTGGCCCATCTGACCAGGCCGCGGACATTGATGGCCTGGATGGATCCATCCCGGCGGGTCGACACTATGAGTACTGGCTCACCGGTGGCGATCTTGGCGGACGCTGTGCCGACCTCGGCGGCCCGGGTGACTGTGGCGATGGTCCGCATGGCCACCTGGCCGGCGAGAGCAGCCACCGCCACCGGTCTGAGCCGGTGGATGAAGCGATCGAAGAAGAGCAGGAACAGCACCAAGCTGACCACCAGGAGGAAGCCGGCCACACTCACCCCGATGTTCGGGGCCTGGTTGGTGCCTACCTGGCGCAGCAGCGAGAACGCGAACGTCAGCGTCCCGGCCAGTACCGTGAGCACTGCCCTCAGCAGGCGGTCCCGGTACCAGACCCGCATGTAACGGGCGGAAAAGGTCCCGGTGGCCATCTGGATCGCCAGGACCGCCACCGTCACCACGAAACCGGTCAGGCCCACCGTGGCACCGACGATCGTGGACAGCACGGTACTCGCGGTCGACGGCGCGTACTGCCATCCCTTGGGCACTGTCACAGACGCGTCAGCCTGCTGGGTAAGCAGCGCCAGGAGCGCGCCGAGGATCGCGCCGGCCAGCGGGTAGAACCACAGGCTGCCCCTGAGGTACTCACGAGCCCGGAACAGCAGCGCCCATGACATCGGGATGCCCTTTCAGCCAGCGGCCGGGTCTGCCGCGCTCCCGGCCGGCTTCTCGTCCATCAGGACGCGGTCGCTTCCCGGAGGATGCAGCGGAAGCCCAGGTGGCAGGTCGAGGTGTCGACGGCCTGGCCCTGACGCGCCGCGGGCCGGTATCGCAGGCAGTAGTTCGGGGCGCACAGGTGGGAGCCGCCCTTGGTGACCCGGCGGGGGATGTGCGCACCGGGCTCGCCAGGTGCCAGGCTCGCCTCCGCGGAGGTGATGCGCGGATTGCGCGGCGTGCAGCAGGCGTGCTGGACGTGCCCGGCTGGCCGGGTCGTGTAGTAGTCACTGGTCCACTCCCAGACGTTGCCGGCCATGTCGAACAGGCCGTAGCCGTTGGCCGGGAAGCTCTTCACCGGGGACGTGCCCTCCCACCCATCGGTCATCAGGTTCTGCCAGGGGAACTCGCCCTGCCAGGTGTTGGCCATCATCGCGCCGCCGGGGGCGAAGTCGTCACCCCAGGTGAAGACGGCGCCGTCCAGGCCGCCGCGAGCGGCGAACTCCCATTCCGCCTCGCTGGGCAACTGCTTGCCGGCCCAGGCCGCGTAGGCCTCGGCGTCCTCGGCGGCCACATGCGTGACCGGGTGATCACCTAGCCGCTTGACGCCGCTGCCCGGGCCGCGTGGCCGCCGCCACTGGGCACCGGGCACGTAACGCCACCACTGGGTGACGTCGCGCAGGTCCACCGGGCCGTCGGTGGGGTGGAAGACCAGCGACCCGGGCCGCAGCAGGGCCGGGTCAGCGCCGGGGTACCGTGCCGGGTCGAGCGGGCGCTCGGCGACCGTCACGTACCCGGTCGCGGCCGCGAAACGGCCGAATTCGGCGACGGTGACCGGGTGGTCATCCATCCAGAAGCCGTCCACCTCGATCTGGCGGACCGGGCGCTCCTCGGGGTAGAAATCGTCGGAGCCCATCCGGAAGCTGCCGCCGGGCACCCACGTCATGCCGGCCGTGGGTGACCGGCGGAGGGCTGGCCTGGCAGGCTGCTTGCCGGTCATGTCGCCTGCTGGGGGGTTGCGGCTGGCGACGGAGCCCCGGCGGCTGCTGCCCGGGCGCCGGAGGCGGCCTTGGGCCGCGCCCGGCTGACAAAGCGCCCGATCTCGGCGGCGATCACGAACGGGACGACGGTGTCGATAAAGCCGGCGACCAGTGCCGGGGTGAGGTAGGTGCCTTGGTTGTGCAGGACAGTCGAGATCACGAGCAGGCCGATCGGCGTGAACCTCATGGCGGTGATATTCGAGATGGTGATCGCGGACTGCCGGTTCCGGAATGCGACGGCCCAGCCCAGGACGGCGTAGACGACGATGATCACGACCGAGGCGAGAATGACCCAAGATCCGAGGACCGAGACAATGGACTTCCAGTTCACCGCCACCCCGGCCCCGATCGCGATCCACAGGGCGATGTTGGAGGTCTTCTCCAGGCCGGCTTTCCAGCCATCCCTGTGCTCGGGGTAGCGGCCTCGCAGGATGAAGCCGACCACCAGCGGGGCCAAGACGAGGAGCAGCAGGTCGCCGACAATGCTCCACGGGTTGACCGTGGCCCCGGTGATGATGCTCTTGGCCCATAGCGGCACGACCACGATGTTGACCAGTTGCAGCACGATGGTGAAGGACACGGCCATCGCCAGATCCGCTCGTTTGGCCAGCTCGCAAGACTTCAGGCAAGCCGGGCCCCCCGCGGCGATCATCACGAGCTCCACGCCGGCACGGGCCTGGGCGGTGAGCGGGAACAGGTGGCAGATTCCGATGGCGACCAGCGGCGCTAGCCCTGAGTTCAGCACAACGGCGCCGGCCAGCAGCCAGACCCTCCTGACCGGCTGCAGGATCTGTTTGACGCTGAAGGTCATGCCCAAGCTCGTGACCAGCGTGAGCAAAAAGACGGTCAGGCCTGCGTTGAATATCGCGTTGAACAGATGTTGCGCACTCATCGTGATCCTCCTCGGCGGCTGCCGACGGCCGCTGCCAGGCCGTCGGCCAGATAGGTCGCATGGTTCTCGGCCGGGGGCAGGATCCGGGCCCGGGTGGGGCCCACGAGCAGGTCGCGGGCGCGGCCGTTCACGACCCCGCCCGCCCAGCGCCGACGCTGGCGGCCGGCTCATCGACGAGCAGGCCCAGGTCCCTGAGCTCGCGCTGGGACTTGCCGGCGATCTTGCGGCCCAGCAGCGGCCGGCCGTCGGAGTGCTGATAGACCCCCGCGGGCTCCTTGGCCAGCGGCTCTTCCCAGCCCCGGTACAGGGCGAGGAGGCGGACCGTGAAGCCGACGGCGAACGAGATCCCGGCGGACCACCAGGCGTTAAACCCGGCCGCGTCGCAGATCACCCATATCAGGCCGGTGAGCGCGGCGATCGTGACGAACCATTCGCCGCGGATGAACTGCTTGGGGGGCACGCCGCTGCTCACGTCGATGTACCACCGGCCCGCGGTCGGGCCTATCACCGCCAGCGCCAGCACCCCGAGTACCGGCAGGTTGGCCTTTTCCGCGGCCTCGGCTCCGGCGATCGCGTACCAGGGCAGCGAGAAGGACGTCATGAACTGGAACAGTCCCTCGCGGAACAGCTGCCCCTCGCCAAAGGCGATCAGGTACCCGACGATCCCCGCCGCCAGGCACAGCAGGATGTAGGCGGGATTGGTGAACGCGCTCGGGACCTTGTTCAGTATCACGTCGCGGGTGACCCCGCCGCCGATGCCGCCCAGCAGCGCCATCAGCAGCACGCCGACGATGGTGAAGTTGCGGTAGTGGTCAGGCCGGCGGGCCAGCAGCGCCCCGTTCAGCGCGTTGGTCGTCGCCGCGATCAGGTCGATCGTGGTGAAGCTGCCGGTCCACTTGAAGCCGCCGATGGTGATCCCGGCGGCGATTATCCCCTGGCCTGTCACGGCACCTCCTCCAAAACGGTCCCGCCCGGCCTCGTCGGGCTGGGAGCTGCGATCTCCACGTGTCAGGGGTGATCAGGCCGTAACGGACCCAGATCCTCAGGCCGCCTCCAGGACCGCGCCGCCCTCGATGGCGTTAAAGCGGAGGATCAGCCGCTGCGATCCGGGTGCGGTGAGGGTGTCGATGGTGTCCTGGCCGACAGGCCCGTCGGCCCAGGCGACCAGGATCGAGCTGCCCGGGACGAGCAGGCCGCTGAGACCTTTGAGCCTGCGGGCCGAGACGGCGCGGCCCGCCCACAGCCCGTACAGCGCGCCGGCCACCAGGCCGAACACCGCCCAGCCGATACCGGTCACCACCGCGTCGTCCACGAAGCTGTGCACGCCGCCGCCGCCGAAGGCGCCGGCGAGGGCGCCGAAGGCCACGCCGAACAGCCCCCAGCTGATCACGTCGCTCTTGGCCCACGCCTTCACGCCCTGGCTGGGATCGGCGACATGCCGGCGGCCGCCGGAGTCGGCCCAGATCACCAGCTCGACCTGAACAGGACTGCCTGCGGCTGCCTTCTTGGACGTGGGTGTTGCCCGGGAGGCGACCTGCCTGGCCGTTCCGGTGCTGGGGTAGCGGAGCATGATCATGCTCGTCGGCGCGGCCTGGCCGGGCGGGATCGCGCCCCGCCCGGGCCTGCGCGGCAGTTCGATGGGGTCGGCCGCGCCGGCGAAGACGCGCGCGGCCAGGTCGTCGCCGATGGCAGCCACGCTGGCGGTGGCCGGGGCGTGGGCCGCGGTGGCCTTCAGCAGGCTGCGCGGGTCACGGGTTTCGGCGAAGGTGATCAGGGCCGAGGAGTTGGCCGGGAGCCGGGCGCCGATGCGGGTCAGCTCGTGTTTTCTCAGCAGGTGCTCGGTGTAGTACGCCCACAAGCCGCCGCAGATCGCGCCGAGTATGGCCCAGATGGCCAGGCTCTTGAGCCCGCCCGCGACCAGGCCGAACAGGCCCCAGGTGAGCGTCGCGGTCAACGTCCCCTGTACGACGCGGCGCGGGTCGTGCAGGGACACCGTGTGCTTGGCGTTGACCTTGAGGACGACGGTGTCCAGCAGGGCGTCGCCCTGCGCTTTCAGCTGCGCGTCCAGGCCGCGGCGGGCCTTACCGGCGGACTTCGCCGCGCCGAAGCACTCCAGCAGCACACCTAGCGCCCTGTCGCGCTTGGCGCTGGTGTCTGCCCTGGCATCGCCTGGATCTTGCGCCACGTCGCTCATCGGATTACCTGCCTCCTTACGCCGTCCCTGGCGCGGCCGCCACGGACGGCGGCCGCGCCAGGCGGACTTTCACAGTTGTGCCTGTCGTCGCCCCGCTCATGAACCCGTCGGGTGGCTCAGCCCGTGGTCGGGCTGGTGCTGCCGCACGTCGGCGGGTGGCCGGCCGTTCGGTTCGCGGAGCATGGTGACGAACTGCGTGATCGGACCGACCTGGATGTACTCATGGGGGACCAGCTGGCCGGGCTCGGGCGGGGTGTACGGATCGGGTGTCCCCGGCTTGATCGGCGGCTCGATCGCCAAGGACTTCAGGAACGCGCCGGCAGCTGCGGCGGCCGGTTGCAGCACCCACGTGTGCGGGAACGTGATCGGGTGCTCCTCGCGCGGGTCCCACTCCAGGTTGTAGACATGCGGCATGTTGTAGACGTCCCAGGTGGACCAGAAGTCGTCCTGCTTGAACAGGTGGACTTTCCACTGCCGCCACTTGATCGCTTGCAGTCGGCCGCCCTGTATGCACAGGACGCTGTCGCGGCCGGACTCCTCGGCGTGGCCGAGCAGGAAGCCGCGCATGTCCATCCCGTCGATCTGGCGGTCGGCCGGCACGGTCCCGCCGCCGGCCAGCACCAGGGTGGTGAACAGATCGACCTCGTGCACGAGCTCGTTGCTGACCTTGCCCGCGGGCACCTTGCCCGGCCAGCGGATGATGCACGCCGACCGGTTCGAGCCCTCCAGCGAGGTGAACAGCGAGCCGCGCCATATGCCGGAGAATCCGTTCCACAGCCCGCCGAGCGGGTCGGGGTCGCTGGCTGGCTGCCGGTAAGTCGAGTCGGCGCCGTTGTCGCCCGCCCACACCACGATCGTGTCGTCGGCCACCCCGAGCGCGTCGAACTCGTCCAGGATCCGGCCGGTGAAGTCGTCCATCTGGGTGAGGATGTCGGCCCAGTTGCCGTGCTTGGTCTTGCCCGCGTACTCCGGATCGGGGATCGGCGGGATGTGCACCTGGGTGTAGGGCAGGTACAGGTAGAACGGCTTGCCCTGCTGGTGCGAGCGGCGCATGAAGTCGATCGCCCAGTCGGTGATCTTGCGGTCGAACCCGGCGCGGAACTCCGCGTCGTAGGTGGCGATGACCTCGTGCTTGCCGCCCTTCTTGCGGGCGTAGATCGGCTGGGGCTCCAGCGGGATCTCCGTCGCGCCGGCGTAGGGCGCGGCGGTGACCGTCCCGTCGGGGAAGTAGGACTGCGTCGTCCACAGCACCTCATCGGCGGTCCGCGGGCACCACACCGCCTCGTCGAACCCGAAGTTGACCGGGCTGCGGTTCTCCGGGTCGCTGCCCAGGTGCCACTTGCCCCACATCCCGGTCGCGTAGCCAGCATCCGACAGCGCCTTGGCGGTGGTCACTTCCCACTGCGTCAGCCCATCGGGGGGCAGCGAGAGACTGCCCGTGCCCGAGCGGATCGGGTGACGGCCGGTCAGGATCGCCGACCGGCTCGGCGTGCACTGCGCCTCGACGTTGAAGTTCAGCAGCTTCAGGCCCTGATCGGCGATGCTGTCGATGCGCGGCGTCGGCGCGCCGCGCAGCACCCCGCCGCCGTAGCACCCGATCTCACCCCAGCCGAAGTTGTCCCAGAAGAACACCACGATGTTCGGCTGCTTATCGGCCATGTCGTCTTTCCCCTCACGTTCCGTCCAGTCCTCGGTTGAGGCTTCGCCGCCCCCGACGGGGACTGCCAGGCCGCCGGACGCGGAGCGCGCCGTCGGCACGGCTGCGGCACTCACGATGAGTCGATCACTGGCTGGGGAAAGACGCCTCATTCCGTACAGGATGATCTGGCGGTGCATGTCCGGTGACGGCTGGCCGAGCCGAGGCAGCGCCGCGTGCTCAGGTCACCGTGGGCGGAACGGCGGCGCGGGCCAGATCATCCTGGAAGGGATGACGACCTGCCGCGCCCCGCCGGGGACGCTGGCCATACGCGGACCAGCAGACCAAGGGGCGACTCGGTGAGATCACACATGTACGAGATCACTTTCGCCGGCCAGGCGGGCCCCGTATTGCGCGCAGAATTCGACGATTGCGAGGTCACCGTAGGCCCGGCCACGACGACCCTCCGTGCCGAACTCCCAGATTCCGCCGCCTTGGCCGGGCTCATGCAGCGGATCGCCGCTCTGCGGCTCGAAGTCGTCCATGTGCAACTCGTGGCAGCGCAGCCCAAGCGATGATGATTCATGCATGTTCTCGCCGCTGCCGGTAGCTCAGCCAATGGCCCCGGCGTCTGGGCTTACCTGGCCATCCTTGCCGCCACCGCGGCCGGGTATATGGGTGTCCCGTTCATAGGAACGGCCGCGATCGGCGCCGCCGCTGTGTTCGCCAGCCAGGGGAAGCTGAACATCGCCGCGGTGCTCATAGTCGCGGTCATCGGCAACGAGGTCGGCGGGCTGCTGGGCTATAAGATCGGCGACCGCTGGGGGCGGCGGATCCTCGAGCACCCCGGGCCCGCCCTGGAATGGCGTAAGAAGACCCTCGCCAAGGGAGAAACTATCTACCAGAAGTGGGGGCGCTTGGCGGTGTTCTTCACGCCCGCGCTGGTGTCGGGCGCGCTCAGGATGAAGTTCGGCCAGTTCGCGGTCTGGAACTTCTTCGCCGGCGCCGTGTTCGTCCTCGCGGTCGGCCCGGCCGCCTACGGCGCCGGCCGGGTCGCCTCCGGCCATCACGACCTGGTCAGCGTGGGCATGCTCGTCGGAGGGGTCGCCATCGGCGCCCTGTGCGTCGTGCTGGGGGTTCGGCATCACCGTCGGCGCCGGGCTGCGCCCGGGAACCATCCTGGGTCCAGACCGCCTGGCACGGGCCCGGCTCGGGAAGGGAGCTGAGAGGAGATGGCCGTACTTCTGGCGTTCCTGGCTGCGTGCAGCTTCGCTCTGGGAAATGTCCTGCAGCAGAAGGGAGACGTTGAGACCTCTGCCGGGACGCAAGGCGCGCGGTTCCTGGTCCGCATCCTTAGCCACCCAGTGTGGCTGGCCGGCCTGGCGATGCAGGTGGCGGGCTGGGTCCTTCAGGCCTTCGCCCTGAAGCACGGAGCCCTGATGGTCGTGCAGTCGGTTACCACCCTAAGCCTGGTTATTGCCTTGCCGCTGGGAGTGAAGATCACCAATCAGCAGGTCACCGGGCGGGTCGTCATCGGCGCCGTCGCCATGGTGGTCGGCATCGTGCTCTTCCTGTTCGTCGGATCGCCGCAGGGTGGCACCTCACAACCAGGCGCTTCCGCCTGGTGGTCGGCGATAGCGGGCACGGTAGTCGTGGTCGGGCTCCTCATCGGCTTCGGGCGGCGCCGTGGAGGCGCTGCACAGGCGCTGCTTCTCGGCTCGGCCGCCGGAGTGGTATTCGCCCTGCAGGCCGCGGTGACCAAGGTGTTCATGACCGAGCTTGGGCACGGCGTGGCGGCGCTGCTGGGTAATTGGACGACCTATGCGCTGGTCGCGTCGGCGATCATGGGCTTCGTGCTGCAGCAGTCGGCCCTCCGGACCGATGTGCTGGCGTCGGCTATGGCCTCCAGCAACGCTGTCACCTTGTTCGTCAGCGTGATCTTCGGACTCACCGTCTTCGGCGAGAGCTTGTCTCATGGACATGGCCGGCTGGCACCGGCCATCATCGGGCTGGCGTTCGCGCTGATCGGTATCGTCCTGCTGGCCGGGGCTAAGCCGCCGCTTGCTGCCGAGCCCATCTCGGGGACCAGCCACGCCTGAACCCGGCCTGGTCCTCAGCTTGGTCGCCGCCCGATGCGGCGGATTCCGAAGCGCCGCTCTAGCCTGTGGATGAGCAGCAGGGACAAAGTGACGCTGGCCATCCCTCCCCGAGCGCCGCGTCGGCTTATGCCAGGCTTAGAGGAGCTTGTCCATGACCTCGCGTTCGCGGGTGTGCTCGGCGCAGGGCGGGTACTTGACGCCCGGGTCGATCCGCGCTCTGTGGTAGAGCACGCCGCGCGCGTTGGTGAAGGCCTCGTAGCCCCACCGGCCGTGGTACTTGCCCTTCCCGGAGTTGCCGACCCCGCCGAACGGCAGTTCGGGCACCAGCGGGTGGACCGAGCAGTCGTTCACGAAGGCGTCGCCGGAATTGGTCGCCTCCAGGATCTGCTCGGCCACGTCCTCGTCCTCGGTGAAGACATACAGGCCCAGCGGTCGCGGGTGCTCGTTGACCCAGTCGATGACGGCCTCCACCGAGTCGATCTCCAGCACCGGCAGGATGGGACCGACTTACGCCAAGGTCATCCCGCCGCCCTGCGCGAGCTGAAGCGATAACCCCCGGAGAACGGCACGGCAGCGGCATCATGTGTCTCAGGTGTTCCTGGTGAAGGCTCAGGTAGCGTCCTGAGGCGTTGGTAGGCTTCGTCGGTAGCGGCAAAAGGGTGTCCTGTTCTGGCGGATCGGGCCCCTCATGGTCGTGGTGGACGGGAGGCGCGTTGTGAGAGGTAGCTCACCGCAGAGCGGGGGAAGCCTGGGGCCCAGGCTGGACACCGGCGTGGCGCATTCGGCCCGGGTCTGGAACTACCTGCTGGGCGGCAAGGACAACTTCGCGGCCGACCGCGAGGCCGGTGACATCATGATGCAGATCTTCCCGGACACCATCCACGTCGCGCGGGAGGAGCGCCGGTTCCTGGCCCGCGCGGTCCGTTACCTGGCCGGCGAGGCCGGGGTCCGGCAGTTCCTGGACATCGGCGTGGGCCTGCCGGCCGCGGCCAGCACTCACCAGGTCGCCCAGCAGATAGCGCCGGAGTCGAGGATCGTCTACGTCGACAACGACCCGCTCGTGCTCCTCCACGCCCAGGCCCTGCTGACCAGCGCTCCCGGCGGCATGACCAGCTACCTCGAGGCCGATGTACGGGACACCGAGGAGATCCTGGAGCAGGCCGCCCGCACGCTGGACTTCGGCCGGCCCGTGGCGCTGATGATGCTGGGCATCCTGGGCCAGATCCCTGACTCCGACGAGCCCGGCCTGATCGTGACCCGGCTGCTGGAGGCCCTGCGGCCCGGCAGTTACCTGGCGCTCAGCGACGGCACCGACACCAGCCCCGCGCTGAACCAGGCGATCGCCGCCTACAACCAGAACTCGGCCAGCGCCTATCACCTGCGCCGCCCGGAGCGGATCGCCGCCTTCTTCGACGGCCTGATGCTGGTGCCGCCGGGCGTGGTCGCCACCTCCCGGTGGCGGCCTGGTATCTCGGACGCCAGCAGTGAGCCGCGCGAGGTCAGCACGATCTGCGGCGTCGGGCGGCTCGCTGCCGCCGCGCTCGGATGACCGGGCAACCCGCATATCCGGCCTGTGCATGGCGGCTGCGACTTAGCTGACAGGAAGCACCTCGAACGCCGGGTGCTCGGGCGCGATGGCGCGGATCTGGTCGTCGCCCGAGTCCGGCCCGGTGCCATCGAAGAAGATCCCGACCTCGGCCTTCCACCTCTTGAGGTAGGCGCGCAGCACCGGTACCTTCTCGTCGTCGGTGAGCTCCCGGCCGCGGAAGCTCTCGGCGCGCTTGCCCAGCCGCAGTTCGCCGGTGCCGGCGGCCCGCAGGTTGCGCACCCACTGGGTCTCACCGCGGGGCGCGACGAGGTAACGGCGGCCATCGTAGGTGAGCAGGTTGACCGGCGTGGTACGCCACTCGCCGCTCGTCCGGCCCTTCACCGCCAGGACCCGCGAGCCGAGGACGCTGAAGCCCTGCCGGGTCAGGAAGGCCACCAGCTGGTTGAAGATGTTGCGCGTGAACCAGCCGGGCGCACGGTAGTGATCGGCCATGCTGCCCAGCTTACGGCGGGACGCCGGAAAACCGGTGTACACGGGTCCGGCGCAGCCCTCACCATGGTGGCCGTGACCACTCTGGCACCCGCGGTTGTTGCCAGTCGGCGGCGGAACGGCCACGCTAGCAGGTGGGCGGCTGGTATCTGAGACGTGCGGCCCGGACGGAGGGGTCATGACGGTGATGGCACCGCCAGCGGTGGATTTCATGACCGACGCGGTCGCGCACTGGGCGGCGGTGCAGCCGGACGCGGAGGCGCTGACGTTCGGCGAGGTGCGGTGGCCCCCGGCCGCGCACCGGGACGCCGCCCGGGAGGACCTGCTGGTCTCGGCGGGTACCTTGCTGCCCGGCGCGGAACTGCGGGTGGTGGACCCGGCCACCGGCCGGGACGTTGCCGCGGGCGAGCCGGGCGAGTTCTGGTTCCGTTCGGCGCAGCGGATGATGGGCTACCTGAACCGGCCGGACGCCACCGCCGAGGCGATCACCGGAGAGGGCTGGCTGCGCAGCGGCGACATCGGGCACGTCGACGGCGACGGCGTCCTGTTCGTCTCCGACCGGGTCAAGGACATGATCATCACCGGCGGGGAGAACGTCTACTCACCCGAGGTCGAGCAGGCCATCGCCGAGCACCCGGCGGTGGCCGAGGTCGCGGTGATCGGCGTGCCCGATGACCGCTGGGGCGAGAATGTCAAGGCGGTGGTGGCGCTGCTGGCCGGCCAGCAGGCGACCGGGCCGGAGATCATCGAGTTCACCCGGGCGCGGCTGGCTCACTACAAGTGCCCGCGCACCATCGACTTCATCGACGCGCTGCCGCGCAATCCCAGCGGGAAGGTCCTCAAGCGCGACCTGCGCGCGCCGTACTGGGCAGGACGCGACCGGCAGATCTGACCGCGGTCTCAGCCTGGCCGGCCGGGGCGGCCGGGCGGCTGATCCGGTCACCGGCCGGGCTTGGCCACGAGGGTGCTGGCCGGGCGGAGCGTGCCGTCGTCGTCCAGATCGTCCAGCACCGCGGGCAGGCCCACGCTGAGCATCTTCCGCCGGACGCGGCCCAGCAGTTTCGCCATGAAGACCCCGCCGATGCCGGTGAAGCCCGTGTGCTCGTAGCTGAAGCGGGTGCCGCCGGGATCCTCGCCCAGGTCCATCAGGCCGTGACCGCCGACGTCCGGCGCGCGGCCCGGCTCATCGACACCGGGCTGAGCTCGATGCCCGGCTTCACGTCCGGGTCCTTTCCCGGCATCACTCGCGATGGGTGATACGGCTGAGGCAGCCGGGCCGTATCGTCCTCGGTGCCAACGGTCGCAAGCGGGAAGGCAGGGAGTATCGCGATGGCAATCGACACGTTCATTGCCTTTGTCGGGGTGTATGACAACGCCGCTGATGCCGACGCCGACTACGAGTTCATCAAGGACCTGCACACCAAGGAGGGCCTGATCGACGCCTACGACGCCGCCGTGATCGTGCGCCGGGACGACGGGAAGGTCAAGATCACCAAGAAGCACGAGACGCCGACCCGGGTCGGCGGCGTGCTCGGCGGCGGGGCGGGCCTGGCCACCGGCCTGGTCGTGGCCCTGTTCCCGTTCGCCGCCATCGGCGGAGGCCTGCTCGTGGCCACGACCGGCGGCGGTGCGATCCTGGGCGCGCTGGCCGGCCACGCGGCCGCCGGGATGAGCCGCCACGACCTGAAGGAGCTGGGCGAGCAGCTCGACGCCGGGCAAGCCGGCCTGGTGGTGGTCGGGGTGTCCGACATGGGCGCGAAGATCGAGCGGTCGATGAAAAGGGCGCGGAAGGTCGAGGCCAGGCAGCTCAAGGCGGACACCGCCGAGATCGAAGCCGACGCGCAGGCCGCCCAGGCATAACCGGACCAGCGGGGTCAGCGCCGGCGGGGTCAGGGCCCCGGAGCCTTCCGGATCAGCCCCGGGCCCGGAATGGCTCGGCGAGCTGCTCGGCGAGAAGCAGCAGGACCGGGTCGGCCGAATCGTCCTGCTCGACCGGGACCGGCCGGCCGTCCAGGCCGGTCCGCCCCGCGCCGTCGCCGCGGGCGGGGAACCTCGCGTAGCCGGCCAGGACGTCCCAGATCGTCAGCACGACGCCGAGGTTGGCGCCCTGGGTGTGCGGCGCGTGGTGCAGCCGGTGGTAGGCCGGGCTCACCAGCACCCGCCCGGCCGGGGCGTGCCCGTTCATGACATAGGACGAACCATGCGCGCCGCCGGTTCAGCCGCCGGTTCACCGGCTCCTGGTCACGTGCGGCCGGGAACGTCCGCCTGCCGGGCCGCCGCCGCGGCCGGGCCGGCCCGCGACGTCGTTCTCGTGCCGGGCAGGCCGTGAGCCTGCCCGCGGTCATCTGCGATCATGCTTGGATGGCGAACGAACGCAGCGGCCACGCCCCCCAGGGCCAGCAGGGCCGGGTCACGATCTTCGGCCCGGATTTCCCGTTCCCGTTCGACGAGTGGATCACGCACCCGGCCGGCCTCGGGTCGATCCCGGCCGGACGTCACGGCGAGGAAGTCGCCATCATCGGCGCCGGCATCTCCGGCCTGGTCGCCGCGTACGAGCTGATGAAGCTCGGCGTCAAGCCGGTGGTCTACGAGGCCGCCCAGATGGGCGGGCGGCTGCGTTCGCAGGCGTTCGAGGGAGCCGAGGGCATGGTCGCCGAGCTCGGCGGGATGCGGTTCCCGATCTCGTCCACGTCCTTCTACCACTACGTCGGCAAGCTGGGCCTGCAGACCCGCCCGTTCCCCAACCCGCTGACCGAAGCCGCGGGCAGCACGGTCGTCGACCTGGAAGGCGAGACGTACTACGCGGGCTCGCTCGGCGACCTTCCCCCGCTGTTCACCGAGGTCGCCGACGGCTGGGCGCAGGCCCTGGAGGAGGCGCGCTTCACCGACATCCAGAACGCGATCAGGGCGCGCGATGCGGCCACGCTCAAGTCGCTGTGGAACGCCCTGGTACCGCGCTGGGACGACCGGACGTTCTACGACTTCGTGGCCAGTTCCCAGGCGTTCTCGAAACTGTCGTTCCGCCACCGCGAGGTCTTCGGCCAGGTCGGGTTCGGCACCGGCGGCTGGGACTCGGACTTCCCGAACTCCATGCTGGAGATCTTCCGGGTGGTGATGACCAACTGCGACTCGGACCAGCGCCTGATCGTGGGCGGCGCCGGGCAGGTGCCGCGCGGGCTCTGGCGCTGCCCGGCGCCCCGGCCCGCCCACTGGCCGTCCGGCACCTCGCTGGCCGCGCTGCACTCCGGCGCGCCCCGGCCCGGTGTCGCGCGGATCGCGCGCGAGGGTGACGGCCGGCTCGCGGTCACCGACGCCTGGGGCGCCACCCGCCGGTACTCCACGGTGCTGGTGACCTGCCAGAGCTGGCTGCTCACGACGCAGATCGAGTGCGAGGAGAGCCTGTTCTCCCCGAAGCTGTGGACGGCCCTGGACCGGACCCGCTACATGCAGTCCTCCAAGACCTTCGTGATGGTCGACCGGCCGTTCTGGAAGGACAAGGACCCGCGCACCGGCCGCGACGTGATGAGCATGACGCTGACCGACCGGCTGACCCGCGGCACGTACCTGTTCGACCACGGTGACGACCAGCCGGGCGTGATCTGCCTGACGTACTCCTGGATGAGCGACGCGCTGAAGATGCTGCCCGAACCGGTGGAGCGCCGGGTCCAGCTCGCGCTCGCCGCCCTGCGCAAGATCTACCCGGACGTCGACATCGCCAGCCACATCATCGGCGACCCGATCACCGTGTCCTGGGAGGCCGACCGGCACTTCCTGGGCGCGTTCAAGGGGGCGCTGCCCGGGCACTACCGGTACAACCAGCGCATGTACGCCCACTTCATGCAGGATGGCCTGCCGCCGGAACAGCGGGGCATCTTCATCGCCGGGGACGACGTCTCCTGGACGCCCGCGTGGGTCGAGGGCGCGGTCCAGACCTCGCTCAACGCGGTCTGGGGCATCATGCATCACCTGGGCGGCAGCACCCACCCGGACAACCCGGGCCCCGGGGACGTGTTCGCCGGCATCGCGCCGATCGAGCTGCCCGGCTGAGCCAGCGGCGACGGGGCGTCCTCGCGCGGCCGCAGACCTGGCACGCAGTGCTGCCAGGACCCGGGGCCGAGGTTCCTGGCGCGCTGCAGCGTCCCGGCCGCGGCCCGGCCGGCCAGCCGCGAGCAGCCCAGCAGCAGGGGATGGGGGTGCTCGGCCGAGAGGCGGTCGAGGGCCGCCTGCAGCCGTCCGGTGATGTCCTGGTAGCAGGCCGAGACGACGCGCGGGTCGCCGGCCGCGGCGGGGCCGTAACCCGTCCAGTCGAGCGCGGGCAGGAACTCCAGGGTGAGGTGGGCCGGCATCGGCGGCGGCGGGGTCAGGACGGATGATATGCCGAACGGGAACCCGGCCAGCAACGGGAAAACGTTCACGCGGAGGCGGCGCAGGCCCGCGGCGCGGGCTAGACGGTCACCGCGGGCCAGCACGATGACCGCGTGGTGGCCGCCGTGGGCGACCACGGGCACCACCGGAATCCCGCAGCGCAGGGCGAGCCGCACGAAGCCCTTCCGGCCGGCGAAATCAACCTTGTTCCGCTGGGTCCACGGGCGGCAGGCTTCCCGGTCCCCTCCCGGGTACACCAGCACGCACGCCCCGCGCGCCAGCGCGGCCTCGGCCTCGCCGGTGCTCGCCGGGACCGCGCCGAGCTGGCGCAGGAAGGAGCCGATGCCCGGCAGGGCGAACAGCAGGTCGTAGGCGAGCAGGTAGGCCGGCGCGTCCACGCCGCGGCGGGCCAGGACGGCCTGCCCGCAGGTCCACGCCTCGGGCATGTAGAACAGGCCCGAGTGGTTCCCGACCAGGAGCACCGGGCCTGCCGCGGGCAGCCGGTCGAGCCCTCGCACCTCCGGGGTGAAATAGCTCGTGTAGCGGGCGATGGCGGGCAGCCGCCTGCGGATGAAGTCCGGGTCGCGTTGTACGGGCATGGTTCCTCCGGTTGCCATGCTGCCGGCCCCGGTGCCCGGCAGGAAAGGGCCCTTGGTCCGCTGACCGCGGGACCGCCGGGTCCTGCGGAGCCCCTGGCGCGGTGGCAGGGTGGGCGGCATGGACGGTTGGGTGCGCGCCGGCTTCGAAGATGTGGCGCGCGTGTTCCGGCGGCAGTTGCGGAGAACCACGGGCGGTGCGGCCGTCGCGGTGTACTACCGCGACGAACTCGTCGTCGACCTGTGGGGCGGGCGGCGCACCGAGGGCCAGCCGTGGCAGCGCGACACGCTGGCGATGTGCTTCAGCACCACCAAGGGGGTCGTCTCGACGGCGCTGCACCTGCTGGCCGACCGGGGGCAGGTCGAGTACGACGCGCCGGTGGCGGCGTACTGGCCGGAGTTCGCGCAAGGCGGCAAGGAGCGCGTCACGGTGCGCCACGTGCTGACCCACTCCGCCGGCCTGCACCGGATGCGCACGCTGGTGGACCACGCGGAGCGGATGCTGGACTGGGAGTACATGGTGGCGGCGCTGGAGCGCGCCAGGCCGGCGTACGAGCCGGGCAGCCGGCACGGCTACCACGCGCTGACCTACGGGTGGCTGGCCGGCGAGCTGATCCGCCGGGTGTCGGGGCGGCCGGTCGCCCGGTTCGTCGAGGAGGAACTCGCCCGCCCGCTCGGCCTGGACGGGCTGTATGTCGGGTGCCCGCCCGAGCACCGCGGCCGGGTCGCGCCGCTGGCCCCCATGGCCGCCCCGCTGGGCCGCAGGCGGGGCCTGCAGCCGGGTGCGGTACTGGGCGGCCCGATCGGCCGCATCCCGGCGCTGCTGCGGCTGCCGGTCAGCCCGCGCCGGTTCGCCAACGCGCTGCTGCCGCGCGGGATCGAGGACGTGCTGTGGGGCCCGGAGGTGATGGACGCCGAGATCCCGGCGGCGAACGGATTCTTCACCGCCCGGTCGCTGGCCAGGCTGTACGCGCTGCTGGCCCACGGCGGCGAGACCGGCGGCGTCCGGCTGCTGTCGCCGCGGACCGTGCGGGAACTGGCGGTGGTGCACTCCCGCGGGCCCGACCTCGTCCTGGTCCTGCCGATGGGCTGGCGGCTGGGCTATCACAGCGCCTTCACCACCCGGGGCACGGTGGCCGGCGCTTTCGGCCACTTCGGGTTCGGCGGGTCCGGCGGGTGGGCCGACCCGCGGCGGGACCTGGCGCTGGCCATGGTGTGCAACCGCGGCACCGGCAGCCCGATCGGCGACCTGCGGATGGCCGAGCTCGGCACCGCCGTCGTCCAGGCACCGGGCACAGCCCGCATATCGCGGTAAACCAGCTATCTGACCATAATCGTGACGTTCCCGGACGGGCCGGCGCCGGGCGGGACCATAAACCGGGCCGAATTACCCGGAAACGGCCGCCCGGGCGCGTGCCACACGCAAGGTACAAGGACTATTAACCCGCGTGTGGCACACGCTAGATCAGATCCGATCTGACTTCTATGGTCAGAATCGGTATTTGCCGCGTGGTCTCAGTTTGAGATGCCTGGTCCTTCTGGCCCCCGCAGCCGGTAGCCGAGGGCGGTGTGCCGGCGGCCGGAACCCTTGCTGCGCACGGCGGCCGCGAGGGCCCGGCGTGAGCCGGCCAGCACGACGAGTTTCTTCGCCCGGGTCACGCCGGTGTAGAGCAGGTTGCGCCGGAGCATCATCCACGAGCTGGTGGTGAGCGGGATGACCACGGCGGGGTACTCGCTGCCCTGGGAGCGGTGGATGGTGACCGCGTAGGCGTGCGCGAGCTCGTCCAGCTCGTCGAACCCGTACTCCACCCGCTCGTCCTCGTCGGTGAGCACGGTCAGCGCGTGATCTTCCAGCGACAGCCCGGTGACCACGCCGACCGTGCCGTTGAACACGCCGGCGGCGCCCTTCTCGTAGTTGTTCCGCAGCTGGGTCACCTTGTCCCCGACGCGGAACACCCGCCCGCCGTAGCGCCGTTCCGGCTGGCCGTCACGGGACGGCGTGAGCGCCTCCTGCAGCAGCAGGTTCAGGTTCCCGGCCCCGGCCGGCCCGCGGTGCATCGGGCACAGCACCTGCACGTCACGGCGCGGGTCCAGGCCGAACCTGGCCGGGATGCGCCGGGCCACGATGTCCACCACGAGCGCCGCGGTCTGGTCCGCGTCGTCGCAGGAGAACCAGAAGAAGTCGGCGAAGCCGGCCAGCCCGGGCGGCTGGCCGGCGTTGATGCGGTGCGCGTTGACCACGATGCCGGACTGCTGCGCCTGCCGGAAGATCTTCGTCAGCCGCACCACGGGCAGCGTCCCCGCGGTGAGCAGGTCCCGCAGCACCTCCCCGGCGCCCACCGAGGGCAGCTGGTCCACGTCCCCGACCAGCAGCAGGTGCGCGCCCGGCGGCACCGCCTTGACCAGCTTGTTGGCCAGGATCACGTCGACCATCGAGGTCTCGTCCACCACCACCAGGTCGGCGTCCAGGGGCGAGGCGGCGTCGAACGAAGGCTCGCCGCCGGGCCGCAGCTGCAGCAGGCGGTGGATGGTCGCCGCCTCGTGCCCGGTCAGCTCGGCCAGCCGCTTGGCGGCCCGGCCGGTCGGCGCGGCCAGCACCACCGTGGCCCCCTTGGCCCGCGCCAGCTCGACCACCGAGCGCACGGTGAAGCTCTTCCCGCACCCCGGCCCCCCGGTCAGCACCGCCACCCGCGAGGTCAGCGCGAGCCGCACGGCCTGTTCCTGCTCGGGCGCGAGCGGCGCGCCGGTGCGGCCCCGCAGCCAGGACAGCGCCTTGTCCCAGTCCACGCCGGCGAACGCCGCCAGCCGGTCACCCCGCGCGGCCAGCAGCCGGAGCAGGGCGGATGCCAGGGACCGTTCGGCCATCAAGAAAGGCGGCAGGTACACGGCGGGGACCTGCGGTGCGGTGCTAGCCGGGGCGGGCTGGTCCGCGGCCGGGACGCCCGCCGCCGGCACGGACTCGCGGATCACGCCTTCGGCCGCGGCCAGCTCGTCCAGGCAGGGGGTGATCATCTCCGCCGGGACCTCGAGGATCTTGGCCGCGTCGGTGATCAGGTTGGGCGCGGGCAGGTAGCAGTGGCCGTCGTCGGCCGCCTCGGACAGCGTGTAGGCCAGCCCGGCCTTGATCCGCTCCGGGCTGTCGCGGGCGATGCCGACCGCCGCGGCGATGGTGTCGGCGGTCTTGAAGCCGATGCCCCACACGTCGGCGGCCAGCCGGTACGGCTCGGCGCGCACCACGGAGATGGCCGCGTCGCCGTACTTCTTGTAGATCCGCACCGCCAGCGAGGTCGACACCCCCACCCCCTGCAGGAACACCATCACCTCCTTGATGGCCTTCTGCTCGGCCCAGGCGGCGGTGATCATCGCGGTGCGCTTGGGTCCCAGCCCCTCGACCTCGATCAGCCGCCCCGGCTCGTCCTCGATGATGTGCATGATGTCCACGCCGAAGTGGCCGACCATGCGCTCGGCCATCACCGGGCCGATGCCCTTGATCAGGCCCGAGCCCAGGTAGCGCTGGATGCCCTGGGCGGTGGCCGGCAGCACCGTGGTGTAGGAGTGCACCTCGAACTGCCTGCCGTACTTCGGGTGGCTCGTCCACCGGCCCCGCATCCGCAGCGACTCGCCCACCTGCGCGCCGAGCAGCGGCCCGACCGCCGTGATCAGGCCGGGGCCGCCGCGGTCGCCCCGCGCCGGGTCGATCCTGGCGATCGTGTACCCGGTCTCCGGGTTGGCGAAGGTCACCCGCTCCAGCACGCCCTCCAGCACGGAGGCGTCACGCTGAACTCCGGGCCCGGCTGGCATACCGACAATCATGCCGCGCCCGAGCCGGGGCGTCGGCCCTTACGCGCGGGCCCTTACGCGCGGGCCCGGCCCGGTGCCGGACGCAAATAAGTGGCCCGATTTTGGCTGTTGCAAGCGTGGCGGCTAACCAAAGCCGCGAGCCGAACACGATAATGCAAGTAATTCCCCGTGAGCGCGCCGCGCGCCGCGATGTCACGGCAGCGTAAGGTTTCCAGTCCGCACCGTTAGTGGCCGGCGGAAGTGCCAGCGACATCGGTGTGGTTACCCGCTTATGGGGCTTCGGTTGTCTACGCTGGTGCACCAAAAAACAGTGAAAGGAATGGAGCATCCATGGCTCAGAAGATACAGACCGTGTTCGTCGATGACCTTGACGGCAGCGAGGCCGAAGGTACCGTCCGCTTCGGCCTGGACGGCACCGAGTACGAGATCGACCTGAACGCGGAGCACGCCCAGGCGCTGCGGGACGCGCTGGCCCCCTACGTGAGGTCCGCCCGGCGGGCCGGGGGCGGGCCGCGGCGAGCGGCCCGCGCTTCTCGCCGGGCCTCGGCGAGCGGGCTGAACACCACCGAGGTCCGCGAGTGGGCCAAGGCGCAGGGCATCGACGTGAAAGACCGCGGGCGGGTGCCCGCCGAGCTGGTCGTCAAATTCAAGGCGGCCACCGGAAAGCAGTAGCCGGTTCGCGGGTTATCCGGATGGCCGTTCACTGGCCGCGCCAGGGGCGGGCAGGGGGGTTGCCGGGGCGGGAAACGCCGCTCGTTCGGCATGATGATTTTCGCGGTGCCGGCGGATGGCCGCTTCCCTTCCGCCGGCCCGGGTGCGGACCTGTTCCCGGCCCGCGCCGTGCGCCGGGGGCAGGCTTTCCGTGAATCCCCCGCCTGGAGGGTTACCCCGCAGGGGCCGCCGGGGATATGCTCGTCTCCGTTTGGGCGAGATGAGATAGCCGGGGCTCAGGTGCATCTGCCGGAAGAACCCAATAGCTTCGTCGGTCGTGAGCGCGAGCTCGCCGAGCTGCGCCGGCTGGTCTTCTCAACCCGTGCGCTGACGCTGTGCGGGCCCGGGGGCATCGGGAAATCCCGGCTTGCGCTGCGCCTGCTCGCCTCCATGGCCGCCGAGTTCCCCGACGGGGCCTGGTTCGTCGAGCTGGCCGACCTGCGCCAGCCTGACCTGGTGAGCTCGCGGGTGGCGGCGGTCATCGGGGTCAGCGAAGAGGCGGGCCGCCCGCTGGCCGAGACGCTGGCCGGCGTGCTGCGGCCGCGCCGGCTGCTGCTGGCCCTGGACAACTGCGAGCACCTGATCGACGCGTGCGCGCAGCTCGCCCGGCAGCTGCTGGAAAGCTCGCCGGGGCTGCGGCTGGTGACGACGAGCCGGGAGCCGCTGCGGGTGGCGGCCGAGACGATCTGGCGGGTGCCGCCGCTCTCCGTGTCGCCCGCGGGCCCGGGCCATCCGGATCCGGCCCAGGGGGCCGGGGACGCGGCTCACAGCGAGTCCGCCCGGCTGTTCGCCGACCGGGCCGCCGCGTCCCGGCCCGGCTTCGCCGTCGGCCCGGGCAACGCCGCGGCCGTCGCGTCGATCTGCCGGGCGCTGGACGGCCTGCCGCTGGCGATCGAGCTGGCCGCCGCCCGGGTCCGGGTGCTGTCGGTGGAGCAGATCAGCGCCCGCCTGGGCGACAGGTTCACGCTGCTGACCGCGGGCGACCGGTCGGCCGCGCCCCGTCAGCGCACCCTCGGCGCGATGATCGACTGGAGCTATGAGATGCTCACGGCGCCAGAGCGCGCGCTGTTCCGGCGGCTGTCGGTCTTCGCCGGCTGGTCGCTGGAGATGGCGGAGCAGGTCTGCGCGGACGAGGCCATCCCGGCCGGCCAGGTGCCAGGGCTGACCGCCGCGCTGGTGGACAAGTCGCTGGTCGCCCTCGAACCCGAAGCGCTCGGCCAGGCCCGTTACCGGATGCTGGAGACCATCCGGGAGTACGCGGCGGCACGCCTGGCCGAGGCCGGCGAGGCGGCCAGGTTCCAGGCCGTGCTCGGCGACTACGTGCTGCGGACCGCGGAGCTCAACCTGGCGATCGGGATGGCGCAGGTCCCGGTGCCGTGGCAGGCCCGCGTCGACTGCTCCCGCCGGTACATCGTCGACGCCGGCAACGTGTCCCAGGTGCTGGCCTGGTGCCTGGCGCACGCCGACCCGGAGACCGGGCTGCGGATCTGCACCGCGGTCAGCCCCCGCTGGATCGTGTGGGGCACCGTCGCCGAAGGCGGCGACCTGATGGACTCGTTCCTGGCCCTGGACACCTCGGCGATATCCCCGCGGGTCCGCGGGCCGGCCATGGTGGCGCGGGCGCAGCTCACCCTGTTCGGCGATCCGGCCGCGAGCAGGGCGCTGGCCGCCGACGGGCTGGAGCTGTGCCGCGAGGCAGCCGACGAGTACTGGACCGCGGCCGCGCTGAACCTGCTCAGCGAGATCGCGCTGCACACCGGGCAGCCCGCCGAGGCGGAGGGCCGCGCGAACCAGGCGCTCGCGGTCGCGCAGGCCGCAGGTGACGGGTGGAACGAGGGCTACGCGCTGGGCACCCGGGCGGCCATCGCGGCCCGGGCGGGCAAGCTCCGCGAGGCCGATCAGCTGGCCGGCGCCTCGGTGGCGGTGATGCGGCGGATCGACCAGCAGTGGGGGGTCGCCCGGGCCCTGCTCGGCCTGGGTGACCTGGCCCGGCTCCGCGACCACCCGGGCGAGGCGCACGACCGCTACGTGGAGGCGCTGCCGATCCTGCAGGAGATCGGCGCCCGGCCGGAGATCGCGCGCTGCCTGGCCGGGCTGGGCCGGGTGGCCATGGACCTGG
>Ga0335069_10003553_pt1 | contig 23443 bp, 12 predicted proteins | sample Lox_Sample_11_FD_206714 | JGI IMG/M metagenome (GOLD analysis project Ga0335069, IMG submission 206714) | Soil microbial communities from Loxahatchee National Wildlife Refuge, Florida, United States - Lox_Sample_1.1 | ecosystem: Environmental > Terrestrial > Soil > Wetlands | place: USA... | reverse complement strand
CTGGTCCGGTTCGTGAACGCCGGCCTCCGCATGCACGTGCCCTCGATTGTGGGTTCGCAGACAGGCGCAACCAGCAAGCCAGGATTCTCCCTCATCGCGGAAGACGGTAACGTACTCCCCGGCCTCCCGCGCGTGCAGAGCGAAGTCTTTCTGGCTGCTGGCAAAACCTACGATGTAATGATCAATGCCCCAGTCGCTGATGGAAATGCGCTTCCCATCTTCGACCGCCAGTTAAGCCTGTCGGGCAACTCAAGCGCACGAGACGCCGGCATGTTGGCATACATCGGGATCAACGGTGGATCGTTGCCGAATGAGGGTGCGTTCTCCACGACTGGAACCGCTGCCAAAGCGAATGATGACAGTTACGCCATCGTCCCCGGCGCGACGATTACCATCGCAGATCCGTCGAGGGGATTGCTTGGCAACGACGTCAACATCAATGGCGTGCAGCTGCAGGGAGCGGTTGCAGGGTTGTCGATTAACGCCAATGGTACATTCACGTACACCGGTGCGCCGGTCACGTTCCAGTATTGCGGCAACGGAGGAAATGCGGCAAACCTGTGCGCAACGGTAAAGATCAACGATTGTACCCAGGACGTTAACTGCTATCACGACGGGACAGGGATCACCGTTAACGCCGACAATTATACTTCGGCGCCCTCAACCATGGGCTCGACCTTTACGGTCAAGGCACCGGGCGTGTTGGTGAACGACGTAGATAGCCTGGGATACCAGCTACACGTGGATAGCATCGTCTCTTCCGATCCGGGAATCACCGTTACTCTCTTCAAGGATACGGACGGCAACGCCGACGGCGGATTCCAGGTAGTTCGGAACGCCAACACCAACTCGTCTGGCACCTATACGTTCAGCTATAAGGCCAGGAACTCGCAAGGCGTAACCAGCAATGGTTCCGCGACCGTAACGGTTAAGTTCAACGGTGCCAGTGGCCTGAAGGTGAAACTGGTTGATGGCACCCAAAAGAATCCTGATGGATCACTGCAGGAGCTCACAGGAACACCGGACTATCGTTGGATCATTGAAGAAGATAAGACCTTCTATGTTGATCCTAAGCTCATTTTGGAAGGCGGTAACAACATCGACGGTGGTAACTCCATACCAGCGTTCGGCACGGCATTCCACAGCAGCTACATGCCTGTGGTGGCCCAGGGTTGCGTTGGCGATACGTCCTGCGAGAGCGGTCAGACTGTACTGGGCGTGAACGCGGTGTGCGACGTAAACAATGGCATTTGCCGCGATGGCAGCAGAAAGGCCGACGTTCTTCCCGGCGATGTGGCGCTCGATTGCAGTAAGCGTTATTACATCTCGGTTCTCCCTGGCGACGCTGGCGATGGCGGTCACTCGATGGGAGGTACGGAACTGACCTGTGCGGGTGGTGTGTGGAATACCGGTAATACGGCTCAGATCATTGTGGAACCCAATCCTCTGCAGACCTCCAAGGTCTCAGTGTTCGTATTCGAGGATGACTTTCCGCTGAATGGCGAGAACAGTAGTGGCGGCGGTATCGACATCCTTGCCCCCAACGAACCGGGCTTGGGTGGCTTCAACATCACTCTGTTCGACGATGTGGGCCAGCCAGGTGATGCGGTTGGGCAAATCACCTACGATATGTTCAACGAGCCACTTTCCAACGCCCTGGCCGGCACCGTCGATCCGACTACGGGCGCCGATGCTTGTCCGATTTCCGGGCAAGTTACCGACAGTGTCCTGAGTGGCGATGGCAGCCAGAAGGGAATCATCGGCGTCATACCGGTTTGCCCGAAGTATGAATCCAACGGAACAACACTTTCACCTCTCGCTGGACAGGCTGTAATCGCGAACATGCCGCCCGGACGCTACGGCGTAGTCGCTACTCCCGGCGCGGATCGCATTGCACGCGGCGAAGAGTGGCTGCAGACCAACACTCTTGACGGACAGAAAGCACACGACTCATTCCTCAAGGTGAATGAGCCGGGCTACTTCCAGGAATACGGGCCGGCGGGTTATCACGTCTCGATTGGCTTTGCCAATCCGGCGATTATCAATGGCAGACATGGCGGTGTTTGTGCTGGCCTTGATCCGGGTAACTCCTGTTCGAACAACGTGACCGGTCGGATCACCGGTGTGCACATGAGCCGTACTCCGGACCAGCGCCTTTACAGCAGCGGTTCGCGTGACATGCTGGGCTTTACCCAGTGCTATGTCAGCCTGGGCAGCCCGGATGGCGCCGATTTCGCGTTCTCCAAGTGCGACGGCGACGGCAATTTCTCCTTCACCCAGATCCCGAAAGGTGACTGGAGAATCAGCGTCTTCGACCAGTGGAACGATCAGATCATCGATGGTTATGCCACTCCGGTCACAGTCAACGGCGACATCAACATGGGTGACGTTGCTGTTCATCAGTGGAAAGCGAACATCTACACGCGCACCTTCCTCGACCTGGATGGCGATGGGAAGTCCACGCACGACGGCGCCGGAAACGACAAGGAACCCGGACTTCCATTCGTGATCACCAATATCCGTTATCGCGATGGAAGTTACTCGAACCTGAACACGACCGACCTGAATGGATATGCTGGCTACAACGAAGTATTCCCGCTGTTCAACTGGTACGTGATCGAGTCCGATACGACCAGGTACAAAAATACCGGTACCCACGTGGTGTACGACGCGGGTGGCCCGGTCGATTCCAGCGGCATTGGCCAGAACCTGGCGACAACCACGGAGGCCAACCCGCTTCCCGTTGATCTGCGCTTTCCAGGTTCGATCTATTGCCTCGACGCAGATTGCTCGGCTGAGTCCATTCAACAGGGTCTCTATTACAACCCGACGGGAGGAAGTTCAGGTTCAAACTCGGCCAGTTCCACCGGCCGTATCGATCCTCCGTATGTCGAAACCTACGGCTGGCAGGGATTCGCCGGACAGGCCAACTTCCTAGAATTCGGTAAGAAGCGCTTTTTAGAAGCTGATCCTGCTCGCGCCAACCTGTTACCTCCGAAGCCGATCTATGGCGAAAACGGTGGTATTCGCGGTGACGTCGTGTACGCCTCTACGCGTCCGTTCGACGATCCGGCCCTCCTGCTGCAGCCGTTCTGGTCGCCGCAGGTGCCGCACGTGACGATCAACTTGTATCAGCAGTCAACGGCCCCGGATGGCAGCCAGTCTCTGAAGCTGGTGGATACCACGCAGACCAGCAGCTGGGATGATTGGGCTCAGGGTTTCCACCTCGGCCCGGATGGCGTAACTCAAGTCCCGAACATGAACTGTCCGGGACAGTCCACCACCGACCCGTTCTACTACACCATCAAGGGTCAACAGGTCGGCGGGCAGCCTTTGCCGCACGACTCACAGTTCAAGTGCTATGACGGCATGCACAACTGGAACCAATTACAGCCGGCGCCTTACGACGGCATGTACAGGTTCCCCAGCGTTAACGCGCGTGATGCGAAGAGCGGCAGACCGACAGGCACGAATTGCTCGATCTGCGTCGAGAACCCTGACGATGGCCTGCCGATGTTGCCTTCGGGTAAGTACGTGGTGGAAATTGTCGTGCCACCGGGCTATGAATTGGTGAAGGAAGAAGACAAGAATATCCTTACGGGCGACGCTTATGACGGTCCCGCCTACCAGCAGTTTGCCGGCTTCGGCAACATCTTCATCATTCCGGATCAGGCTGCTGTTGGATCTACTTACAATCCTAAGAACGCTCAGGACGCCACTACCAACCAGGGCGTTGCTCCACGTCGTGAAGGCGACACAGGCAGTGTCGAGGAATTCTGGCCCTGCGTCGGAGAAAAGCGCATCGTTCCCGATTACCTCAGCATCTTCCCCAAGTTGCAGTTGGTAGCTCCATTTGCCGGCGCCACACGTTCCCTTTGCGACCGCAAGGAAGTGGCTCTGGAAGACGAGATGTCGGCCCTGGTGAAGTTCTACATCTTCACACCGACCCACGTCGCGTCGCACCTGACCGGCATTATCTCCGATGACTTTACGGCGGAATTCGATCCGTTCGCTCCGGCGTTCGGTGAGAAGTTCTCGCCGCCGAACCTCCCGGTCTCGCTCAAGGATTGGGCCGGCAACGAAATCAACCGTGTCTACTCCGACCAGTGGGGCATCTACAACGGCTTGACGTACTCCAGCTATAGCGTCAACCCGCCTGATCCCAGTGGCTTCGGTCCGCAGGTCATGGTCACCTGTATGAATGACCGCGGTCCCAGCCAGGCGCCTGATCCGCTCTATAACGCGGGCTACAGCCAGTTCTGTTACGAACTGACCTTTATGCCTGGCACCACGTTCTATGCCGATACGCCGGTCGTCCAGACAACAGCCTTTGCCGACGGCTACAACCATCCGGACTGCAGCTACCCGGATGCGACTCCGGCGGTGAGAGAAGTTGACGGCGACGGCCAGGTTGGCCCCTGGGTAGCGGCAGCCACTGGGCGCTCCGTCCAGTCGCTGACCCGCAACGCCACTGGTAGTGGTTACACGTCGGTTCCAACGGTCTCCATCACCGGGGGCGGCGGCTTTGGTGCTGCCGGACACGCTCTCCTGCGCGTGACCGGTGTTACCGTTCCGAACAACGGCCGTGGCACCGGTTACACCAGCGTGCCCTCGGTTAGCTTCACCGCTAGCAGCGGCAGCGGCGCCACAGCGACAGCCAACATGAGAGTCGAGAGCGCCAGCCTTACTGCCGGCGGCAACAACTACACCGCCGTCCCGACGCTCAGCTTCCCTGGTGGAACTGGCGCAACCTTCAGCACCACGATGAACGTGAACCATATCGTCGTGAGTGCTGGCGGCAACAACTACACTTCAGCACCGACGGTAACTGTCTCGACTCCGACGAGCACAGCCAACGGCTGTTCGGTTGCGACGAGAGTGCGCGCTACGGCGACTGCCTCTATATCGGCCGGACACGTAACGTCAATCACTGTAGTCAACCCGGGCAACTGCTACAGCGGCCGTCCAACCGTGACTTTCAGCGGTGGTGGCGGAACCGGTGCGGCGGCAGCCAACACAACCACCACTGGTACCTTCATGAGTGTCAGTGCAGTGAGCCTGGCGAACGCCGGCGGCAGTGGCTATACCGGAGTTAGCGGCACCTACTCCGGCGGCGCCGGAAGCGGCGCCACGGCCACCGGAACTCTCAGGCTCAATAGCGTTGCGGTCAACGCCCCGGGTTCGGGATACTTCCCGGTTCCTACGGTAGCCTTCAGCGGCGGTGGCGGAAGCGGCGCAACTGCATCTGCCACTACGGCGGTTGATGCCTTAGCTCTCGATTCGGGCGGTTCGGGCTACACCACTACGCCATCGGTCAGCATCACCGGCGGCGGAGGTTCTGGCGCAACCGGTTCAGCCGCGCTCGGACCGAACACTGTTCACACCCTCACGATCTACGCTTTGGGCGATCAGGCTGTCGACAACAACGCGTACTCTGGACCGGCGGCTTCGTCGGCTCCTTACAACCAGAAAACAATCAAGCGTCACTATGGCTTCGGTGGGTCGACGGGCTCGGTGAAGATCGGCGGTGTCAACGCCCTGATTACCTCTTGGGCTGACGATCAGATCACGGTCCAGGTTCCTACCGGCGTTGCTCCCTGTGCTAAACAGCAGCAGGCGCAGTACCTCGGAGCCCCGGCGCAGTGTGGTGAACTGGTTATCACGACGGCTGCCGGTAAGCAGTCAATTGACAGCGTAACCGTCACCATCGGCGGCAAGCAGCCGTATCGCATTCCGGCGGGTCAGACGATTCAGAGTGCGATCGATCAGGCTCTGCCTGGCGATCTCATCATCGTTCCAGCCGGCTACTACAGCGAAATGCTGATCATGTGGAAGCCGGTCCGCCTGCAAGGCATAGGCGCGGCGTCCTCGGTCATCAATGCCGATCCGCATCCGTCCGGCAAACTCGATCCCTGGCGTGCGCAGATCAGTTGTTTGTTCGGCCTCGCGCCGAACGGACAGCCGTTCTCCTCCGATCAGTCGAATCCCGCCGGCGACGGCTGCCCGGGTGCAAACTGGGCGGAATTCAAGGGACAGCCAGTTGATCCCGCGAACGCCGGCAGCGGTATCCCGCAGGTCGATCGCATTCCGTTCGAAGGCGTCCTCGGGTGGGACACGACTGTCAACGGTAACCTCGCAGAACTCTTGCAGGAGCCGAGCCTCATGGGTGCTTATGAAGGCGCCGGCATTACCGTTCTTGGCAAGGGCGTCGAAACCCACGGCGTTGCCGATCCATTCGGTCAGGCGGCGGCTGGCGGCTTCCCAACCGGCACGACTCTGCTCAAGAACGTGAATCAGACGGATTCTACCGGCGCATTCACCTACAGTGATCATTGCAATGAAGTCCCGAATCCGTACCCGAGCAACTTCGAGTGCAACCCGTCACGCATTGACGGCTTGATGATCACCAACAGCTCCCAGGGCGGCGGCGGTATCTACGTTCACGCCTGGGCGCACAACCTGGAAATCTCCAACAACCGTGTCCAGAACAACTCGGGAACGTTGACCGGCGGCATGACGATCGGCCAGGGCGAGTTCCCCGACAGCTACATTCTCGGCAGTGATCTCCTCGATCCGTGGACTTGCGCGGATAGCAGAGGCTTGCCTGATGGTACGCAGGTACCGTTCTGTTTCGACACGAACGTCAACATTCACAACAATTACGTTTCGCAGAACGCTTCCACCGGAGACGAGCTCTTCTCGGCGACTCCGGCGGGCGCGGGCGGTGTTTCGATCTGCACCGGCGTTGACTACTACCGGTTCAACTACAACTGGGTGTGCGGCAACCTGAGCAACAGCGACGGTGGCGGCGTCAGCCACATGGGCTTTGCGTGGAACGGTGACATCGAGCACAACACCATCATCTTTAACCAGAGCACCAATCCGACGGTTCCCACCAACGGTGGCGGTCTGGTCGTGATGGGTCCAGCTCCTGACGGTAACGTTCTCGTGAACGGCGTACTGACCGAGTGCGGTAACGACCCGAACGACGCCGACTGCCCGCCGGGATTAAGCGACGGCATCGGGCCTGGTCTGGTCATCAACGCCAACCTGATCCAGGGCAACGCGGCTGATGCCGGTGCCGGCGGCGGTATCCGCTTCCAGGCCGTGAACGGCACGGAGGTTTCGCGTTTCCCAGGTAGTCCAAATAACTGGTATTCGGTGAATGTCACCAACAACATCATCGTCAACAACGTTGCCGGATGGGATGGCGCCGGCATTTCGCTGCACGACTCGTTGAAGGTAAACATCGTCAACAACACGATCGCCTCCAACGATTCACTGGCGTCGTCCGGAACTTTGTTCCAGACGTTCCGCCGTGACTTGACGAGCGCGCCTCCGCCGAACTCAATCGCTGGCGTTTGCGACAACTCGAACGCTCAGGGTTGCTCGGCGTCGCAGCGGCAGGCGGCTGGTATTTCAATCGCGCCGAACAGCAGCAACTTGACGTCTTCGTTCGCTGGTCTCACGATCAATTGCCCCACCGATCACCCGAACTGCAAGGCGATCTCGAACCCTGTTCTGTACAACAACGTCCTGTGGCAGAACCGTTCGTTCCACATCGAACTGGGTGGAACGCCGGATCCGCTGTTCGGACAAAACATCGTGACGCTGGTGCCCACGTTGAACCAGACCGCTACTGGTCAGTGTGCAAACGGCGCCTTCTACTGGGACCTGGGTATCCGCGGAGACGTCTTCAACGTTAACAGCGGCGCCGGCCACCAGTCCGGATTCACCCTCAACCCGTTGCACTCAGTGCTGACCTCGACGAGCGCTTACGACGCGAGCAACATGTCGGCTAATCCGTCTGTCGGACATCAATATTGCAACGGCTCCAAGGCTCCGCCAGAGGTAGGCAACGCATTGGCTGGATACGTTACGCCTCCGGGAACCGACGAAGGCAATGTGTACACCAACCACTACTTTGGCCTGACCCCCGGCGGAACGGTAGACGAGAGCAACAACTGGATCCAGGTCAAGTGGGGTCCATTGGCGCTCATCAACCCAGTCGACAAAGTCTCCGCGCTCGGCAACTATGCGCTGAACACCAACTCTCCGGCGGTTGATGCCGTTCCTCCGGCGCAAGCAACTTACCTGCTGGCGTCGCAGATCGCTTCGACCGACTTCTACGGCAACCCGCGGCCTGACGAGGCAGGCACTTCGATGGATATTGGCGCAGTCGAAACGCCGAACTCCCACGTGGCGCGCGCCAGCGTCAACCCGTCGGCGCTTAGCTTCGGTGACCAGACGTTGGGAACCGCCACTGCGGCGAAGACAATTACCCTGACCAACACCGGTGATGCGGTTGCGTTGAACTTCACTCTCTCCGGGCTGACAACTCCCTTTACCAGGGCGACGGCAGCACAGGGAGGACCTGGAACTTGCGGCGCGTCGCTGAATTCGCTCCAGTCCTGCACCATCAACGTGGTGTTCACGCCATCGGTGGTGGGACCGGCGAACGGGACTCTGACCATCGCCAGCAACGACAACTCGAATCCCAACCTGCAGGTGCCATTAACCGGCAACGGCATTGCGGTAATTCGATCGGCGACTCTCTCGCCCAGTTCCTTATCATTCGAAAACTGGGCAACCGGTACAACCAGCAACTCACGTACCGTGACGGTCACCAACACGGGCAACTTCGCTCTTTCCGGTGGATCGTTCACTGGACTGAGCGCACCGTTCTCGCGGCCGAGTGGTAGCGCCGGCGGTAATTGCGGCGCAACCCTGGCTGTGGGCGCTTCTTGCACCTACAACATCGTGTTTGCTCCCACGGCTACCGGACCCTTCACCCGGTCGCTGGCGGTGAGTTACACCGGTGCGACCACGACCGGTGGCCCGGTGACGGTCACAGGAACTGGAGTTGCGACACGAGCCTCTGTGTCGATAACTCCTGCACCATTGACGATCTCCTTGCCTAGCCTGTCCGCGTGCGGCAGCAATGTTGCCTGCATCGCTGCCGCAACCTCGCAAACTGGCACGGTGACGTTCACCAATACCGCGCCGGCAGGCACGGGAGCCGCGATGACGGTAACCAACGTCGCCATCTCCGGTGGTACGTTGGCCACTTTCTTCTTCAATGCGGTCAACGGACAAAACACCTGTACGGGAACGACTCTTGCTCCCGGTGACTCTTGCACCGTAGGCGTAAGGTTCACGAATGTCACTTCAGCAAGAGGGGTGAATCGTGCTGGGACGATTACCTTCACCGATAACGGTGCGGGTAGTCCGCAGGCTGGAAGCCTCGCTGGTTTCGCAACCCCGTAACCAGTAGGTTGTTCGCAAGAAAGATGGGGCGGTCATCGTGACCGCCCCAATTGTTTTAATGGATTGCTGTTGCAGCGGGAGTCAGCGTAGACGCTTGAGAGCGAGTTGGGCTGCATGGAACCCGCACATCCCGTGGACTCCTCCTCCGGGAGGTGTGGAGGAGGAGCACAAGTAAATGTCCGGCGCTGAAGTGGCATAGTGTCGTGCCGTCGGACGGAAAAGAAACTGCCGCAAATCAACCGACCCTCCTCCGATATCTCCCCCGACAAGGTTTGCGTCTCTTGCTTCCAGTAACGCTGGGGTGAAAATTGTTCTGGCCAGGATGCACTCGCGGAAGCCAGGAGCGAACCGCTCGATCTGTGCCTCCAGCCTGGGTAGCATGTCGTAGGTGGATCCGTTCGGCACATGACAGTAGGCCCATGCAGTATGCTTGCCGGCTGGGGCGCGAGTAGGATCGAACAGCGATGGCTGAGCGAGCAAGACAAACGGCCGCTCTGCGTGCTCGCCCTTTCGCATTGACGCTTCTGACACCACAATGTCGTCTAGCTGCCCCCCGACGTGAACCGTCGCGGCGCGCTTACAGTCGGCGGATTTCCACGGAATCGGCTCGCGCAACGCGTAATCAACCTTGAACACGCCTGGACCGTAACGCCAGCGTTGCAGCCGTTGCTTATAAACGGGACTCAGGCGATTCCCCGCAAGCGTCACCAGCTGCCGCGGTGTAATGTCGCACATCGTCACGTCAGCCCTGGGCAAATCGTCGATGTGGTCTACCCGCGTACCGGTCCTGATACTTGAGTGCATGCTCTCGAGATGGATGCATAACGCTGTCGTGATCGCCTCCGCTCCTCCGCGCGGAATGGGCCAGCCAACCGCATGCGCGGTTGCGCCAAGCATGAGACCGAAGGCTGCGCTCAGAGTCTCGTCAAGGCTAAGGACGGAATGCGCGGCGAGTCCTGCGAACAACGCCCTGGCGCGCTCTTCCCGGAACGCATGCCTGGCCAGCCACGCAGCGGAAGGAAACGCATGCAAAGCCATGCGCGCCATCTTGAGCGGATGCCGGGGTAGGAGCCGAACCGGTCCTAACAACTCCGGTGCCAGCATGGCCCAGCTATCCGCGAGCGGTGCGAATAACTTCTGCCAAGCTTTGCCGTCTTCGCCAAGGCCTCTTGCCGTATCGGCAATGCTTCTCTCGATCAGGACCGCTGTCCCGTCGTCCAGCGGATGAGCCAGCGGAGCAGGGGAGTGGATCCATTGCAATCCATAACGCTCGAGCGGAAGGGAAGAGAAGAAGGGTGATCCCGCAGCCATCGGATGAACCGCCGATCCAAAGTCGTGCAGGAAACCCGGCAAAGTCAGCGGCAGAGTTCTCGCTGCGCCACCCGGCTGCGGTTCGGCTTCAAGGACCTGAACCTCAAATCCAGCACCCGCCAGCACGATGGCAGCAGCGAGTCCATTAGGTCCGGCTCCGATGACGTTTGCGCGGCCTTTCATTGACGACCTTCCTCGATCGAAGGCCACTCGACGACCACCAGTTTTCCCTCTGGAGTTTGCGTCAATGTCGGTGCGTAGGTTCCGAGATATTCGCGCTTCCACCAGTCACCGGTCGCGCGTTTCTCGCTCCAGGACGTGAACCAATATTGCCAGAGCACCGCCCGCACTTGTCTTGGGGGCGCCGCTGGAAAGGGATTGCTGCGGAACAGCTTCAGCACGTCCGCACCATTATTTAGCAGCCTTTCTTCGGTGCTGGCGACGAACATGTTGTCGCGCCAGGTGCCAAGCGAAGCAAACCATAGATTCCAGTCGAATCGTGGCTGATACGGAGCGTAGATCCCCGGAGCCTCGTTGATCGCTTGTGGTTTGTAACGAAACAGGTACGGCTGCCAATTTTTGCCGTCATTCGATCCCTGGAACTCAATCTCGTAACGCCCGCGAGTCATGACCGCGAACAGCCCATACCTGTTGGCGATGCGGAAGGGTTCCAAAGCAGCTACCGGCGCTGCCGGCAACGGTGCTCCTCGCCAGAAGATCCAGGCGAACTGCGCGCTTGCTACGTAGAAAATCCACGTCAGCACTACCGCCTGGATCGCGACGAAGACTCTTTGACTCATCGCGCTGACTTCGAGTGGGTGAGCTGATCCTGTTGCTTCGGGGTCTCTAACTTCAGGTCTAGCCGGCAGTTTGACGTAGCCGCGAAGTAACCGGGCGCAGAACCTATCATCCAGCAGCAGAAAACCCAATGACAAAACCAGGTAGTTAAGGAACGTATAGTTCGCCGTACCTATGACGCCCGCCTGCCAGACGGCGGTAATCACGAAGAGCACTATGCGGAATCGGCGCGGCAGGAACAGCATTAGAACCAGGCATAGTTCCATCACCAGCGTTCCCAGTGCCGTCAGCCAGTGAAACCAATGCGGAAGGTGTTGCAGGTACCACCCAATCCAGGTCGGCAGCGGGCCGTTCTGGTAGTACTCGTCCATCGCGGAGAGGTTCCGCCATTCCGGGTCGCCGCTAAGCAACTTCACCAGCCCCGATTCGAAGTAAATTCGAAACCACTCCCACAAGAGCAGGAACCAGGCCGCGCGTGACGGCGGAGACAGCTCGCCCCATCGTGGCCGCAACCCGCGCGGTACGAAGAAGATCGACAGGAACCCGGCTTCCAGCAGCATTCCGTCCGATTGGTATCCTGAGAAGTCTTGTGCCGTGCTGACAAAAGAAAGAAAGCACAGGAAGCAGATTACTAAAGAGAGTCGCGGCCAGAGATTCAGTACGAGCGCCAGTGCAGCAATCATGCCTGCCCAACACAGGGCCAGAAGCATGTCGCGGCCCGAAGAGAACCAGAGCAGGCTCGGAACCACCCAGAATTTCTCTACCGATCCTATGCGTTCGATCGCCTGCAGATAGACGCGAGCCGGCAGGATGCCGTTCGGACCAACGAGGCCATTGATCTGAAACACCAGTGAATAGAAGGCCGAAAAGTAAATCAACCCGAGGGCGCGAAGAAATATCCAGCGCGGAATGAGCTTGTCGGTGGGGCCATCGCAGCTGTCGAACATCCACTTGAAAGCGGACACGTTACTCTCCGGCGACTCGGATTATAGCTTTTGCATCGCGGACCATAGCGAGATGAGAACTCAGTCGAACGACCGAGGCCGCCAAAGCGACTTTCGCGATATCCTGAATGGTGCGCACATTGATCGCTGTCGTTTTCGTCGTCCTTATCGCTTACGTCGCTTTTCTCTTCTTTCGTTCGGCTACGCCTGCGGTTGAGATTCCTACTCCGCTCAACACCGTTGGCCAATCGGCTCCCGTTACCGTTCACATTTCCGGCGCTCACGGCATTCGTCGTGCCCAGGCCATTGTCGAACAGAACGGCACGCAGTACACGGTTTGGACGTCTCCGCAGCCTGCACAGAACGCCAGTAACATCTGGACGATCAATGTCGGCACCGGGACTGTTCCGCAGTTGAAGGATGGCAAGGCAACGCTGGTCGTGTCGGCCGTCTCGAACGATTTTCGGCGGAAAGAGGCGAGCACCCAGCGCGAGTTCACCGTCCTGACTCGTCTTCCCACGGTTAGTGCCGACCCGGATCAGCATTACCTGTACGTCGGAATGGCCGATCTCGCCACATTCAACATCTCCGGCTCCTTTACCGAAGCCGGCGTTCGTGTCGGCGATCAGACCTTCCGCGCCTGGCCCATGCCCGAAGGCAAGCCCGGTTATTTCTCGCTCTTCGCTTATGCATGGAACACGCCCGTCGGCACTGCCCCTGTTGTTTATGCGTCGTACGGCGGTCCCAATGCCGTAACTACGCCGATCCAATTCCAGTTTCCCAAGAAAGAGCAGCCTCACTACACCACGCACGATCTGCAGATCGACGATCGCTTCGTGCAGAAGGTTGTGGGTGAGCTCGACCCCAATGGCACCGGCGATCCAGTCGAGCGCTTCGTTCGAATCAACAACGACATGCGCAAAGCCAACAACAAGACCCTCAGCGACCTTCGCTTGAAGACGGCTGACAAATTCCTTTGGTCCGATACCTTCCTCCGCCAGGCAAATGCCAAGACGGAGGCCAACTTTGCCGATCTGCGTAATTACATCTATCACGGCAGGAAGATTGATCAGCAGGTTCACCTTGGTTACGATCTCGCCGTCACCCAGCATGTGGGCGTGCAAGCCTCGAACGACGGTCGCGTCGTCTGGGCGGCGCCGCTCGGGATCTACGGCAATTGCATCGTGGTAGACCACGGCTACGGCTTGCAAACCATCTACGGTCACCTCAGCCGCATCGATGTCCATGAAGGCGATAGGGTGAGGCGCGGCCAGGAGATGGGTTTGAGCGGAATGACTGGCATGGCAGGCGGCGACCACATCCATTTCAGCATGCAGTTAGATGGAGTGCAGATTGATCCCAAGGAATGGTGGGACCCGCACTGGATCAAAGACCACGTCGCCAAGCGGGTACCGATGCCGCCAGCTGAAGTTGCAGCGACGAAGTAGGGTACAGGGCCGTGGATTCACGGCCCCTACCTTTTTGATTACCACGTGTAATGCACCGTGTAAGAGACGACTTGCTCTCCATCAGGAGCCACGGTGACCTGGTATTCCATGGTCTGAGCCTCCGTCTTCTTGTGCTGCTGTGATTCCTGCGTGATGTGCCAGTTCAAACCGCGGTACAGGTGTTCCACCACCGTCAACGTGGCCGGCTCTTTTTTGTGATTGCGAAGATGGATCTCAAATGATTCGTCGACGAAGTCCTTACTCGTATCAATCACGAAGTTCGTCCGCTTGCGTTCCCCGGTTAGGTCGAAAGAATTACCGGTGTACACCCTGACGGTCTCATCTTTCGGCGTGTGATCAATCAGGCTCTCGCCGGTGAACTCAAGACTGCCATCCACATCCCGCCGATAGAAACGCAGTTTCCCTTTGGGCAGCGGGATTCCGAGCCCGTTCTTCTCGGAGTTCACGAACTGCTGCATGACCCATACTTTCTTATTGCATTGCGTCCCAAACTCACGATTGTTACGAATATTCTCCGGCGCCCAATAACGATACTGGTTCCAGTCGATCGCCGCGCCATCGTAGACAAAGAGACGCTTGCCGGTGACACCGCTGGCGCGCACAAACTCCACCTGTTTTGTCTCCTGGTCGTGCAGTGTCGTGGCCCGTGCAACGGTGTACATGTGATATTCGTCGAAGCTGCGCTCGCTTACCGCAGGCGCTGCTGCCTCGTCGCGCGCCAAAGCCGCTTTCGCCGCGTACTGGAAATTCTGCGAATCATTTGGCTGGATCTTGTTCACATCTCCGGCGAGCAGCTTGATGCGCGCGTTCTCGAACACATGGCCGGTGTGGTTGTCGATGGTCACCCAGCCGACGATGTCAAGCACATCACCCTTCTCCGGCGCGATCAGGTTGTAATCCGCCTGCCAACTCATCCCACTGGTTACGTACGAAAGTTCAGCCTCACCGCGCCCTGGCTTGTCGGTTCGGAGCGACCACGTGAGCGTCGGTTTCAGAATCGTGTCTCCCGTCAGAGAAGGGAAGAGCGGCAAGCCCGGAAGTCCAAAGCGTAGTTGACCATCGATTTCGATCAGCGGTTGCTGGTACGTAGCCTGCTGATATTGCCCATAGCGGATCAACGGCGGAATATACCCGCTGCGGACAATCTTGCCTTTCACGACCTTGTCCTTGTCGACCTGGAAATCAATCGTCTTGCCCTCGTACAGTGAGAGCAGCGCTTCCTGCGTAATCGGATCGGCCCGGTAGTTCTGCTCTAAAACCTGCAATGATCGCTGGTTCAACGGGTCCCTCAGAACAACCGACTCCGGTTCAAGGTGTGCCGTAACATCAGTGAAGTGCACGTCGTTAATGCCAGCGCTCAGATCCAGCGGAATATGCTCGCGCACCAGCGCAAAATTCTGATTGTAGATAGTGAGTGAAGTCGACGGAGTAGTTTCCGCCAACAGCGAAACGGAAAACAGCAGCAGACTATAGAGCAGCGATTTCATGTTCTTCCTCGTTATTCGTGAGGAGAACGGGCTGAGAACGCCGCCTTGCGGTTACGACGGTAACCATCCTGAACGGCGTACGAATTCCGCAGTGCGAATCACGCTACCCATGAACTCGGGTCGGAGCCGGCCGGCGATGACGAAGCCATGGCCGACTGGCTCTGCTTGTCTACTTCTTCCCAGGCTTCGCGTATGGACAGGAAATTGGCCATTAGCTCTTCGAGGATTTTCCCCGACTGCTTCAATTGCGCCTCGAGAATTCTCGCGCGCGCCATCGTATAAAACTTCCTTAGCCACCGCGCCGGGTCGCCGCCTTTCTCAAAATCAAGCGCATTTTCAAGATGAGCGATCAGCAATAGCACGTGCTGGAGTTGGTTGGTTCGTTTTTCGATATCACCGTCACGCACGGCAATGATCGCACGGCCAAGGCCGGCGGCGATGTTCTCGTACAGTCGAATGACCAGCCCAACAGGGCTGACCCCGGCGGCGGATTCGGCAGCGTAGTTCATCTTTCCCTTCGTTACTTACTGTTGTTGCTGGAGCTTGTCGGCATGATGCCCAACTCCGCGTTAATCTGCGCTTCTTGCAACGGCAGCGCCTGTAATGCTTCGTTTGCCTGCGTCAGTTGCGCCACCAGCGCCTGGCGCTGATCCGCGAGTCGTGACTCAAAATCGCTAATTTCATTCGTCAAATCGGTCTGCATGTTGCTGATGCTTTGCAACTCTACCGTGAATGGCCCATTGGTTGTGTCGGTCAGCGAGTTCATCAGCGTCTGCAGTTGTGTAGCCAAGCCTTGTGTCGGATCCTGAAAAAAAGTCTGCACATCCGAAAACTGGTTGGACAACGCCGCATTCAAGGTGGAGCTGTCCACCGACAAAGTCCCGTCATCGTTCATGGTGATGCCCAGGCTGCCGAGTGTTGGCGTCCCACTGGCACCGACGTTAATACCCGAAATCGCCTGGTACAGCTCTTCTTGCACCATGCGCACCGTCGAGTCTCCTGCCAGTGGACCTGAGGTCCCGGTTCCGGCGTTGTAAGCGAATTGCGCGTTGATGTCCTTGGTGAGCTGGTTGTAGCTGGACACGAAGTTGTTGATCGCCTGCGTGGCCGCGCCGGTATTGCCTCCGACGTTAATAGTTACTGGGCTGTCCGGATGTTGGCCATTCAACTGAAGCGTCACTCCCGGAATCACGTTGCTGATCGTGTTGCTGGCGCTCGGCGTCGGAACTCCGTCAATGTTTACCACAGCGTCATTGCCCTCGCTGGATTTCGTGAAACTCAGCGCACTGTCGGAACTCGTGGTCAGTGTGATGTCGTTCGCTTTTCCCGTGCTGTTGGAGACGATTGCCAACTCGGCCCCCGCCGATGTGTTCACCACCGACGCGGTCGCCCCCATCCCCAGGCCGTTGATACTCGCGGCAATCGTGTTCAGCGTGTTTGTACCCCCCCCGATGTTGATGGTCTGGCTCTTGCCGCCGACCGTGATCGTCATGCTGCCGCCAGAAATCTGCGTATCGCCACTCGCCATGCTTGTGTTGTTCGAGTAGTACACCGCTTTCGTGGCGAGCGAGGTCACGGTCACCGTGTGTTGGCCGGCTGCGGCGGTACTCGAAGCGCTTGCACTGACGATCGCATCGTCGCTGGAACTGGCAACCCGCTGCGTGAACGCGCCCAGCACGTCGCTGAGTGATTCCACGTTGGTGTTCAGCGCACCCAGGTCGGAGGAAAGCGAGTTCAGCGCTGTGGTTTCGTTGCTTAAGGTGGTCTGCTGATCCTTCCACGGCTGTTCTGGCGCAGACGCAGCCTGAATCATGCTGTCTGCCAGGGATTGAACATCAAAACCCGAACTCGCCATCAGTCCTGCCGTGTTTACGGTGATCGCCATTGCATGCTCCTAAACGGCCAACAGCGCCCTTACTCGGTGCGCTACGTTTGAGAACAGCTCCCAATTCACTTGCGAGAGTATGGCTCGAATCGAAGGGTCTAAGGACGAGAATCCCTCATCCTCAACCGCCGCGTTTTCCGCTTTCGACAACGGTTCCGGATCGGGAATCGCTCCCCGATTCCATTGTCGCCGTCCCCCCGAGTTTGCGTTTGATCGAACCGCGGAAGTTCGGTCCGATGCCCCGATCGCTGCAATCGCTTTGCACTCCATGCTGTCACCCGTCTGATGAAGGCTCCCGTCACGCTCGATTCAGCGTGACGGGAGGAAGGGAGATCCGAAGCTACGCCGACTATTGCAACAGCTTCAGTACGTTCTGCTGCATCTGGTTGGCTTGGGCCAGAGCCGACATGCCGGTCTGCTCCAGAATCTGGTACTTCGTCAGGTTGGCGACTTCCGACGGGATGTCCGCCGACATAATGCCGTCTTCCGCCGAGGTCAGGTTCTGCACCTGGTTGTTCATGACGTTGGACGCTGCCTGCAGTTGGTTCATGGTCGCGCCCAGCGTGCCGCGGTCAGCCGCGACATTGGCGATCGCCGCTGTAATCTTTTTCAGGGTGGCTGCCGCGTTGGTATCCGTCGTCAGGTCCATTCCGGCTCCAGTCAGGTCAACGGCCGTCAGGCCGGCGCTGAAGCCGATGCTCGACGCGCTGAGAGTCCCAACGGTGACGCTGATCGAGCTTTCGCCCGTTAGCGAACCGTCGCCCATGTAGATGTTGCTCGACCCCGCGATGTTCTGCTTCGCAACCGCGCCCGTGACTCCCGTCAGCCCGCCATTGGCCCCGGAAACAACGATGCTGCCGTTGCCGTTCTTGTCCTGAATCTTCAGCGCGCCGCTAGTTGGATCGAGGCTGAGTTTCACGTTCACGTTTGCCGAAGTATTGAAGTAGTTCATCAACTGCGTGATGCTCCCGGTGCCACCGGCCGCCGTGTAGGTATCACTCTTGCCGCTGTCCGTATCGCTGATCGTCACCGTCGCCCCGTCGGCCAGTGCCACCGCTCCGGTCAGCCCGCCAGTCGCACCCACCCAGGTGTTGGGATCGGTCGTGCCCGCCCCACCCCCGAAAATTTGCTGGCCGTTGTAGGTCGTCTTTCCGCCAATGTTGCCGATCTCGGTCTTGATGGCCGTGAATTCCGCGTTCAGCGCGCTTCGCTGCCCGTCGCTAACCGTTCCGGTCGACGCTTCTGTCGCCAGCGTAACGGCGCGATTAAGCAGGCTCGTTACCTGCGACAGCGCGCCATCGGCCACCTGCATCATGCCGACGCCGTTGTTCGCGTTCTGCGCTGATTGAGTCAGCGCCGTGATGTTCGCCTGCAGGCCATTGGCGATGGCCAGCCCCGCGGCGTCGTCCGCTCCAGAATTAATGCGTTGGCCGGACGACAAGCGGAATAGTGTGTTCTTCAGGCTGCTGTTGGTAATCGATAACTGGTTCTGCGCTGCCAGGGAAGCAATGTTGTTCAAAATGCTGAGTGCCATGAGAAGCTCCTTTTTCTTTGGTTCCGTGAAGCCTGCACTCAGCGGCGCGTCCGTTGGTGCCAGCAGTGCTGCTGAAGGGTAGATACCCTTTTGCGGCGGCGGAACCTGAATTCGCGTTCACAGGATTCATCGTCGCCTCCCCGGAATGCTTTAATTGCCGTGCACGCCCTTTCGTTTCCTGAAGTTTCCTTCGCCCCCGCCGATGCTACCCGGTAGCAGTTCGTAACTCCGCGAGGCAAACGTGATCGAGTTGACCCGGTTGAATCGCCAGACGCTGGTGGTGAACTCCGATCTCATCAAGTTCATCGAGCGCTCGCCCGACACGGTTATCACTCTCACCACCGGCGAAAAACTCGTCGTCCGTGAAACGTTGAACGACGTGATCCGCCGCGTCGTCGAGTTTCGACGCGCGATTGCGCAGGGCTATCCGCCTCGCCAATTGCACGGCGAGCCCGTCGTCGAGAAGGGTTAATTCGTGGATAAGGCTACCTGGACAGGTTTGGTTGTCGCGGCAGGCGGAATCGTCGTCGGGCTTCTCCTCGAAGGCGGAAATCTCAAGCAGATCCTGCAGCCCACGGCCGCCCTTATCGTCTTCGGAGGTACCGCCGGCGCCATCCTTATTCAATATCCCTGGCCAATCGTGAGCGGCGCTTTTCAGCGGCTGGCGGAAGTCTTCTTCGAGCGCAAGAGAAACGCCGACCAGTGGATCAACTCCCTCGTCGAGTTCGCCAAGCAGGCTCGCCGCGATGGCATCGTCTCGTTGGACGCCGAACTGAACAGAATCGAACAGCCCTTTCTCCGCCGGGCCTTGATGCTCGCCGTCGATGGCACCGAACCGCAGGAGTTAAGAAAAATGATGGAGTTGCTGATCTCAAACCAGGCGGAACACGACGAGCACTACCCGGCTGTCTTCGAATCCGCTGGAGGCTTTTCCCCCACCATCGGAATCATCGGCGCCGTCCTCGGATTGATCCAGGTTATGCAGCATCTCGACAAGATCGACGAGGTCGGTCGCGGAATCGCCGTCGCTTTTGTCGCCACCATTTACGGGGTGGCCGCCGCGAATCTCTTTCTTCTGCCCGCGGCGGGCAAGCTCAAAATCCGCATTCGCCAGGACCAGATCGTTCAGGAACTGTTGCTCGAAGGGGTGGTTTCGATCCTGGAAGGTATGAATCCGCACATGCTGGAAGCCAAGCTCCACGGATTCCTGGCGGAAGCTGCAACTGAGAACGAACAGAGAAGTGCCGCATGATCCGGAAAAAGCAAGCACGGCACGCCTCCCACGAGCGCTGGTTGGTCTCGTATGCCGACTTCATCACCTTGCTCTTCGCCTTCTTCGTCGTTCTCTACGCCTCATCGCAGGTCGATAAGCGCCGCGTCGGGCAGATCGCCGTCGCCATCCAAGTGGCTTTCCAGCAGATGGGAGTGTTTCCGCCGTCCGGCGCTTCGAACCCACCCGTGGCCGCCAATGCCATTCAGTTTCAGGTAGACCAATTGCGCCAGGTACAGCCAGTGCTTCCATGCGGAGCTCCTCGGGTGAACGGCGCGGATGCGCCCGTCTTTGCCACCGAAGACCTATCCGACTTGCGCAAGCAGCTGCAGGAGGCGCTGGCGGAAGAGATCGCCCGCAACGAAGTCTCGATTCGCATAGGGCCCGACGGACTGGTAGTGAGCCTTCGCGAAGCGGGTTTTTTCGACAGCGGTTCGGCGCAGGTTCACCCGCAAGCCCAGTCGGCCTTGTCCCGCATCGCATTGTTGCTGAAAAACCAGCGATACCGGTTACGAATCGAAGGGCATACCGACAACGTTCCCATCCACAATGAACAGTTCGCATCGAATTGGGAACTGTCCACCGCTCGTGCGATCGAGATTGTCCGCCTCTTCATCACGCAGTACGGATACACGCCCGACCGGCTTGCCGTCGCCGGTTACGGAGAGTTCTACCCCGTCTCCGACAATGCAACTCCGGACGGCCGCCGCAACAACCGGCGAGTCGATGTCGTTATCCTCGCCGAGATTAAGCATCGGGAGACTTCCAACCCCATCTCTGGCAGAAGCACATGGAACGGCCCTGAATGACATGCGCAACAGCGTTATCGGAACGGGAGTTGGTGCAACGGATCGATCAATTGGCGTCTCTGTCCTGCGTCAATGCAATCGTCCAGCCCCTGATGTCTTATCTCCAACTGCCTTTCGAACAGCAGGATATGCAGCGAATCATCGACCTGGTCTCCCACGATAGCTCGCTCACCGCGCAATGCCTCCACATGGCGAATTCACCTCTGTTCGGGCGTTCCCAGGCGATTACCAGCGCGAAGGGAGCGGTCATCGCCATCGGCCTGCAGCGCATGCGCGACATCGTGCTCTCCTGCTATGTGCTTCGGTTGATGCCATCAGGTTTAACCAATCCCAACCCGGCCGTTTTCTGGGAGCATTCGCTCGCGTGCGCGTTGCTGGCCCGGAGGCTGGCGAAACGAATTGGCGTTCGCGATCCCGAGCAGGCCTACCTCGCGGGACTGCTTCATGATCTTGGCTTCGTGGTGAATCTTCACGTCGCTCCGCAAGCGTTTTTGGAAGTCTTGCGTCGGGCAGGGAATCAACAGGGCGACATATTGCAGGTAGAAAGGGATATTCTCGGGTTCGATCACTGCGATACCGGCGCGTTACTCGCAGAGCGGTGGGAACTGGCCAGACCCGTGTTGCAGACCATCTCCCTCCATCATCGCCCCACAACCGGCTCCGAACACCAGGGCCTGGTTACTCTCATCACTTTTTGTGACCGTATCTGTCGGCATTATCGGCTGGGTTACGGCTATGCGGAGCAATCCAGCCCTCAAACCGACAACGTCGACATCATTGACAGCCTCAAGGCGGAGTGGCCGCTGGCCAGAACCGTCGATTGGCCAAAACTACAGACCGAGTTGGTGGACTATGTCGCCGACGTTCGCAAGCTGATATCGGTGCTTTTTCGCTTGCAATGAATTCAAGCCTGTCCTCCCAGTACTTCGCGCACTTTCTGGGTGAGCGCTTCGAGAGTGAAAGGTTTGGGGAGAAATGTCCGCCGCATCTCGTCCTGGTTGAATCGGGCCAGCCACGTGTCGCTGTAGCCGGACATGTAAATCGTCTTCATTTCCGGGTTCAAAGCGCGGAGTTCAGTCGAAAGGCGTTCCCCATCCATCCCGGGCATGATCAGGTCCGTGACCAGCAGGTGAATCGGGCCTTTTTCAGCACATACCGCTATCGCCTCTTTGCCGGTGCGGGCGGTCAGCACCTGGTAACCCTCCGCCTCCAGGATTTCAAACGCAACATTGCGCACAAAATTCTCATCTTCAACGATCAGGATCAGGGGCCGAACCAACTCATCAGTCACGTCACTATCCTGTTCTATGGCGTCGTCCGCCGGAAGGCTTGGAAAGAAAGCACGCAGCGTAAGGGCTCGCCCGGGCTCATTGTATTCGCTGAGCCGGCCGCCCAGCGACAGAATCATGTGCTCGGCTCTCGTCAGATCGCAGCCGCAAAGATCTTTGGGATAGACCACCGAAAACCCGCTTTCGGCAGCCATGTCCGATGGATTTTGCCGAATACATGAAATCTCGATCATGACATATCGGCCTGCAGCCAGTCCCAGTTCGCAACCAGTGTCGTCGAGTCGAACATTGGCCCAATCCACCACCAGGCGTCCGCCGTACGGGACAGCGGTTTGAGCCCGAAAAGCCATCTCGAAAACGATGTCTTCGACCCAGACCACGTCTCCCTGGATCGGATCTGGCCGACAACCCGCAAACCACAAAACCTCTACCCGCGAGCCGAAAAGAGCCTGGAACCGGCGTTTGAGAGATGGCGCTAGCGATTCCAATCGAACCATGCTGTGTTCCTCTCGTAACTCAACATCCACGCAATCGCTCTGCCAAATCCAGCTGTCGTGGCTAACTTTGCCAGCAAGTCACTACTGTTATTGGGTGCAAGACCAACCCAGTCTTGATTGCTCTCCCTGCATTCACGTGGACTTAGCCGATTGGCAATCAAAACGCAGCTAATCCCAAATCGGGAATCGAGCATGAATTTTTACCGATGGAGTTAATTCCGGCAACGACCTCGGAATGAACCGAAAACAGGCTACTGTGCGAGATTTTGCACAATGAGGTGAGGCATTTTCTTAGTTCTTTCTCATGTTGAGGGCAGGTAACGTGCTTCTCTCCGGAGCGTGTTGAGCAAATGTGCTAACCAGGAATGCTCCAGGCCATTTCTGTATTTGCGGCAAGGCCGACTCTTTCACTTTCCTCGACCTCAGGGCCAGAAAGGTGCCAACGCTGGCTTGATGGAATCATTTTGGCTCTGTGATGAATGTTCCCAGGAGTTGACGCTGCAATGGCAACGGAAAGACGGCGTCACTGCGGTTTCCGTGTGTTCTTGGCCGTCGGCGAAGCCAAAACCCCTTGATTCGAGCCAATAACGTTCCTTTCGGGCCTCTCTCTCCGTGTTTCTCTGCGTTTCCGCAATCAGCCGATCCTGAAAACGGCGATCCCAAGACCACCGCAAAGGCTGTCCCAAGCTGTTGAAGCACAACGGCTAAGCGGATTTTGATGCCTCCGAATTTCGCATAGCTCAAATCGAAAGTATGAGTTGTACTTTCGTACCTCACCCCGGTTATCAAAGAGACTGCGGCAATCTCGGCAGGCGAAGATCAGGTCGCCTGATACGTGTGCCGAACGCGAAAGCAGGTACTCAGGATGAGCGAAGTTGGTCAA
>Ga0335069_10003552_pt1 | contig 23443 bp, 25 predicted proteins | sample Lox_Sample_11_FD_206714 | JGI IMG/M metagenome (GOLD analysis project Ga0335069, IMG submission 206714) | Soil microbial communities from Loxahatchee National Wildlife Refuge, Florida, United States - Lox_Sample_1.1 | ecosystem: Environmental > Terrestrial > Soil > Wetlands | place: USA... | reverse complement strand
GAGGGCCCCGGTTTTCTTTTGCCTTCGATGAAATTGGTCCCGGTGAAATTCGCGGGGTCAATTTCAACATCCGGATTGACAAGCCGCGGCCGGCGCAGCGTAATTGGCGCGAAGCCCGCATGAAGAACCATCAAGAAGCCGGGCGACTTCCGACAGGGGTGGCGTACCTTCCATGGCCGAAGACGGCATCGACGTTCGATTCGACAAGGTCAGCAAGCATTTCGGCGAGGTGGCCGCGGTCGATGGCGTCTCGTTTGCACTGAGGCGCGGCTCGTTCCATTCCTTCCTCGGCCCATCGGGCTGCGGCAAGACCACCAGCCTCCGACTCATCGCCGGCTTCGAGCAGCCGAGCCTCGGCAACGTGGAGATCGCCGGACGGTCCATGGTCGGGATCCCCGCCTATCGCCGGCCGGTCAACATGGTGTTCCAGCACTACGCGCTCTTCCCGCACATGGACGTCGCCGCCAATGTCGGCTACGGCCTCCGGCAGCGCAAACCCCGGCCCGAGCAGAGCGAGATCGACCGCCGCGTCGCCGAAGCCCTCGAGCTCGTGCGCCTGCCGCATCTCGCGAAGCGCCGGATCTGGGAGCTCTCGGGCGGACAGCAGCAGCGCGTCGCCCTCGCCCGCGCGCTCATCAACCGGCCAACCGTGCTGCTGCTCGACGAGCCGCTGGCGGCGCTCGACCGCAAGCTCCGGCGCGAGATGCAGATCGAGCTGCAGAACCTGCAGCGCGAGGTCGGCATCACCTTCGTCCTGGTGACCCACGACCAGGAAGAGGCGCTCTCCATGTCCGACACGATCGGCATCATGAAGGACGGCAGGATCGTGCAGATGGGGACGCCGGAGGAGCTCTATGACGCACCGGTCAACCGCTACGTCGCGGACTTCGTCGGCGAATCGAATTTCCTCAAAGGCGAGGTCGCGGCGAGCGACGCCGCCGGTGCGGCGATCCGCATCGAGAGCGGCATCACGCTCCGCGCCGCCTACAGCCGCCTCGGCGCGCCCTTGAAGGTCGGCGAGGCCGGCGTCGTCGCGGTGCGGCCGGAGGTGATCGGCCTCTACCGGCCCGGCACGGCCCCCGGCGATCTCGATTGCGCGGCGGAGGCGCATATCTTGAACCGCATTTATCTCGGCGACCACAGCGAGTTCTCGGTCCGCGCCGAAGGGCTCGGCGACCTGCTGGTGCGCCTGCCGAAGGCGGTGGAAACGGCGGGCCTCGAGCCCGGCGCCGCCGCCATCGTCGGCTGGCGCGGTCACCAGGCGTTGGCCCTCAGCGAAGGTTAGAAAGAATCGGCGCGCCGCTGCGACGGCCGGCGCCGCCCGACACCAACGCCGTCGCATGAGCAGGAGGCTTCCCATGGATCCGCGTAAAGAATTTCTCCGGCAATTGCGCCGTTATCAGAAGGGCTCGATCTCGCGCCGGCACTTCCTCGGCGTGACCGGACTCGGCACCGCGGTCGCGGTGATGGCGCAGGCCGTGCCGGGCCTCAGGCCGCGCCCCGCCTTCGCCGGCGATCTCGGCGACAAGGTGGCGCTCACCAGCTGGCCGAACTACCACGACCAGAAGGACCTCGACGCCTTCGGCGACAAGACCGGCTGCAAGGTCGAGTTGACCGTGTTCGGCTCCAACGAGGAGATGTACGCCAAGCTGAAGGCCGGCGGCACCGGCTGGGACGCTTTCGTGCCCACCAACTACACGATCGAGAACTACGTGAAGGACGGGATCATCGATCCGCTCGACCTCGCGCAGATCCCGAACTACGACCCCAGCCAGTACACCGATCTGCGCTTCACCAAGCCCGGCACCATCGACGGTAAGGTCTATGCGGTGCACAAGGACTGGGGCACTACCGGCTATTGCGTGAACACCAAGACCGTCACCGAGAAGATGAGCACCTGGAAGGAGTTCTGGGACCTGCTGCGGACCAAGTACAGCGGCAAGGCGACGGTGCACGACTACCAGCTCACCACCATCGGCAACGCCCTCAAGTACTACGGCTACTCCTTCAACTCGAACGACGAGAAGGAGCTGGGCGAGGCGGAGAAGCTGCTCTTGGACGCGAAACCGCACCTCTTCGGCATCACCAGCGACTACCAGCCGGCGATGCGCAACGGCGACGCGGTGCTCGCCGTGGCCTGGACCGGCGACGCAAAGCAGCTGCACAAGGATCTCCCCGAGATCATCTACGTGATCGGCAAGGAAGGCGGCGAGATCTGGTCCGACTTCTACGCAATCCCCAAGGAAGCGCCGAACAAGAAGGCGGCCTACGCCCTCATCAACTTCCTGCTGGAGCCGGACATCAACAAGAACGAGGTCCTCTTCCACGGCTATCCGGTCGCCGACAAGCGCGTGCTCGCGCTGTTGCCGCCCGACATGCTGAAGGACGAGATCATGTTCCCGGCCGCCGAGGCGCTGACCCCGCTGGAGTTCGGCGCTGCCGCGACCCTCACCAACCCCGCGCGCGCCGAGATCATGGCCCGCTTCAAGTCCGCCTGATCGGGCGTTGATTGACATCGGCTCCCGCCCCGGGCTTTGCTCGGGACGGGAGCCTTCTTTTTCGACCGGATCGATTCATTGACCGCTGAAACCGCCAATCCCAAGCCGCGCCCCGAGAGGTCGCGCTGGCTGACGCCGCTCCTGATGGCGCCCTCGGCGCTCTGGTTCCTGTTCCTGCTGGTGCTGCCGCTCTGTGTCGTGGTGGTCTATTCCTTCGGCGAGCGGGCCCAGACCGGCGGCTACCAGGCCGCCTTCACCTTCGCCAACTACCTCAACCTCCCGGCGCGCCTGACCGCGTTCAAGAATACGCTGACCCTGGCGCCGGCCGGGACGCTGATTTGCCTCCTCGCCGGCTATCCCCTCGCCTATTTCCTCGCGGTCAAGGTCAAGCCGAAGAACCGGCTGCTGCTCATGATCCTGGTGATCGTGCCGTTTTGGACCAGCTTCCTGATCCGCACCTATGCCTGGATGTTCATCCTCGGCGGCCGCGGCCTGCCGGCGCTGCTGGAGTTCTTCGGCCTGCCGCATATCCAGATGATCAACACCCAGGCCGCCGTCCTGGTCGGCATCATCTACGGCTACCTGCCGCTGATGGTGTTCCCGATCTATGTGTCATTGGAGAAGCTCGACAAGCGCCTCCTGGAAGCCTCGGACGATCTGGGTGCCACGCCCTTCGGCACCTTCCGCCAGGTGACTCTGCCTTTGTCGGCGCCCGGCGTCATCACCGGCTGCATGCTGGTCTTCATCCTGCTGATGGGCGAGTACCTCATTCCGCAGATGCTGGGCGGCGGCAAGGTGTTCTTCATCGGCAACGCGCTCGTCGATCTCTTCCTGCAGTCGCTGAACTGGCCGTTCGGTTCCGCCTGCGCCATGGGCCTCGTCATCATCATGGTGGTGACGGTCAGCGTCTACTTGAAAGCGACGCGCGGCTCCGGCCAGCGCGACGTCTCCCTGATGTGACCTGAAGCGATGCTGCGCACCTATTCCATCTTCGCCTATCTCTTCCTCTATGCGCCGATCGCGCTGATCGTCCTCTTCAGCTTCAACAGCGGCAACAACGCGGCGGGCCTCACCGGCTTCTCGGTGATGTGGTACGGCCGCGCCTTCACCAACAGCCTGATGACCGACGCGCTGCAGAACAGCCTGGTGGTCGCCTCGACCTCCTCGGCGATCGCGACCGTCATCGGCACCATGGCGGCACTCGCCCTGCAGCGGATCAGAGGGCCGCTCCGGATCGTCTTCGACGGCATGACCTACATCGCCATCATGGTGCCCGGCATCGTCATCGGCATCGCCACCCTGATCGCGCTGCAGAGCGCCAACGACGCCTTCGCCAACATCGCCGGCTGGCTCGGCGTCGGCGCGATCGCGATTCCGAAGGGCTACGACTCGATCATCGCCGCCCACACCCTGTTCTCGATGGCGCTGGTGATCGTGATCGTGCGGGCGCGGATCGCCGGCATGGACCGGAGCCTGATCGAGGCCTCGATGGACCTCTATGCCGATCCCCTCGCCACCTTCCGCCAGGTGACGCTGCCGCAGCTGGCGCCGGGTATCATCGCCGGCTTCCTGCTCGGCTTCACCTTCAGCTTCGACGATTACGTGGTCGCGTCCTTCGTCAACGGCTCCAGGAACACGCTGCCGATCTACGTCTTCTCCTCGATCCGGCGCGGCGTCACGCCGGAGATCAACGCCATCGGCACCACGGTCATGCTGTTCTCGCTGACGCTGCTGATGATCTCGCAGGTGCTGCTGCGGCGGCAGGCAAGAAAGCCCACCGCCGCGGAGTAGCCCGCGCCGCTACTGGAACAGAGGCAGCGCGTTGAGCACGGTCTTGTAGACGCCCCAGAGCAGGGGAATCCCGACCAGCAGCCAGGCGAGGACCAGCTGCGGCGTGTAGCTCTTTTCCATGCCCGCCTCCTATTGCGCCGGCTGCTGGACGTCGAGGTGATGCCGCTCGTGGACCGGCCGCATCGCCGCGTTGCACAGGAAGCCGATGAACAGCAGCCCCGCCATGATGTACATGGTGACGGTATAGGCGTCGGCCTTGGCGACGCCCTGGTCGATCTGGTACTGGCGGATGTAGTTGACCAGCACCGGCCCGAAGACGCCCGCGGCCGACCACGCCGTCAGCAGCCGGCCGTGGATCGCGCCGACATACTGCACGCCGAAGATATCGCGGAGATAGGCCGGGATGGTGGCGAAGCCGCCGCCATACATGCTGAGGATGATGCCGTAGCAGAGCACGAAGAGCGGCACGCTGCCCATCTTCGCGATCGACGGCACGGCGGCATAGAGCAGGAGCCCGAGCAGGAAGAAGACGAAGTAGGTGTTCTTCCGCCCGATCACGTCCGAGGTCGAGGCCCAGAAGAAGCGGCCGGCCATGTTGAAGAGGCTCAAGAGCCCGACGAAGCTCGCCGCGGCAACCGGCGTGATCCTGCCCGGGAACATCTCCTGGCTCATCGCCGAGGCCTGGCCGAGCACGCCGATGCCGGCGGTCACGTTGAGGCAGAGCACCCACCAGAGCAGGTAGAACTGCGGCGTCTTCAGCGCCTGGTCGACATGCACGGTCTGGTCGGTCATCAGCTTCTTCGGCTGCGCCGGCGGCGTGTAGCCGACGGGGCGCCAGCCCGGCGCCGGCACCCGCACGATGACGGCACCGATCGACATGAAGACGAAATAGATGATGCCGAGCGTGACGAAGGTCGCCATCACGCCGACATCGGTCGCGCTGGCATAGTGCTGCATCAGCCAGACCGAAAGCGGCGAGGCGATGAAGGCGCCGCCGCCGAAGCCCATGATCGCCATGCCGGTCGCCATGCCGGGCCGGTCCGGGAACCACATGATCAGGGTCTTCACCGGCGAGATGTAGCCGATGCCGAGGCCGCAGCCGCCGAGGACGCCGTAGCCGAGATAGATGATCCAGAGGTTGTGCGCTGAGACGCCGAAGGCGGAGATCAGGAAGCCGCCGCCGAAGCAGCAGGCGGCGGTGAACATCGCCTTCCGCGGCCCGACCCGGTCGAGCCAGGTGCCGGTCAGCGCCGCCGAGAGGCCGAGGAACACGATCGCGATCGAGAAGATCCAGCCGAGATCGGTCAGCTTCCAGTCATCGGGCGCCGAATCGCTGATGCCGATCAGCTTGGTCATCGGCAGGTTGAACACGCTGAACGCGTAGGCCTGGCCGATGCAGAGATGGACGCAGAGCGCCGCCGGCGGCACCAGCCAGCGGTTGTAGTTCATGGGTGCGACGATGTGCTCCCGGTCGAGAATCGACATGCTCGTTCCTCCCGCCATTGCCCCGACATGCGCGCAGCCGGTTGAAAGACGCATCGATGTCGCGACGGCGGAAAGATCGCGTCGCGATTCTCCCACTGCGAGTCCGTTTGGGTCAGCTTCCTGCGGCGTGACGCGGGGCGCAAGCCGATTGCGGTTCACGATCCCGCGTTTGGACTCATACTTTGGTCGAATACGCGCTGGCGCGCCGCCGCCGGCGACGGCTATTCTCCGAAAAGCGCGCGGCCGAAGCCGCCGCTGCAAGAAGAAACGAACGAGGGAACGCGCTCCATGTACACGCTCTATTGGTCGCCGGGCTCGGCTTCGATGGCGCCGCATTGCTGCCTCGAGGAATCCGGCGCGCCCTACACGCTGAAGCTGGTCGACATGTCGAAGAAACAGCATCAGTCGGCGGAGTATCTGAAGATCAATCCGGCGGGGAAGATCCCGACCCTGACGATCGACGGCTCTTTCCTCATGACCGAGGCGGCGGCGATCTGCATGCTGATCGCCGACCGTCACCCCGAGGCGAAGCTCGCCCCGGCGCCCGACGAGCTCGCGCGCGGCCATCACTACATGTGGCTCATGCATCTCAGCAACACGCTGCAGGCGACCATGCTCGAATACTACTATCCCGACCGCCACACCGCGGCGGCGGGCGGCACGGATGCCGTCTCCGCCAAGGCCGCGGAGTCGATCGCGGTGATCTGGCAGCGCATCGACGCGCATCTCCAGGCCAACGGTCCCTTTCTGCTCGGCGACCGGTTCTCGGCGGCGGACACCTTCTGCTACATGCTCTCGCAGTGGCAGGAATGCTGCCCGGACACCTACGCGAAGTTCCCCGGCGTGAAGCGGCTCGCGGATCTCGTGGCGGCCCGCCCGGCGATCGCCCGCGTCGCCAATGCGAACCAGGCGGCGTGACGGAAGCCTCCGTCACGCCGGAGGCCGTGCTCGACTTCTGGTTCTCCGACCGCGCGCGGTCGCTCTGGTTCGAGAAGGATCCTGCCTTCGACGAAGAGATCCGCGCGCGGTTCGGCGCCGCCATCGCGGCGGCGCAGGCCGGCGCCTTCGACGACTGGTGCGGCGACGCACGCTGCACGCTGGCATTGTTGATCCTGCTCGACCAGATGGCCCGCAACATCCATCGCGGCAAACCGCACGCCTTCGCCGGCGATGCGCGGGCGATCGAGATCGCCGAGCGGGCGATCGCCGCCGGCTTCGACCGCGGCTTTGCCTTCCCGTGGCGGCGGTTCTTCTACCTGCCCCACGAGCACTGCGAAGACCCGGCGGTGCAGGCGCGCTCGCTGGAACTTTTCGCCGCCCTTGCCGTCGAGGCGGCGGCGGAACACCGCAGCGAGGCCGAGGAACAGCTCGACTATGCCCGGCGCCATGCCGACATCATCGCGCGGTTCGGGCGCTATCCGCATCGCAATGCCGCCCTGGGGCGGGACTGCACGCCGGAGGAGCTCGCCTTTCTGGCGGGTCCGGACAGCTCATTCTAAAGCCGGTAAAATCCCGACAAACCCCGCGCTCACAAGCACTTGCGCCCTGGTCAGGGCGGACGCCTTGGGTTAAATTGCGCGCCGACCTCAAGATCGGGACCACTCATGCGCCGTTCATCGCTGCTCATCGCTCTCACCTTCGGCTTCGCCGGCCTGATCGGCCCGGCAGGCTTCGCCTACGCCGACTATCAGGCGGCTGAGCAGGCGCTGGAGGCCGGAGACTTCGAGAAGGCGATCCCGCTGCTCGACCAGGAGGCCAAGCTCGGCAACCCGGTCGCCGCCTACAACCTCGGCCGGATCTACGAGCAGGGCACGGCGGGCGATCCCGACTATCAGAAGGCCGCCGCCTATTACCGGATCGCGGCCGAACTCGACACCGCGCCGCAATTCGACGGCAGCGCGCTCGGCGCCAATGGCGGCCAGCTGATCCAGGCGGCGCAGATGTACGCGCAGTTCTCGCTCGGCCATCTCTACGAGACCGGCCGCGGCGTGCCGCAGGACCTGCAGCAGGCGACCCAATGGTACGTGCGCGCCGCCGATCTCGGCCATCCGAGCGCGCCACTGAAGCTCGGGCGGCTGTTCCGCGACGGCGGTCCGGGCCTGAAGCCCGACGGCAAGCTCGCCGAGCGCTACTTCCTGCAGGCGGGCGATGCCGGCAATGCGGGCGCGGTCAACGAGATCGGCCTCATGTACCTGAAGGGCAGCGGCGTCACCCGCAACGCCAAGACCGCGCATGACTGGTTCGAGAAGGCCGCCGCCCAGGGCAGCGTCGAGGCCGAGTACAATCTCGGCCTGATGTATGAGGCGGGCTATACCGGCCAGCCCGATTACATCCAGGCGATCGACCACTTCGAGACCGCGGCCAACGCCCTCGACGGCCCGTCGATGATGGCGCTGGGCGAACTCTATGCCGACGGCAAAGGCGTGCCGAAGGACAATGTCCAGGCCCATATGTGGTTCGACCTCGCCAAGGATCACGGCGCCAAGGACGGTGCCCAGCGCATGGCGGCGCTGGAGCCGAACATGAGCGCCGTCGAGATCGCCCGCGCGACCGACGCCTACAACGCGTGGCAACCGCGCCAGAACGGCCTGCCCGCAGTCAACGCGCCGGTCGCAACCGCGCCCGACGCCACTGCGCCGGCGGAACAACCCGCTGGGCAGCCCGCCGCCGCAGTGCCGGCGCCGGCGGCCACGGAACAGCAGCCGACCGCGCCGGCGCCTGCTCCGGCCGTCGCAGCGACACCGCTACCGGCGCCGGCGCCAGCGCCAGCACCGACACCTGTGCCTACGCCGGCGCCGGCCGCCGCGACGACCAACACGACGCCGCTGGAGTTGCAGCCGGTGCCTTCGACCGCGCCCGGTCCGGCGACCGCACCAGCCGCCACCGCGGTCACGCCGACCGTGACCGAGCCGCTGCAGTTGCAGCAGCCGGCGACCGTCGCAGCACCGGCACCAGCGCCAATTCCCACGCCATCGGCCACCAGCACGGCCGCAGCACCGGCCGCGACTTCGGTGACCCCGCCGCCGCCGGTCCCCGACTTCTCCAACGCAGCACCGGTGTCACAACCCGCGCCACAGCCGGCGACTGAGCCCGCAACGCCCGCGACGAGCGGGGCCGCGCAGGTGCAGTCGGCACCGCCGGCGCCAGCCGATGCCGCGCCGGTCGACACCGGTTCATCGGACACGACAGCGGCGCCGACCCCGAAGGATCCGGCGCTCCTCGATCATTGATGCGGTGAGCGGCGGTCAGATCGCCGCTGTGGCGTCCTGCGACTTTGCCTTGGGCGCCATCTCGGCGCGCAGCGGCGCGATCTGATCCATCAGCCAATCACGGAAGGCGCGGATCTTCGGCCGCTTCAGCGCCTCCCGGGCATAGACCACGTAATACGCGGTATCGAGCGGCACCGAGATGTCGAACGGCTTCAGCAGCCGTCCGGCGCGGAGATCGTCGCCCGCCAGCATGGTGTTGCCGAGGGCAACGCCGAGCCCATCGACCGCCGCCTGGATCAGCAGGTTCGAATAATTGAAGCTGAAGCCGGTCTTCAGCTCGAGGCCGGTCACGCCCGCATGCTCCAGCCATTGATGCCAGAAGTCGAACTGCGCCGCCTGCCAGGTGCTGTCGGAGAGCAGGTTGAACTGCGCGAGGTCGCGCGGTTCTCGCAAGGGCGGGTCGCCGTTCATCAGCAGCGGGCTGCAGACCGGGAAGAGGTCGTCCTGCAGCAGGAGCTCGGTCTCGACCCCGGGCCAGCGCCCGCGGCCATAGCGGACGGCGATGTCGATGCCGCCCTGGCCGACCTGCTCCAGCCGTTCCGTGGCGGAAATCCGGACCTCGATCTCCGGGTGCTTGGTGCGGAAGTCGAAGAGCCGCGGCACCAGCCATTTCGAGGCCAGCGAGGGCAGCACGCTGACCGTCAGCGGCCCGCCATGGCAGAGCTGGCGCAGGTCCTGGGCGGCGTCGGCCAGTTGCTGGAAGGCGCTCCGCACCGGGGGAAGGAACTGGCGTCCGGCCTCGGTGAGGCGCAATGCCCGGCCGGTGCGGTCGAACAAAGGCTGGCCGACCCACGCCTCCAGCGCCTTGATCTGGTGGCTGATCGCGCTGTGCGTCACGTTCAATTCCTCCGCCGCCTTGGAGAAGGAAAGATGACGGGCTGCGCTTTCGAAGTAGCGCACGGCTTTAAGCGGCGGGAAAACGGCCATTTTTCGCGCGGGCGGTCCTGTGAGGTAGCCTAACAGAACAAGTTAGAAACGATCATTTGCCGATGGGAAAATTCAAGCACAGGTTAGGGGCAAGGGCAATGGTCGCCCGGACAGTTCACCCAGCAGATGTGAGGGAATTATGGCACAGATCGTGAGCAACTTGGCCGCCCGCCGGACGATCCGCCGCGGCCACACGTCCTATCTCCAGGAGGGCCTGGTCGGCGCCTTCAACCTGGTCCAGAACTGGGTCGAGCGCAGCCGCACCCGCCAGCGCCTCTACCAGATGCCCGACTACATGCTCCACGACATCGGCGTCAGCCGCTCCGAGGTCGAGAGCGAGTGGAGCAAGCCGTTCTGGCGCGACTGAGGCTTCCCGAGCGGGCGCAGGATTTTACGGTCGAGTTCCCAAGGCCGCCTTTCCAGGGCGGCCTTGGTCGTGAGAGAAGAAGGCTTCGGGCGTCGCGCCGTTCATCCACCCGGGGAATCATGAAGGCACATTTCGAGCGCATGTCGCGCTACAACCGCTGGGCCAACCGCCAGCTTTACGGCGCGGTGGCAAAGCTCAGCCCCGACGAGTTCCACGCGCCGCGCAGCGGCTTCTTCCCGTCGCTGGCGCAGACCCTCAACCACATGGTCGTCACCGACCGTATCTGGATGGGTCGCTTCATCGGCGAGCCCAGCGCGCATACCCGGCTCGACGAGGCGCCCTACGGCAAGTTCGCCGATCTCGCCGCCGCCCGGACGGCGGAGGACCAGCGGATCGTCGATTTCTTCAAGGCGCTGCAGCAACCGCGGATCGACGCGACCTTCCATTACAAGAACACGGCCGGCGATCCGAAGTCGGCGCCGATGCACGTGACGCTGACGCACTTCTTCAACCACCAGACCCATCACCGCGGCCAAGCGCATGCGATGCTGTCGTCGACGCTGGTCGCGCCGCCGCCGCTGGACCTGATCTATTACTTCCCGGAAGACCGCGAAGACTAGGCGGCGTGGGCCTGGCCCTTGTGGCCGTGGCCCTTGCGATAGAGCCAGACGCTGGCCGGCGGCAGGTTCTGCAACACGCGGTCCTGCACCGCGCCGCTGACGCCGAGGCGCTGCCGGTTCTTCAGCGGCGAAAAGAGGCCGTAGGTGAACTGGATCATCGGCGCGTCGGGCTCCAGCACGGCGAAGACCTGGGCGCCGATCCGGTGCTGGATCGCCTTCTTCATCGAGAGCAGCGGCAGGCTGGAGACGATCGCCTTCACCGGCGCGACGCCCTCGCGGCGCAGCAGCTGCTGCAGATGCATCGCGTCGCCCTGGAGAATCCGCACACCGGGATAACGCTCGGTCAGATGCCGATGCAGGGTCAGGTCGCGCTCGACCACCACCAGCCGGTCCCGCGGCACGCCCGCATCCAGGATCGCCCGGGTCACCGGGCCGGTGCCGCCGCCGAGCTCCACCACAAAGCCTTCGCCGCTGAGCGGAATGTGACGGGCCATGGCCGCCGCGAGCTCCGGGCTACTGGCGGCCACGGCGCCGATTTTGAGCGGGTTCTTCAGCCAGAGCTTTAGCAGCAGACGGGATTCAGACAGCATATTCGTTCGACTCTGTGAGGCCGATTCTGGTTCGCCTGCCGGTCAATCTAATCAAGCCGGGCCGTGGCGCAAGACCCTAGGAAAGAGAGGGATTCGGCCGCCATCACACTGTTGACCGTCAGGCTGTCGTCAGGACGATCTTGCCGGTGGATTTCCGCGCCACCAGCAGATCGAAGGCCTCCGCCGAGCGGGCGAGGTCGAAGCGGTGCGAGATGTGCGGCTTCAGGAGGCCGGCGGCGTGGAACCGGTCGAGCGCCGCGAATCCCTCCGCCACCAGGTCCGGCCGGTGGCGGCGATAGGAGCCCCAGTAGAAGCCTTGGGCGTCGATGTTCTTCACCAAAAGGATATTGGCCGGGATCTTCTGGACCTGCCCCGCAGCGAAGCCGACCACCAGCAGGCGCGCACCCCAGGCGACGCAGCGCAGCGAGACCTCGAAGATCTCGCCGCCGACCGGGTCATAAACCACGTCGACGCCCTCGCGACCGAGATCGGTTGAGATCGCCTTCACCCGGTTGCGTACGTTCTCGCTGCGATAGTCGATGGTCCAGTCGGCGCCATGCGCGCGGGCGACCGCGCATTTCTCGGCGCCGCCTGCGGTCGCGATCACTTTGGCGCCGAGCGCCTTGCCGATCTCGACTGCGGTCAAGCCGACGCCACCGGCGGCGCCGTGCACCAGCAAAAGCTCGCGCGGTTGCAGCCGCGCCTTCCAGGCGAGTGCGCCGTAGGAAGTGCCGTAGGCAATGACGAAGCCGCCCGCGGTCACGGGATCCATGCCCGCCGGAATCGGCACGGCATCGGCCGCGCGCACGAAGGCCTGCTCGGCGAAGGCGCCGTGATCGACCGCGGCCATGATGCGGTCGCCTACCTTCACGCGCGTCTCGCCGGGACCCGTCTCCATGACGGTGCCGGCGAGCTCGAGGCCCGGCACGAAGGGAAGGTCCGGCTTTTGTTGATACTGGCCGGCGATCATCAGGGTGTCGGCGAAATTCAAACCCGCCGCCGCGACCTGCACCTTGATCTCGCCAGCCTTGGGTGCCGGAAGACTTGGAAGCTCGACCAGCTTCAGATCGCCCGGCTTGCCGAGGCTCTGGCACTGCAGCGCGCGCATCGCCCCGCTCCTAGAATCGCGCTTCGGAACCGGGAGCGATGCGGCCGGTGACCGTGCCGGCCCAGTTGCGGATCGGCGGCTCCAAGGTCTCGTGCAGCTTTGCTTCGGCCGCCGCATCGATCACGCCGAGATGCCGCAGCACCGCGCCCATCGCCACTTCGGAGGCGCGGCCGGCGCCGTCGGCGACCTTGAGACAGATACCGAGGCCGTGCTCCGGCAGCGCACCCATATAGACGCCCTCGGCGCCGCCCTTGATCGCCGCCTTTGCACCCGCCGCCTCCATCACCTTGGTGCAGAAGCGGCCGGTGCCGGCGACATACCAGGGCTCGGCGCACATGGCGGCGAGGATGCGATGCGCGGCGGCGGCGCGCGCATCCGGCAGGTGATGCGGATCGGCGAGCTGCGCCATCGCAAAGGCATGGTTGCCGATCGGAAAGGCGATGGTGGGAATGCCGCAGCCATCGACGCCGCGCGGCACGCCGGTCAGGTTGGCGCCCGACATCTGCTCCAGGACGCCCACCAGGCGCTGCTGCACCGGATGCTCGTATTGGATATAGCCCTTGGTCGGAAAGCCGAGATGCTGCGCCGCCGTCAGAAATCCGGAATGCTTGCCGGAGCAGTTGTTGTTGGCGCGGGTCGGGACCTGCTTCGCCTCGTACATGGCGCGCATGGAGGGCTCGTGGCTCGGCGCCTGCGGCCCGCATTCGAGATCGTCGACGCCGAGGCCGACACGGCCGAGCCAGGCCGTGACCGCATCGACATGTCCGGGCTCGCCGCTATGTGACGCGCAGGCGAGCGCGACTTCGCGATCGGTAAGTTGGTAACGCTCGGCAGCGCCGGATTCCACCAGCAGCAGCGCCAGCAGCGGCTTGATCGCCGAGCGGCCATAGATCGGCGCCTCGTAGTCGCCCCAGGCCAGCACCACGCCGCCATGCGCGTCGACGACGGCGCCGTGCACGCGATGCCGGCTCTCGATCAGATTGCCGCGCCAGACGTCGATCTCGATCGGGTTGCCGTCGGTCGGGATGGCGGGAGAGGTTTGCGTGGCTGCTGCGGTCGCCATGGCGGTGTTCCGGTGTGGGGACGCCGCACCTTGCCCTGCGGCGTCCCTGCTGGCAACCCCGCGGCGCGCCGAGTTACTTCCGCCGCCGCTGGTGCGCGGTCTCGAGGTTCGGCAGGAACATCGTCAGGAGACCCAGCGCCGGCAGATAGGCGCAGACGTTGTAGACGTAGGCGATGCTGGTCGCGTCGGCGAGATGGCCGAGGATCGCGGCGCCGATGCCCGCCATGCCGAAGGCGAGGCCGAAGAACAGGCCGGCAATCATGCCGACCCTTCCTGGCACCAGCTCCTGGGCATAGACCAGGATCGCCGAGAAGGCCGAGGAGAGGATGAGGCCGATCGGAATCGTCAGCACCACGGTCCAGAAGAGATTGGCGTGGGGCAGCAGCAGCGTGAACGGCAGGGTGCCGAGGATCGAGATCCAGATCACCAGCTTGCGGCCGATGCGGTCGCCGATCGGCCCGCCGGCCAGAGTGCCCGCGGCGAAGGAACCGAGCAGCACGAAGAGGTCGATCTGCGACGCCCGCACCGACACTCCGAAATGATTGATGAGATAGAAGGTATAATAGCTGCGGAGGCTCTCCAGGTAGAAGAACTTGGAGAAGATCAGCACCAGCAGCACGGTGAGCGCCACGCCGACCTGTGCCTTCGAGAGCTTCGGCGGCACGTAGTCGGCTTTCGCCTTCGTAACCCGGGCACGGCGATGCGCCTGATACCAGTTGGCAACGCCGAAGAGGACGCACATCGCGAGCAGCGCCGCCAGCGAGAACCAGGCGAGGCTCGACTGACCGCGCGGCAGGATGATGAAGGCCGCCATCAGCGGCCCGGCCGAGGAGCCGAGATTGCCGCCGACCTGGAACACCGACTGCGCGAGGCCGTGGCGCCCGCCGGAGGCGAGCCGTGCCACGCGGGACGATTCCGGATGGAACACCGAGGAGCCGGTGCCGACCATCGCAGCCGCCAGGAGCAGCACCGGATAGCTGGTGGCGAAGGCGAGCAGCAACAGGCCGATCAGGGTCGAGCCCATGCCGACCGGCAGCGCATAAGGCATCGGCTTCTTGTCGGTGGCGAAGCCGACCACCGGCTGCAGCAGGGAGGCCGTGACCTGGAAGGTCAAGGTGATGAGGCCGATCTGACCGAAGCTGAGCGCGTATTCGTCCTTCAGGATCGGATAAATCGAGGGCAGCAACGACTGCATCATGTCGTTCAGCAGATGGCTGAAGCTGATGGCGCCGAGCACGACGAGCGCAGTCTTCTCCGCATCGCTCCGTTCAGCGGTTGCGGCCATGTTGGTCAAGGGGACTTCTCCGGGAATGAACGCGGACGGCGGCCGTCATGTTTGCCGTGGGAGCGCCCCACCACAACCGCAAGGACCGTTGATCAGGTCTGCACGAAGCGGGAGGCTCGGCCCGTCACGCGGGGGTTCGCTCCGGCGTCGCGCCCACGGCGGCGTCTTTCGGACCCTGATAGACGCCGACGGCCAGGGATCGCGGCGAGAGTTCGGCATCGCCGAAACGGAGGGGAAACGCACCCCGCAGCCAGCGGCCCTGGCGCGGCCTCACCTTCCAGAGGCGCTGCGCACCGGGGAAGGCCTCGACCTCCGGCCCGTCCCAGGCGACGTCCGCGTCGCCGGTCAGCTGCAGGAGGTCGCCGGTGGCGAAGTCCGGCACCACCAGGCCGGCATGCGGGAAGGCGACGAGATTGCCGAGGGTCTGGAAGAAGCCGTTGCCGCGGAAGTCCGGCACCACGACGGCACCGTCTGCATCAATACCGAGGAAGCCTGGCTGGCCGCCGCGATGCGAGACGTCGACCGTCATGCCGCCGCCTTCGTCGCGCGGCGCCGCCGAGGCGACGAACATGGTGTCGGCACGGCGGATCAACGCCGCGGCTTCGGCGGGAAGGCCGTCGAAGCTCTCCACGGTCACTGCGCCCGGCGTGAACGCCGTGTAGTCGCGGCGCTGGATGTATTGCGGGCAGTTGCCGAAGCTCTCCTCGACATCGATGGCGAAGCCGATCGCGTCATGCGCGGCCACGTGGCCGTTCATGCGGTTGCGACGGCGGGTCGGCAGCTCGATGCCGAGGATGCCGATCGGCGCGCCGGGCTGCAGTGCATCGGCAAGCGGATCGCCCGGCGTCGGTTGCGCCGTCACTTCAAGGCGTTTTGGATGCGGACCCGCGACGAAGCCCGGCAGGCCGGCGACGATGGAGGCCCAAGGCCGTTTTTCCGCATCGAGAGTACCGACGACCAAGAACGGCAGATGCTCGAAGAGCTCGCGGTGCTGGTCCGGCATGAAGCTGCGGACCACATGCGGGCCGATCTCGGCCATGCGCTTCGCCGTGCCGGCGCGCTCTTGCGCCGCGCGCTCCCCGGCATGCCAGGTCGAAGATTTTGTCATCGCATTCATTGCGGCATCCTTTCGAAGCCGGGCAGGCTCTCGACGCGCGCGAGCCAGGCGCGGATCGCCGGATAGGGTTCGAGGGCGATGCCGCCCTCCGGCGCGACCGAGACGTAGCTGTAGAGCGCCACGTCGGCGATGGTCGGGCGATCACCGACCAGGAAGGTCTTTCCCTCGAGCTCGGCGTCCAGCACCTTGAAGAGGCCGGCGGCGATCTCCTGCGCCCGGTTGAGATCGCGCTTCACGCCGAAGCGCTGAATGACCCGCGCAGCAGCGGGCCCGTGCGCCACTTGGTTCTGCGCCACCGAGAGCCAGCGCTGCACTTCGGCGGCCTTTGCGCAATCAGTTGGAAGCCAGGCGCGATCGGCATCGTAGCGGCCGGCGAGATAGACCAGGATCGCCACCGAATCCGGAACGACCGTGCCATCGTCGTCGATCACCGGCACCGCGCCGAAGCGGTTGAGCTTGCGGAAGGCATCCTGGTTCTGGGCGCCGGCGAAAATGTCCACCTCCTCAAAGGCAAAGGGGAGGCCGAGCAGGCGGAGCATCAGCTCGGCCCGGTGGGAATGTCCCGAGAGCTTGTATCCGTAGAGTGTGATCGGTCGGTTCGGCGTCATCCCTGGCCTCTCTGCTCGATGTTCGCGACCGCATATTTATTGTTTTCGTTTTGGCAATAAATGGCTATGTCTGAGGTTCAGAATTTCCCATTGAGCAACAATCATGGACCGACTGGAAAACCTGGAGATTTTCGTGGCGGTGGCGGAGGCCGGCAGCTTCGTCCAGGCCGCGCGGCGGCTGGGGCGCTCTCCGGCGGCAGTGACCCGGGCGGTTGCCGCCCTCGAGGACCGGTTGGGCGTGCGGCTCTTCAACCGCACCACCCGGGCGGTGGCGCTGACGGATTCCGGCGGCCGCACCCTCGACCAGGCGCGCCGCGCCTTGGCCGAGTTCGCCGCCCTCGAACTCTCGGCGGCCGGCGAGCAGGCGACGCCGCGCGGCCTCCTCACCATCACTGCGCCGGAGATGTTCGGCCGCCTCCACATCCTGCCGATCGCCCAGGACTTCATGCGCGACTATCCGGAGGTCGATCTCTCGCTGCTGCTCTTGAACCGCATCGTCTCCTTCGTCGATGAGGGCATCGATCTCGGCCTCCGCATCGCGCAGCTGCCGGATTCGACGCTGCAGGCGATCCAGGTCGGGCAGGTGCGGCGGGTCTATTGCGCGAGCCCCGCGTATCTCGCGGCCCATGGCCGGCCACAACGCTTCCGCGAGTTGAAGGGACACACCGTCATCGCGAGCACCGGATTGAGCCCGGCGCCGGACCGATGGACCTTCCAGGAGAACGGCGCGGAGGTCGCGGTCGCGATCCGACCGCGCCTCGTCGTCAATTCGATCCAGGCGGCGATCGATGCCGCGGCGGCCGGCGGCGGGATCGTGCGGCTGATCTCCTATCAGGCGGCGCTGCCGGAAGCCGAGGGGCGCCTCGTCCGGCTGTTCGAGGACCAGCCGCAGCCGCCGATCCCCGTCCATCTCGTCCACCCTGCCGGCCGCTATCTCGCGCCCAAGGTGCGCCTCTTCATCGATCGTGCGGTCGGGATCCTCCGCGGCAAGTTCGGAGTTTAGCGTTCACCACGCGCACGGCGTGCCGAGCGGGAATCGTCCGGCGACAAGATTCTTCGATCGCACCTCTTGACGCGAGTGACAGATTACATATTTTGTCACTCCTAAACTCACCATGGAGGAAGACGATGGAGATGCGGCGGTTGGGACGGAACGGGCCGGAGGTCTCGGCGATCGGCTTGGGCTGCATGGGCATGTCGGACTTCTACGGGCCGGCCGACGAAGCGGAGAGCGTCGCCACCATCCATGCGGCGCTGGACGCCGGGATCACCCTCTTGGACACCGGCGACTTCTACGGCATGGGCCATAACGAGCTCATCCTGCGCGAGGCGCTGAAGGGCGGGAAGCGCAAACAGGCTTTCATCCAGGTGAAGTTCGGCGCCCAGCGCGGGCCGGATGCCGGCTTCCTCGGCTTCGACGCGCGGCCCGCTGCAGTGAAGACGGCACTCGCCTACACGCTGAAACGGCTCAATACCGACTACATCGACCTCTACATGCCGGCACGGCTCGACCCGCAGGTCCCGATCGAGGACACGGTCGGCGCCATCGCCGAGATGGTGAAGGCAGGATACGTCCGACATATCGGTCTCTCCGAGATGGGAGCCGCCACCATCCGCCGCGCCCACAAGGTGCATCCGATCGCGGCGCTGCAGATAGAATACGGCCTGATGGCGCGCGGCATCGAGGCGGAGATTCTCCCCGCCCTGCGCGAACTCGGCATCTCGGTGACGGCCTATGGTGTCCTCAGCCGTGGCCTCATCGGCGGCCTGAAGGCCAAGGACCTCGGCCCCAAGGACTGGCGCAACCATTCGCCGCGCTTCCAGGGCGAGAACCTCGCCAGCAATCTCGTCCTCGTGGCCCAGCTGGAAGCGATCGCGAAACAGAAAGGCGTCACCGCGGCACAGCTCGCGATCGCCTGGGCGGCGGCGCGCGGCAGCGACATCGTCCCGCTGGTCGGCACCAAGAACCGCAAGCGCCTCGCCGAAGCCGTCAAGGCGGTCGAGATCAAGCTCTCGGCCCAGGAGCTGGCGGCAATCGAGGCCGCGGTGCCCGCCGACGCGGTCGCCGGCGACCGCTATGACAAGCACGGCATGGCGATGCTGGACAGCGAACGTCGTTCCGCCTGATAAGGAGGGGATGGGCAAGGGCATCAAGCGCGGCGCGGTCAAGCCGGCCGAGACAAAACCGGCAGACACGCGGGAGCGCATTCTGCTGGCGGCGGAGGAGCTGCTGCGCCGCCACGGGCCGGCGAAGACCACGGTGGTCGACGTCGCCCGCGCGCTCGAGATGAGCCATGCCAATGTCTATCGCCACTTCGCCAGCAAGGCGGCGCTGCACGATGCCGTGGCCGAGCGCTGGCTGAAGAAGATTCTCCGGCCGCTGGAGACCATCGCCCAAGGCCCCGGCAAGGCGTCCGAGCGGCTGGAGCGCTGGGTCACCACCCTCGCCGCCGCCAAGCGCGCCAAGGTGCTGGACGATCCCGAGCTGTTCGCGACCTATCACGCCCTCGCCCAGGCGGTGCGCGACGTGGTGGAGGAGCATGTCGCCGAGCTTCGCGGCCAGATCGCGCGCATCATCCGCGACGGCATCGCCCAGGGCGAGTTCAAGGTGAAGGATGCCGATGCCGCGGCACGCGCCGTCCTCCAGGCGACCGCGATGTTCCATCACCCCCACCATGTCAAGGAATCCGGCGGCCGTCGCAACGACGCCGAGATCCGCGCCGTCATGAAGCTGGTGCTCGCCGGTCTCCGCGGCGGCGCGCTGTAGATTCTCCGAATCCTACACCTGCACGCTGCGGTTGCGAGGCCCGCTCATCGGCCGCACCCACTGGTGTGGGATCGGCTTTTTCCGCCGCCCGTGACAACTTTTGTTTGACGGGGCCACACCCGGCGGGAGAGTGTGGCCGCGGGACAGAAGTCTCATCCGAGTCGACGCGCCGTGGGCAGGATCAAGCGGCGGCTTCCGGATGCTGCAACTGGGGACGCTTTGCGGGCTGCAATCAATTTGATGGTGCTGGCCGTTATCCTCTCTGGTATCGGCCCCGTGCTGGTGCGCGACAGTCCGGTCGACCCGGCGGCGACCGCATTCTGGCGCCTGTTCCTCGGCCTGCCGCTCGCACTCTTCCTCGTGCGCCGCTCGGTGATGCTGCCGCCCCGCACGATGTTCTGGGCCGCCCTCGGCGGCCTGCTGCTCTCCGGCGACCTGATGTGCTGGAACCGCTCGCTGGTCACCACGACGATTCTCGAGGGCACGGTGCTGGTGATGGTCTATCCGGTGATCACCGCCGTCGCGAACTACCTCATATTCCGCGAGCGCATCACGCTCCGCCTCGCCATCGGCGGCGGGATCGCCTTCCTCGGCCTGCTGATGATGGTGGTGCAGGCCAACGATGGCGGCCAATCCAGCGTCTCCGGCGATCTCTGGGCGCTGGGCGCCGCCGGCTTCTACGCCTTCTCGCTGCTGATCTCGGCCCGGCTCTGCCGCGCGCACGACACCCAGGTCGTGTCGTTCTGGCTGATCTTCTGGGCCTCGGTGGGCGCAGCGCCGGTCGGCTTCCTGATCGACGCGCGCAGCGTGCCGCAGTCGCTGTACGACTGGGTCTACATCGTCGGTTATGCGGCGATCACGGTCGCCAGCTACAGCCTGTTCAACCGCGGCCTGAAGACCGTGCCGACGGCCATGGCCTCGCTGATGGGCTACGGCCAGCCGGTGGTGGCGACCCTGCTCGGCTTCTTCTTCCTCGAGGAGGCACCGACCGTCATGAACGTCCTCGGCAGCATCGTGATCGTGATCGGCCTCATCCTCGCTACCCGCCCGAACAGGAACGGCAAGCTGAAGCCGATCGAAGAGCCCCAATAGCCTTCCGGAATGCTCGGCGCTATGTTCGCGCCATGGGACATCCGAGCATCACGGACATGCAAGAGAGCGCCGGCGCGAAGGCGCGCGGCTATTTCGGCATCGGGGTCGAGGGCATCTCGAAGCCGATGAACCTCGGCGCGGTCCTCAGGACCGCCCATGCCTTCCAGGCCAGCTTCGCCTTCGCGATCGCCGCCGAGTTCGACGTCGCCGCGGTGCTGGCCAGCGACACCTCGGTCGCCTTCAACAGCCTGCCGGTGCAACTCTACGACAAGGTGGCGGACTTCACCCTGCCGGTCGGCTGCCGGTTGATCGGCATCGAGATCACCGAGGATGCGGTCGATCTCCCGAGCTTCACCCATCCCCTCGCCGCCGCCTATGTGCTCGGCGCCGAGCGCGACTCGCTCTCGCCGGCCTTGCAGGAGCGCTGCGATTTCATCGTCAAGATCCCCACCAAGTTCTGCGTCAACCTGGCGGTCGCCGGGGCGATCGTGATGTACGACCGGATGATCAGCCTCGGGCGCTTCGCCGAGCGGCCGGTCCGGGTCGGCGGCCCCGCGGCGGCCCAGAAGCGGCACCGCCACGGCCTCCCGGTCTGGAAGCGGAACCGCTTGAAAGCGTTGGGCAATCCCGACTGACCGCAGGCGATCACAATTCTCCGTCACGGGTGGATTTTCCCCGATCCAGCTGATACATCCCCGGCCATGAATGACCGATTGAAGACCATGATCGCCGCCGGCCTGGCGGCCCTCTGGCTGGCAGCCCTCTGCATCGCCGCCGCGCCGGCTTTGGCCCAGGAGGACCCGCCCGTCGATCCAGCACAGGGCGCCGACCCGGCCCAGGCCGATCCCGCCCAGGCCGATCCCGCCCAGGCCGATCCGGCGACGCCGAAAGCGGCGCCCGGCTCGCAGCAGGCCACGCCCTCGGTGCCGATGTCGGTCGGCAGCTTCAAGTCGTGGGGTGCCTTCACCTTCGAGGATAAGGGGCGGCTCATGTGCTATAGCCAGAGCACGCCCGCCGGCACCATCGGCAAGGCGGCGAAGCGCGGCCAGGCGGCGGTGATGGTGATCCAGGCGCCCGATGCCGCGGCCAAGGACCAGGTCTCGATCGTGCTCGGCTTCCCGCCCCAGGACGGCAAGCCGGTGCAGGTGAAGATCGGCCGCAAGCGCTTCACGCTGAAGAAGTTCGCGGTCGGCCGTGCCTGGGCCGACAGCGATGCTGAGGACAGGGACATGGTCGCCGCCATGCAGCACGCCGACTGGCTGGTGGTGAACGCCGCCTCGGCGAAGGGCGAGAAGGTGCAGGACACCTACAACCTCAGCGGCTTCGGCAAGGCCTACGATGCGGCGGTGAATGCATGCAAGTAGGCGTCCGCAGATGAGCACCAGCCACCACGCCGAGGTGTTCGAGGCGCCGCGCGAGGCCGCGGATGGAAAGCGCGTCCTGGTCGGCCTCTCCCGCGCGGAACTGACCGAACTCATGAAGGAGATCGGCGAGCCCGCCTTCCGCGCGCGCCAGCTCTGGCACTGGATCTATCACCGCGGCGAGATCGACTTCGAGAAGATGACCAGCCTCGCGAAGCCGTTCCGCGCGGCGCTCGCCGAGCACTTCACGGTCGGCCGCCCCGGCATCAGCGTCGACCGCCAGTCGATCGACGGCACGCGCAAGTGGCTGCTGAAGTTCGCCGACGGCCAGGAAGCGGAATCGGTGCACATCCCGGAGGAGGATCGCGGCACCCTCTGCGTCTCCTCCCAGGTCGGCTGCACCTTGACCTGCAAGTTCTGCCACACCGGCACCCAGCGCCTGGTCAGGAACCTCGCCGCCGGCGAGATCGTCGGCCAGGTGATGAACGCCCGCGACGCTCTCGGCGAATGGCCGAGCCCGCAGGACGGGCGCCTGCTCTCCAACATCGTGATGATGGGGATGGGCGAGCCACTCTACAACTACGACAACGTCGCCAAAGCGCTGAAGATCGTGATGGACCATGAGGGCATCTCGATCTCCAAGCGCAAGATCACGCTCTCGACCGCGGGCGTGGTGCCGATGATCGCCAAGGCCGGCGCCGATCTCGGCGTCAACCTCGCGATCTCGCTCCATGCCGTCAACGACGAGCTCCGCGACCGGATCGTGCCGATCAACAAGAAGTACCCGATCGCGGAATTGATGCAGGCCTGCCGCGACTATCCCACGCTCAACAACGCGCGGCGCATCACCTTCGAATACGTGATGCTGAAGGACGTGAACGACAGCCCGGCCGAGGCGCGCGCCCTCGTGAGGCTGATCGAGGGCATCCCGGCGAAGGTCAACCTCATCCCCTTCAATCCCTGGCCCGGCGCCCCCTTCGAGCGCTCCACCGACGCGGCGATTGCGAAGTTCGCCGCCATCGTGTTCGACGCCGGCTACGCAAGCCCGGTCCGCACGCCGCGCGGCGAGGACATCATGGCCGCCTGCGGCCAGCTGAAGAGCGAGAGCGTGCGCGCCCGGAAGAGCGCGCGCGACGCGGCTGCCGCCGCACACTGATCTCCGATCCCGAAGAGAGATTTCGCGATGCCGCTTCGCGAAGGTTTCGCGTCGCTGCGGTATCACTCCACCTGCGGCAAGTTTTAGATTTTCTAAACCTCCAAAAGGGCCGCGCAGGAGCGGCCCTTTGTTTTTGCTGCCACTTCGACGCGCGACCGCCGCGGGAGAGATTTAGTTTTCCTGTTTTGCAAAAGACGCGGACGCGCGGCGTCGGCCGGCGCCAATACGGCGCAGGGGAATGGCTGCGGATTCACAATGTCAATGCAACGGAAGAGCTGAATTCGCGGGCGGCCGCGCGAAAGACATTGTAGCTGATCTCAGTGGTGCTGGCGATCCGGC
>Ga0335069_10003551_pt1 | contig 23448 bp, 22 predicted proteins | sample Lox_Sample_11_FD_206714 | JGI IMG/M metagenome (GOLD analysis project Ga0335069, IMG submission 206714) | Soil microbial communities from Loxahatchee National Wildlife Refuge, Florida, United States - Lox_Sample_1.1 | ecosystem: Environmental > Terrestrial > Soil > Wetlands | place: USA... | reverse complement strand
GGGCCGCGCGCTGCTCACGCGCTACGCCGAGCCCGGAGCGGTCCTGACGGCGTTCGAGGAGCTGCGCGAGCGCTGGCGCGTCCTGCTGGACGGCTTCCAGGTCGACTGCCCGGACGAGCAGGTGCGCCGGATGCTGAACACGTGGAACCAGTCGCAGGTGGTGGCGACGTTCAACCTCTCGCGCTCGGCGAGCCTGTGGGAGACGGGAATCGGCCGCGGCATGGGCTTCCGCGACTCGAACCAGGACCTGCTCGGCTGCGTACACCTCGTCCCGGAGCGCGCGCGGCAGCGGATCCTCGACCTCGCGGCGACGCAGCTCTCCGACGGAATCTGCTTCCACCAGTACCAGCCGCTGACGAAGAAGGGGAACGCGGAGGTCGGCGGCGGCTTCAACGACGATCCGCTGTGGCTGGTCGCGTCGACGTGCGCTTATATAAAGGAGACGGGAGACGCGTCGATCCTCGCCGAGCCGGTCGGCTACGCGGATGCTCCGGGAAGCAGCGATGACCTGCTCCACCACCTCGAGACGAGCATCGGGTCCACCCTGGCGAATCGCGGCGACCACGGGCTGCCGCTGATCGGGCACGCCGACTGGAACGACTGCCTGAACCTCAACTGCTTCTCGACCGATCCCGACGAGTCGTTCCAGACCGCCGGCGACGTCGAGGGCTCGCGCGCGGAGTCGGCGATGATCGCCGGGTTGTTCCTCTACGCGTCGCGCGAGCTGGCGCGGCTGTACGCGCATCTCGACCGGCCGGAGGACGAGGCGCGGCTGCTCGCGGCGTACGACGAGATGCTCGCGGCGGTCGAGGCCGAGGCGTGGGACGGCGCGTGGTATCTCCGCGCGTTCGACGCCGCGGGTCGCGCGATCGGCTCGCACGTCTGCGACGAGGGCCGGATCTTCGTCGAGAGCCAGGCGTGGTGCGTGCTCGGCGGCGCCGGGGCGGAGAACGGCCGCGCGCGGCGCGCGCTCGAGAGCGTGCAGGAGCTGCTCGCGACGGAGGACGGCGTCGTGCTCGTGCAGCCGGCGTACACGCGCTACCACCCGGAGCTCGGCGAGATCACGAGCTATCCGCCGGGCTACAAGGAGAACGCGGGCGTCTTCTGCCACACGAACCCGTGGATCACGCTCTGCTGGTGCCTGCTCGGCGAGGGCGACCGCGCGCTCGACTCGTATCTCGCCATCTGCCCGGCGACGAAGGAGGAGCGGATCGAGACGTACCGGAGCGAGCCGTACGCATTCGCCCAGATGATCGCCGGGCCCGACGCGGCGACGCCCGGGGAGGCGCGGAACTCGTGGCTGACCGGAACGGCGGCGTGGGCGCTCGTCGCCCTGTCGCAGGGCATCCTCGGCGTGCAGCCCGACTACGACGGGCTCCGGATCGACCCGTGCATCCCGGCCGGCTGGGAGTCCTTCCACGTCACCCGCCGCTTCCGAGGCGTCGTCTACGAGATCGAGGTCCGGAACCCACGGCACGTCAGCAGCGGCGTCGTCGGGATGGCCGTCGACGGACGCGAGGTGTTCGGGAACCTCGTCCCCGCCGGCGACGGGAAGGACGCCGTCCGCGTCGACGTCGAGCTCGGCGGATGAGGGTCGAGCCCGCTCCGTTGCCGCGGCGCCTCGCCGCCGAGTTCGTCGGTACGGCGCTGCTCGTCTTCGTCGGCGTCGGCGCCGTGCCGGCCCTGATCCTCTTCGACCGGGACGCGGGGTCGGCGTTCTCGGGACCGAGCCTCGGCTTCGTCGCGCTCGCCTTCGGGCTGATCGTCGCCGGGCTCGTCTACACGATCGGCAAGGTCTCGGGCTGTCACATCAACCCGGCGGTGACCGTCGCGTTCGCGGCGACCCGCCGCTTCCCGTGGCGCGACGTGCCGCCGTACGCAGCCGCGCAGCTCGCCGGCGCGACCGCGGGCGCGTTTCTGATCTGGGGCGTCTTCGGCGACCGTGCGACGAAGCTCGGCTACGGGTTCGGGGTCGTCAATTTCGACCGGGCGGTGACGAGCTGGGGCTCGGCGATGCTCGCCGAGGCGCTCGCGGCGGGGATCCTCGTCTTCATCGTGCTCGGCGCGATCGACCGGCGCTCGCCGCAAGCCGTCGCCGGACTCGTGATCGGCCTGGCCCTCGCGGCGATCATCGTCACGATCGGTCCGGTGACGAATGCGTCGACGAACCCGGCGCGCTCGTTCGGACCGCTGTTCGTCCAGACCGTGAACGGCTCGGGCACGCACAACTGGCTGAAGTTCCTGTTTGCGTACACGCCGGCCGAGGTGGTCGGCGCGATCGCCGCCGCGTTCCTCTACGACCTGATCGCGAAGAGGCCGGCCAGCGCCTCGCGCTCGACCTCGTCGAGCCGAATGGGCAGAGCAGCGAGCGCAGGCTCGAGATGGTCGGGGCGGCGCGGCCCGACGACGACGCCGGTGACGCGCGGGTCGGCGAGCAGCCAGGCGATCGCGAGCGCGGCCGAGGAAACGCCGCGCTCCGCCGCGGCCGCCGCGAGGCCGTCGAGCCCGCGGTAGACGGCCTCGTCCCGCAGGTGCTCGTACGGCTCCGGCCGGGTCGTCATCCGCGACCCCGCCGGCGCCTCCTCCCCGCGCCGGTACTTGCCGGTGAGCCAGCCGCCGGCGAGTGGGCTGAACGGCGTGAAGCCGAGCCCGCGCTCGGCGCAGAGCGGCAGCACCTCCCGCTCGGGCTCGCGGTCGAGGAGCGAGTACGAGTTCTGCACCCAGCCGAAGGAGCCCGCGTCGAGCGCCTCCCGGAGCCGCGCACCGTCGACGTTGCTCAGCCCGTACGCGCCGATCTTCCCGGCCGCGACCAGCTCGTCGAGGGCGCCCGCCGTCTCCGCGATCGGGACGGCGTCGTCCCACGCATGCGTGAGGACCATGTCGACCCGCTCGACGCCGAGCCGCTGCAGGCTCGACTCGAGCTGGCGCTTCACGCGCGCAGGCGCGAGGCCGTGGTCCCCGCCCTCGTCCATCGGGTTGAACGTCTTCGTCGAGAGCACGATCGCGTCGCGCGCCTCCGGCCTGGCGCGGAGCCAGTCGCCGATCCACGCCTCGCTGCGCCCGCCGCCGTACGCGTCGGCGGTGTCGAAGGTGCGGATCCCCGCCTCCCAGGCGGCGTCCATCAGCGCGAACGCCTCGTCGCGCGTCTCCCCCCTGCCGAAGAACGCGGGCGCCGAGCCGACCCCGCCGAAGTTCCCGCAGCCGAGGATCAGCCGGGTGACGCGCACTCCCGTCCCGCCCAGGTACGCTCGCTCCATGAGCGCGACGCTACTCGACGTCGAGGCGGTCCGGCGGCGATTCTCGTCCCTGCGGGACGGCGGCTTCGTCTTCCTCGACGCCCCGGGCGGCTCGCAGGTTCCCGACGAGGTCGGCGAGGCGATCGCGCGCACGCTGCGCGAGGCGTCGGCGAACGTCGGCGCGAACTACGAGACGAGCAAGCGCGTCGAGCGGATCTTCGCGACGGCGCGGGAGGACGCGGGCCGCTTCCTCGGCTGCTCGGCCGACGACGTGATCTTCGGGCAGAACATGACCGTCCTCGACTTCTCGCTCTCGCGCACGGCGTCGCGGGACTGGAAGGAGGGAGACCGGATCCTCGTCTCGCGGCTCGACCACGACGGCGGGGTCGCGCCGTGGGTCGAGCTCGCCGCCGACCGCGGCTTCGTCGTCGACTGGATCGACGTCACCGAGGATCTCCGCCTCGACTACGACGATCTCGCGCGGAGGCTCGACGAGCGCGTCCGCGTCGTCGCGACCGTCGGCTCGTCGAACGCGGTCGGGACGATCGTCGACGTCGCGCGCGTCTCCGAGCTGGCGCACGAGGTCGGTGCGCTCTGCTGGGTCGATGCCGTGCAGTACGCGGCCCACGAGCCGGTCGACGTGCAGGCGCTCGGCTGTGACGTGTTCATCACATCCGCATACAAGTTCTGCGGCCCGCATCTCGGGGTCGCGTACGGGCGTCACGAGCTGCTCGAGTCCTGGCGCCCGTACAAGGCGCGGCCGGCGCCGGTGGAGCCGGTCGGCCGGCGGTTCGAGCCCGGCACGGCGCCGTACGAGCTGCTCGCCGGCTTCTCCGCGACGATCGCCTACCTCGAGTCGATCGGCGGGATGGAGGCGGTGCGCGACTACGAGCGCGAGCTCGGGCAGCGGTTCCTCGACGGCCTGCCGGAGTCGGCGACCGTGTACGGGCTCCAGACGATGGACGGCCGCGTCGCGACGTTCCTGCTGAACGTCGAGGGGGTGCCCGCCGCGGACGCGGCCCGCCGGCTCGCCGAGCGCGGCTTCGGCGTCTGGGCGCACGACACGTGGTACTCGCTCGGCCTGCGCGAGAAGCTCCCGTACCCCGACGACGCGCTCCGGGTCGGGCTGCTCCACTACAACACGCCGGACGAGATCGACCGCTTCGTCGCCGAGCTCGCCTCCCTGTAGCTCCCGAGGAACACCGTGTTACTCGGCGGAGGGGCCGGCTCCGCTAAAGCGTCTCGCCGGCGAGCACGCCGGCTAGCGTCGCGGCGTCGACGTTGCCGCCGCTGACGATGCAGACGACGCGGCCCTCGCCGGCGTCGCCGCGCAACGCAGTCGCCAGGGCGAGCGCGCCGGCTCCCTCGGCGACGACGCGTGCACGCGCGGCGAGCAGCCGCATCGCCTCCGCCACCTCGTCGAGCGGGACTGCGACCGCGGCGTCGACGAGCGCGTGCGTGCGCTCCCACATCGTCGGCAGGAGCGAGCGGCCGCCGGCGCCGTCGACGAACGAGACGGTGTAGTCGATCTCGGTCGGCGCCCCCGCGGCGAACGACGCGGCCATCGGCGCCGCCGTCTCCGGCTCCGCCGTCACCACGCGCACGCCGGGACGGAGCGCCTTCAGCGCGCTCGCGATCCCCGTCGTCAGCCCGCCGCCCCCCCACGGCACGACGACCGCGTCGAACGTGGCGAGGTCCTCGACGAGCTCGAGCCCGATCGTCCCGTTCCCGGCCATGACGGCGTCGTCCTCCACCGGATGGACGAACAGCCCCTCGACGTCCGGGTGGCCGCGGTCGACCATCGTCTGCCACCAGACCTCGTGCGGGACGAGCAGCACCTCGCCGCCGAGCCGCTCGACCGCTTCGACCTTCGCGCGCGGCGCCGTCTCCGGCGCGACGATCCGCGCGCGCACGCCCGCCTCGCGCGCCGCCCACGCGACGCCCTGCGCCATGTTCCCGGCGCTCGCCGTGACGACGCCGCCCGCGAGCTCCGCGCGCGACGCGGCCCGCACCGCGCTGAGCGCGCCGCGCAGCTTGAACGATCCGATCGGCTGCAGGCACTCGAGCTTCAGCCAGACCTCGCACGGCGCGTCGACGTCGACGCGCACGAGCGGCGTGCGCGCGACCGCGTCCGCGATCCGCTCGCGCGCGCGGCGGATCTCCTCGAGCGGGATCGGGTTCAACCGCTCGTCAATCGCTCTGTTTGGCCAGCTCGGTCAGCTCGGTCCGCACGCGCCAGAGCTCGGGGAACATCGTGTTCTTGATCAGCCCGGCGAGCAGCTCGACCGGCGTGCCCTGCGTGCCGACGACGTCCTCGCCGATGATCCGCGCGACGACCTTGAAGTGGCGGAACCGCCAGACGCCGATCCGCTCGTCCCACTCCGTCAGCAGCTCGGCGAGCTGGTACAGATCCTCGTGCTCGCGGCCCTGCGTGTACACCTCGAGCAGCGACAGCCCCCGCTCGCGGCGGACGGCGTCGAACGCGGCGTAGAGCGCAGGCGACACCCGCCGGATCTCGCGGAACCCCGGCGAGTCGAAGCCCGAGCCGTGCCCGAGCACCCTCCGCACCTCCTGGTACTCCCACGGCGACATCAGCTCGAGGTGCTCGAGGAACTCCTCGACATAGGCGATGCACGCGCATGCTCTCCTCAGCAGCCGCGCAGCGGCTGCCAGATCGCCCGCCCCGATCAGCCGTGTCGCCTCCTCCACCTCGATCCACGCGTGCTTCAGCCAGAGCTCGGACGACTGGTGCACCGTCTGGAAGAGCAGCTCGTCGCGGTGCACCCACTCGTCCGGCGTCTTCTGGAGTCCGAGCAGCTCGTCCGTGCGCAGGTACCGCTCGTAGTCGCTGGCGCCCGCGCCGGGCAGGATCGGTGCGTACTCGTCCGCCGCCGTCACGGCTCCACCCTAGCTCGCCGGCCGTTTCTCGGTGCCGTCGAAGATCCTCATCGGCAGCTCGGCGAGCGGCACGCCGCCGTCCTCGGTGACGAGCCACGTGTCCTGCATGTAGAGGCACGCCTTGCCGTCCGCCGAGATCGCGTGCGGGTGCATCGACAGCACCATGCCCGCCTGCAGGACGGTCTCGTCCGCCTCGCCGATCTTCGGGAACTCGATCATCGTCATCCCGATCGAGTGGCCGGTGACGTGGCCGAGGTGGTAGCCGCGGTCGACGAACCCGGCCGAGACGGCGCGGTGGGCGTCGCGGCAGGTCTCGCCGGCGCGGAGCGCCCGGACCGCCGCGGCGTGGTACTCCTGGTACGCGTCGAGCATGCGCAGCGTGTCGTCGCTCGGCCGGTCCGGGCAGATCGCGCGCGACACCTCGACCCAGTGGCCGCCCGGCCCTGCGACTTCGAGCGATGGGAGGACGCAGTCGGTCGCCGCGATCGGCCGGGTCCCGGCGATCTTGAACTCCGGCAGCGCCGAGCCGTTCGGACCGTCGAGCACCATGTCCATCGTCCAGCGCCCGCAGCCCTGCGAGACGAAGTACTCCTCGCACGGCGCGAGGATCTCCCGCTCCGACCTGCCCGGCGCGAACGCCTCCAGGAAGACCCAGAAGCCCTCCGTGTTGATGCGGACGCTCTCGCGAACCGACTCGAGCTCGAGCTCGCTCTTGACCATGCGCGCGACGTCGAACGCGACGTCCCAGCCGACGAGCATGCACGCGCCGGAGAGCGCGGCGTAGTCGCGCACCGTCATCACGTAGTCCAGCCCGTACACGCCGACGCGCTTGCCGCGCAACCGGTCGGCGAGCCAGTCGCCGGGCCGGTCGACGAAGACCTGCTCGTCGATCCACGTCGTCCCGTGCTCGCCGACGTACCGCGCCTCGCTCGGAAAGACGATCGCCGGGTCGCCGTCGACGGGCAGCAGCACGTACGCGTACCGGTGGACGATCACGAACCCCGAGAGGTACGTCACCGCGCCCTCGAACCCCGTGTACTCGTTGCCGCAGACGACCACCGCGTCGAGCCCGTCGCGCGCGGCCGCCTCGCGGACGAGGCGGTAGCGGCGCTCGATCTCCTCCAGCGGAAGACCCGTGTACGTCGGCTGCCCTACGACTGCCACGACTGCTCCACCCCTTTCACGAGCGCCCAGATCGCTTCGTTTAGCGGCGTCGGCACGCCGTGCTCCCGCCCGAAGCGGACGATACCGCCGTTGAGATAGTCGATCTCCGTCTGCCGCCGCGCCTCGACGTCCTGGAGCATCGACGCCTTGTGCTCGTACGCGACGCCCTTCTGCGCCGAGTAGTCGATCAGCTCCTCGGGATCGGAGTCGAGCACGATCCCCTGCACCGCCGCGACCGCCTTGCCCTCGTCGACGAGCCCGCTGACGAGCCGGCGCAGGTCGGGACGCTCGCAGACGCGGCCGTGCGTCAGCCCGGTGAGCGCCCCGACCGGATTCGTGGCGGCATTGAAGATGACCTTGCGCCATTGCGGGCCGCGCGCGTCGTGCACCGCGTGCGTCGGCATGCCGCCGCGCGTGCACGCCTCGGCGAGCCGCTCCACCTCGGCGAACGGCGCCGGCTGCGGCTCGAACGGCCCGAGCGTCGTGTCGCCCTTCACGTCCCACTGCACGTGCCCGGGCTCGAGGATCTTGCCCGCCGGGAACGTCGTGCCGCGGATGACGCGCTCGACGTGCTCGGCGATCACCTCCTCGTTCCCGATCCCGTTCTGCACCGTCGCGACGCAGCCGCCGGCGAACGCGTGCGCCGTCGCGCGAATCGCCGCGTCCGTGTGCATCGCCTTCGTCGCGACGATGCCGAAGTCGCACGCCGGCAACTCCTGCGGGTCCGTCGTCGCTCGCAGGTGCGCGTGCACCTCGCCGGCGCCGGTGAGCCGCAGTCCGTTTGCGTTGATCGCGTCGACGTGCGACTGCGACGCGTCGAACGCCCAGACCTCGACGTCGTCGAGCCCGGCGAGACCCGCCGCGAACAGCGAGCCGACGGCCCCGCATCCAACGATGCATACCTTCACGAGTAGCTTGCCTCCTTCGCCTTGACGAGCCGGTAGAGGGCGGTGTGCAGCGGCACGGGGACGCCGAGCCGCTGCGCCTCGCGCACGAGCGAGCCGGTGATCGTCTCGATCTCCGTCGGCCGGTGCGCCGTGACGTCCTCGAGCATCGACGGGTAGTGCCAGTGGCCGCGCTGCGTCGCGAGGACGTTCATCTCCCACGGGTCCTCCCACAGCTCGATCCCGGCGCCGGCCGCCGCCGCCTTGCCCTCGTCGACGAGGTCGCGGACGAGGAGGCCGAGGTCGCCGAGCTGTTCCGTCTGCGCGAAGTGGAAGTCGTGCGGGAGCTCGGTGAGCGCGGCGACGGCGTTCACCGTCGCGTTGAAGATGAGCTTCGACCACTGCGCCGGTCGCAGGTCGTCGAACGCCTCGGCCTTCAGGCCGGAGGAGACGATCAGGTCGGCGACCTCGTGCGCGACGGCCGGGGTCGTCCCCCGGTACGGGCCGATCCACGTCGCGGTGTCGAGGATGTACTCGACGTGCGTGTCCGCGTGCCGCGTCCCGCTCATGAACGTCACCGAGGAGAGGAGCGGCCAGTCGCCGTGCGCGCCGACGATCTCCTCGGCGCCGAGCCCGTTCTGCACCGTCATCACGGTCGCGCCGCGGAAGTGGCCATCGAGCCGCGCCGCGACCTGCTCGAGGTCCGTGCCCTTGCAGGCGACGATGACGAGGTCCGGCTCGGGCAGCGCCGCTGGATCCGTCGCGGCTGTCAGCGTCGCCGTGAAGTCCGACCGGCCCGAGACGCGCAGTCCCTCCTCGTTGAGCGCTCGCGCGTGCTCGTCGCGGCGCACGAGCACGGAGACGTCCGCGACGCGCGCCAGGTGGCCGGCGAGGAGGCTGCCGATCACGCCGGCGCCGGCGATGCAGATCCGCTTCATCGCCCCCTCCGCGGGAGGTGGAACTCGCGGCCGCCGGTGATCCCGGTCGGCCGCACGATCAGCACGACCGCCATCAGCACGCCGACGACGACGAGCCGCGTCCCGGCCGGCAGGTCGAGCGTGTGCCCGGCGATGGTGACGCCGTTCTCCGCCGCCGCGAGGAACGAGTCGAGGGCGCTCACCGACAGCGCGCCGACGACCGCGCCCCAGAGGCTCGTGGCGCCGCCGACGACGAGCATCGCGAGCGTGATGAACGTCAGGTCGAGGTAGACGACCTCGGTGTTGAGCGGGAGGAAGTGGACGTACAGGCCGCCCGCGAAACCGGCGAGCGCGCCGGACAGGACGAACGCGATCAGCCGCTGCGTGTAGATCGAGATCCCGGTCGCCGACGCCGCCGCCGGATCCTCGCGCGTCGCGCGCAGCGTCCGTCCGTAGCGGCTGCGCTGATACGCGAACGCGACGGCGACCGCGATCAGGGCTCCGATCGTCGCCTGCCCGATCCCCGTCGTCTGCGGCACCGACGAGAACGTGTTCAGGCCCGGGCCGATCTTCTCGTAGTAGCGGAGCAGGTTGTGGACGATCTCGAGCATGGCGAACGTCGCGATGCCGGCCGCGAGTCCGGACAGCCGCATCAGCGGAAGCCCGAAGACGAGTGCGCAGACCGCTCCGGCCGCGGCCGCCAGCGCGAGCGACGGCACGTTCCCGACGGCCGTGGCATGGAGGAAGTGGGCGAGGTTCGGCATGATCGCGCTCTTCTCCGCCACCGGCACGGAGAGCACGCCGGCCGTCCACGCCCCGAGCGCGACGAAGCTGATGTGGCCGAACGAGAGAACGCCGGAGTTGCCGATGAAGACGTAGAGGGCGACGACGATCGCGACCTTCACGAGCGTGTCGATGAAGTACGTCTGGTTCGACTGCGACGCGCTCGTCCCGAGCAGTGCGGCGAGCACGACGAGCGCCGCCGGCGCCGCGAGCTCGAGCCAGGTCGAGAGCCGTCTCATACGCGCTCGATCCCTCCGCGCGAGCGGGCGAAGATCCCGTCCGGCCGGACGAGCAGGACGAGGATCACGGCGACGAAGAGGAACGAGTCGAGGTACTGGCTCTGGCCCGTCGGCAGCGCGCCGCCGAGCAGCCCGCTCGCGAACCCGATGGTGAAGCCGCCGAGCGTCGCCGACACGGGCCGGTTCATCCCGCCGAGCACGACGCCGGCGAGGACGACGATCGTGTCCCGCAGGGCGAAGTCCGGTGTCACGAGCGGCGTCTGCACGGTCATCATCACCGCGACGACGGCGGCGAGCCCGCCGGAGATCAGCACGGCGCCGCCGATCACCCGGTTCGCGCGCACGCCGATCATCCGCGCCGTGAGGAAGTCCATCGAGGCGGCGCGCATGTGGAGGCCGACGGAGGTGCGGTCGAGCAGCAGCCGGAGCAGGACGAGGCACGCGGCCGCGACGAGCACGCTGACGATCGCGATCTTGCGGATCTCGACGCCGCCGATGTCCCACGGGCGGTTGAGCGGCGCGAGCGACGTCGCAATCGTGCCGAGCGAGCCGAACCAGAGCAGCGCGACCGACTGCATGAGATACGCGACCGCGAACGTCGCGACGAGCATCACCGCAGGTGCGTGCCCGCGCAGCGGGCGGAACACGAGCCGGTCCATCGCGACCGACAGGACGAGCACGACCCCGAAGCAGAAGAGAATCGAGACCCACACCGGGAGGTTCCACTCCGACCCGAAGGCGAGCGCGTACGCACCTGCCATGATCAGTTGCCCGTACGCGAAGTTGACGAGCCGGAGCACGCCGAACACGAGTCCGATCCCGACCGCCATCAGCGCGTAGATCCCGCCGAGCGCAAGCGCGTCCGCAAGCGTCTGCCAGTCGATGTTGAGGATCGCGACCATCACGAGAAGTAGGCGGCGACGAGCGCGTCGGTGTCGTCGGCGTCGCGGGGCCCGAGCGTCGCGCGCAGCTCGCCGTTGGAGATGACATGGGTGCGGTCGGCGAACGCGACAGTGCGCTGCGCGCGCTGCTCGACGAGGAGGACGGCGAGACCGCGTTCACGAATCGCCTCGAGTGCGTCGAAGACGACGTCGACGACGCGCGGGGCGAGGCCGAGCGACGGCTCGTCGAGCAGAAGGACGTCGGGCTCGGCGACGAGAGCGCGCGCGATCGCGAGCTGCTGCTGCTGGCCGCCCGACAGCGCCCCGGCCGTGCGCTTCCGGAACTCCTGGACGACCGGGAAGAGCTTCGTCACCTCCTCGAGGGCGGCCGACGCGTCGCCGTTCGCGCGCCGTCCGGCGAGCCCGAGGCGGAGGTTCTCCTCCACCGTCAGCTCCGCGAAGATCCGGCGCCCCTCGGGGACGAGCGCGACGCCGCTGCGGGCGACCTCCTCGGAGCGGCGGCCGACGAGCGACGCGTCGCCGAGCCGGACGGAACCGCCGGCGACGGGGGCGGCGCCCATGATCGCATGCAGCGTCGACGACTTCCCCGCCCCGTTCGGCCCGATCAGCCCGACGATCTCGCCGGGCCTCACCTCGAGCGAGAGCCCGCGCACCGCGTGCACCGGCCCGTAGCGGACGTCGAGCTGCTCGACGACGAGCGCGCTCACTCGCCCTCCTCCGTGTGCACCGCGCTCTCGCCGAGGTACGCAGCGGCGACGTCGAGATTCGAGCGGATCTCGGCCGGCACGCCCTCTGCGAGCGTCGCGCCCTGGTCGAGCACGTGGATGCGGTCGCAGACGTCCATGATCAGCGCCATGTTGTGGTCGATGAGGAGCACGCCGGCGCCGTGCTCGTCCCGCACGGAGCGGACGAGCTCGGCGAACGCGGGCACCTCCGCCTCCGGCAGACCGGCGGCCGGCTCGTCCATGAGCACGAACCGCGGCTCGGTCGCGAGCGCGCGCGCGACGCCGAGCCTCCGCTCGTCGCCGTGCGCGAGCGCAGCCGCGGGCGTATCCGCGTAGGCCCCGAGGCCGAGGACCGACAGCAGCTCGTCCGCGCGTGCCGCCGCGCGCCGCGGCGCGACGCCGACACCGAGCGCGGCGACCTCGACGTTCTCGCGCACGGACAGCGCACGGAACGCGCGCGCGTGCTGGAACGTGCGCGCGAGCCCGTTGCGTCCGCGCCGGTGCGCAGGCCAGCGCGTCACGTCCCGCCCCTCGAGCTCGACCGTGCCGTCCGTGGGCCGGTCGAACCCGCTGAGCACGTTCACGAGCGTCGACTTCCCGGCCCCGTTCGGGCCGATCAGCCCGAGCACCTCGCTCCGGTGCAGCTCGAGCGTGACGTCACGGAGCGCCTGCACTCCCTCGAACGCACGGGACACGGAGGAGGCCCGGAGCGTTCCTCCGGGCCCCCTCTCCTGTTCGTGGCCGTTCGCTTCCGTCAACCGTTGATCGTCGGAACGACCTTCGCGGTGATCGTCGTGATCTCCCGCGGCTTGTTGTTGTTGATCTCGATCACGCGATACGCGCGGCCGTACACCGTGTGCAGCTTCGGCGAGAAGCTCACGAGGCCCGACAGCGTCGGCACCTTGTGGAACTTCTCCATCGCGTTCGCCAGCAGCGTGCCGTTCGTCGAGCCGTGCGTCTGGATGATCGCGGTCTTCAGACCGTCGATCGCCGCCGACCCGGTGACGAAGCCGCCGGTCGCCGCCTTGACCTGCTTCGCGAGCGTGTTGATCGCCGCGTTCGGATCCTGGCCGAACGCGTTCGCGAAGGTGAGGAAGTAGTAGTTCGTCACCTGAGGGCTCTTCGGCAGCCAGTAGACGCCGTCGCCCGCCCACGAGTTGAGGATCGGCGTGTTCACGCCCGCCGAGCGGAGCCCGGAGACGAGCGTCGAGAGCGCGCCGAACGCGCCTGCGGTCGAGGTGACGAACACGTCGGCATTGACGCCGGTCCACTTGCTCACGACGTTGTTGATGTTGCTGCCGCCGAGCGACTGGTAGGTCTCCTGGTCGACGATCTTGCCGCCGAGCTGCTGGAAGCGGGCCTTGAACGCCGCGACGACGTCCTTGAAGTAGACGATGACGGTGTCCGTCGCGAGCGCCGCCGTCTTCCAGCCGCGGCCCCACGCGTACTGCGCCATCGCGGAGCCTTCGTCCTGCGCGACGTTGCCGAAGCTGAACGCGAGCCGCCCCTTCGGGCCGAACCGCTTCGGGCCCATCTGGTCGGTGCCGATGCACGGCGCGATGGCGAGGACGCCGCGGTTGATGGCCTCCTGGACGACCGGCGCCGCGTAGTCGACGTCGCACGTCGTGAAGATGACGTTCGCACCGGCGGCGAGCAGCTTGTCGGCGCAGGCCTTCGCGATCTGCGGCTTGTTGTTCTGGGTGTCGCAGGTCTGGATCACGAGCGGGTGGCCGAGCACGCCGCCCTTCGCGTTGACCTGCTTGACGCGAATCTCCGCCGCGGCGAGCGCCGGGCCGTCGAACGGCGCCATCGCGCCCTTCGCGTCGAACGCCCAGCCGATGGTGATCGGCGTGCCGGCGGCGCCGGCGTGCGTGCGTGCCGCCGCGGTCGCCGCGAGCGCCATCGCCGCGACGGCCGCGAGAACGAGCGCGATGCGCGCCCGCGTGAATCCCTTCATTCCGTCTCCTCTCCGGGCCCGGCTCACGCCGCAACCCTCCGTTCCTGCCAGCATCGAACGAAGCTCTCCCTACCTCGACGCACGAGCTCGGCCGGATCGACGTCCCACAGCGAGTCCGGGTACGCCGTGCCGAAGGCGCCGTTGTCCGAGAAGATTTCCAGGTCGTAGTAGCCGCCCCACCCGGCGGCGTCGAGGGCGCCGAGGATGCCGGCGACGTCGGCCACGCCGTCGCCGGGAAGTGCGCGGTCGGCCCATCCGCGCGTCGGCTCGCGCCAGTCGTTCACATGAACGGCGGCGAAGCGGTGGATGTGCTGCTCGATCTCGTCGAGCAGGTTCGGGGTGTTCCAGAGATGCCAGACGTCGAACTGGATGCCGAAGGCCGGGCTGCCGACCTCGTCGATCAGCTCGACCGCGTCGGTGATCGTGTTCGGGATCGACCACTCCTCGATCCCCTCGCGCTGGAACGGCTCGAGCGCCATGCGCATGCCGGCGCGCTCGGCCTCGGCGCCGATCGTGCGCAGCCCGTCGACGACGATCGCGTGCGCCTCGTCCGCGTCGCGGTCACCCGCGGGGCCGGTGAGGCAGACGATCGCGGTCGGGCGGAACGCGGCGAGGCGGTGGATCGACGCGCAGACCGCGTCGACGCGCGCGGCCGGGTCGTCCGGCCCCGGGAGGTTCGGGAGCGGGAGCACCGACGGGATCTCCGGGATCGCCGAGGCGGCGCCGAGGCCGCTCGCGACGAGCTGCTCCAGGGCTTCTCCGTCGGGTCCCTCGCCGAGCTTCATCTCCCAGATGCCGATCCCGTCGAGTCCTGCGGCGGCATAGGTCTCGACGTCCTCGGCGAAGCTCGCGGTGAGGGTGCTCACCTGCGAGATCGAGAACCGGGGCTGGGTCGGATCGGCGCGCACCACGACCGGCGGAATGGTGTCATGGGTTTGACATGTGATCAAGTGTCATTCACGCTCCACGTCGGTGGAGGCGCAGACGCGGGAGACACGGGGGGCCGCCGTCCGGCACCGGACGATGGCGGAGGCGGCGCTCGAGCGCCTGCGCGAGGCGATCATCCTCGGCGAGCTGACGCCCGGGACGCCGCTCCGGCTCGAGGATCTGGCCCGGTCGCTGGGGATGAGCATCTCGCCGATCCGGGAGGCGGTGCGGCAGCTCGAGGCGCTCGGGCTCGCCGAGCACGTGCCGCACCACGGGGCGAAGGTGATGGGCCTCGACGTCGAGGAGCTGCGGGAGCTGTTCTCGATCCGGCTCGCGCTCGAGACGATGGCTGTCCGGCGCGCGGCCGAGCTGTTCGAGCCGGCGGACGAGACGCAGGCGCAGGCGCACCTCGAGGCGGAGCGGGAAGCCCGCCGCGCAGGTGACGTGCGGGCTGCGGTTCGCGAGCATGCGGCGTTCCACTTCACGCTCTACGACGCCGCGCGATCGGCGTGGTTGGTGCGGCTGATCCGGCCGACCTGGGACAGCTGCGAGCGCTACCGTCCCGTGCTCCTCGCGTCGGAGGGCGAGCTCCAGGACCGCCACGAGGAGCTCGACGGCGAGCTCCTCGCCGCCTGCGCGGCGCACGATCCCGTCCGTGCCGCGGCGGCGTTCCATGCCCACCTCGAGCTCGCGACCGACATCTACCGCGTCGAGCTCAAAGGCCGCTCGATCTTCGCGTTCTAGCGCCCCTTCGGGGAATGCCGTCCGGAGCGGACGCGACGAGCGCGGCCGCCGCCGCTAGTCGACGTGCGTCTCGTGCTCGTCGGCGTTGTCCAGGCGCTCGGCCTGCTCGCGGATCGTGCGGTCGAGGCCCGGCGTCAGGAAGACGTCCTGGCTGTCGGTCAGGTGCTCGTTCAGGCCCTCACGGACGAGACGATCCCGCTCCTTCTCGCGGAGCCGGCGGAAGAACGCGCGCAGATCCACGCCCGGAACGCTATTCCTCCTGCCGTCTGGCGACAAGCTCGCGCGCCCTGGCCACCGCGCGCCGCGAGACGGGCGGCTTGAGCAGCTCGGCCGCGACGAGCGTGCCCGAGCCGGCGCCGAGACCCGGCCCCGGCCAGGTGCTGGCGCCGATGTGGAACAGCCGCTCGACGACGGTCGCGTGCCCCGGACTGCGCGGGAACGGCCGCCAGAGGAAGTTCTGGTCGAGCGCGAGCGAGCCCCCGTACGGATCGCCGTGCCGGAGGTTGACGTTCGCCCGCTCGAGATCGTGCGGCCCGAGCGACACGCGCGAGAGGATCGACGACTCGAGATTCGGGATGTGCCGCGCGAGCCGCGCCTGGATCCGGTCGGCGTAGCGCTCGCGCAGGTCGTCCGTCCACGACCCGTCCCCGACGTCGAGCTCGCCCGCGGCGTCGCCCTTGATCCGCCACGGCAGCTCCTGCAGCTGGATCCACAGCAGCCCCTTGCCCTCGGGCGCGCGGCTCTCGTCCATCGTCAGCGGCTGGCCCACGACGACGGTCGCCTCGGCCGGCAGCAGCCCGCGCTCGGCATCGTTCACGGCGCGCGAGACGCCGTCGAGCCCGGGCGTGACGTGGACGATCGCCGTCCCGTTCAGCCGCTCGTCGCCGTCCCAGCGCGCCGGCTCGGACAGCGCGAAGTGGATCTGCATCTCCGAGCGCCCGTACCGGAACTGCCGCGCGCCCTCGCGCACCGGCGCGGGGACGTCCGCACCTGCGAGCAGCCCCTCGTAGAGCTGCGTCGGCGTCACGCCGGCGATCACCGCGCGCTCCGCGGCGATCTCGTCGCCGGCGACGGTGCGGACGCCGACGGCGCGGCCGGACCGCACCACGATCCGCTCGACGTCGACACCCGTCTCGCAATCGCCGCCGTTGTCGCGGATCAGCGCGACGAGCGCGTCGGCGAGCCGCGCGCCGCCGCCGCGCGGGATCGGCATGCCGCCCTCCTGCACCGCGACCGCGATCACCTGGGTCATGAAGCCCGACGCCGCTGCGTCCGGCCCGAGGCCCGTGTGCAGCACCCACGGCGCGAGCACGCCGTGTGCGCGCTCCGACGCGAACGTCGTCTCGAGCCAGTCGCGGCTCGACTGCAGCAGCTCGCCCGCGAACGCCGCCGACCCGCCCCGCCCGAGGCGCCGCAGCGCCTTCGTCGCGAGCCCGAGCCCGGATGCCGACCACAGCTCGGTGCCGAGGACGCCGAACGCGAGATCCGCGTTGGGTAAGAACCGCTCGAGCACGCCGGGCCACTCCGGCCCGAGCTCGGCCGCGTTCCCCTCCGCGTTCCGCAGCAGGAACGCCGCGCCGCCGTCGGGGAACGCCGTCGCCGTCGGCAGCTCCGTGTTGAGGTACTCGAGCCCGCGCGTCGCGAGCTCGTCGCCGAGCTGCGCGTGCGCGGCGCCGCCGACCCAGAGCGGATGCCACGCGCTGAAGACGTCGTGGTGGAAGCCCGGCTCGGTGATCTCCGCCGTCCGGATCGCACCGCCGAGCCAGTCGTTGCGCTCCAGGATGCAGACCCGCCAGCCCCGACGGGAGAGCAGCGCGCCGCACGCGAGCGCGTTGACGCCGCTGCCGACGAGGACGGCGTCGTAGTCAGCCATGCGCCACGAGCTCCCGGAACTCGTCGTCGCTGACGAGCCCGTGCTTCCGCGCGCCGAGCTCCTTCACCTGCGCGAGCAGCTCCGCGCGCCGGTCCTCCGGCACGTCCAGCCCGAGCTCCTCCGCCTTGATCCGGATCGAGTCGAGCCCGCTCTTCTTTCCGAGCACGATCCCGCGCTCCGCGGCCACGAGCGCCGACGAGTACGGCTCGATCGACGGCGGGTCGTGGAACTGCGACGCGACGGCGCCGGACTCCCGCCTGAACAGCGTCTCGCCCGTGACCGGCTTCCACGGCTCGAGGGCGTACCGGGACAGCTCCTGCACGCGCGCCGAGACCGTCCGGACGCGATCGAGCCGAAGGTTCGACTCGACGCCGTACAGCGCTCGCAGCGTCAGCGCCACCTCGCCGAGGTTCGCGTTGCCGGCGCGCTCGCCCATGCCGTTGATCGTCCCGTGCACCCAGCCCGCGCCCGCGCGCACGGCGGCGACCGCCGCAGCGGTGGCGAGGCCGAAGTCGTTGTGGCCGTGGAAGTGCACCGGTACGCCGGGCCCGACCCACTCCGCGGTCCTCCCGACGAGCTCTGCCACGGCTTCCGGCGACGCGATCCCGAGCGTGTCGACGACGACGACCTCCTTCGCGCCCGCCTCGACCGCCGAGACGTACACGCGCTCGTAGAAGTCCGGCTCCGCCCGCGTCGAGTCGACGCCGAAGAACGCCGCCTGGATCCCGTGCTCCGCGGCGAAGCGCATCGCGCCCGTGATCCGGCCGAGCATCGTCTCGCGGTCGACCCCGATCGCGTCGAGCTTCAGGTCCGAGATCGGCGACTCGATCACCGAAGCAGGCACGCCGAGCTCGACGAGCGCCTCGAGGTCGGCCGGCATCGCACGGGAGAATCCCCACACCTGCGCGCGCAGCCCGGCGGCGACGATCAGCTCGACCGCGCGCCGGTCGTCGGCCGACACGCGCGGGAACCCCGCCTCGATCCGGTCGATGCCGAGCTCGTCGAGGAGACGTGCGATCTCGAGCTTCTGCTCCGCGTCCAGCACGACGCCGACGGTCTGCTCGCCGTCGCGCAGCGTCGTGTCGTAGAGCCCGACGCTGCCGCCGACGCGGTACGCGTCGTTCAGCGTCCCGGTCCAGATCTCGCCGCTCATCCGCAGCGCACGACCCCGTCGGGGAACGGCGACAGCTTCTCGACGCCCGACGCGGTGACGAGGAAGTTGTCCTCGACGCGCAGCCCGCCGCCGCCCTCCCAGTAGATCCCGGGCTCCACGGCGAGCACCATCCCCTCCTCGAACACGCCGCCGCCGGCCTGGTGGGGATACGGCGGCTCGTGCGCGCGGGCGCCGATGCCGTGGCAGATCGGGTGCGACGGCTGCCCGGGATAGCCTGCCTCCGCGATCCCCTCGCGCACGAGCCGGTCGAACTCCGCCATCGACGCCCCGGGCCGGATGAACCCCAACGCCGCCGAATACACCCCCATGAGCGCGCTCTCCAGCTCCTCATAGTCCTCGCGCAGCCGCGCGAGGACGAGATTCTTCGTGTGGTCGGCCCAGTAGCCGTCCGCGCAGACCCAGATCTCGAACAGCACCGGCTCGCCCTCGCGCACCGGCAGGTCGCCGGTCGCCGTGAACGTCTTGATCCCGGGCCCGGACCAGACGAGCGAGAACGGGAGCGCGAGGTCGACCTTGCCGTGCCAGCCGGTGCCGGCCCCGTGCACGTACCCCTGCCAGAGCGCCGCCGCCTCCGACTCCTTCATGAACGGGCGGAGATGCTCGCGGGCGTGGTCCATCGCGGCCGCGGCGATCTCGTTCGCGAGACGCATTCGCTCGACCTCCTGCGCCGTCTTGATCGAGCGCGCGCGTACGAGCAGCGGCGTCCCGTCGGCGGCCTTCGGGAAGGAGTCGAACCACGCCTTCGTGTACGTCGTCGGCTCGCCCACCATCCGGTCGGACGCCTGCGTGCCGAGCGAGAGCTCGAGCCCGACGCGCCCGCGGCCGCGCGCGGCCTCGACCGCCGCGTCGAGCGTTCGCGCAATCACCGGACGCGGATCCGCCGCGTCGTAGCCGCTGACGTAGCGGACGTCGTCCGTCCAGGCCGTGCGCGCCGCGTCCTCGGCCGACGCCTCGAGGCAGATCAGCACCGGCTCGCCGTCGCGCGGGAAGACGCACGCGTCGTAGCCCTTCATCCCCCAGAAGCCGGTGAGGTAGAGGACGTTGTCGGGCGCGCGCACGACGAGCGCGTCGAGCTCCTCCTCCTCCATCAGCGCGCGCACGCGATCGAGCTTCGCGTCGTCGCGCTCCCAGCTCATACGTAGTGCTCCTCGATCCGGCTCGGGTCGCGATCGGCGTCGACCATCATCCGCACGAGCTCGGGGAAGCGCACCGTCGGCTCCCAGCCGAGCGCGTCCTTCGCCTTCGAGTAGTCGCCGATGAGGACGTCGACCTCGGCCGGGCGGAAGTAGCGCGGGTCGATCTTCACGTACTCGCGCCAGTCGAGCCCGACGTATGTGAACGCCTCGTCGAGGAAGTCCTGCACGGAGTGCGTCTCGCCCGTCGCCAGGACGTAGTCGTCCGGGACGTCGCCCTGGAGCATCATCCACGCGCCCTCCATGTAGTCGCGTGCATAGCCCCAGTCGCGCCGCGCGTCGAGGTTCCCGAGCCGCAGCTCGTCCTGCTCGCCGCGGACGATCGCGCCGAGCGCGCGCGTGATCTTCCGCGTCACGAACGTCGGCCCGCGACGCGGCGACTCGTGGTTGAAGAGGATCCCGTTGACGGCGTACATGCCGTACGCCTCGCGGTAGTTCCGCGCGATCCAGTACCCGAAGACCTTCGAGACGGCGTACGGGCTGCGCGGGTGGAACGGCGTCTCCTCCGTCTGCGGCGTCTCCCTCACCATGCCGAACATCTCGCTCGACGACGCCTGGTAGAAGCGGCACTCGACTCCCTCCTCGCGGATCGCATCGAGCAGCCGCAGCGTCCCCATCGCGTCGGCGTCGGCGGTGTACTCCGGCACGTCGAAGCTGACACGTACATGGCTCTGCGCCCCGAGGTTGTAGACCTCGTCCGGCCGGATCGTGCGCATGAGCTGGTTGAGGACGGAGCCGTCCGTGAGGTCCCCGAAGACGAGCTCGATATCCCGGAAGATGTGGTCGATGCGCGCGGTGTTGAACGAGCTCGAGCGGCGGATCATCCCGTAGACCTCGTAGTCCTTCTCGAGCAGGATCTCCGCCAGGTAGGAGCCGTCCTGGCCCGTGATCCCGGTGATGAACGCCTTCCGCTTCGTCGCCACGGGCCCGTTCTACCAGCGGACGCGCGGCGGCGGCGGCACACCGTGCCCGTCCTGCCACGAGATCACGGGATTCCGGAGGACGCCGATCCGCTCGATCTCGGCCTCCATCACGTCCCCCGGCCTCAGGTAGAGCGACGCCGCGTCCTCGCTGAACCCGGCCACGCCGCTCACCGTCCCGGTGGAGACGACGTCGCCGGCGGAGTAGCCGAGCGGCGAGTAGTGGCTGAGGATCTCCGGAATCGTCGTCGACATCCGGCTCGAGTGCGAGGTCTGCCGCGTCTCCCCGTTGACGCGCAGCGTCATCGCGAGGTCGTGCGGGTCCGGGATCTCGTCGGTCGTGACGATCCACGGGCCGAGCGGGCAAAACGTGTCGATCGCCTTGCAGAAGGAGAAGACGCCGGAGCGCATCTCGCGCCGCTGGATGTCGCGCGCGGTGATGTCGTTGAAGATGACGTAGCCGGCGACGTGGTCCATCGCCTCCTCCGGCGAGAACCACTTGCCCGGCTTGCCGACGATCACCGCCAGCTCGAGCTCGTAGTCGAGCTCCTCGGTGAGGTGCTCCGGGTAGATCACCGGCTCGTCCGGGCCGACGATCGCGTCGACGTTCTGGAAGAAGACGATCCACGGGGCGATCTCGTGCGACCAGCCGACCCGCTTCGACTCCTCCTCGTGCTCGCGGAAGTTGCCCGCGGTGTGGAAGAACTTCTTCGGGACGATCGGCGCGCGCAGCGTCGCGTCCGCGAGCGGCGTCCGCTCGGCGGTGTCGCCGGCGCCGCCGCGCTCGAAGTACGCGCGCATCGTCGGCACGTCGAGGCGGACGATCTCGTCGCCGTCGAGGCGTCCGACTTTGCCGTCGTCGTAGGTGACGAGCTTCATCGCTCTCGAAGCCAGCCGAGGACGTCGCCGGCGTTCGCGTCGGGCGGGAAGACGGGGTAGAAGACCTTCACGATCCGCGCATTCTCGGCGACGAGCGTGATGCGCTTGTAAAGGGTGAGCCCGGCGATCTCGAAGGTCGGCAGGTTCAGTGCCGCGCCGAGGCGGCGCTCCGGGTCCGAGATGACCGGGAACGGCATCCGGTTCCGCTCGGCGAACTCGAGCTGGTCGTCGAGGCTCTGCGCGGAGAGGCCGGCGACGGGGACGCCGAGCTCCGGGTAGAGGTCGCGAAAGGCGCACGACTGCGGCGTGCACCCGCGCGCGCCCGGCGTCTCGTCCCAGCCGGGGAGGAGCGGCACGCCGGGCCTGCCGGAGCGCGGGTAGACGTAGATCACGTCGAAGTCGCGCACGTTGACGCGACCCTGCGACGACTCGAGCTCGAGGTCCGGGAGCTCGAGCCCGACGAGGTGGTCGGCCGCGCCGTCGTCCTCCGGCACCGGCAGGTCCGGCGGTAGTGCGTAGACGTCAACCGACACCGCATACCGCCATGGCCACGCGGGCGTACACCTCGGCCGTCCGCACGAGCCCGTCGATGTCGAGGTTCTCGCCCTTGTCGACGTCCATCAGGCCCGTCGAGGTGCCGTAGTTCACCGTCGGGATGCCGTACCGCGTGAGCGCGGACGCGTCGCTGAACCAGCGCGTGACGTCGCGGCCGGGCTTCTCGCCGTAGACCTGCTCGTGGGCCGCGTCGATCGCCGCGACGAGCTCGTGCCCCTCGTCGATCTCGGCGCCGGGCGCGGTGACGTAGACCTCGCCCTCGACGCCGTAGCCGGGGAACCGCTCGGCGAGCGAGCGGACGACGTCGAGCACCTCGCGCCGGGCGGCGGCCATCGGCTTCGTCGGCGGCACGCGCACGTCGAGGAACAGGTCGGTGTGGTGCGGCGTCCGCGAGACGCGCCAGCCGAAGCCGCCCTCGACCGCGCCGACGTTGACGATCGCGTTCGCGCCGCGGTACGCGTTCGACGGGTCGCTCTCCCATCGCGGGATCCACTCCTGCACCGCGGCGAGCACCTCGTGCATCCGCAGGATCGAGTTCTCGCCGCGCCTGCCCTCGCTGAACGCCGTGTGGATGAAGTCGCCGTGGACGCGGATGCGCAGCCAGAGCGCGCCGAAGTGGCCGAGCACGACCTTGCCCTCGGTCGGCTCGCCGAGGAGGCACATGTCGGCGACGCCGCCGTGCGAGACGAGGTAGCGCGTGCCCGCCGCGTAGCCCCGGTACTGCGCGCCGGTCGCGTCGCCGTACTGCGTCTTCTCGATCTCGCCGCACACCGCCGCGATCAGCACGTCGCCGCGCAGCCGCACGCCGGCGTCCCGGAGTGCGCGGACCGCCTCGACGTAGCACGCGAGCGCGCCCTTCATGTTCGAGATGCCGAGCCCGTACAGGCGGCCGTCCTCGACGAACGCCTTCGGCTGGAACCCGGGCACGTCCTTCAGCCACGGTTCGCGGCCGGAGTAGGACGTGTCCATGTGCCCGTTGAACATGAGCGAGGAGCCGCCGCCCGCGCCCTCCCAGATCCCGAGCGCGTTGGCGCGGCCTTCCTCAACCTGCTGCCACTGCACGTGCAGGCCCATCGGCTCGTAGAGCGAGACCATCAGCTCGGCCATCCCCTGCTCGTCGCCCGTGAAGCTGTGGACGTCGATCATCGCGCTCGCCGTCTCGACGAGCCGGTCGCGATCGACGCTCACCATGCGTCGTAGCCGCCGATCAGGTCACCCGCGTCGACGCCGAGGTCGACGAGCGACGCCGCCGCGAGCGACGACGAGTAGCCCTGCTGGCAGACGAGGCAGAGCCTGCGGCCGAGGAGCTTCTCGTCGCGCGACTCCGACGTCGGATCGGCGCGCCACTGGATCACCGAGTGCGGGACGTGCTTCGACCCCGGGATGACGCCCGTGCGCTCGCGCTCGTCGACCGAACGGAGGTCGACGATCAGCAGATCCTCGTCGGCGGCCGCCTCCTCGGGCGGGTACCGCCGGAT
>Ga0335069_10003550_pt1 | contig 23455 bp, 29 predicted proteins | sample Lox_Sample_11_FD_206714 | JGI IMG/M metagenome (GOLD analysis project Ga0335069, IMG submission 206714) | Soil microbial communities from Loxahatchee National Wildlife Refuge, Florida, United States - Lox_Sample_1.1 | ecosystem: Environmental > Terrestrial > Soil > Wetlands | place: USA... | reverse complement strand
CACCGCCACCGCCGCCCGGCGTGAAGCCGTCAGGCCCCTTGCCGAACTCCCATGGGACCTTGATCGGCTCACCCTTGTACTCGGGGACGCCCCTCGCCTCCCAGTCGAACGGGACGATGACAGACTTCCCCTGCCTCGCAGCATCGTTGATCGCCCGCTGCACCTGATTGACGAGCCCGCGCGCCTGCGACTCGTTGAGCGAGATCTTGACTGGGACGTTGACGCCACCAGCCCCGGCCAGAGCCCTCTGGATCTTGGTCTTGAAGGACGCGGCCGAGTACTGCCCGGTCTGGTTGACCCCAAGGCCGATCTTGACGTCGAAGCCGCGCTTGAGCGACTCGATGCGGTTGATGGCCGCGGACCCGCCCTGCTTGAGCCCGACGGCGACGTCGACCTTGACCTCGCGCCTCTTGCCCTTGCCCAGCTCGTCGAGGGCGGAGTTGGCCGTGGAGACGTCGCCCTTGATCGACTTCGCGTCGACGCCGAGCTTGACGGAGATCGCGCCAGCCGTCGTGTCAGCAGCCATCTAGGGCCTCCGGTCAGAGCGAGTCGCCGCGGAAGAGGTCGGCGTCGTAGTCGAAGTCGATGTCGTCATCAGACCTCTCACTGCTCTCCTCCCTCTCGGGCTGCGCGAGCGACGCGAGGTAGAACCCGCGAAGCTCCATGTAGTACCGGTAGGGGTAGCTCCAGACCTCGTTCGGCTGGAGGCCCCAGTACTTGGCCACCGCAAAGGCCGTCTGGCGCGGCGTCAGTCGTTTCCCTTGGGGGTCTCCTTCTCAGCCGTCCCGTCCTTGCCGATCTGGACGATCGGCTCCACGCCGAAGTGGAGGGTGTTGACGATGCCGGAGATGGCGCGCTGGGCGCGCGTCGGGAGAGCTGCGACCTGATCGGGCGTCATCACCGGGGAGATGCAGCTCCTGCGGATCATCAGCAGCATCAGGACGCCGTTGTCGACGACCTCCTGCATGATCCCGTCCGCGTCCGCCTCCTCGTGCGACGCCTGCTTCACGAGCTTGTTGTACTCGCTGATCTCCAGCTCGCGGAACGTGTACCGCTGGCCCCGGATCTCGACCGTGACCTCCTCGGGCGTGATCCCCGGGTCACTGACCTCGATGGCGCTCTTCGCCGTGGACATGGATGGAGACTCCCTTCATCAGTAGGGTCCGGCCTGTGAGTACCGTTGCCTCGCCGCTGGCCTTCTGGACTCGGAACTGTAGGCGTTGCTTCCCCCTGCCGAGGACGACCACGATCAACTTCTCGTAGTCCTCGTCCTCCCAGAGGTATGGCTGGAACTGATTGAACACGGCCCGCAGGTCGTACAGGCCGTCACTGTCGTCCGACCCGTCAGCCGCGGGCCGGAGCGTGAGCCGCCACTGGGACATGGTGCCGACCTGCACCCCCAGCGTCGGTATGGTGACCGACCCCTGTTCGCCGCTGATCTTCTGGAACAGCCCTCTGGGCATCTGCGCTCTCCTCCGCGGAACGGAGTGAAGAAGGGGTGGCGGCCCGGGCGGGAGGGATCATCGCGCCCGGGCCACCCTATGGTCGCCTTACGACTCCAGCGAGCCCGCCGTGAAGACGGTCCATGCGCCCGAGGCCCGGAAGTTGCTCGTGACGCGGATCGCATCCGTGTTGCTGGCCGTGATGGAGGCGTCCATGAGGCCCGGGCCGTAGGCCACGAGGATCTCATGGGAGTCCCGGTCATCCGCGTACAGGTAGATGTACACGGTGTCCGAGTTGGTCGCGTTGACCAGAAGGTCGCCGGACACGTCGAGGATCCCGTTGAACGTGCCCTGAATGTCCTTGAGGCCGACGAGGTAGGTCTTGTTGGTGTCGCCGAAGACCGTGGCGTCGACGTAGTCGCGGTTCAGGTTGAGTGTCCACTCGACCTTGTTCGCGACCTTGTTCGTCTGCGGGAAGCCGGTGCCGATCTTGCCCCCGTTGAGGTAGATCGCACCGTTCTTGCCGTGGAGCTTGAGGCCAGAGTTGGCTGCCATCTCCGCGCTGTTCCCTTTCTACTCAGAAGGCTGGTCTGTCCAGATCTCGTACGAGCCGCCGATCTGGTAGATCCGCTTCCCCTCTGAGTCGGTGTCGGGTCCGCCGGGGATGTCCGCCACTCGACGACAGATGAGGGTTGTCTGCCCGTCCACGGTGAGTTGCGCTCCATCGAACGCGTTGAGGACGAGCTGGTCGACGTTGCTGGCGTCGACCCCTTTCTCCGCGAAGACGACCAGATCCACCAAGGTCACGATCACGCGGCTGCCCCAGAGATTGGCGTACGGGGCGGCCACGATGTCGTAGACCATGAACGGATAGGCCGTCTTGGCGGGAGCGAACCCCTCGTGGATCCCGCCGACGAGGGCGGCCTTGAGGGGCGCATTGGCCCGTGCGTTCCGCACGATGGCCCGCTTGATGGGCGCAGACGTCGTCATGGTCACCATGCCGTCACCCGAGCCCCTCAAGCATCCGGTCGATCTCTGCGTTGACGGCCTCGACGCCCCTGACTCGGACGTTGAGGTGCAGGAGGACCGGGACGCTTTCTCCGTGCGAGTCGTTCCTCGGCCGTTGGCCGCTCTCCATCTCGCGCTTCAGCGCCTTGAACAGGTAGTCCTTCGACTCCAGCAGGGCGGGACGGAGGAACGGGTGCTTCCGGTTGTGCCGGGACCCGAACTCCTGATCCCTCGCGTAGTTGTGGGTCCGGCCCTTGTCGTGCGCCTCTGCGCTGACGAGGGCGCTGATCCTGTACCCCTCCTCGATCGGACCCGAGGCGTGGATGCTCGCCCGGAGCTTCCCGCCGACGAGCCCCTCGTGGACTGCCCGGCCGGACGAGACCTCGTATCGGCCGCGGCTCGTGAGCAGGCTCGACAGGGCGAAGCTGCCGCCCGTCGGCTTGCGGATCTTCGTCACCGACAGGAACCCGGAGCCGGGCTTCCCGCTCCACGCCCGGAGGGCCTCGCCGCCGATGAGGCCGATCGGCGAGTTCACGACGGGCGCGAGGCTGTTGACCCTGCCCCGGATCATCTTCGACGAGGCGACGCCGATCCCGTAGTCGCCCGACACGATCTCCCGACCGGCACGCACCTTCCACGGCGATCCGCCGCCCGTCGACTCGGCGATGCTGATGGTGACCGGGCCCTGCCGCTTGTTGAACTTCGACGGCAGGACCACGTCGACAGAGTGGGACCTGCGGCCCTCGCCCCGGCCGACGGCGAAGATCCTCCGCACGGGCGCCTTGGTCCGGGCGAGGGCGGCCACGTGCTCGGCCGCGTGCATGAGCCCGCGACCGGCGGCGTCGAGCAGGTACTGAGTGATGTAGTCCGCGCTGACGGCATCTGCCACGGCCTACTCCTTGAGCCGCAGCGAGCAGGCCAGCAGGGCGGGCCACGTCTCGTCGTTGGTCGTGTCCGACACGTTGTACTGCGCCCCGCCGTCGATCACGACCCGGTCACCCGGGAGGATGTCCGTGCCGACCGGGACGTACAGCCGGTACGTGTTGAACGTGACCAGCATCCCGTTGTCGACCTGCTGCATCGGGGTCGGCGTCGAGTGCAGCCAGCCGAGGCACCCGCCGACCGGCGTCATGTCGTCGTATGACACGTCCGACCCGTACGGGTCTGCATCGTCCGCCACGACCCGGCGCAGGATCTCCACCTGCGTCGTCAGGGCGTGCAGGACGACCTTCTGGAGGTGCCGAACCTGCCTGCTGGAGAAGAACGGCGCGCTCAACGGATGGTCGCGTTCTTGAGGCTGTCGAGGAGGATGGCGGCTTCGGGGACGAGGGCGGCGAGCTGGGCCGCGATCGTCGAGTCGGAGGGCCCGCTCGACCGGGCCGCCCGCTTGGTGATCGACAGCTCGCTGATCTTCACGGCGTTGACGTCCGCCATGCCGCGTCGGCGGCTCTCCCTGCGTCCGAGCAGGTAGGAGCAGACCTCGCCGACGGCGTCGCGCACCTCGGTGGGCAGCGTGTACCGGTACGAGAGCTGGACCCGGCTGCCTGCCGGTAGGTTGTGGTCGAACTGGACCGACCCCTCGATCAGGTCGATCGTGAACCCGGTGTCCTGCACGATCCCGTCGACCTTCACCGTCGGCCCGTCATCGAGCCAGTACTGGTTCTGGCCGCGATAGGTCCGGGCGTCTGTCGGGAAGGCGATCTCGTCGACCATCTCGAACTGGAAGCCGTACGTGTAGCAGATCTGCGCCACCGGCCGCATCAGGCCGATCGACGGCATGATGGCCCCGAACAGGCCGACCCCCGTGAACTGGAGGCTGATGACCTCGACGTACCGCTCGTTGTTGTTGACGAACAGCTCGGCCGGGGCGATGGAGACGTACTGGGTGTTGGTCACCTTGACCTTGAAGTCCGTGACCTCCTTGATCGGCCAGCTGTACGGGTAGACGCGACGGCTCCCGGCGTCAAAGTCGTTCTCGGGCAGGCGCCACGGGTGCTGCTCGGGGAACTCGGGGGTGATCTCGCCGCCGAGGAACGAGTACTGCCTCGGGTAGCGCGGGACGGCGCAGTAGGTCTCGGAGATCGCCGAAGCCCGGCTGAGCGTGGTCGCCAGCTCGATGTCGTCGAGGTCGTCGATGTCCATGCCGAAGCCCATAGTCCGGTACTTCTCTGGCGTGACGTACATCGGCATGGTCACTGCTCCGGTTGGTCGGGCGGGGGAGCGAGGAGGGCGCTCCCCCGCCGTCTGGGGCCTTACTGCTTCACGCGCACCTTGTTCGAGAACTGGGGCGCCTTCACGGCGAGACCCCACATCCCGAAGATGATGAACATGTGGGTCAGCTGGCCCGAGATCCCGATCGGGATGTCCAGCACGGTCGGCCCGTCGGTGCCGAGGTACGGCATCGAGATGGTGGCCTCGTCGAGCAGGTAGATGTCGCGGACGCTGGCGCCCGTGTACGTCCCCGCGCTCGCCGTGTACGCGCTGATCGAGTCGCCCGGCACGATGCCGAACGGCACCGGGCCCGCCACCGTGTTCACCTCGCGAGCGGTGACGCCGACGCCGATCTGGACCTGATTGGGGACCACGATCCGCGTCTTGGAGTCCTGCTGCTCGTTGAAGGTGTTCATGTCCCACGGGTTCGTCCACGCGATCGAGGGGACGGGGCCACCCGCCTGCATGATCTCCGTGGCCGCCGCGTCAACCGCGCGCCGGATGTAGCCGGTCGTGTCCGGCTGGGTGGCCGGGTCCACGTCCTTCGCGCGGGCGGTGTTGAGGATCGAGCGGAGGCCGGTGAAGCCGTTGGCGTCGTACAGGCCCAGCTCGTTCGCGGCCGTGCCGCCGGAGTCGGTCCCGTTGCCGCCGAACAGCGTCTGCTGCATCTTCAGCGACATGGCCCGGAGGCCGCCCTGAAGCTCCAGCTGCTCCGCGTTGAACGCCATGCCGCCTGCGGTGATGGCGTACTGGCTCTTGAGCGACACGCCGCGCCGCGTGGCGATGATCGCCACGTTCGTCGTCTCGCGATGGTAGGTCGACTTGTCATCGACCACGGTGCCCAGCTCGCCCATGAACTCGGCCCCGCCGTAGTTCGTGATCTGCTGGAACGTGTGGGTGAGGCCGTTGGCGGGCTCCTTGCGGAACCGGTCGAAGGCCGGGAACTGGCGGATGTACAGCTCGTACAGGACCGGTTCGAGGTCCTGCCGGATCAGGGCCGCCGCCCCGCCCGTGTCGAGCGCCTTGCGCGTGAAGTCGTCGACCTCACCGTTCAGGCCGTCGTAACGGTCCTGAAGAGAGCTGCCGCCCCGGCTGAGCCAGACGTCGACCGGGATGCCGGTGTTCTTCTGGCGAGCCTGCTCGCTGAACAGCATCAGGAGTTCGGCGGTGCTCTTCTCGCGAAGGGTCTTCCGCATGTCGAACATCTGCTTGTTGGTCAGCATCTGGCGCGAGGGCGCGGCAGGCTGAAGGCCGCTGCCCACGCCCTGCACAGCGGCAGGACTGGCAGCGGCGCCGACTCGCGGCTCGTCATTGAGCGCGATCAGCGTCTTCTGGATCTGCTCCAGCGTCTCGGCGTTCTGCCGCATCAGCTGGAGCATCTCCGGGGAGAGTCCACCCATGGTCACTTGCTCCTAAGCATCGTCAGGAAGTCGCGCGAGTAGATCCCTTCGAGGCCGGAGAACTCCTCCTGCGCCTCCCGGAACACCGCGCGACGGCCGACCGGTTGGTCGGCGAGCTTGTTGAGGATCTCGTTCGTGCTGGACATGAGCTTCCCGCACAGGACGGCGATCTCGTCACGCTGCCGCTCGGCCTGCTCAGCCACGGCAGAGGCGGTCCTCTCGCGCTCGATCGAGGCGGCCAGTTCGCGGTTCAGGCCGTTCGCGAGGTCGATGAGGAGCTGGAACTGGCTTGTGACCTCCGGATCCAGCGTGGCCGCCATGTCCCGGGACGAGGTGATGATCTGGTCCGCCGCAGCGGCGTCGATCACGTCCCCATCCTCGTCCGCAGGCTCGCTCCCTGAAGCTCCCTGCGATGAGGCACCGGAGTCGTCCCCGGTGTCGATCTCGATGATCCGGACCTTGGCGTCAGTGACGTCCGGGTCCGCATCCTTCGAGTGGAAGGGGTTCTGGCAGCCGCCGCCGCCGCCCTTCCCGTGCCCGCAGTCGGGGCACACGGCCGCCTTCTGGCCACGCTGGGACTTGTCGTCCTCGTCGCCGTCGGGCTCGTTGCCGCTGTCGTTGTCGTTGTCGTTGTCGTTGTCGTGGGGATGGTCACCCTCCGACCCCTCGTGGTCGTGGTCGTGGTCGGGGTGGTTCATCTCCTCGTCGTGGTCGTGGTCGTCCGTCCCACCGTGATCGTGACCGTGAGCATGGATGTGGCTGTGCTCGTGGGAGTGCCGCATCTCGCCGTCGTCGTGGCTGTGCTCGTGGTCGTGCGTGTGGGCGTGGTCGTGGTCGTGGCTGAACTCGCCGCCAGCCAAGGCCACGAAGTGGTCGACGTCGAAGTCGGTGGTGACGGCTTCGAGAACCAAGTCGTCCACCGACTTGTCCGAGCTGTTGTCGTCCCCGATCCCCTCCGCCTTGGCGTGGGCGTCGAGGTGGGCCTTGCCGCACTTGGGTGACTTGGGGTCCTCGTACCTCGCCAGCGCGTTGCGCAGGAGGTTCTTGTCCACGGCTCCGCCAGAGGTGTGGTGCGGGTAGTGCCGCAGGCTTCTGGGGGTTGTCTTGCCGTCGGCGTCCTTGTGGCCGCCGGGGCTGATGCAGGCGAACGCGGAGTCGGGCAACTCGTTGTGGCTCTCGGTCACGTCGGGCGCGACGGTCTTGCCGAAGCCGAACGAGACAGCATCGCCAGCGGCGATGTCGGCGATGCTCCCCTCGATGACGTAGTGCCCGGTCTCGGTGTCCAGCGTGAGCTGGGGCGTCCCAAGGCTGGCGGACGTGGATGACTTGGAGACCGGGACGGCGAGCGAGGCGCGGACCGCGTTCTCGATCCAACTGCGCGGGTTCGCCGGGATGCCGACGATGCTGGTCTCCAGCAGCTCCACGTGGGAGATCGTCAATGCACCGGACTTCTTGTCGCGGACCGCCCCGCCCGGCGGGATCATGGCCCCGATCGAGAGGCCCAGCTTGCTCTTCTTGCGGATCGACCGCCACGTCTTGATGGCCCGGTCGTTCTCGTCGTTGACCTCGATGTCGAACATCAGGTCGTAGATCGGGTCTCCGGCCTCGTCGATCTTGCCGGAGTTGCGGATCTGGGCGCTCTCGACGTGGCCGTAGTCGTCCTCGGGCACGACGTAGCTGTGGTTGCCGAAGATCGTCAGCCCGGAGTTGGCCGCCCGCTCCATGTCGTCGAGCGCGGACTCCAGCATGGTGTCGCCGTGGAGGTCCTTGATCGTCGAGCTGGCGACCCCGTGCAGCATCATCCGCTTGGTGCCGTCCGGGTTGTCGGCCTCGAATGCCTTGAGCATCGAGCCTTCCCATGACCGGGTCTGCTCGTTCCACGTCCGGGTGAACATCTCGAAGCGGATGGCCGTCGTCAGGACGTCCTCACCGAAGTCCTTCATTGAGCTGCTACCTCCTGAACTGGACTTGCACTCCGGCTCAGTCCAGTGATGTAGGTGTCGAACTCCGCAGCGGCGACGTCCCAGCTGAACCCGCGCGCGTGCTCCCTGCCTGCCTCGCCCAGCTTGCGGACCACTCCGCGAGCCTCGTAGAGGTGCTCGACCTCACGGCTGAAGGCGTCGATGTCGGCGAGCCACATGTCCTGACCTGCCGGTACGGTGATGCGCCGCTCAAGCGGCTCGATGAGGACGCCGCCCGGCCCCACGTACTCGGGGATCGCGCTGACGTTCTGGGCGACCACCGGCACAGAGCAGGCGATCGACTGGAGGTTCGAGAGCCCCGCGCCCTCGCCGCGGGAGGTGGTCACGGTGACGTCGAAGGCGTTGATGAGGCCGTTCATGTCCTCGACCGGCCAGCCCGCGTACCGGGTGTAGTTGCCGGGCGTGTGGAACCGCTGGCGCGAGTCGACCTCCGGCCAGCGCATGAGCATCGACGGGATGTCGACGCCGTGCTGCTTCTGGACGGTCTGGGTGTGGGCGAAGACCTCGATGTCCTTGTGCCTCGCCATGAGCGGCAGGACCGCCTTGATGAAGGCGGGCCAGTCCTTGCGCCCGCTGTTGCTGTCGATGCGCCCGATCACGAAGCTGTCCGGGTTCATTCCGAACGCCTTCTTGCAGTCCTTCTTCGTCCGGCAGACCGTCCCGTTGGAGAGCCTGATCGGCTTCTCGCGCACTGGCCAGTAGTGGTCGGGGTCGACGCCGTGGAACGTCAGCTTGCTGGGCTCGAAGAACTGCTGGCCCCACTTCGACATGGCCACGACGTTGGTCACCTTCGGCACCACGTCGGTCCACATCTGGGGCAGGTCCGTCCCGTCGACGGGCACATAGCTCAGGATCGGCCGGGCCTGTAGGAGGATCCGCTCCTTGTCGTACGGGTTCTCGAACAGGAGCTGGAGGATCAGGTCCGGGTCGTTGAGCATGACGACGGCGTCGAGGTCCGGTCCGCGCCCCTCGATCAGCATCCCGAGCATTTCCTGCACACGGCTCGCGCCGTACATGTCGGTCGGCGAGAGCTGGGTTGGCAGGTACAGCTTCAGGAACGTCTGGCGGTTGGGCTCAAGGATCGACGGGAACGGGTCCCCGCGAAAGTTCGTGGCGAGGACGTGGATCTCGTGTCCGTAGTCGCGGACAAGTCGCTCGCCGATGTGGTGGGTGACGTGGGCGAACCCGGAGTAGCTTCCGGCGTCACTGATCCAGAGGATGCGGGCCAACGTGATCCCTCACTGACGATGCAGTCCACAGCACCGTCGGGGGATCAGCCCCTACTTGCGGCGGACCAAGATGCGGTTGGGGTAGACCGTGGTCTGGACCTTCCCGTCGTTCCAGTGGATCTCCCACTGGGCGTCGTACAGTCCGGGGACCGACAGGTCGTTCTCCTTCCAGCTGTACGACACGGCGCCCTGATCCGCCACCACCACGTCGGCCGAGTCGTCGACCGTGAACACCTCGTCGTCAGGCTTGCGCATCTGGAACCTGACGCTGTCGGCTGTCGTGAGGTCGAGGACGTTCTCCCGGTCCTCTTCCTCGTACAGGGTGGCGGTGATGTCGGGCTTGGTGTCGCCCTGAACGAAGGTGGCCTCGATCGTCGCCATGCCCTCTCCTACGCGATGACGGCGTCGGCCGAGAACCTCGGGTACGCGATGTCAAGCGCTGCACGCGAGCCGTCCGCGAGGACCGACGCGCTGATGTACCGCGAGGACACCTCCGCTGCCGCTCCGTGCGACGTGACGGCCGACGTGGAGGCGGGTGTCGTGACTCTGGCTGCCGACCCGTGCGACGTGATGGCCGAGGCGACCCGCTCCGCCCGGCTGACGGTGATGACCGCGTCGGCTGTGGCCCCGAACTGGGTCGCGGTCGCGATGACCGCGTCCGCCGTCGCCGAGTAGACGTTCGCCCTGATGACGGCGTCTGCGGTGAACGAGGCCGGGGCCGTCCTCAGGACGTTCGCGTCGACTGTGAATGCGATGCTGCGCGACCGGCGAAGGAGGGCAGCTGCTGTGAAGACGTTGACGCTCTCGCGCCGGACGACGGCCCCGACGGCGAGCAGGCCCTGACGGGACCCCGCGATGACCGCGTCCGCCCCGAACCCGCTCGCAACGCTCGACCTGATGAACGCGCTCGCCGACAGGGACCCCGACCGGGCGACTCTGGCGATGGCGTCGACGCTGGCCGACGACCCGTGGCTGGCACGGATGACGGCGTCGACCGAGGCGGAGCGCGTGCGGGACGCTGTGATGAAGGCGCTGGCGGTGGCTGATCCGGTCCTCGGGGACAGGATCACCGCGCTGGCGGTGACCCCGACCGTTCGAGGCGCCTGCACGACCGCGTCTGCTGCGTGCGAGGCCGTAGCCGTCTTGGCGATGACCGCCGCGGCGCCAGCGGAGCCGACGGCGATTGCGCGCGTGACCGCGCTCGCCGTGAATGTAGCAGACCGGAGAGCACGCAGCACGGCATCTGTGCTGTACGAGGCCGTCTTCGTGCTGAGGATGACCGCATCGGCCGACAGTGCGGCGTGCCCGGAACCGGACACCCATGCCGACGCCGACAGGGACGAGGACCGACCGGCCCTGACCACGGCGTCGGCGGTGAACGAGGTCCCGACCGGCGTCCTGATGTACGCGTCCGCCGAGAACGACGCGGTCGGCGACGTTCGCACCACCGCGTCTGCCGTCGCAGAGGACGATCGGGAAGACCGGACGACGGCATCGACCGAGAGCGACCCGGACCTCGTCGAACGCAGGATGGCGTCAGCCGTGGTCGACGCAGAGGCCATCCGGCGGACGACCGCGTCGACTGAGACGCTGGATGCGCGGGCCGATCGCAGGACAGCGTCCACCGTGGCCGACAGTGACGTCGAACGTCTGACGACCGCGTCAGCCGTCCGCGTTCCGGTCTGGTTCCGTTTGACGACGGCGTCGGCGCTGAGGCTCGCGCTTGAAGTCCGGCGGATGACCGCGTCGAGCGTCGGCCCGGGCCCGTCATAGACCTCACCGCCCACCGTGTAGGTGACGATGATCCTCGGGTCCTTCGTCGTCCCGGCCTGATCGCCTGAGTAGGCGATGACGATTTCATCTACATACTGCGGCCCGATGACACCGGTTCGCTGGCGGTCAGACGCGAGGAGCAGCCTCGTCTCGCCCGTCTTGTTGACGTTCGTGGCCATCGCGTCGTCCGCGAAGTCGTAACGTGTCTCTGGCGTGAACCCGCCCGACGTGGCGTAGTGGGCGACCAGTGTCTTGCCGGACAGGCTGGCCCCGGCGATCCAGTCCGCCGTCGTGTACGAGGCTCCCCAATCGTCGAGCCGAGCCTCGATAGTGAAGTCGGTGTCGGAGAGGTCGCTACTGGAGACGAGACTGAGTGTGGCAGCCGAGACCGTGGCCCCTGACCCGAGCGACGATGTGTCGAACGACAGGCCAGTCTCGAAGGCGGACCAGACTGGCGCATAGTCCGGGTCACCGGAGTCGTTGTACTGCTGGCCGACATACAGGACGCCGATACCCTGCTCGGTCAGCTGGTCGCCGGACCTCGCTGCCGAGTACGACACATAGGAGTCGGACTCGATGAACCCGTTCCCGAGGTCACCATAGACGACGAGCGTGCTCACGGGATGCCCCGCTGGGCGAGCAGGTCGAGGATCATCCGGGTGAGGGCGGCCGGGAGGTCCTCGCGGAACGTGGCGGACCCGGTCGTCCCGTCCGGGTTCGTCCACGTCCTCACCACGTCACCCGCCGGGTCCGGCACGAGGATCGGCGGGTTGTAGACGCTGACCGGGTTGATCCCAGCTGGCGTCACGTTGATAGGCGGGTTGATGTTCCCGGACGGCTTCGTGACCTTGATGCTGAACTGGAGCAGGGCCGCGTTGGCGACCGGGACCACCGAGAAACGAACGGTGTAGACGGGCGACGTCCCGACCGTGGCCGACCACACGGCGTTGGGCAGCCCGGCGTAGGCAGATGCCTTGTAGGCCGACTTCTCCGCCGTGGTCGGGAGGGAGGCGATGGCGTCGGAGATGGGGGTGGCCATCACTGGCCCGCCTTTCCGAACTTGAACGTGCGCAGGATGATCGCGTCTTCTGTCGTCGCTGGAGTCTGCGTCCGCTTGACGACGGCATCAGCGGTAGCCGACCCGGACCGTACGTTCCTGATGTAGGCGTCAGCCGTGGCAGACGACGCCGTTACTCGCCGGACCACGGCGTCGGCGGTGGCCGAGGTGGACCGCGCGATCCGGATAACAGCGTCCGCTGTCCACGTCCCTGTTTGACCGCTCCGCTTGAGGACCGCATCGGCAGACGAACTCGGCGTCTGGGTGCGCTTGAGGGCAGCATCGAACGTGCCGGACGAGGATCGTCCGACGCGCAGTATGGCGTCGGCGAACCAAGACCCCGAGCGCCCGATCCTGATGACGGCGTCAGCCGTGGCGGACGACGCGGTCCCCAACCGCTTGAGGACGGCGTCCGCGGTACCCGACCCTGACTGGCCGGAGCGCTTGACCACGGCGTCGGCGGTGCCCGACCCGGACTGCGTCCGCTTGACGACGGCGTCGGCCGTTGCCGAGCCCGAGCGCGACGTCCTCCGGATCGCGTCCGCTGTCGCCGAACCGGACCTGCCTACCCGGGTGACCGCGTCAGCTGAAGCTGACCCGGACTGGGAGCGCTTGACGACCGCGTCCGCAGTGACGGACCCGGACTGGGAGCGCTTGACGACCGCGTCGGCGGTGGACGTCGGAGTCTGGGTCCGCTTGACCACGGCGTCCGCGATGACGGACCCGGATCTCGGGACACGGACCATCGCGTTGGCGGTGGCAGAGCCAGACTGGCCACTGCGCCTGATGACCGCGTCGGAGGTCGCAGACCCCGGCTGACCGCTCCGCTTGACGACGGCATCGGCAGTGGCCGTCGGGGTTGGAGTTCGCTTGACGATGGCGTCGGCCGTGACCGATCCCGACCGCGGGACCCGGATGACGGCGTCCGCCGTCGGTCCAGCCCCGTCGTAGACCGTGTACGAGGCCGGGTAGACCTCGACCTTGGCAAGGGCGTATGAACCGGTGTTGTCTTCGGTGTTCGTGACCCTGACCGTCGATCCCGACGACCCGGCCTTGACGGACCAGCGCCTGCCAGCAGACCCGAAGTTGTACCCGTTCCCGAAGGCATCCTTCGCGTAGGAGGCAACACCGTCGACGGTCAGGTCTGCCCCGCCGCCGTACCCGTAGAACATGACGAGCGCGTTGGGCGGGACGCTGTTCAGCGTCACGACGTTCGTCTTGCCGCTACCCCAGATATCGGTCGGGTCGGCGTAACCGAGGTAGTCCAAGATGTCCGGCGTCGTCTCGTTCAGGGCGGCGTCGCCACGCAGGTAGGTGGCAGACGGGGCCGGTCCGAGGTCGGCATCCATCCACGCGAAGGCGTACGAGGTTGGACTGTCTGTCGGGTTCTGGATCTGGACGAGCGACCAGCCCGTCGTCGGAATGGAGAACGACTGCTGCTGGCCGGTCGACCCGAGTCCGTCGAGCGTCCCCGCCGACACCCCGTCGATGAGCAGGGTGGCCTGACCGCCGTACGACTTGACCGTCAGGGTTGACGGTCCCATGACGTACAGCCGGATGATCGACTGGCACCCGGCGTAGTTGGCCTGACCGAAGATGTCGGTCGTCTCGGCATAAGCGGTGGAGCCGGGAATGTTCGGCGTCAGCTCGCCGATCCTCGCGTCATCGGCATAGGTGAGGCGAGTCGTCCCGCTCGACCCGGACCCGGCCGAGTACACGAGCGTCCGCTTCTTGACCGCGTCCGCCGTCACCGAGCCGCTGACCCGCCGGTTGAGGTAGGCGTCCGCCGTAGCGGATCCAGAGCGCGATACCCGGATGACGGCGTCCGCGGTGGCTGACCCCGGCTGACCGCTGCGCTTGATGACGGCGTTCGCCGTGGCAGATCCCAGCTGCCCGGACCGCTTGATGACGGCGTCAGCCGTGAACGAGGCTGATGGCGTCCGCTTGATGACGGCGTAGGCGGTGACAGAGGAGGATCGTGGCACCCTGATGACGGCGTCGGCGGTGCCCGACCCGGACTGCGTCCGCCTGATGACGGCGTCGGCGGTGAACGTGAACCCGGGCATGCCGCCCGGGCGCAGCGTGCCCATGACCAGCGCCTGACCCGTGCCGTTGGTGGTCGTGAAGGCGTAGGAGTCGCTGGTCGCGCTCGCGTTGGTGGTCGTCGGGCCGTAGCCGAAGCTGTAGTGACGGGCGATGGACGTGCCCGCATTGGACGTCGCGGTGATCGTCGCCGCACCGCCCGTGACGGTGTGGGTCAGGGTCTTGGTCGCGGCGGACGAGTAGAAGTCCGCCGCCCCGACGAGGACCAGCATCCCCGTGACCGGGTCGATGGCGCCGTTGGTGGCGACGATCGGGCTGGTCGTAGTCCCGGTCGCAGACGACGACGAGTAAGCCGTCGTCGATCCGACGCCGCTGAACTCGGCCAGCTGGCACGACACATAGCCCGACGAGATGGCGCCGACTGTCGGAGCTGCGTCGCCGCCATTGGCTCGCTTGGTGTAGATGGTCATCGAGCACGACGTGCCCGCGACCTGCTTGAAGACGGACCATCCGGCGGCGTTCGCCGTGAGCGACGGGAGCGTGGCGACGGCGTCCACCGCCACCCACAGGACGAGCAGGTTGCCCGCCGTCCGGTTCTCGGACGTGCCCCACGCCGGGGTGAGGGCGGTGTTGAGGGTCGGGCCCGAGACCACCCCGATGGTCCCGACGAGCGCGACGGCCATCAGCGGTCACCGAACACGAAGAAAGCGGGCACCCGGAGGTACCCGCTACACCGTGTCGTCTTCATCTGCGCCCGCTCGACCGGCATTGGATTGCCTTCGGACGAGGGCCCATTGGATTGGGCCCGGCACGCCTCGCGGCTGATGCCCTGCCTACATGCTACACCGCGTCATCGTCCCGATGCTGGGCTTCCCAGTCCATCATCTGGACGATCTGCATCGCGAGCGGCTCGACGTCATCCCCCCCGCAGACGACGCCGCCGGGAAGGATCCACAGCCGGTCGGTCCGCTCCGGCCTGACGACCTTGCGGCCCTCTCGGGCGGCGGGGACGCGCTTCCCGATCCCGTACACGGACACCTCGCGCATCTGCTCCCCGTTGAGCTTGATCTGGCCGACGTGGCGCTTGACGTAGTACGGGTACTCGCCGCGGTACACGAGCTGCGACAGCAGGACGCGCTCCGTCTCCTTGTCGCACAGGTGCCACTCGGCGGACCTGCGGAGCCAGTCCTCGTGCTCGGTCTGCCACCCGGGCCGGTCCACGTCGAGCACGAGGAAGCCGTACGCCCCGCCCTCGTTGGGCTCCAGCGACGAGATCAGCAGGAAGTACGGCGTGTCGCCCGCCCACGGGTCGTGGTCAACCACGGAGCGCCTCCAGCCGCTCCAGCGCCCGCTCCGGCGTGACCGTCGGCAGGCCGAACCGGTCGTTCATCTGGGTGACCTTCTCGCGCAGGTCGTCCGGCCGGTGCGAGAGCACGTCGAGGAACGTCTCCTCGGTGACGATCATCTCGCTCACGTGGCCCGTCTTGATCCCGGTGTCGACGAAGATGCGGCCACCAGCGGCCCTGACATCTTGGCAGAACGCCATGTCCTCGCCATAACCGCGCTCGTCCCACCGGAAGTACGACGGGGCGCGGTTGAACCTCTGGCGCTCCTCGAAGCTCGGGAACTCGCCCGCGATCCGCTCAAGGATGCGCCGGGTGATGAGCACGAAGGCGAGCCCCGTGGCATCGACCTCGATGACCTCGCCCGGCTCCCAGTCCTCAAGGAAGGTGTAGTTGCCCGCGCTGGGGGTCTCGCGCATGTACAGCGTCGGCTGGTGCGGCGAGATCCGCTGGAAGCACAGCGCGCTGACCATGTCGAGGTCGTGCTCGCGCTGGCGCTCGATCAGGAGCCGGATGGCGTCGGGCTGGAACGTCATGTCGTCGTCGATGAACAGGATCCAGTCGCCCTGCATGTTCTGGACGCACTCGTTGCGCTGGGCCGTCAGGACGTGGCCCTGCACGATGTGGACGGCGAGGTTCTCGCCCGGGCGCAAGAAGCTCGACCGGTCCGCCATCAGCATGCTGATGAACGTACCGGCGCTGAGCCGGTCCCGAGTGCAGAAGGCCAGCGTGCCGATGGTCCCGGGCGTCTCGCCCGATCGGTACTCGATCATCTGCGGCGCTGTCGGGTCAGTCCTGATCGTCTTGGGCACCGGCCGCCTCCTCGAATGAGCGGATGAAGTTGACGACACGCTCCAGACCCTCGCGAAGCCCGACCTTCGGTTCGTAGAACTGCCGCATCCGGGTCACGTCGGCGACCCGGGAGGTGACGCCGACGGGCTTGTCGACCCGGTGCAGGATGTGCGGGCTGTACCCGACGACCTCGGCGCAGATCCGGGCGACCTCGTCGAAGTCCGTGCCCCTCCCGCTCCCGAGGTTCAGGGCCTCATAGCCCTCCACCGGTCGCTCCAGCCGGGCCATCGTCGCCGCCACCAGATCGTCCACGTGGATGAAGTCCCGGCGCTGCGTCCCCGGTCCCCAGACTGTCAGCGGGTTCTCCCGGTGCAGCGCCCTGCGCGCGATGGAGGGCACCGGGTACTCGAAGCTCTGGCCTTCGCCGTACCCCGAGAAGGGCCGGATGCAGAGCGCGTTGAGCCCGTAGGCGACGGACTTCCATGCCAGCACCTCACCAGCGAGCTTCGTGAACCCGTACATCTCGTCAGGGGCCAGCCACGTCATGCCCGACGGGTCGAACTGGCCCTCGAACATCGGCTGCCCGTCGGCGTCTTGGAGCACCGTCCCGTACACGGCGGACGAGGACGGGTAGACGACGGTCTTCGCGTGCTTCACGGCCCAGCGGAACAGCGCGGAGTCGAGCCGCAGGCTGTCCGCGTTGTACAGCGGATCGCCCTCGATCTTCTCCCTGCCGCCGACCGGGGCGGCCATGTGGAAGACGAGGTCGCAGTCGACGTCGAAGTCCTCCAGCCACAGGCCGAGGTCCTGATGATCGTAGGGGATGCCGAGCGGGTGTGGGTTGAGGTCGACGCACCACAGGTCGAGGTCGTCCGACTTGTTCCGGATCAGCCAGTCTAGGAAGTGGGAGCCGAGGAAGCCTGACGCCCCGGTGACGAGCACAGTGGTCACGAGCACACCCAGATCTGGAAGTCGTACATGGTCGGGAAGCGCAAGAGGGAGGTGGCACCGCTCGACGCGATGATTCCGGCCATGGCGTGGAGCCTGACGGAGTGCTCCGGCCAGCCGAGGTTCACCCTGAGCGTCTGGTAGTCGAACGCCTCGCGTTCCAGCCGCAGCCTCATGCCCGGTTCCCCCAGCCCATCACCATCTGGTACGGGCCCATGGCGAACGAATAGGCGCGGACCATCTCGTGGCCGCCGATCCTCCACCAGTCGTCGAAGTCGCGGGCGTCGTACGCCCAGAGGTGGCCCGGCTCCGGGTCGTCACCGCTCCCGACGACCGGGTGGCCGATCACAACGTGCTTGGCGAGCGGCATCCACTCCCGGGCCAGCAGGATCGGGTCCGCGACGTGCTCAAGGAACTCACACAGGACAAGGATGTCGCAGTGCTCGGGCGTCAGGCTCTCGACCCTCGCCTCAAGCCAGCGGCCCATCGGATAGCGGCGCTTGGCCTCGGCGACCGCACCCGGCACCACGTCCACGCCGATGACGTCGCAGGTCTGGGCGAAGTAGCCGCTGATGTCGCCCGTCGAGCAGCCCAGTTCGATGATCTTCCGGGCGGACGGGTCGTCCTGACGGACAGCCTCGATGATCTCGCGCGCCTTGCCAACCCGGTCGGACTGGACGACCCCGAAGATCGTGAACTCCTGACCGTCACCGCGCAGGTTGTACACGACGGCGTCGTCAGCAGACGCCAGCTCCTTGTGGATGCGCCGCATGGATCCCTCCACCCGGTGAGCGATGTTCGAGGGCCGCCGTGCCGGGGAGCCGCGGCGGCCCTCTGGAGTCAGGAGACGGTCACCGACGTCTGGGCGACGGACGAGTCGTCCGAGACCTTCCGGAGGTGGACCGTCCAGCTTCCCGCGTCGGGGAAGATGTAGCTGTTGAAGGTGAACGACCCGTCGGCGGCAGGCTGGAACGCCTGCGACTTGCCAGTGTCCGAGCCGGTCCGCTCGAACGAGAGGTAGTACAGGATGGCGGGCTCGCTCGGGTACTTCGAGGCGTCGTACGCCGTGGCGTCGTTCACCGGGGCGTCCGTCACGTCCACGCGACAGGCTGACGTGACCGCGATCGGCGCGGCCGGGGTGATCGCGATGGTGGTCATCTAGGCTCCTTCTGGGCTCCAAGTCAGCTCGGCCAGCCGTCTCTGGTCGAACTCCCACTGCGCCGGGCTCCCGCCTCGGTCGAACGGCGTGGCGAACTTCTCCGATCCGGGCATGCCGCCCCACTTGCGACGATAGTAGTCCCCGTTGAGGGGGAATGTGCGGTTGTTCTCGCTGCGGAAGTGGTCGCTTCCCCGGATCACCATCGACCCGGCGTGTCGCAGCCGTGACGGGACCTGAATGACGGGGACGCCCAGCAGGACGGCCCGGCGGTGGTAGTCGTTGTCCTCGTAGTACGCGGGGACGAAGTTCTCGTCGAACAGGCCAACCGTCTGGACTGCCTCGGCCGAGATGGCGAAGGCAGCGAAGCCGTCCATCTGGTAGATGGCGGGACCACCGAGGATGCTCCCGGCCAAACGGCACAGGTCACCCCGCTCGAACTCCACGTCGGCATTGACGATGAGCCACCACGGCGCCCTCGGGGCTGCCTTGATGACAAGGTTCCAGCTGGCCGCCACGCCGAGGTTGTGGCGGGCCGAGATGTGGACTGCCCCCTCGGGGACGTGCGCCTCGCCGCGCTCGCTGTTGTCGACGACGATGATCCTGTCGACCGGGTAGTCGATCGACTCGAACAGCTTGCGGAGTAGCCCTGACTGGCTGACGTACGGTACGCCGAGGACCGGGATGTTCACGGCCAGTTCCTGTGGTACTGGTGGACGATCCTCGGGAGGAACCGAAACCGCACGCCGCCGTCCAGCATCCGGAGCCACATGTCGGCGTCGCCAGCCCTGCCTCGGCTCGTGCAGTCGAGGTCGAAGCGGTACGGCAGCGACGTACGGTAGACGTACGCCCCGTTGCAGAGCGCCCCGTCACCCGGCGGATACCGGCCATACAGCTGCCCAGTCGTCCTGCCGTCCTTCCACGTCTCGCTGATGCCGTAGACGAAGTCGACGCTGTCGTCCATCTCGCCGACCAGCCGCTCGATCGCGTCCGGCAGCATCCTGTCGTCGTCGTCGAGGGCGGCGACGAACTCGCCGCGGGCGTGGTCGAGGCCGAAGTTGCGCGCCGCGAGCCCGGACAGCCCCCACCGGAGGTGCTGGTCGTCGGGGTACGGCTGGCGGTCGACGACCCACAGCCGGAGCGGGAACTCCGTCTCGAACTGGAGAGCTTTGTACCTACTCTCAAGATCTTCGAGCTGCTCGCCCTCCATGCCGTCCGAGACGACGAGGACCTCGACCTCGCGATGCGTCTGGGCGAGCACGGATGGCAGGCACCGGCCGAACAGGAGGTCGTTCCGGTTGTAGGTCGGGATGATGACCGAGACGAGGCTCACGCCGACCTCCCGATGGCACGCCTCACAGTCCTCACGTCCTCCGCCATCCGGGTCTGGCGCCACCTCTCGAACTCCGCCCGGTCGTGGTCGTAGAACGCCGACGAGTTGACGCGCTGGTGGTTCTCGTCCCACTCCGCCTTGCCAGCCGCCGGGTGCATGTGCTCGACCACGACGTCCGGCAGGTAGTACAGGCAGTCGGCCGTGTCGCCGAGCAGCTTCCATGCGTCGTCGAGGTACAGATGCCACTGGGCTGGCGGCGCGAACCACCCGAGCGCCAGCACGATCTGGCTGGAGATGAACACCTGCGTCGGGAGCCGCTCGCCTTGGAACAGGTCGTTGCCGTAGGCGAAGCCGCCGCCCTCACGGTCGAGGACTGAGACGATCGTGTCGTCCCAGCCACGGGTCCGGAAGCGGTGGTCGTCGCCGATGAAGCCGACGACGCTGTCGCGTTTTGCCCATCGGACGGCCGCCCAGTTGAGCGCCTTGTTCATGGTCCCGGTCTCGCCCTTGGGGACGAGGTCGAGCCGGAGGTCGACAACATCCTCGGCCTCCGAGACGTACTGCTCAAGCAGCGGATCGTCGCCGTCGACCACGGCCACGAAACGGGAGTCCCGCCGGGTGGCCGTGTCGACGAACGACTGGTGCGCTTCTCTGAGCGCGGCCGGGTTGCCGCGCGTGGGGCACAAGACGGTGATGCCCATCCGGGATCCCTCCAGAACGTCGGGCTACGCCGCAGGCGCCGGGTCGATGGCCTGAACCGCAGCGAGGACGGCCGCGAGCTGCGCCGAGAGTGTGTCCAGCTCGTCCTGCGTCACGGCCATGGCCGTGAGGGAGGCAACCTGAGTTTGGAGATCTGCCACCTGCGCCACGGCAGCGTCCCGCGCGGCAGCGACCGACGCGAGGTCAGTGGTGACGCGCGTTGCCGCCGACTGCGCCTCGGCCGCGAGGCTGGCGAGTTCGGTGAATGCCTGATCGAGCAGGGCCATGATGAGCTTCAGCCTTTCTGCGAGTTCCGCGAGTGTGTTGAAGACCTCTCCGAGGTCCCTGACGTCCAGCTGCTCGTCCATGAGGCTACACCTCGCTGGAGGGCGGGTGGTAGGTGTGGGTGCCGTCCTCGTGGTGCTCGATCCAGTCGCCCCCGCGCGGGTCCGAGAGCAGCTCGTTGCCGCACTCGGAGCACCTGACGCGGGGGGCGTCCGGGCTCATGTCCTCAAGTTCGACAGCCCCTTCGGGGTACTCCACGATGCCTATTTCTCCTGCTGCGTCTCGTATGAGCGCTTCTTGATCTCCCTCATGGCGAGGTAGATCCGGTGGCGAGCGTCCTCCTCTTCTGCCGTCAGAACGGAGCGATCGGTCCCGCGAGAGAACAAGAGTTCCTGAAAAGCCATGGCAAGACGGGCTTCGTCCGCCTTGACGATCAGGAACGGGCTCAGCTCCTTTAGGGCCTTGTATGCCTTGATTGACGTCGCCACCCATTCGTAGATGGGACGCTGCTGCCCTCGTCTGTCGGTGAACTGGATTGAGCCGCCGTATCTCTCTTGGAGGAGACGCAGCGGTCTTGGGTCAACCTGATGCGCGGCGAAGCGCAAGTACCACCTGCGCTTTCCGCCCGGGTTCTTGTTGAGACCAATCGCGATGTGGCCCTCGCCATCGAAGAAGCCAGCAAGATACGGGACGAGAAGGATGTCTTCCATGTCCCGAATGCTAGCACTTCTGTTACGAGAAACACACACCTAGATCATGTCTCGTCATAGGAGTACGAGATCGTCTGCTGGGTCCAGTTGCCCGGCCCGGCCGTGGCGTCGATGCCCAGCTGGAACACGGCGAACCGGGTCGTCGCGTTCGCTGCCGTGTACGACGAGGCGTCCCATGTCGCCTTGTTGCCCGACGTGTAGCCGGTGAAGGCCACGTTGGCAATGGTCGAGGCGGCGGTCGTGCCCTGCTGATAGGTCACGAAGTTCGCCGTGAACTTGAGGGTCGTCGAGGTCATGTCCGACCCGCCGCCCCAGATCTTGAAGTTGGTGACGCCGTTCGCGGGTGCGGTGTCAACCTTGAGCTTCAGCCACTTCTCGTAGCTGTACGTCCCGACCGAGATCGGGTTCGCCTGCCGGTTGGCGAGCGAGTTCGTCGCGTTGTCGGCGGACTCAAGGTCGATGCCCGTGACGGCCCCAGACTCAGACGGCCCCGCGCCCGTGTAGACGCGTAGGCTGAGGGAGGCTGCCATCAATGCTCCTTCTTGCTGTTCCCCGACGGGGGCTTGCTTCCGCCCGACGGCTTCGACTGGCCGCCCGAGGGAGGTCCTGCCGGGGCGGGGGCCTTGCTCTCGGCGTTGTCCGCGGCGGACGGAACGTCGTCGAGCGTGACCGCTCCTGTCGGCGTGATGACCATCATCGAGTCGTACTGCTTTCCCGTCTTGGGCTCAAGCCCGTCGTCGTTCCGCGCCTCGTTGATCGACTTCCAGCTGACGCCCGCGAGTGCGTAGCGGTTGATCTGCGCGCGGGTGAGGCTTTCCTTCAGGTTCAGACGGGTGAACTTGAAGCAGAGGTTGTTGTCCCGACCGCCGAAGGACGGGTCCCAGACCACCTCCCGCGTGAGGTAGTTCGAGATCAGCCCGAGCAGTGGCCGGAGGCCGCGATCCTCGGTCATCTCGGACTGCGTGTCGGCGGTCGATCGGTTGGAGTCGCCAGAGATGGCGAGGTCCATGGTGGACAGTCCGAACACCGCGCAGATCTTCCGCACGAGGTACATCTGCCACTCAAGGAACTGCATGTCCCGGTTGGAGCCGCGGAACGGCACGAACTTCGCGTTCTTGGTCCCGCCGATGAACGCCATCGCGCCACGACCGGCGACCTCTCCGTTCCAGTACGCCTTGAAGGCGTCGACCTGCTCGCCGCGGGCGCCCTCGCCGAGGTCGAGCAGGCCGTCCGGAGCGGCGTTGACCACCTGCCGGTTGTTGTAGGCGTGGCCGTTCAGCTCCGCGTCGATGGTGTTCTTGAGGACTTCGAGTTTGGACAGCCCGACGACCCGGTAGGTGGCCGGGTTCTCCATCATGTAGACCATGTCGAGGTTGGCGAACCGGGCCCGCTCGAACATGTCCGGGTACCAGAAGTAGCGGGCCTCGGTCGGGTCAGTGCCGTCCCAGTACGCATTGACCCGGATCTCCGCCCCGTCGACCGGGTGCAGGTACACGAGGTCGCCTCGGTAGGTCCGCTCCTTCTCGATGACCCCGGCATCGAGGACGAGGATGTCCTCGATGATGGGCTCGATGAAGCTCCGGAACGAGTCGACGGTCGGGCTGGGCTGCTCGAACATCTCCTTGATCTTGGCCGCGAGCGTGACACTCGGCTCCGGCCCGTCCGGGTCGAACTTCGCGATCGTCCACTCGCTCTGGCTGACCTGCGTCTTGCGCACGTCGATGGCGGCCCGGACCCATTCCGAGCCCTCGGCCCACCTCCGGTAGACCTGCGCCTTGGGCTTGCCGACCCTCGACCGGTCGCCCATGACGTACGAGCCGCCCTGATTGCTGATGATGGCGGACGTGCTGTCGGCCGGGATCCGCTTGGGGCTGGTCCGATAGCCGTAGATCTGCGTCCGCAGCGCCATGCGTCCGCGCGGCGTGGCGATAGATGACAGGAGGTTCTGGCGCGACGTGACGGCGATCATCGTTCGACCCTGCTCAGGATCTGGCGCATGGCGTCATTCGCATGGTTGCGTAGGAGGTTCTTGTTGACCTCCTCG
>Ga0335069_10003548_pt1 | contig 23459 bp, 20 predicted proteins | sample Lox_Sample_11_FD_206714 | JGI IMG/M metagenome (GOLD analysis project Ga0335069, IMG submission 206714) | Soil microbial communities from Loxahatchee National Wildlife Refuge, Florida, United States - Lox_Sample_1.1 | ecosystem: Environmental > Terrestrial > Soil > Wetlands | place: USA... | reverse complement strand
TTCATGCGGATGACGACCAGCGGGGCGCCCTCGGCGTCGGCCCGGTCGATCCCCTGCACCACGTGGGCGGCCGAGATGGCGTGGACGACACCGTCGAGCTCGACCACCGGCACCTCGGCGCGGGCCGCGGCCGCCGCGAAGAGCAGCGCCAGGACCGCACACAAACCGAGCGAGCGGGGCCGCACCATCATGCAGACTCTAGGGGCGCGACACCGGGGTGTCAATGCTCGGGCGCTCTGCTAACATCGTCTCGGAAACGGCGGTAAGAGAGACCCATGTTTGGCACGCTGGGCGGACCCGAGCTGTTCCTGATCTTCGTGGTGGCGCTGATCGTCTTCGGCCCCCGCAAGCTCCCGGAGATCGGCAAGAGCCTCGGCAAGATGATGGCGGAGTTCCGCAAAGCCTCGAACGACTTCCGCTCCACCATCGAGAGCGAGGTGGAGGCCGAGAAGATCCGCGAGGCGATGCGCATCGATCCGCCGCGGACGGACCCCGCCCCGGCCCCGGTCGCGCCGGCTTACGGGACCTCGGAGACCACCACGGCGCCGGAGGCGGCCCCGGCCGCCCCCGTTCCGACGGACGGCACCCCGCACGCCGGCCCGGCCGAGGCCCCCGTCGTCCACGAGCGGGTGCCCGAGACGGTCAGCCGGCAGGCCGACGCCACGCCGATCGAGCCGAAGTAGGTCCGCCGCGTCCATGACGCCGCGCCCCCACCCCGACAAGATGACGTTCCTCGAGCACCTCGAGGAGCTGCGCCAGCGCCTGGTGCGGGCGCTCGTCTACCTCGCCGCGGGTTTCGGCGTGTGCTGGTTCTTCCACGAGCAGATCTTCCACTTCCTGACGCAGCCGATGCGCCGGGGCGGCTATACCGACGCCTTCATCTTCACCAGCCCCGCCGAGGCGCTGATGCTGTACATGAAGATGTCCTTCTTCGTGGGCATCTTCGTGGCCTCCCCGTTCGTGCTCTACGAGCTGTGGGCGTTCATCTCGCCGGGCCTCTACAAGCACGAGAAGGCGTGGGCCATTCCGTTCGTCGGCATGGGATCGTTCTTCTTCATCCTGGGCGCGCTGTTCGGCCAGTACTTCCTTTTCCCGGTGACGCTGCACTTCCTGGCGGGCTTCGGCGGCCCCGACATGCGCTTCCTGCCGAAGATCGACGAGTACTGGTCCTTCTACTCCTGGTTCCTGCTGGGCCTGGGCCTCGTGTTCCAGATCCCGGTGATCATCTTCGTGCTGGCCCGCATCGGCCTGGTCGGACCGAAGCTGCTGCTGAAGGGGTGGAAGTTCGCGGTGCTCGGGTCCTTCATCGTGGCCGCCTTCGTCACCCCGACCCCTGACGTGGTCAACCAGACCGCCCTCGCCCTGCCGATGATCGGCCTCTACCTGCTGGGCGTGCTGGTGGCCTGGCTGTTCGGGAAGAAGCGGCAGACGGCGGAGGAGCGCTCCGCCGCCCTCAGCGCGGCAGCTCGAAGCTGAGGGTCGAGCCGACCACCGCCTTCTCGCGGCGGGCCTGGCCGGCGTTCATCTCCACCACGTAGGACGCCCGGCGCAGGGGCGAGTAGACAGGGCAGGGCTCCGCCTTGCACGGCGGCACCGCCTCGGCCACGTGGACCACCCGCTTGTCCCGGTCCAGCCACACCATGTCGATCGGGAACTTGCAGTTCTTCATCCAGAAGCCGTGGAAGTCCTCATCCTCGAAGACGAACAGCATCCCGCGGTCGAGCGGCAGGGAGGGCCGGAACATGAGGCCCATCGCGCGGTCCTGGTCGGCGACCATGACCTCGACCTGCAGCACCTTGCCCGAGGGCAGGGTCAGCGGGACGACGGCGGGGGTGGCGGCGACCAGCGCGGCGAGCGCGAGCAGGATCGCGGCCGGGGCCAGGACCTTCATCGCTGAAGATCCTAGCACCGGGCGGCTGGCGCAGGCGAGGCGCGGGACGCGGCCCGAGTCAGATCTGCAGGCGGGTGAGCGGGCACGCTTCCACGACGACGGTCTGCCCCACCCGAGGCAGTGGGAACTCGCGCAGCCGACCGTCCCGCCAGTAGAGCCACCGCAGTCGCGGGTCCTCGAGCGGCACCCGGAATCGGAAGGCCACCTCGAGCGGGCGGCCCTCTGGCGTCACCGAGCGGATCTCGGCGACGTAGTCGGGCCGTTCGATCGCCTCGCCGGTGGCGAAGCGTCGGGTCGGGCTCGCCAGCAGACGGTCGGCGGGAGACGGCAGGAACCCGTCCGAAGGGGCGATCACCAGCGTCATGGCGTCCTCGCGGCGCAGGTGGCTGGCGGACAGCGGGCCCAGAAGCGCCATCCGGCGCGGGACGGGGGCCTCGCCGGTCGCGGTCCGGACGATGCGCGTGTAGACGACCGGGAAGTCGTTGCCGTTCACAAACACGAACGTCTGGCCGCCGACTTCCGGCCCCCTGGGAGCTTGCCTCGCCCCGAGGCGCGCCGGACCGCCCAGCAGGGGCAGCAACAGCGAGCCGGCCATCGTCAGAGCGGCTGCCACCGGCCCGTGGAGGACCAGCAGCGCGAGCGCGGCACGCCGTCTCCAGGTTCCGGCGAGGGCCGGTTGTCGCGGCCAGAGCCCGGACGACTCGACGAGCATCGCCAGCAGGCCGAACGCCCCCACGCCGGCGAAGAGAAGCAGCCGGTCCATCGGGAACGCGCCGCAGACGGGCACCAGCGATGCCGCCATCCCGAGGGCCCAGAACCGTGCCAGGCGCTGGCGGCGCAGGAGCGGCCACATGAGCGCGGCGAGGCCGACCGCCACCGCTGCTCCAACGACCGCGCCGGCGACCTGCACGTCCCGTGGCAGGAGGATCCATGCGTTCGCCGGCAGCTGGACCCACTGCGCGGCCAGCAGCAGCGGCCACCTCTCGACCAAGACGCGGGAGAAGAGCAGCGGGGTCGTGCCGGGGTCCAGGTAGAGGCCCGAGCCCTGCGTGCCGCCGCCGGCGGCGAGGTAGAGCAGCCGCCACAGCAGGACCACTCCGGCGTACGGGGCGAGCGGCGCCAGGCGCCGCCTCCACGAGCCGGCCTCACCGGCGACCTGCCAGGCTGCAACGTAGGCGACGGCCCCCAGCGCTGCCTCGCCGCATCCGAGCCCGGCGGCCAACGCCGCGAGCGCCAGCAGCAGGTGTCGCCGGGCGTGCGTGCGCCGCCAGGCCAGGTGGAGCAGGAGGCAGGCGGTGCCGCCGACGAGGCAGAGCACGGCGTTGCGGTTGGCCAGCCAACCTGCGCAGACGACGTGGGAGTCCTCCACCGCGAAGAGCAGGCCCGCCATCCCCGCCAGTGCGCCGGGGCCGTGCAGCCGGCGGTAGAGCCACGCCACCAGCGCCACCCCCAGGGCGAACCAGAGCAGGCTGTGCAGGTGCTGCAGCCAGGGCGTGTCGGGCCACAGCGCGTAGTCCAGCAGGTGGGTCAGCGCCGTGAGCGGACGGACGAAGACGATGTGGACCTGCGGGTCGCTCCACCAGGGGAGGCAGCCGACGTCGCGCATCCAGCCCCGCAGTTGCACGGGGACGAACGCGAACAGCTCCCAGATCGGGCGGGTTGCAGCGCCCCACTCCCCGGCGTGCAGCAGCACGATTCGTTGGAGGTAGTCGTCGGCGATGAGGCCCGCACGCAGCGCCGGCGATGCCAGCACGAACGCCAGCAACCCCGCCGTGAGCGGCGCGCTGCGGTGTTCCAGCAGGCGCCGCAGACGTCCCGCCTTCCTGTCGAGCATACCCCCAGGGACCCCCTCCCGGTTCGACGCGGCCGGCCGGCGAGGGCCGATAGGCTACTCGCGGACCTTGCCGGTCATCGGCACGAAACGCACCGGCAGCACCGTCCGCTCCTCGAAGCGCCCGCCGCGGCGGGTCACCAGCACCAGCTCCTGCCAGTCGTCGCCGACCGGCACGATCAGCCGGCCGCCGTCCTTCAGCTGCTGCTTCAGCGGCTCGGGGATGCGCGGAGCGGCGGCGGTCACAGTGATCGCGTCGAAGGGAGCAGCCTCCGGCCAGCCCAGGTACCCGTCTGCGGCCCGCACGCTGACGTTCGCGTACCCGAGCCGCCGCAGGCGCTCCGCCGCCTCGGCCGCCAGCGGGGCGACGATCTCGACCGTGTAGACATGGGCGGCGATCTCCGCCAGCACCGCCGCCTGGTAGCCGCAACCGGTGCCCACCTCGAGCACGGTCTCCCCGCCCCGCAGGCCCAGCGCCTCGGTCATGAACGCGACGACGTAGGGCTGCGAGATCGTCTGCCCGTGGCCGATGGGCACCGGGTGGTCTTCGTACGCCTGCGCCACGCCGGCCGGCGGCACGAACAGGTGGCGGGGCACCTTGCGCATGGCGGCCAGGGTCCGCGGGTCGCGCACGCCGCGGGCCACGACCTGCGTCGCCACCATCTCCTCGCGTTCCTGCGCGAAGTCTCTGCCGTCGCCGTTCGGGTGCAGCGAGGAGGCGGACAAGGCGAGAAGCCAGTGGAGCCAGCGCATGGCCAGCTGCGTGCCCCATTCTAGCCCCGCCGCACCGGCTCAGGCGGCGAGGTCCACCTGCAGCACGGTGCCGCCACCCTCCCGGGGCAGGCAGCGGGCCTCCCCGTGGGGGCCGTAGAATGGGGCCGCCGAGGAGGCTCGTGACCTTCCGCAACGTCTACGAGGACGCGCACCGCGCCTTCGCCTACTCGCAGCTCGAGTTTCCGGGCACCTACTACCTCGCCTTCCGCGACCTGCCGGATCTCATCCGCGCGCACGTCGCCGGGCGCCGCGCTCTCGACTTCGGCTGCGGCGCCGGCCGCTCCACGCGGTTCCTGGAGAAGCTCGGCTTCGAGACGACCGGCGTCGACGTCTCGGCCGCGATGATCCGCCGCGCCCGCGAGCAGGACCCTGGCGGCGACTACCGGCTGGTCGCCGAGGCCGACCTCTCGGGCCTCGCCCCCTCGTCCTTCGACCTGGTGCTGTCGGCCTTCACCTTCGACAACGTCCCCACCCGCGAGACGAAGCGCGCCCACCTCGTCGGCCTGCGCGAGCTGCTGACCGCGGAGGGACGCCTGCTGAACCTGGTCTCCCGGCCGGAGATCTACACCCACGAGTGGGTCTCCTTCTCCACCCGCGACTACCCGGAGAACCGCCAGGCCCGCAGCGGCGACCTCGTCCGCATCGTGATGACCGACGTCGTCGACCGCCGCCCGGTGGAGGACGTGGTGTTCTCCGAGGACGACTACCTCGCCGTGTACGCGGAGGCCGGCCTGCGCCGGATCGCGTCGCACGCGCCGCTGGGACGCGAGCAGGAGCCGTACGCCTGGGTCAACGAGACCCGCGTCGCGCCGTGGCGGATCGACCTGCTGGACCGGCCCTGAGACGGGCCTGCTGACGGCCGTCCCCCGTCGTTCGGCTAAGATCGGCGGCGTGGTGGAGACGGCGCGCCCATCGCCGCGACCGGTGCTCGGCGTGTGGGCGCTGCTCTGCCTGGTGACGAACCTGCCGTATGCCCGCGCCTGGCTGCTTCCGCCGCGCGGGACCAGGTTCCTCGGCTTCTTCTACGCGATCCCCGACGTCTTCAACTACCTCTCCTACGTGCAGCAGGCCGAACACGGGGCGCTCCTGTTCTTCAACAAGCTGTACCCCCTGCCGCACGCGGCGTCGCTGGCCAATCTCGAGTGGTCCGTGGTCGGGTGGCTGTCGGCGGCGCTGGGGAGCCAGCCGGCGCTCGCGTACCGCGTCTTCGGGGCTGCGGTCACGCTGGCGCTGGTGCTGGCCACCGACCGCTGGTTGCGGCTGGCCGGTCTCCCCGGCGACCACCGCTTCGCCGCCCTGCTGCTGGTGTTCACCGGCGGCGGCCTCGGCGGCGTCCTCTTCCTCCGCCTCGGCCCGCCGGCCTGGCGCTTCCTGGACCTGACGAGCGGGATGTACCCGTTCATCTCGGTGCTGGTCAACCCCCACTTCGCCGCCGGAACCGCGCTCCTGCTGTGGGCGTTGTGGGCGTTCCATCGCGCCCGCGACCTCGGCGGCGAGCTGCTCGCCGTCCTCCTGGGATCCTGCCTGGTCCTGGTGCGTCCGTACGAGCTGGCGCTGCTGGTCGGCATCCGGGGGCTGGTGGTGCTGACCACGCAGCCCTGGAGGCGCTGGCTGCGCCTGCTGCTTCCGCTCGCCGCGCTGGCTCCGGCCGTCCTGTACGGCTGGAGCACGACCGTCCGCAACCCGGCGTACGCCGTCTTCTCGGCGGTCGGCTACGGCCTGCCGCCCGCCGCCGACATCCTGCTCGCGCTGCTGCCCGCCGGCGTGCTCGCGCTGGCGGGAGTGCCGCTGCTGCGAGGCGCCCACGGCCTCCCGGAGCGCGTGGCCTTCGCCACCCTGCTGGCGTGGCCGGTCACGGTCGCCGCCGTGCTGGCACTGCCCCTGCGCTTCGGCCTGCAGCTCGCGGTCGACGTCGGCCTGCCGCTGCTGGGCCTGGTGGCGCTGGCGCTGGCGCGCTTCAGGCCGGCCGTGACGCTGGCCGCGGCGCTCCTCCTGTGCTCGACCAGCGCCGTCGCCCTCGAGCTGCTGCTCGAGGACAACCCCCAGTGGTACGTGCCTCGCGAGCGGATCGAGGCCGCCGAGGCCCTGCGGCCGCTGTGCCGCCGCGGCGAGCTGCTGGTGGCCCCGCCCGACATCGGCCTGTATGCGAACGCCTACTCTGCCTGCCGTGCCTACGCCGCCCACCTCGGCACCGCCGACAGCCGCGAGCGCGCGGCCGCGATCAGGGCCTTCTACGCGGCGCCCCCGGCCGGCCGCCTGGCCTGGCTCGAGGCCCGTTGCGCCCGTTTCGTGGTCCTGCCCGACGACGGGGAGCGCGCCCCCCACCTGCTCGGCGCCGCCGCGCCGTACCATCGCGTGGCGCAGGCGTCGGGGCCGACCGGCAGGCTCGCCGTCTACGCGAGCGACGAGCCGCCGGCGTGCCCGCCGGGCGCACCGGCAGCGGCGACCCCTCAGTAGGCCTGGGCGAAAACCACCTCGCGGCCCTTCTGGCCGGTGTAGACGCAGGGGGCCTCGACCGGGTCGCCCATCGGCATCACCCGGATGGTGGCCTTCGTCTCCTCCTTGATCTTCGCCTCGATCGCGGCGTCGCCGTTCCAGCCGGCGACGATGAAGCCGCGCTTGTCGTTCATCACCTGCTTGAACTCGTCGTAGCTCTTCACCCGGGTGGTGTTGGCGGCCACGAAGGCGCGGGCCTTCTCCAGCAGGCCCTTCTGGATCTCGTCGAGGGCCTGCTGCAGCCGGGCGGCGGCGCCGGCGAGCGGCAACGGCTCCTTGCTCCGCGTGTCGCGGCGTACCAGCACCACCTGGCCCTTCTCGACGTCCCTGGGGCCCAGCTCCAGCCGCACCGGCACGCCCCGCATCTCCCAGTCGGCGTACTTGTAACCGGGCTGGAACTGGTCGCGGTCGTCGAGGTGCACCCGCAGGCCGGCGCCGCGGAGCATGGCCAGAGCCTCCCGCGCCTTCGGCAGCACCAGCTCGTTGATGTCGCCCTTCTTCGGCGGGATGGGCACGATCACCACCTGGTGGGGCGCCACCTTCGGCGGCAACACCAGGCCCAGGTCGTCGCCGTGGGTCATCACCATGCCCCCCAGCAGGCGGGTCGAGCTGCCCCACGAGGTCGACCAGGGCTTGGCCCGCTCCTGGTTCCTGTCGAGAAACTCGATGCCGTAGGCGTCGGCGAAGTGCTGGCCGAGGTTGTGGCTGGTGCCGGCCTGCAGCGCCCGCCCGTCGCCCATCAGCGCCTCGATCGCGTAGGTGCGCAGGGCGCCGGCGAACTTCTCGCTCTCGGTCTTCGGACCGCAGAGCACCGGCATCGCCAGCATCTCCTCCGAGAAGGCGCGGTAGACGTCGAGCATCTTCAGCGTCTCCTCCTGCGCCTCCTCGGCCGTGGCGTGCAGCGTGTGCCCTTCCTGCCAGAGGAACTCGGTCGTGCGCAGGAACGGCCGGGTGACCTTCTCCCAGCGCACCACGTTTCCCCACTGGTTGATCAGCACCGGCAGGTCCCGCCAGGACTGCACCCAGCGTGCGTAGGTCGAGCAGATGATCGCCTCCGAGGTCGGCCGCACCGCCAGCGGCTCGGGCAGCTCCTCGCCGCCGCCGATCGTCACCCAGGCGCACTCGGGCGAGAAACCCTCCACGTGCTCCTTCTCGCGCTCGAGCAGGCTCTTGGGGATGAACAGCGGGAAGTAGGCGTTGACGTGGCCGGTCTGCTTGATGCGCCGGTCCATGTCCCGCTGCATCTCCTCCCAGATGGCGTACCCGTAGGGCTTGATGATCATGCAGCCCTTGACCGGGCCGTAGTCGGCCAGGTCGGCCTTCAGCACGACGTCCAGGTACCACTGTGAGTAGTCCTGGCCCTTGGGCGTGATCTCCTTCGAGACGCGGTCCTGTTCCATGTCGGCTACGGGCCCTCCTGGGCCTTCCTCGGGAATGCGAGCGAGAGCGCGATGGAGACGGCGATCACCGCCACGATGAACGCGAGCGAGACCCCGATCGGGAACTGGCCGCCCCACAGGTGGTTGAGCAGGGTCATCTTGAGTCCCACGAATGCGAGCACGATCCCCAGGCCGTACTTGAGGAAGTGGAACTTGTCGACCGCACCCGCCAGCAGGAAGTACAGGTTCCGCAGGCCGAGGATGGCGAAGATGTTCGAGGAGAAGACGACGAAGGGCTCGCGGGTCAGCCCGAAGATGGCGGGGACCGAGTCGACGGCGAACAGGATGTCGGTCGCCTCCAGGAACAGCAGGGCGATGATCAGCGGCGTGCCGTGGAGGCGGCCCTCCTGGCGGACGAAGAAACGCTGTCCGCGGTAGCCGCCGGTGACCGGCACGTAGCGGCGGAACAGCCGGATGACGAGCCGCTCGTGCGGCTCCACCGGCTCCGTCTCGCCGCTCGTCATCATCTTGCCCCCGGTGAAGACCAGGAAGGCGCCGAACAGCCAGACCACCACCTCGAACTGCAGCAGCGCCGCGCCCAGGGCGATGAAGATCCCGCGGGAGACGAGCGCGCCCAGGATGCCGAAGAACAGCACCCGGTGCTGGTAGGCCACGGGGACGGCGAAGTAGCTGAGCACCACCACGAAGACGAAGATGTTGTCGACCGACAGCGAGTACTCGACCACGTAGCCGGCCAGGAACTCGAGCGCGGTCTCCCAGGCCTGGCCGGCGGGGTCGAAGCCGGGCAGGCGCATCAGACGGGCGTCGAGCGGGAAGTGCCAGCGCATGTACAGGTAGAAGCCGAGGTTGAAGAGGAGCGCCAGGGCCACCCAGACGACGCTCCAGGCGGCCGCCTCCCGCATGGACACCGCGTGCGCCTGGCGGTGGAAGACGCCGAGGTCCACGGCCAGCAGGGCGAACACGAGCAGCAGGAACCCGAGGTAGAACGGCCAGTAGCTGGCGAAGGGGAAAAGCGCGACGTGGCTCATCGGTGGCTCGTCAATGCTCTCGGGCCGAACGCCCGCATCCTCCGCAGGGCGCTCAAACCCTGCAGTTTAGCAGAGATGGCACAGGGCGCCGCCTTGCCCTTGACGCCGGCCTGGGACACCTGCTAGCGTCTGGCCCGGCCTCGCGGGCCGCCTTTCCATCGCTCTCCTGGGAAAGGCGCCGTCCATGTCCAGCCGAACGCATGTGTTCCCCCTGGGCTTCGGCCTGTCGGCCGTCCTCTGCTTCTCCACCACCTCCCCGGCCGAGGATCCGCCGCCCCGGCCCCGGCCTCCTGCCCGCGTCTACACCAACGAGGACCTCGACCGCGTCCACGCCGTGCGCGACGAGACGGGGGTGAGCTCCGTGCCGGCCGTCGTCCCCCGTGAGGCGGAGCCCGGTCTGCGGGTGCAGCGCGACGCCGTCCGAGGCCACGGCGAGGCCTACTGGCGTCGGCAGGCCGAGACGACGCGCGAGAAGGTGCGGCGCCTGGGCGAGCAGGCGGAGGAGCTGCGCATGCGGATCGCCCGGGAGGAGGACCTCCGGTTCCGGACCAGCCGCAGCACCCGCCGGTCGTCGGCAGCCTCCGGCGTCTCCAGGGACGACCGCATCGCCACGCTGCAGGCGAGGCTCGCCGCCGTCGAGAGGCGGGCCCGGGAGGCGGAGGAGGACCTGGCCGACCGCGCCCGCAGGGACGGGGCGCTGCCGGGCTGGCTGCGCTGAGCGCGCGGGGTCCGATGCTATGCTGCCGGCCGATGCTGGAGATCCCTGTCGAGCTGGGCCCGCGCCGCTACCTGGTCTCGGTCGGCGAGGGTCTCGCCCGACGATTGCCGGAGCGGCTCGCGGACCTCCGCGGCCGCAAGGTCGCGCTCGTCGCCAGCCGCCGGGTGTTCGGACTCCACGGCCGGCCCGTCCGGCGCGCGCTCGCCGCGCTCGGTCCCGTGCACGTCGTGCTGGCGCCGGACGGAGAGCGGCACAAGGGGCAGGCCACGCTGCAGGGTTTCTACGACGCCTTCCTGCAGGCGAAGCTCGGCCGCGACGGGGTGGTGGTGGCGTTCGGGGGCGGCGTGGTCGGCGACGTGGCCGGCTACGCTGCGGCCACCTACATGCGGGGCGTGGACTGGGTCGGCCTGCCGACCACCCTGCTGTCGATGGTCGACAGCTCGGTCGGGGGCAAGGTCGGCATCAACCACCCCCGGGGAAAGAACCTGATCGGCGCCTTCCACCAGCCGCGGGCGGTGGTGATCGACCCGGCTTTCCTCGCCACCCTGCCCCCGCGCGAGCTGCGCTCGGGCGCGTACGAGGTGCTCAAGTGCGGGATCCTCGGAGACCCCGCGCTGTTCGAGGTGATGCGCCGCGCCCCGGCCGGGTTGCGCGGCTGGGAGGGCGCGGACGTCGAGCTCGCGATCGCGGCGGCCTGCCGGCTGAAGGCCGAGGTGGTCACGAAGGACGAGCGCGAGGGCGGGCTGCGCCGCGTGCTGAACCTGGGTCACACCCTCGGCCACGCGCTCGAGGCCGTCACGCGTTACCGCCGCTACACCCACGGCGAGGCCGTCGGCTGGGGCCTCGTCGGCGTCTCCCACCTCGCCCGCGCGCGCGGCCTTCTCGACGCCGCCAGCCACGAGGCCATCCTCGCCGCCGTCGACCGCATCGGCCCGCGCCCACGGGTGTCCGATCTGCCGTCGCGCGACGTCCTCGCCGCGCTCGCCCGGGACAAGAAGGCCAGGGCCGGCCGCGTGCCGTTCATCCTGCCGGCGGCCGTCGGCCGGGTGGAGATCCACGACGACGTGTCGCCGGACGAGGTCCGGCGGGCGCTCAGGGAGATGGGGTCCCACGGAACGGCAGCCGCCACCAGCTCGTCGCTGAAGCCGGTCCCCGCCTAGCCCTGCTGGTCCTCGCCCATCAGCGTCACCAGGATCGCCTTCTGCACGTGCAGCCGGTTCTCGGCCTCGTCGAACACCACGGACTGCGGACCGTCGATGACGGGGGCCGCCACCTCCTCGCCGCGGTGGGCCGGCAGGCAGTGCATGAAGACGGCCTTCGGGTTGGCCGCGGCCATGGTGGCCGGCGTCACCTGGAAGCCCTGGAAGGCGGCGAGGCGCTTCTGGCTCTCGGCCTCCTGGCCCATGGAGGCCCACACGTCGGTGTAGACCACGTCGGCGTCGCGGACGGCCTGCAGCGGGTCGCAGGTGACCTGCGGCAGCGGCGAGCCGAGCCTCTGCGCCTCGGCGACCGCGTTCTTGAGCACCGCCGGGCTCGGCTCGTAACCCCTGGGGCAGGCGATGCTGAAGCGCAGCCCCAGCTTGACGGCCCCGTACATCAGCTCGTGGGCCACGTTGTTGCCATCGCCGACATACGCCACCTTCAGCCCGGCCAGCTCGCCGCGGATCTCGCGCAGGGTGAAGTAGTCGGCCAGCGCCTGGCAGGGGTGCAGCAGGTCGGAGAGGCCGTTGATCACCGGCACCGAGCCGTGGTTCGCCAGGTCCAGCAGGTCCTGGTGGGCGAAGACGCGCGCCATGATGCCGTGCACGTATCGCGACAGCACCTGGGCGGTGTCGGCGATCGTCTCGCCGCGGTGGAGCTGGATGTCGGCCGCGCTCAGGAACAGGGCCTGCCCGCCGAGCTGGTGCATCCCGACCTCGAAGGAGACCCGGGTGCGGGTGGACGCCTTCTGGAAGATCATGGCCAGCGACTGGCCGGCCAGCGCGTCCGCGTAGTGGTCCGGGTCCGACTTGATCGCGGCGGAGAGCTCCAGCAGCAGCTCGAGCTGCTCGCGCGACCAGTCCGAGAGCGACAGGAAGTGCCTCTGGGCCATCTCTCTCCTCAGAACCGCGCGAGCACGTCCGCGAGGTCGGGCTTGCCGATCTCCTGCAGCTCGTAGCCGACCCGCAGCGCGGGCTTCTCGATCTTGAGCACCCGGCGCAGGTCTATGGGAGTCGCGATCAGCACCAGGTCGCAGGGGGTGCGGGCGATGGTGGCCTCGAGATCCCTGACCTGCGCCTCGCCGTAGCCCATCGCCGGCAGCAGGGTCCCGATGCCGGGGTACTTGCGGAAGGTCTCGGTGATGCTGGCAACCGTGTAGGGCCGGGGATCGACGACCTCGGCCGCGCCGTGGCGGAGGGCCGCCACCACCCCGGCGCCGTACTTCATCTCGCCGTGGGTGAGGGTGGGGCCGTCCTCGACCGCGAGCACGCGCTTGCCCCGGATCTGCTCGGCGCCGGTCACGGACAGCGGCGAGGCGGCGTCGATCACGACGGCCCCAGGGTTCAGCTCGCGCACCGAGCGGCGCACCGCCTCCACGCCCTCCGGGGAGGCCGAGTCGATCTTGTTGATGAGGACGACGTGCGCCCGGCGCAGGTTCGTCTCGCCGGGGTGGTACGTGCGCTCGTGGCCTGGCCTGAGCGGGTCGGCCACCACGATCTCCAGATCGGGCCGGTAGAAGGGCAGGTCGTTGTTGCCGCCGTCCCACAGGATGACGTCGGCCTCCTTCTCGGCCTCGGCCAGGATCGCCCCGTAGTCGACTCCGGCGTAGATGACGCCGCCGGCGGCGATGTGCGGCTCGTACTCCTCCCGCTCCTCGATCGTGCACTGGTGGCGATCGAGGTCCTCCATCGCCGCGAAGCGCTGGACCTTCTGCCTCACCAGATCGCCGTAGGGCATCGGGTGGCGGACGGAGACCACCCGTCGTCCCTTCGCCCGCAGGATGCGGGCCACCGCCCGCGTGGTCTGGCTCTTGCCGGCGCCGGTGCGCACGGCGCAGACGGACACCACCGGCACCTTCGCCGCCAGCATGCTGGCGCTCGGCCCGATCAGCCGGAAGTCGGCGCCGCAGGCGAGCACCAGCGAGGCCTTGTGCATCACCGTCTCGTGGGAGACGTCGCTGTAGGCGAAGACGACCTGGTCGGCCTGCAGCTCCCTGATGAGCCGCGGCAGCTCGCTCTCGGGGAAGATCGGGATCCCCTCCGAGTACAGCTTGCCGGCCAGCTCCCGCGGGTAGCGGCGGCCTTCGATGTTCGGGATCTGGGTGGCGGTGAAGGCCACCACCCGCGAGGACGGGTCCTCGCGGAAGACCGTGTTGAAGTTGTGGAAGTCGCGGCCGGCGGCTCCCATGATGATGATCCGGGTGGGCACGGGTGCGCTCCTTTCGTCGGTCCGCCCGGCGATCATACCGTGCTTCAATGGGACATGCGGATCGCCGCGATCGTGCTGGCGGCGGGAGAGGGCCGGCGCATGGGCGGACCCAAGGCGCTGCTGCCGATCCACGGCACCACGTTCCTCGGCCACCTCTGCCGCCTCTTCGTCGCCGCCGGGGCCGACCCCACGATCGCCGTGCTCGGCGCCTCGGCGCAGCGGGTCCGGGCCGAAGGCGAGATCCCGCGAGGCGCCCGGGTGGTGGTGAACGAGCGCTGGCCCGAGGGGATGCTGACGTCGATCTGGCGCGGTCTGGACGAGGCGGAGACGAGCGGGGTCGAGGCGCTGCTCGTCCACCCCGTCGACAACCCGCTCGTCTCACCGGCGACGGTCGCGGCGGTGATCGGGGCCGTGCGCTCGGGGGCGGCGATCACGGTGGCGGCGCATGCCGGCCGCCGCGGCCACCCGGTCGCCTTCGCCTGCGCGAGCTGGCCGGCGCTGCGAGCGGCGTCGCCGGCGAGGGGAGCCCGGCAACTGCTGGTGGACGACCCCGCGCGGGTTCTCCACGTCGAGACGGGGCCGGACTGCCTGCACGACCTCGACCTCCCCGCAGACCTTCCGCAGCAGCGGTGAGCGTTCGGCTAGAATCACCGACCGCATGCGTGAGCGGTACGCCAGCCGGGTAGAGCTCGTCCTCATCTCGACCACGCTGGCCTGCTCGGCGCTCGTCGTCGTCGCCTACCTGCTGCACGCGGGGGCGCTCGTCTCGTACCGCTGGGACTGGAGCCCCGACGAGGGGCTCTATCTCGACTGGGCGCGGCGTCTCCTGCACTCCCCGGGATCGCTGCACCTCCGGAGCTTCGTCCCCTTCCCCTCCGTGTACGGCCCCGGCCTCCCTGCGCTGCTGGCGCCCGCCGTGGCGTTCGGTGCACCCTCGCTGCCGGCGGCGCGCCTCGTCCTGCTCGCCTGCGCAATGGTGAGCGCGTGGGCCACCTACGCTCTCGCCCGCCGCGTCGCCTCGCCCGTGCTCGCCTGCGCCGCCACGGCGCTCGCCCTGGCGCCGTTCGCGCTGACGTTCTGGCACCTGCTGGTGCGGCCGGACGGTCCGATGCTGACGTTCTGGCTGCTGGCCGCGCTGGTGCTGCTGCCGCGCCAGCTCGCGCGCGGAGCCGACGCGCTCACGCCGCAGCGCACCGCCTTCGGCGTGGTCCTGCTGCTGGCGGCGGTGCTGACCAAGCAGACGGCCGTGCTGCACGGGGCGCCGCTCGTGCTCGGCTGGTGGTGGGTGGACCGCCGCAGCGCCGTCCGCCTGGCTTCCTGGCTGGCGGGGGCCAGCCTCGCCGTCGTTCTCGTGCTGCAGTGGGCCACCGCGGGCGGGTTCCTGTGGGTGAACCGCGTCTGGGTCCTGCACGGGGCCTGGGACCCCGCCCTGGCGCTGAGGATCACCGTCTTCTTCGTCCTGCGCGCGTGGCCGGTGCTCCTGGCCGGGGCTGTCGCGCTCTGGGTGGCGGTTCGAGGCCCGGCGGCCGAGCAGGCGCGACGCGACAGCTCGTTGCTGCTCGTCGTCGGCGCGCTCGCCGCCGCACCGCTGATCGGGAAGTACGGCGCGTGGTGGAACTACGTCCTACCGCTGCTGCCCGCGGCGGCGGTGACGGCGGCACGGGCGGCCGCGGCCCCTCCGGGGAGCCCGACCCGCCGGCCCCGCCCGGGGCTCGCCTGGGCGGCGGCGCTGGCCGTTCTCGCCCTCGTGACCGCGGCCAGCGAGCGCTTCCCGCTGCCCACCGCGGCGGACGAGAAGACCGCGAGCGCGTTCTACGGATACGTCCGCGAGCACACGCTGGAGAGCGGCGGACCGATCCTCGCCATCCGGCCGGAGCTGGCGTACGTGGTCGTCGGGCAGAGCGTCGAGATGGAGGGCAGCGGCTATCTCCAGATCGCCGGCAACCACGCCCCCGGCACCGAGCGAATCGTGCAGCGTCTCGCCTCCGGGACCTACACGCTCGCGCTCGTGAGCTGGCCCATGCCGGCAGAAGCGTACGCGGAGCTCTCTCGCTCGTACCGGTACGCCGGCAGCTGCCGGCTCGGCTACTACTTCGGCCTGAGCTCCGTCGCGGTGCTGCCACGCCAGGACCTCGTCCGGCCGCTTCCGACGGCCGCCGACGTGCGCTGCGGCGGCGACCGGCGATAATGGATGGTTGATGCCCCACCGCAACGTCGCCATCATCGCCCACGTCGACCACGGCAAGACGACGCTGGTGGACGCCATGCTCCGGCAGAGCGGCGTCTTCCGCGCCAACCAGGAGGTCCGCGAGCGGGTGCTCGACTCCAACGAGCTCGAGCGCGAGCGGGGCATCACCATCCTGGCCAAGAACACCGCCGTCCACTACGGCGAGGTGAAGATCAACATCGTCGACACCCCCGGCCACGCCGACTTCGGTGGCGAGGTCGAGCGCGCGCTCAAGATGGTCGACGGCGTGATGCTGCTGGTCGACGCCTCCGAGGGCCCGCTGCCGCAGACCCGCTACGTGCTGCGCAAGGCGCTGGAGGCCCGGCTGCCGCCGGTGGTGGTGATCAACAAGATCGACCGGGCCGACGCCCGGCCGCAGGAGGTGCTCAACGAGGTCTACGACCTGTTCATCGACCTCGACGCCACCGAGGAGCAGCTCGAGTTCCCCGTGCTCTACACCAACGCCAAGACCGGCGTGGCCCGGACCGCACCCGAGGGGAGCGGGGACGACCTGCAGCCGCTCTTCCGGGCCCTGGTCGACCACATCCCCCCGCCCGCCGGTTCCCCGAGCGAGGTGCTGCAGCTGCTCATCGCCAACCTCGACTACAGCGACTACCTCGGCCGGCTCGCCATCGGCCGCGTGTTCTCGGGCTGCGTTCGGCTCGGCGACACCGTGGCGGTCTCCAAGCGCGACGGCCGGCTGGAGACGACCCGCGTCAGCAGGCTCTACGTCTTCGACGGGCTGCGACGGCTGGAAGCGGAGGCGGCTCCCTGCGGCGAGATCGTGGCCCTCGCCGGGTTCGAGGGCATCCAGATCGGCGAGACCGTCACCTCGGCCGAGAGCCCGGCCCCGCTGCCGCCGCTGCACATCGACGAGCCGACCCTCTCGATGGTCTTCTCGGTCAACACCTCGCCCTTCTCCGGACGCGAGGGGCGCTGGGTGACCTCACGCAACATCAAGGAGCGGCTGGAGAAGGAGCTGCTGACCAACGTCTCCATCCGCACGGAGCCCACGGAGTCGGCCGACTCGTTCAAGGTACTGGGGCGGGGCGAGCTGCAGCTCGCGATCCTGATCGAGACCATGCGTCGCGAGGGGTTCGAGCTGGGTGTGTCCAACCCCGAGGTGATCACGCACCTCGAGGATGGGGTGCGCAAGGAACCGCTGGAGCTGTTCAGCATCGACGTCCCCGAGACCTACCTCGGCGTGGTCCTCGAGAAGATGGCGCTGCGCAAGGGGAAGATGGCCAAGATGGTGAACCACGGCTCGGGGCGCGTCCGGCTCGAGTTCCAGGTCCCCACCCGCGGCCTGATCGGCGTGCGCACCGAACTGCTCACCGATACCCGCGGCACGGCGGTCATGAACAGCCTGCTCGAGGGGTGGGTGGAGTGGCAGGGCGAGATCCCCCGCCGGCAGACGGGCGTGCTGGTGGCCGACCGCGCCGGCGAGACGACGGCCTATGCGCTCTCGCACATGGAGGAGCGCGGCGAGCTCTTCGTGGGCCCGGGTACCGCCGTCTACGAGGGGATGATCGTGGGCGAGAACGCGCGCCCCGACGACATGGACGTGAACGTCACCAAGCAGAAGAAGCTGACCAACATGCGCGCCTCCACCGCAGACGAGGCCATCCGCCTCACTCCGCACCGCCAGCTCAACCTGGAGCAGGCCCTCGAGTTCATCGAGCAGGACGAGCTGGTGGAGGTGACGCCCGGGGCGGTCCGGCTGCGCAAGCGCGTCCTCACCGCGAGCCAGCGGACGAAGTGGAAGCGGCAGACCAGCCCCCCCGGGGCGTGAGGGCCGGGACCCGGGCCCGGCGAAGGCTCATTCGCGCAGCCTGCGGTTCAGCGTGGACACGCTGATCCCCAGGCGCGCCGCCGCCGCCGAGCGGTCCCCTTCCGTCTCGCGCAGCGCGAGGGCGATCGCCTCCTCCTCGGCGCGGGCCGCCGCCCGCTCGGCCACCTCCGCCAGGGGGCCCGACAGGTCGAGGACGTCCCCCAGCGACGGCCCCGGGCGCAGCGGCGCGTCCAGGCGCAGGTGCTCGGGGCGGATCAGCGGGCCGTCGCCGAGGATGGCTGCCCGCTCCAGGCAGTTCTGCAGCTCGCGGACGTTGCCCGGCCAGGCGTGCTCGCAGAGCACGCGCCTCGCCTCGTCGGAGAGGCGCAGCTCCCGGCGCCCCAGCTCGCGCGAGAGCCGCTGCAGGATCGCCTCGGCCAGCAGCGGCACGTCGCCCCGACGGCGGCGCAGCGGCGGGATGTCGATCGGCAGCACCGACAGCCGGAAGAACAGGTCCTCGCGGAAGAGCTTCTGCTCCACCAGGCGGCGCAGGTCCTGGTTGGTGGCCGCCACCACCCGCACGTCGACGGTCAGCGTCTGCAGGCCGCCCACGCGCTCGAACTGCCGCTCCTGCACCAGGCGCAGGATCTTCCCCTGCAGCGGCAGCGGCATGTCGCCGATCTCGTCGAGGAACAGCGTGCCCCGGTGGGCCAGCTCGGCCTTGCCCACCTTGCGGGCGGTGGCCCCGGTGAAGGCCCCCTTCTCGTGGCCGAAGAGCTCGTTCTCCAGCAGGTTCTCGGGGATGGCGGCGCAGTTGATGGCCACGAACGGCCCCTTGGCGCGCGGCGACAGCTGGTGGAGCGCGCGGCTCATCAGCTCCTTGCCGGTCCCGCTCTCGCCCTGCAGCAGCACGGTCGTCTCGGAGGCGGCGGCCCGCTGCAGCTCCAGCAGCACCTCGCGAAAGGCCGGGTCCTCCCCGACCAGCCGCGGCAGCCCGACCCGGCGCTGCTGGTCCTCCTTCAGCAGCACCAGCTCCGTCATCAGGCGGCGCCTCTCGACCGCGCGGTCCAGCAGCACCAGCAGGTGGTCCGTGTCCACGGGCTTGGCCAGGAAGTCGGCGGCACCCTCCTTCATGGCCCGCACCGCCTCCTCCACCGTCCCGAAGGCCGTCATCACGATCACCGGCGTCTCCGGGTCGGAGTCGAGGGCGGCGCCGAGCACATCGAAGCCGCTGCCGGCCGGCAGCTTCATGTCGGTGAGCACCACCAGGTAGCGCAGCGCCTGCAGCCGGCGGCGGGCCTCGTAGGCGTCGCCGGCCTCGTCGACCGAGTAGCCACGCGACTCCAGCGTCCTCCGCAGCATCGTGCGGAGCGACTCCTTGTCCTCGACGATCAGGATGTCGGCCAAGTGTGGGGCTAGCCGACGGGTGGACCTGCGGTGGACGGGGACACCGGCCGGCGGCCCAGCCTGAACTCCGAAAGCTCGTTCTTCGCCGTCTCGAGCGCTTGACGGGCGGCGGCGAGCTGGGTCTCGGTGTCGCGCATCTCGTTGCGGACTCGCATCTCGTCGTTCGCGGTGGCTCCGCCGGTCCCGCCGTAGATGTAGGTCGGGCTCATGGGGTTGAGCGAGGCCTGCAACCGCTTGAGGCGGGCGTCCAGCGCGTCCACTTCCTTCTGGGCGGCGTCGACCTTGTCCTGGTACTCCTGCTCCGCCGCGGCTCGCTGGGCGAGGGGCCCCGGCGAGGAGGGCTCCGGGGCCGGAGCCTGCCCGGCCGCCGGCGGCTGCTGACCGTCCTGCTTCTTCGCGGGCGCCTGGTTCGGCAGGTCGTCGTTGGTGTAGGTGGCCGGCTCGGCCTTCTTGCCGGCCTGGGCTTCCCTGCTCCGCCGTTCCTTCTCGCGAGCGGCGGCGTCGCCGAGGCCCTGCGCGCCCGCCGGCCAGGGCAGCAGCAGCACGCACGCGAAGAGAAACACGGCACGCGGCATCGTCCACCTCCCCGCCGCCAGCGGACCCGCCGGGCCGGGCGACGGTCTCGCCTTCCCAGCCCAAGCGTACACCCGGCACGGCGCAACCGGCACGGCGCAGCCGGCCGACGATCAGGCGCCGGTGTCCGGGAGCTCCACCGTCACGCGCAGCCCGCGCGGAGACCTCGGCTGCAGAAGGATCGACCCGCCGTGGAGCAACACGATCTTCCGCGCGAGCGGCAGGCCCAGTCCCAGGCCGCCGCGCCGGGTCGAGTAGAAAGGCCGGATCTCCCCGGGGTGGTCGGCGGCGAGTCCGGGCCCGTCGTCCTCGACGGCGATCTCCAGCCGTCCCTGGCCGCGGCGCGCCTCGACGGCGACGTGGCCGCCGCCGGCCTCGGCCGCCTGCAGCGCGTTGCGGACGACGTTCTCGAGCGCGCGCTCGAGCAGTCCTTCGTCCGCGGCGAGGGGCACCGGCGCATCCAGCCCGACCAGGCGGGTCTCCACGCGCTCGTGCGCCCGCTGCTCGCGGCAGACCACCCGCCGCAGCAGCTGCGACAGATCCACCGGCCCGAGAGCGAGCTGCTCGAGGCGCACGAAGTCGCTGAAGCGCCGCACCACCTGCTCGAGCGTCCCGCACTCCGCGACGATCGCCTGGGCGGCAGCGCGAGGGTCCCCGGTCGGACCGGCCCGCTCCAGCATCCGCGCGTAGCCGACGATCGTGCCCAGGCCGTTGCGGACCTCGTGCACGATGCCGGAGGTCAGCTCGCCGGCCCGGGCCATCGCCTCCCGTTCCCGGATCCGGTCCTCCATCCGCCGTCTCTCGACCTCGTGACGCGCCTCCACCTCCTCGCCGTGGTCGCGCAGGCGCTCCATGGCCTGCTCGTACACCTGCAATGCGCCGCCGGCCTCGGGCTGGCGCTCGCGCCGCAGGACCAGCAGCGCCGCCGCCGCCAGGACCGCCAGCGAGACCAGCTGCAGGGTGAAGGCGTGCTTGCGCTCCCGCAGCTCGTCCTCGAGATCGCCGGCGGGAGCCGAGAGGCGGATCACGTGTCCCGGGTCGGCGGCCAGCGGCAGGTAGCTCAGGGTGCGCACGCGCCCGTCGTCCTGCACGGTGAGGATGAGCGCTCCGGCCCTCGCCAGCCTCTCCCCCTGCGCCGGCGCGAGCCGGTGGGCGACGGGGGCGCTCACGGGCTGCGAGAACACGACGCGACCCGAGGAGTCGAGCACGTCCACCTCGGCGGCGGCGCCCTGCCCGACCGCGATGGCGGCCGCCGCCGCCCAGGCGGCCTGACCACCGCGGGCGAGCGCCACCGTGAGCTGCGGCCGCACGGCCCCCAGCCGCTGCTCCGCCTGGCCCGTCACCCGCGCCTGCAGTCGCCTGACGGTCTGGACGCCCTGGAGCAGCGGGACGAGCTGCAGCAGCGCGACCAGGCCCAGGGCCAGCACGATGCCGCTGCGGGCGGACGGGGGCGTGAGATCAGCCACGGAACAGCCCCCCGTACCAGCCCAGCAGGCGCCGGCCCAGGAACAGCACCACGATCCCGGCCGCCCCCAGGAAGCTGCCCAGAGGCAGCTTGGACTGCCAGCGGCCTCGCCCGGCGACGATCATGCCCACGCCCACGATCGAGCCGGCGGCCGAGGCCAGCACCAGCGTGAGCAGGAGCCTGTCCCAGCCGAGGAACGCGCCGAGCATGGCCGCCATCTTCCAGTCGCCCCGGCCGAGGGCCTCGATGCCACGCAGCCGCCTCCAGGACCAGGCGAGGAGGGCGAATCCAAGGTAGCCGCCGGCGGCCGAGGCCACCGCCTCCAGCGGCGACACCGGCCACCCGGGCAGGAACGCCGCCGCGACACCGACCAGCACCCCGGGAACGGTCACCGCGTCGGGCAGCAGCTGGTGGTCGAGGTCGATCAGCACCAGCACCAGCAGCGCGGTCGCCAGCAGCATCTCGATCACCGTCGACGGGCGGGGACCGTACCGCCAGGCGAGCCCGAGCCAGAGCAGGCCGTTCGCCGCCTCGACGGCGGGATAACGGAGCGAGATCGGCGCGCCGCAGGCGCGGCAGCGGCCGCGCAGGACGAGGATGCTGACGAGCGGCACGTTGTCCCAGGGCTGGATGGGACGGCCGCAGCGAGGGCAGTGCGACGGCGGGTAGACCACCGAGGCCAGCTGACGCCCGAGGTCGCGCAGCCAGCCCAGGCGACCGGGGGCGGGCACGTAGTCGGCAGGAAGGCGGTGGATGCAGACGTTGGCGAAGCTCCCGAACAGCAGCCCCACCAGGAGCGCCGTCGTCTCGAAGACCGGCGTGCGCAGCAGCGGCGACCAGTCCGGGACGGGCATAGCCGCGCGCATCTTAGTAGAATCCGGTCGGTGCGCGCACCCCTGGTTGTCGCGGCCGCCGTCGTCCTCCTGTTCCTCTCGCTGATGCTGTGGACCACCCACGGCCACTTCGTGGCGCAGGTCAGCGACCTCTACGTGGTGGCCCAGTACGCCCGGGCGATGGCGGAGGGGCATCCCTTCCAGTACAACCCGGGCGAGGCGCCCACCACCGGCTCGACCAGCCTGCTGCACACGGCCGTGCTGGCGGCGGCCCACGCCGCCGGCGTCCGGGGCGAGGCGCTCATCGCCTTCGCCATCCTGCTCGGCGCGGCGCTGTTCCTCGCCTCGGTCCCGCTCGTGGTCCGGGTGGCGTCCCGCCTCGCCGGGCAGCGGGAGGGGGCGCTCGCAGGCGCCCTGGTGGCCCTCGGCGGTCCTGTGGTCTGGGGCTACCTCTACGGCTCGGACATCGCGCTCTTCCTGTTCCTGGCGCTGCTGCTGCTCGACCGCTGGCTCGGGTACTGGGCGGGGGGCTCGGCCCGCAGCCTCGGCGTCGCCACGGCGCTCCTGGCGCTGGCCCGGCCCGAGGGCCTGCCGATTGCGCTGCTGCTGGCGGCGCTCTCGCACGGGCGGCCCGGCGACCGCCCCGCCCCAGGCGAGCGCCTCTGGCCGTGGCTGGGTGTGGCCGCAGGCCTCGCCGTGCTGGTGCTGCAGCGGGCGCTCACCGGCAGCTGGGTCACCACCTCGGTGGCGGAGAAGGCGCTGCTGCCGAACTACGGGCCGGTGGGCACGCTGGCGCTCGCCTCGAAGTACGGCGTCGACGTCGCACGCGGGCTGCTGCTCGGCTTCTATCCCACCGAGGCGCCGATCGGGATCTCTGCCGGCTTCGCCCCGTTCGCGTTCCCGCCGCTCGGCCTGCTGCTGGTGGTGGTCGCGGCCGCCTGCCCACCCCCGGTCCAACGGGTTTCCCTCCGCGCCTGGCTGGTCGTGGTGGCCCTGGTCTTCGCCATGGTCGGACCGAACGTCTTCATGGGGGTTCACTTCAACCGCTACCTGCTCTGGGCGTTCCCGGGGCTGCTGGCCGTGGCCGCTGCCGGCCTGGGCATCGCCACGCGCCTCGTCGCCCGGGAGGACGCGGGGCTCGAGCGGGCCCTCTTCGCCTCCATCGGCGGTCTCTTCCTGCTGCTCGGCCTGCTCTCGACCGTCCGCTTCGCGGCGGCGTATGCCGAGATGGCGGGCGAGACCTGGCGACGCGAGGTGCCGATGGCGGACTGGATCCGGCGGCACCTGCCACCCGGGGTGCCCATCGCCAGCCCGGCCACCAGCGTCGAGTACCTGACGGGGCATCGGGCATTGAACCTCCACGGGGTCATGAGCGCGGCTTTCCTCGGGACCCGCACGGCCGACCGCGAGGCCGGGATGTTCGAGGCGCTCGTGCGCCTGCCGGTCGCGCAACGGCCCCCGTACCTGCTGCTCACCCGCGGGGGTCTCGACGGCTCGCCTCTCTACCAGGCGCTGGTCGAAGGCGCGCCGCTCTTCCAGACGACGAGCCTGGGCGACGACCTGGTGCTGTACCGCGCAAGGTGGGAGCTGCTGGACGGCGGCGCGCGGCCGGTGGTGCCGGCCGTCCTCGCGGCCGT
>Ga0335069_10003547_pt1 | contig 23463 bp, 21 predicted proteins | sample Lox_Sample_11_FD_206714 | JGI IMG/M metagenome (GOLD analysis project Ga0335069, IMG submission 206714) | Soil microbial communities from Loxahatchee National Wildlife Refuge, Florida, United States - Lox_Sample_1.1 | ecosystem: Environmental > Terrestrial > Soil > Wetlands | place: USA... | reverse complement strand
GCTGAGCAAATCGAAAGGCCGCCCACAAGCGGCCTTCCTGTCATTCGTTTCCGCAGGCACCCGGCCCGCCGCCCATCTTTCAGGTACCGCCGGCCTGGCCGCAACCGCCACCCGCAAACTGCTGGCCGCGCCAGCCGGTTCCAGCGGTGGCCCGTACGGCGTACGTCGAGAACTTGTCGGCGAGATCGCCGCTGCCGCAGCTCGGGCACGTGGCCTTCTGTGAGCCCATCACCAGCGCCTCAAACGGGTGTTTACACTTCTTACAAACGTATTCGAAGATTGGCATATTCTTTCGCTACACTCATTTTAATGGCAGCGGAAACTTCCGGCAAAACCCAAACCACGCGAGTCGGTGACGGACGACCTTGTCCGAGTGACTTCGTGCCGCGCCGTGGGCTGCGCGGAGGGCATCGGCAAACCATCGTCGCGGCGTACTTGCCGCGCCGGAACCGGCTGCCACAGCCGGAAGAGCGGCTGTTCTCGGTAGAACCGGAGGTGCAGATTCTCGCGTACTGCCATTGGCAGGCCGAGCGAGCCAGTCGCATCACACTTGTTGTCGTCCATGGGCTGGAAGGGTCCAGCGAAGCACAGTATGTGATCGGCACGGCGAACAAGGCCTGGGACGCAGGCATGAACGTCGTGCGCATGAACATGCGTAATTGCGGCGGCAGCGAGCGGCTGACCAAGACGCTCTACAACTCCAGCATGTCGGGCGATGTGGCAGCTGTGGTACGAGCGCTGATTGACGAAGACGGTTTGAGTGCGATTGCCATCGCCGGGTTCTCGATGGGCGGCAACCTGGTGCTCAAGATGGCCGGCGAGTGGGGCGAGCGTCCGCCGGCACAGGTGAAGGCTGTGGTCGGGATCTCGCCGGCGCTCGACCTGTCAATTTCGGCGACCGAACTGCACCGCTGGCGAAACCGGCTGTACGAATATCGGTTCCTGCTCGGGCTCCACGGCAGCGTTACACGCAAGGCGCGATTGTTCCCGGACGTGTATCGCACGTATCCGCTGTTTTCGATTCGCTCGTTGCGCGACTTCGACGATCGAATCACCGCACCCTACGGTGGATTCGCAGGCGCCGAGGATTACTACTATCGCGCCGCGGCGGCACGGGTGATCGATCGCGTCACGGTGCCGACGCTCATCATTCACTCGTTCGACGATCCGTTCATAAAGATCTCGGGCGAGAGCCGGGCGAAGATCCTGGCCAACCCAAACATTCGTTACATCGAGACCGAACACGGCGGCCATTGCGCGTTCCTCGCCGATCCGCTGGGCTATGACGGACGATGGGCGGAGAGGAAGATTGTTAACTTTGTGGAAGCAGCTGACGTCCCAGCGTAGCTGCTCATCGCTTCTTCTCGGGGCAGGCATCGATTTCGGCATAGAAGGTGCTGGGGACGAGGTCGTTGCGGTCGAGGATGGAGAAAGCGCGTTTGTGGATGGCGAGGCGGCGGGTGAGTCGGGCGTAGCGCGAACTTAGCCGATCGCAATCCTGCAAGGCATTGTTGTACTCGACAAAGTGTTTGCCGCTCAGGAAGACGCGTTTGGCATCTTCGATGGTCTGCGGCATCTCGGGATCGTTCTCGTAGTCGTCGTCGCGATGACGGACGATCGTTTCCGGGTCTGGTTCGGGTTCTGTCGGTGGGGCAAGCACGGCCTCCATGGCTGGTGTGATTTCCGTGACGGGTTGGTCGAGTTCATCTGTAACAGAATTGTTAACACTTTCTTTCCCCACCCTATCGCCAAAAGAAGGCGATGAGGATGGGGCACCCACTTCTTCCATGGCATCGGAACCGGCCCTTTCCAAAGGAGGGAAAGGACCGGGCACCCCTTGGACACCCTGGGGCTTTTTCTTGCTTTCATTTTTTGCGGATTCGGCGAGTTTGAGCAGGTTGGTGGCGAGTTGGACGGAGTAGAGGAGCTTGCCGGCGACTTTGTCGGTGATGCGTCCGGAGCCGAGAGCTTCGTTGGTCTGCATGATGAGGATGTTGAGCGACTCGATGGTTTCAAGCAGCGGGGCGCGGTAGCCGCGTTGCCCGATGCGCGGACCGGGCGCGTGGGCGCGGGAGTGGTAGTAACAGAAGTGGCGTCCGCGAATGGCGGGGGTGCCGCAGCGGTGGCCGTCGTCCTTGATGTGCTCGCAGATGGCGACGGTTTTCTTCTCTGGTTTAACGGTTTCGGTATCGGTAATGACTGCTGCGGTTGCCATGTTTGTCTCTCCAGTTATCAGTAAAAGCAAGTTCGTCAGTAAGTCAGTTCATCGATCATTTGCCTCCCCCTCGATGCCTCGAGGCTCTGGAATCAACGGGTTACGGGGTGATCGTCGTGTAACATCCAATAGAATCAGCGAGTTGCGGGTATCAATCTTGGAATCAGCAACTTACATCGGGTAATTGCGAAATTTGAAATCGGGTAATTGAAAGACCTGCATTTCGCGCAGCCGAGGGCGGCTGCGCGCACACGGTTTGACTTGGCACCGGCGGACTCCTCTCTTTTTCCTTTCGAATTTCAGTTGCAAAAACAAAATCCCGTCCGGGTTAGGGACGGGATCGTCGAGAAGCGCTTCTGAAACAGCTTCTTATTCAAGGATAGTACTTTTCGGGGATTTCAGTGCCAAATCGAGCGGAACTCTATTTGCTTTATAACGAGTGAGTTAGGGCGAAAATGACAAATTGCGGCTCTTGACAAACGCGAAGGCGAGATTCGAGTGGAGGGATTTCGAGTTCCAAAATGGGAAAAGTGAAGGCGATGATTAGGCCTTGAAGGTCTGATCCAGCATGCATCTTTACGATGGGCCGGGACAAAAAACGCACCCCTTTTGAGGGTGCGGAATTACTGCAAGAAGTATTGATGGCTTCATCGGTGACTGGTGCGGCGGAGCTTGGTTAGTTGGCTGCAAATCAACCCTGCGCCAAGCAACAGCAGGCTCGATGGTTCCGGCACTCCGGACACACTCCACGTCCCAACTGCATAATCGGTGAACCCCCAGCCATGGCTTAGGGGCCCCTGAAAATCGTCGTACTCCAGTGCGCTTGAACCACAGATGGTGGGGGACGCGGCGGCACAGCTACCGATGGATTGGCTCACTCCAAATGGGCCGCCGTAATAGAACGCCCGAAAGTCTGCCGAAAAGCTCCCGGGTTCGTTCACTCCCAACGCAAAGGTCAGGTCGAACATCGAGGTATCGATGGTCGTTGTGGAGTCGGGATTTTTGTCTACGATCGTGATTGACCAGGAAGCCGGTGTCTCGTACGTCGTATAGGTTGGATCGTTAACCGGAGTGAGCGGCGACGCGAACGTGAACATGGCCGTGAATGTCTCCGTGCAGGGAGTGGGTGGAACGCTACAGGGCTGGTTGATGCCGCCCATGACGTTGCTGGTATAGGTGTAGGTGGTTGCACTCGCAGCGGAGACAAGCATTACCGCAACCGCCGCGACAACGAAGACTCGAACGAAGGCGGCGCACAACGCTCCGCCGAATTTTTCCTGGCCGTTCCACATACGGTACCTCCTTGTGATGGACGCCAAAGTTTCGAGCGAAATGGAAAAGGTGGATTTCCGGAGTAGGGCCTACCCGAGTCGAGAGCCCGCACAACATGGACAACGGAGGGGAGGAGTTGTCAAAGGCGCTACACTTGCTCGCGCGCGATTTTGTCAAACAAGAGTGGACGAAACGTACGACGCGGAAATTTGAGTGGCTAATATCCGATATTCTGATCGATTTGGCAACCAAATAATCTGATCCCATTGCGGGAATCTTCCACCTCGAAATTTCGTCTTTACCGCACGATTCGGCGAAAGCTGAAGGGCAGTCCGATGAGTAAACCCCTAATCGCCTAACGCGACTGGTATAGCGAAAACCATTTTCCTTTATAACTAATGCGTTACAGAGAATTCGGAACGTAACCCCCTTGAAGGAGTTTTTCTGAAACGGGGAAAGGTGGTTAGTGCCAGTGCCCAGGGGCCAGGGCGTGGGGTGCAGTTGTCATCATGAATGAATTCGTTGCACCAGTTGGTCTCCCAAGTCTTGCCGTCATCGGTGGAGAACGCCTGCTCCCAGCAGGCTACGACCGGCGAGCCTTTGGGGTTCAGAGCCTGCTCCCACATAGTCTGAACCGGAGGGCCTTCGGGGTGAATCGTCCAGGTGAAGCGGACGAGCTCTACAGGCTAGTGTTTTCCGATTAGTGCCTTCTGGGGCTCGGTTTCGGTATGCTGCGTCCCCGTCATGACTTGGGTTAGAACCGTTCCGCGGTTGGGGTGGGATGCGACTGGGGAACGAACCCAATTGATCGGGCAGGCAGAGGAAGAGAAAGTACCGTCGAATGGCGACCTCGCTCCCTAACAATTCTGAGATGGAAGTGAATCCTGTGCCTCCTGCCAACCAAGGCGCTGGAGTGGACGAATCGGATCTGTCCTATTACGGCTGGCGCGTGGTTCTGGCGGCATGCCTCGGAGTAATGGCAGGATTCGGGTCGCTGTTCGTCTATACCTTTTCAGTTTTCGTAAAGCCTCTAGCGTCCGAATTCGGGTGGAGCCGCGAAGCCATTTCCGGCGGTTTCGGCATTGCCGCCGTGATGCTGGGTGCGGCGTCGCCGTTCCTGGGGCGATGGATCGATCGTGTGGGTCCGCGCCGAATCATTCTGCCGTGCATGACGATCTACGTGTTTGCATTCGCGTCGCTGGCCTTCCTGCATCGCGGCATCTGGCAGTTCTATCTGACGTGCTTTGTGCTGGGCCTAGTGGGAAATGGTGCGGCGCATCTGGCGTTTTCGCGGTCAATCTCGACGTGGTTTCACCAACGGCTGGGAACAGCGCTTGCGTTTGTGATGGTAGGCGCAGGCCTGGGCGCCATGATTCTGCCGGTCGTTGCGCAAGCGGTGATCAGTCATTCCGGATGGCGAGCCTCGTACGGAGCACTGGCGGGGCTCGCGCTTTTGCTAGGCTTGCCGCTAAGTTGGCGATACATCCGTGATCGGGGAGCGGGTGAAGTTCGTAGACTTGCCGCGGTTGCGCACACGGGAAAGACATGGCAGCAAGGCTTGCGATCCTATACTTTTTGGATCATCACGGCGATCCTGTTCGTGAGTTCGACGAGCATGAATGGAGCGATCACGCATCTTTCCGCGTTGCTGACGGATCGAGGGATGAACGCCACCAAGGCGGCATTTTGCCTGTCGATACTCGGGGGAACGAGCTTGTTCGGCAGGGTGATCGCCGGATGGCTGCTGGACCGATTTTTCGGGCCGAGGGTTGCACTGGCGATCAACCTGATCACCGCAGTTGGTATTTTCCTTCTGGCTCGGGCGGCCAGTTTTCCAGTGGGATGCGTCGCTGCCGCGTTGATCGGGATTGGAGCAGGAGGAGAAGCGGCAATCACACCTTATTTACTCACGCGCTATTTCGGGTTGGGTTCCTTTTCTACATTGTACGGTCTTACCTGGACGTTCTATGCCACCGCCGGCGCAATCGGACCTGTGATTCTTGGGCGCGCATTCGATCTGACCGGGTCGTACGCCGGCTTGCTCGCGGTACTGGCAGCGGCCCTGGGATTGGCGGCGGTGGCCAATCTGCTGTTGCCGAAATATTCGGATTAACCGCCTCGACTTATTCGCGCAGCCGAGGGCGGCTGCGCGCACACGGACGTCGTCGCACACAACTCCAACTTGTCAATAGTGTGCGGGCGGGAACTGCTTTAACATCGCTGACGTGCAAGCTGAATTTTCCGTGGAGTTGGGGGCTGACGATCCGACGCTGGCGATGCCATGGCGAGATCCCGAAGGGCGATGGACGTATCTCGATTTGCGGGCGCATCCGGAGCTGATCGCTGAAGTCGAAGAGGCGAACCACCTGCCCGAGATGCGCGAGTTCCTGGTGGCGGTGAATGCGGCGGCGTCGAACTTGCAATCGGCAAAATGCGATGCGTGGTTCAGCCGCGAGATCATGGAAGAAGAACAGGTATTTGGTGCGCCGGCGAAGTTTGGGTCGTACGTGGACGTGACGTTTCGGCAGGCGGCGCCGCAAGGGTCGTTTCCGATCCATGAGGCCTTTGCGCTGCGGCTGGTGGAACTGCTGCGGCGCGCGCCGGAATTGCCGGCGGCGATGGAGGCGATTATCCGGCGGGCACACTTCGAGGAGGCGGATGGCAAAGTGCGCGAAGGTTTTTATTTCACGATTTATGTGACCGGATACGGCGAGGATGAGGCGGAGGCGAAGCAGTCGTGCGGGATTGCGCTGCGGCTGGTCGGTCATGCGACGCTGCAGATGTCGACGGGGCGAGGGATCGCGGGGCAGGCGGAGCGCGAGGGGTAGGAAAAGCCGGTTCCTCGCGGACTGCGTCCTCTCGTAATGACAGAAGGTGAGGTATTCTGATGTGGGGGCCCGTAGCTCAATTGGATAGAGCATCAGCCTTCTAAGCTGAGGGTTGCTGGTTCGATCCCAGCCGGGCCTACCATTCAAGTCCCCGCCGCTCTTTCGTCGCGATTACGGAAGTGCGCACCTACCGTTTCGGTGCCTGTCATTTACCGCTGCTGTGCAGGGTTTTGCACCCTTCACTCTTTCAGGACGCCCAATTCCCCAAGTTTTCGCAAGAGGAGCATTGGCCCTCCGATTGCAATATGTCGTGGTACGACCCCTTTTTCAACAAACTGCATTCGTTCAGGAATGAGGAGATCAAAGGATGAAGATCTTGGTTCTTTCGGCCATTTTGCTGATGTCGGCGACCGTTTTCGCCGATAACGCAATCGTCAGTTTTACCAACAACGCCCAGGAGTCGAACGACTGGTATAACGTGGCCGGTTATGAATTCACCACCACGAGCACGCTCGATATCACTGCGCTAGCCGTCGAAGCCTGCGGCTCCTATTGCGGGCACAACACGCTGGTAGACTCGCATTTCGTCGGCATTTACAACGCGGCAGGGAGTTCGCTGTTGGTGGGCACAACCGTGGCGGCGGGCAGCGCGACTGACGCGGAGGGCTTCTCCTGGGTAGCGTTGCCCACCGACTACGTGCTGGCGGCGGGCACATATTTCATTGGGGTTCAGTACAACCAGTACAGCCAGGATTGGAAATGGACGGGCAATGGCACCGTCAAGATGGGGCCGGACGTCACCTTCGACGCCGTCGACGGCTTCTTCAACATTAACAACCACACTCTGGTTGATCCGAACGATCCGGCCGGCACGGCGAACGATCACTACGTCCAAAACTATTCGGGACCGGGTGGGCGCGACTCGTACATTTCGGCGAACTTTGCGTATACGCCGGAGCCTGGGTCCCTCCTCCTGCTAGGGAGCGGCATAGCCGGACTAGCCGGGTTCTCGCGCAGGAAGCTCTTTGCTCGATAATCAGATTTGGAGGAATCCCAGGAATGGCAGCCCACTTAAGCCTAGCGGCACGAGTGGGCTTTTCAATTGGTTTCAGTGTGAAAAGATTTGCAGCCGGACTTTCGTGATGCGTTTTGGTTACCGTTCGCTTGCCGTTGAGACTCTCCAGATTGTAACTGGCTTGACACTGCTGGCGCTCTGGAACATATTCACCTAGGAGCCTTTGGGCCTTCCTCCGGCCCGCTCGTACCCTCATGCCTAAACGTTCGGAGCCGCGCGTTTCGCAGGAAGCGTCGGTTCGCATATTCGGGATGGACTCGCAGGGGAAACCCATCAACCTCGCCGGCAGCACCATGGACGTCAGCAAGTCGGGCGCGCGGCTGAAGGGGATCAAGTGCTGGGATTATCCGGGCGAGATTATTGGCGTGCGCCATGGCATGGAGAAAGCACGCTTCCGGATCGTGTGGGTAGGCGCTCCTGGGACGTCGATCGATGGCCAGATTGGCGTGCAATGCATCGAGTCAGGGCGTTACATCTGGGGCGTGGTGCCGCCATCATCCGACGCGCGGCCGGAACCGCTTGGGCTGTCGTCGATGGCGCGTCCGTTTGCCAGCCAGATGGCGCTGCAGGGACCGGTGGCGACGTATCCGGACCGACGCAGGCGCGACCACCGCTTTACCGCAAGTGGTGGCGTGAACGTGCGCGAGATCGGAGTTGGCGTGCCACAGTGGACAATGCTGCACGACATCAGCGCCGGGGGCTGCTATGTGGAGACGACTTCCCCACTGCCGCCCTTGAGCCGGGTGGAAATGACGATCCAGGTGGGCGATATCCGGATTGAATGTAAAGGCAGCGTTACGGTGAAGCATCCGCTGGTGGGGATGGGCGTAAAGTTCGCGGAAATGAGTTCGCTGAACCGCGACCGATTACAGCACCTGATTGCCAGCCTGGAACAAGAAGCCGAGAAGATGGCGAGCCGGTTCTAAGTCCTTCATCACGCCATCGTTACAAGTTTTGATTGTTCAGATCCCACCCTTTCGCCAACCGCGGGCTAGAGGGTAGGGCACCCATGCAGATATGGGGCACCCATGTTCTAATTTCCTTCAGCTAGCGTCTAGCAGCCTTGGCCGGGGTTCCCGGTGAGCGATCGTGGATGTAGTCGGCGATAGCACGGTCGAGCGAGCCCTGTGCGCGCAGGATGTACTCGATGGCGTCGCGGCAGGCGCCGTGTCCGCCGTTGTGGTCGGTGACGAAGTGCGATTCGTCTTTGACCTCCTCGCGGGCGTTGCGGACGGCGATGGCGAGCCCGCAACGGCGCATGATGGGGAGGTCGATGATGTCGTCTCCGACGTAGGCGACCTGCTCGGGCTTGAGCTTCTCTTTTTCCAAGATTTCCATGAAGCACTTGCCCTTGTCGGCGACACCCTGGTGGACGATGTCGATCTTGAGGTCACGCGCACGTAACACTACCGTTTCAGAGATGCGCTTGGTGATAATGCCCATTTTCAGTCCGCCGAGTTTGGCCAGCGAGATCCCCGCTCCATCGTGAGCGTTAAAGCCCTTGGCTTCGATGACATTCTGGCTGTGGATGGCGTATCCGCCCTGGTCGGCGACTTCTTGCTTGCGGTCGCTGAGATGCTGCGTGGCTCCGGCGGGAGCGGGAAAGAGGAAGATGGTGCCGTCGGTCATGACGCCGTCGACGTCGAAGAGGAGCAGTTTGATTTTGCGGGCGCGCTCTTTGGACATACGAAAACGGTAAACGGTAAAGGGTAAAGGGTAAAGTGAGCCGATTGATGCGCTGTTGCGGAGGAAGCGAAAAGCAGATCCCTCGCCGACTTGCGTCGGCTCGTGATGACAAAGATCAGAACACGCCGGGGACGAATTCTTCGATGACGAGTTTGGAGACGGCTTCGCAGTCGGCGCAGAGGAGCAGCGTTTCGTCGGTGGAAGAACGAAGCACGGCGACCTTCAGGCTGCCGCAACTGGCGCAGGCGGTGGTCGGGTCGCTGGAACTGGGCTCCTTGGTGTCGTTCCAGGTGGGGTCGGTCTGGCCGGTCTTCTGGGTGTTCAGCTCAAAGGTGCTGCGGCATTCGGCGCAGACGTGATTGAAACAGCACTTGGGCTCACACGAATAGACGACATCTTTGCTGCCGCACTGGGGACAACAGATGACATCCTTCAACGTGGAAAGACCCATGCGCGCATTCTACGGCAAGACACCCATTTATTGCGATTGCGCCCAAGGGGCGAATAACTGGCGAACATCGGCAGAAAAGTCTAGAATACGGCGATGCTTTCCGCAGTACCCTTAGCCGGGGACGTGGGGTCCCTCGCATGGACGCATCCCATCGTGCAGGAGTGGTTCGTCGCGAAGTTCGGCTCGCCTACGGAGCCGCAAATCGCAGGCTGGCCGCACATTATCGCCCAACGCACGACGCTGATTGCGGCGCCGACGGGTTCCGGCAAGACGCTGGCGGCATTCCTGGCATGCATCGATGAACTGGTGCGGAAAGCCCTGAACGGCGAACTGCGCGACCGCACGGAAGTGCTGTACGTGTCGCCGCTGAAGGCGCTAGGCAACGATATCCAGAAAAACCTGGAAGGGCCGCTGGCGGAGATCATGCGCTTGGCCGCTGAGCGCGGCGTGCTGATGCCGGAGATTCGGACGGCGGTCCGCACGGGCGACACGCTGGCGCTCGAACGACAACGTATGTTGCGCCGTCCGCCTCACATTCTCGTTACAACGCCGGAGTCGCTGTACATACTGCTCACCGCGGAGCGCAGCCGGAAGATTCTGCGCGATGTGGAGACGGTGATCGTGGACGAAATCCACGCGGTCGCGGGAGATAAGCGCGGATCGCATCTGCTGCTGTCACTGGAGCGACTGGAAGCGGTGACGAAGAAGCCTCCGGTGCGGATCGGGTTGTCGGCGACACAGAAGCCACTGGAGGAGATTGCGCACTTCCTGACAGGAGTGGATCGCGAGGCGCCGGCGATCGTGGATGTGGGACATCGGCGAGAGATGGATTTGGCGGTCGAGGTTCCGCGGAGCGAGTTGGGTCCGATCGCGACAAACGAGCATTGGGACGAGATCTACGACCGGCTGGCGGAACTGGCGCAGCAGCACCGGTCGACGCTGGTGTTTGTGAACACGCGGCGACTGGCGGAACGGGTGGCGCTGCATCTGGGCGAGCGGCTCGGGGAAGACCAGGTAGCCGCGCATCACGGCAGCATGGCACGAAAGCTCAGGCTGGATGCTGAGAATCGGCTGAAGAACGGCCAGATCAAGCTGCTGGTGGCAACGGCATCGTTACAACTTGGAATCGATATCGGGTTTGTCGACCTGGTGTGCCAGTTGGAATCGTCGCGGGCGATAGCGGTGGCGCTACAGAGAATCGGCCGTGCGGGACACTGGCGAGGGGCGATTCCGAAAGGACGGTTGTTCGCGGTAACGCGGGACGATCTGGTGGAATGCGCGGCGCTGATCTGGTCGATCCATGAGGGCGAGCTGGACCGGGTGATTATTCCCGATTCGCCGCTGGACATTCTGGCGCAGCAGATTGTGGCAGAGTGCGCGGCCAGAGAGCAGCGAGTGTCGGAGCTTCGCTCCGATTGGACGGGCGGGGGCGCCCGTCCCCACAAGGAAGCATTTTTCCCCGCGTTCGAGTCTGGATGCGATGAGGATGAGCTGTTTGCGCTGGTACGACGGGCGTACTGCTACCGGAATCTGGCACGGGAGCAGTTCGATCGCGTGCTGGATATGCTGTCAGACGGGATTGCGGCCAAACGCGGGCGTTACGGAGCGTATCTGCATCGGGATCGCGTGAATAAGAGGTTGCGCTCGCGACGCGGCGCGCGGATGACGGCGATCACCAGCGGCGGCGCGATTCCGGAGACAGCGCTGTATAGCGTGGTGTCGATGCCGGATGGGACCGTGGTGGGAACGGTCGATGAAGACTGGGCGGTGGAGAGCCTGGCGGGCGACATTTTTCTGCTCGGGAACACATCGTGGCGCATTCAGCGGATCGAGTCGGCGAAGGGACGTATTCTTGCGGAAGACGCGCACGGGCAGCCGCCGAATATCCCGTTCTGGAGAGGTGAGGCTCCGGCGCGCACAGCGGAGCTGTCGTCGAATGTGGCCGAGGTACGGCAGCGCGTGAGCGACCTGATGGGCGAGATGTCGCCGACGGAGTTCACGTCTATTGTCGCCGGACATCTGAATGACTCACGGGCTCAGGACTGTGTCGAGTGGCTGAAGGAAAACTGCGGGCTGGATGAGTCGGGCGCGCAGCAGTTGATTCAGCACATCTTGAACGGGCGGGCGGTGCTGGGCGAGGTGCCGACACAGCAGACGATTATCGCGGAACGCTTTTTCGACGAAGGCGGCGGGATGCAGTTGGTGATCCATGCTCCGTTTGGGGCGCGGATCAACAAGGCGTGGGGACTTTCGCTGCGCAAGCGGTTTTGCCGCAGTTTCAATTTTGAGTTACAAGCGGCGGCGACGGACAACGGGCTGAACATTTCGCTGGCGGAGCAGCACAGCTTTCCTCTCGCGGATGTCTTCAACTTCCTGCAGCCGGAGACGGTGAAGGAAGTGCTGGAGCAGGCGGCGCTGACGGGCTCGCCGATTTTCCAGACGCGGTGGCGGTGGGATGCGAATCGATCGCTGGCGTTACTTCGCTACCAGGGTGGGAAGAAAGTTCCGCCGCAGATTCAACGCATCCGTGGCGACGATCTGCTGGCGTCGGTGTTCCCGGATGTCTCGGCGTGCTTCGAGAACATCGAGGGCGAGATCCAGATTCCGGATCATCCGCTGATTGAGGAAGTGATGAAGGACGTGCTGCACGAGGCGATGGACCTCGATGGACTGGTTCGGCTGCTCGAGGGAATTCGCAGCGGGGCAATTCGTACGATTGCGGTCGATACGCCCGTGCCATCGCAGTTCTCGCACGAGATTCTGAATGCGAATCCGTATGCGTATTTGGATGATGCGCCGCTGGAGGAACGGCGCGCGCGCGCGGTATCGCTGCGGCAGACGCTTCCGCAGTCGGTGCTGGAAGAGGTTGGAAAGCTGGATCCGGCGGCGATTGAGCAGGTGCGCGAAGAGGCGTGGCCGGATGTGCGCGATGCGGATGAGTTGCATGATGCGTTGTACACGCTGATTTCTGTTCCTGAGATTGAAGCAACTACCCCACACAAGGCCAACGGAGGGCCTTGTATGGGGCACCCGGCGCATTTCGAGCAGCTTTGTGCGATGGGGCGGGCGACGATTGTCACCGTTGGTGACGAGCGGTTCTGGGTATCGGCCGAGCGGGCGAAGACATTTCGAGCGGCATATCCGTGGGCAGTGTTTGAGACGCAGGTGACGGAGGTCGAGAAACAAGATCCCTCGCACGCGGATGCGATCTACGCGGTGGTGCAAGGCTGGATGCAGCACATCGGTCCGGCGACGGCGAGGCAACTGGCGTCGCAGTTGCATTTGCACGCTGAAGAAGTGTTGCAAGCGTTGCTGCGATTGGAAACGACGGGCGCAGTTCTGCGGGGATGGTATTCGCTGTCGCGCCCGGCGGACGGCTCTCTGATAGCAAGCGATGAGCGGCTGAGCACGGATGTCGAGTTCTGCGAGCGGCGGTTGCTGGCACGAGTACATCGGCTGACGCTCGGAAAATTGCGCAAGGAGATTGAGCCAAACACTCCGGCACAGTTCATGCGCTGGCTGCTGCGCTGGCAGCATGTGGAACCGGGATCGCAGGCTGTCGAAGAGCACGGCATGCTGGAAGTGATCCGGCAGTTGCAGGGATTTGAAATTCCGGCGAGCGCGTGGGAACGGGATGTCCTAACGCAGAGGTTACGGGGGTATAAGCCCGATCAGCTTGATGAGCTGTGCATGATGGGAACAGTCGGATGGGGACGGTTGTCGCCGCATCCGGCGACGGTGGAATCGAATCACAACGGACAAAGGCTACGACGAATTGTTCCGACGAGCGTGGCGCCGATTGCATTTTTCCTGCGGGAAGAGTGCGACTGGATGGCGATCAATCCGCATCTCGGTGTCGGCGCGATGCACGATGCGCAGGATGGAACCTACGCCGGACTGAGCGAGAATGCGCGCGTGCTGTTTGAGTTCCTACGGCAACGTGGAGCGTCATTTTTCCCGGATATTGTGCGCGGAACAGCGAAGCAGAAAGTGGAAGTCGAAAGTGCCCTATGGGAACTGGTTGCGGCGGGGCTGGTGACCGCAGATGGATTCGACAATTTGCGGTCGCTGATCGATCGGAGCACATCGCGGCGACAGAGGCCGGCAGGAAGATGGTCGGTGCTGTATCCGGTGGAGCTGGCGGATCGGGCGAAGGCAATCGAAGCCACTTGCTGGATGCTGCTGCGGCGATACGGTGTGGTGTTCCGCGAATTGCTGGCGCGGGAGACAATGGCGCCGAAATGGCGGGAATTGTGCATCGCGTTTCGGAGACTCGAAGATCGAGGTGAGATTCGTGGCGGGCGGTTTGTGACTGGATTCATCGGCGAGCAGTTTGCTTTGCCGGTGGCGGTCGAATCGTTGCGAGCGATTCGGAAGGAGCAGCCGCGAGGAGAGGTGCTTACGTTGTCGGCGGCCGATCCGCTGAACCTGATTGGCATAGTGGTTCCGGGAGAACGGGTGCCGGCGATCTCGGGTCGGTACGTGCGGTTCCGGGATGGAGCGGCGGTAGCGGGAGACTCCTCCGACAGTTCTTTGGCTGAAGCGGCCACAGCCGATTAGAGACTCGCGGCGAATGTTAAAATCCACAGTCGCACCAAAGTCAAAATACAAGAGGTTTTCATGTCGCAAGTCGCTACTTCCCCCGCTGAAACTCCCAAGCCGCTGGTCGCGCTCACGGAAGACGAACAGCTTTTCCGAGACAACATTCGGCAGTTTGCCGATGAGACCGTACGCCCATACGTCAAAGAGATGGACGAGAAGGGCGTGTTCGAGCGCAGCCTGATTGATCAATTCTTCCAGCTTGGCATTATGGCGATCGAGACGCCGGAACAGTACGGCGGAGGCGGTGGGACGTTCTTCGAGGCGATTCTTGCCGTTGAAGAGCTGTCGCGGGTGGACGCATCGGCGGGCGTGATCGTCGATGTGCAGAACACGCTGGTGGCAAACGCTTTCCTGCGCTGGGCGACGGAAGAGCAGAAGAAGAAGTTCCTGACCAAGATGTCGGCTGACACCGTTGGCGCCTACGCGCTGAGCGAGGCGGGGTCGGGATCGGACGCGTTCGCGCTGACGACCAAGGCGGAGCTGAAGGGCAGCGACTACGTGCTCAACGGGCGCAAGCTGTGGATCACGAATGGCAAGGAAGCGGGCATCTTCATTCTGTTTGCGACGGTGGACCCGGGCGCGGGGTACAAGGGCATTACCGCTTTCGTTATCGAAAAGGGCTTCCCGGGATTTTCGGTGGGTAAGAAAGAAAACAAGCTGGGAATTCGAGCGTCGAGCACGTGCGAGCTGATCCTGGAAGATTGTCGCGTTCCGAAGGAGAACGTGCTGGGCGAAGTTGGCAAGGGGTACAAGATCGCGATTGAGACGCTGAACGAAGGGCGCATCGGAATCGGCGCACAGATGTTGGGCGTAGCGCGCGGCGCATGGGAATACGCGGCGAAGTACGCGCAAGAGAGAAAGCAATTCGGGCAGACGATTGCCAACTTCCAGGGGATTCAGTTCCAGATCGCGCAGATGGCGACGGAGATCGAAGCTGCGCGGATGATGGTGTATAACGCGGCTCGCATGAAAGACGCGCGAATGAACTTCGTGAAGGAAGCGGCGATGACGAAGCTGTTCGCATCGCAGGTGGCGGAGCGAGTGGCGTCGTTGTCGGTGGAGATCTATGGCGGGTACGGGTTCACGAAGGATTACCCGGTGGAGAAGTATTATCGCGACGCGAAGATCGGGAAGATCTACGAAGGCACGTCGAATATGCAGCTGGCCACGATCGCGAAGCTAGTGATGGGCGGGAAGTAGGAATGGAACAGAAGAACGATGAGCGGCGGCGGTTTATCCGCCTGGACATGACGGAGAACGTGCGCGCCGTCGACAATATGGGGCGCGACATCGGCCGGGTAGAGAAGGTGGGTGCCGGCGGCATGCAGATTCGGCTGGCGGACACGGTTCCCGCCTCGCAGTTTGGGCCTGGTTCGCAGATGGAGATCAGTATCGTGGAACCTGGGGATGTGAAGAGCACCGTGATGGTGGAAGTGCGAGTGCTTGATGGACGCATTCTCGGAGTGGAGTTCCTGAACTAATCAGTTAACTTGTAACGGTCGTTGTTTACGCTTGCGGCACGATTGACCGTGAAATAAACTGGCGCAACTCTGAATTTACAAACTTTGCACCACCGGTAGTGGCGTTCGCCCGGAGATCCTATGGAAAGCCCGAAACAGCAACTGGACGACATGGCAGGAGTCCATGCCTTCTACAGCAAGCTGCTGCGGGACAAGCTGGAATTCGAGATCCCGATTCCGCAGGAAGTGACGGCCGCGGTTTCGGGCGCCGGAGACGTAGAAGATTCGGCGAAAGTGCTGCGGCACTGGCTGTCGCTGCTGGACCTGGCGATTGCGCCGGTCATGGTGCGCGACGGATTGAAGGAAATCACCACAAAGGCCGCTGCCGAAGGATTGCTGCGGTACTACTTCCGCAAACATTCGCCGGAAGATGCGGACCGCGACAAGGCGGATTTTGTGGTCACGTATCTGTTCCGCCTGCTGGGAATGCCGCTGCGGTCGGCCGATGAGTGGACGATCGAAGAGCCTTCGCATTTTGAAGAAGAGATCTACGGGATTTTGGCGCTGGAAGAGGTGTTGCCGCTGCCGGACGAGCACCGGCAACTGGTGCGCGAGTTTCCGTTCATCCGGCAAGAAGCGGAGGACATCCGGCACTTCGATGCGCTGATGGATTCGGGCATCATGCAGCGCGTGCGCGATATCAAGCAGCGCTTCGGGTATTCGTTCTACCATCCGCGAGTGCTGTCGACGCTTGCCGAGTACAACGTTTTCATCGGCAACCGATTCGACGAACTGTTCCGCGAAGCAGCGCGCAGCATCAAGCAATTCGCGGTGTCGGTACAGGAAGCCGGCGGCAGCATTATGGCGCGCGTGGATGGCGACGTCACCATCAAGCAGCTTCAGGAAGTGGAAGAAGAAGAGATTCTGGAGCAGGAGTACGGGCGCGCGCAGGAACACTTGCGCAAGGTATCAAAGTTTAAGAAGGCCGTAGACACGCGCAAGACGCATGTGGCGCCGCAAGCGGCCGCTGCAGGGAGTCAACGTCAGCCGTCGCTGGGACCTCGCCGCAATGCGCAATTGCCGTTGGGCGGCTCTGCGGATGCGCCCAAGAGCCTCGACCGCAACGCGGAAGAAGGCAAGCTGCGGACGACGATGGAGTCGATTCGCAACTTCATTCTGGCGGCGGATTCAAAGTCGGCGAACATCTATCCGATGCGGCACGGGAACATCGTTCTTAGCCAGGCGGAGGTGGACGCCTTTCGCGCCGACTATCGCGGGGAAAAGAGCTTCCGGGGCGACTATGCGATGGGGTTGACCCGCGGCGTCGCCATTTATGCGCGCATGCTGAATGAACTGGAGGAGTTCCGGGCACGATTAAATTCGGCATACCTGTGGAAGCCACATGCCGATTCCCTCACGTACCTGTTGCATCTCGGCAGCCGTTTGCAGGAAGAGTGCGGCTCGATCGTTCACGTGGCAGACGCGCGCGGGTTGAAAGAAAAAGTCGAAGCGATGAACACCACGCTGCAGCGTCTGAAGGATCAATCAGCCACGGTGGCGAAGGCGCTCGAGAGCACTACCGCGCTGAAGTAATCCATAACCCCATTACATTCGTACGCTTTTCGGTGTGCTTCTTTTCATACCAGCACGGCTGCATTCCCATGTGCGGAAAAAGGGAGTTGGCGCAGGTCTCGACGTAGGAATCCTGGAACTCGAACTCGGTGTTCTTGTTCTTCAGCTGGATGGCAAAATACGGCTTAATAGTGACCTGGTCGGTTGCGTGCCCGTGGGTGGCCATACGGTAGCGTAGGATGGCGTAGTCGCCAACATATATCAGAGCGAGGGCGGCTAGACTCGCGAGGACTGCATAACTGGCTATGCGCTTGAAAGACATTCGCGATAGAGATTAACAGGATACTCGAACTGCCGGTCAGGACTCTGGCATTATTTCTGCAGGCGAGAGCCGGTGATGAGGATGTCCACAAGTCTGCGGGCGCTTTGCTTCCAATCGGGAGTAGATTCTCAGGAGTAGACAAAAAGTGGGGCGCACCTAAATAGGCGTACCGAATTTCAGGAGGCTGCGCCCCAGAAACCCTCAACTTTTCGTATCGAGCATCCGGTTTCGCTCGAGAAAATCAGCAACGATACAGGCTGCACCGGCGATGGCGAGGTTTTGCGCATTGCCTGCCCAACTGATTAAGTTATGGGGATCGGCAAAGAGTCGCGGTAGCCATACGAGCAAACCAAACCCTGCGATCATTGCGGTGGATAACCGGGCAGCCAGCAGGGCGAGTTTTCCAGAGAGTAATGCGATGGCAGCGAGCGCAAAGGCAATGGTTGTGGTAACTGCCCAGAACATTTGGCCGGGAGGGATCCATTTGGGAACGAACTCGGCGGTTGCGGAGAGGTAGAAGAGCTGTTCGAGCGTGAACGAAACCACGCAAATGCCGAAAAATATGTAGCCGGTGCGAGCTACTTTCGTCGCTGGCTGGCTGCGCCGGCCGAGTGTTGCCCAGACAATGAGTGCTCCCGAGACCAGCGAGAACTGCTCGAAGAAATTACCCCAACGATCATAGATCAGCGGCTCTGCCAGGATGCGTGGCACCCAGAGAAGCGCAAACGTCAAATAATTCAGCCAAAGCACGAAAGCGCCGGCCCGCCCGGCGCGAGTCCACTGGATGGCTACGCCGCCAAAGATCTCAAGTACGGCTATTAGATAGACGAGAAGCTGGTGATGCGAGAAGTTTCCTAGCGCCTGAGTCTGCTGCCACGGTCCGCCGAGATCGTGCCAGACCAAACTGATGATGCCGAAACCGATCGCCGCAAAACCAAACACGTGGCGTCCCAGATAGAGTTGCTTCTTCCGACTGACTACGAGAAGTGGTGGATCGACGGGGTCCTCGGAGAGAACTTCCAAATACTGTTGCAGGTGCGCTGGAGCTGCCATGGGACGATCTTCGCCATTTTGGTGGTATGCTGCAATACCCACTTGACCCGAAACTGATATAGCCACTAGGGTGTCGGTATGCGGAGAGTATCGTCTGCCATGACGCCCCTGATCTCGGTTGACCGCAAGGCACAACGGCCGCTACATCGGCAAATCTATGATGCTTACTGCGCTTCCATTGTGGGCGGCACGCTGCAACCGGGGCAGCGAGTTCCCTCGACGCGAGGCCTGGCCCTCGAGCTGGGGATATCTCGTATTCCCGTCCTCACCGCATACGCTCAGTTGTTAGCCGAGGGATTTTTTCAGAGTCGCGTTGGAACAGGAACTGTCGTGTCGACGTCGTTACCTGACCAGGCGCTGATACCGGAACCGCGAAGGGGCACGGGGCGCGCTGTTGGCTCGGCTGCGGGAAAAACCCCTAGACATCCCTCAGGCGCAGATCCAAGTCAGAATGTTCCTTGGCAGCGGGGATGGGGTGCATTTGGCGTAGGCCAGGTGGATTTCGATCAGTTCCCACTTGCGCAGTGGAACAGCCTGGTGACTCGGCATTGCCGGGGCACAAACGCCAATTACCTCGACTATTGTGGCGCGATGGGCTCGAAACGGCTGCGCGAGTCCCTGGCAATTTATCTCAGGACATCACGCGGCGTGAGCTGTGATGCCGATCAGATCATGATCGTCAGCGGGTCGCAACAGGCGCTCGATCTTTGTGTGCGGGTGCTTCTCGGGGCTGGCAGCCGAGTTTGGATGGAGGAACCGGGATACCGCTTCGCCCGCAATGTCTTTGACTTGAATGGCTGTCGCGTTGTTCCGGTACCGGTTGACGAGCAGGGGTTAAAGGTCGCGGTTGGAATCAAGCGATGTAGGCACGCCCGCGCGGTGTTGGTTACTCCGTCGCATCAATATCCGTTGGGTTTCACCATGGGTGCTTCGCGCCGTCTGCAATTACTGGATTGGGCGGAGCAAACGCAATCGTGGATCCTGGAAGATGATTACGACAGCGAGTACCGGTATGAAAGTATGCCCGTCTCTTCGCTGCAGGGACTCGACCGGAACGGCCGGGTTGTCTATATCGGAACTTTCAGCAAAGTGCTGTTCCCTTCCCTTCGGTTGGGCTACGTGGTGATTCCGAGCGAACTGGTGGGACGATTTCGTGCGGTGAGATCTGCCATGGACATCAGTCCTCCAACATTTGGGCAGGAAGTATTGGCGGATTTCATTGGTGAAGGCCACTTTTCACGCCACATTCGAAGAATGCGATTGCTTTACCAGCAGCGGCGGAACGCGTTGCTCGAGAGCCTGCATGATGTGTTTGGGCTCAAACTGGAACTCACGGGCGAGCAGGCCGGGATGCATCTGTGTGTCATGCTGAACGGAATTCGCGATACCGAAATCGCTCAACGTGCAGCGGACGACAAACTCTGGCTGACGCCGCTATCTACATCGTACGCGAGCAAAGTCGTGCGACAAGGATTCATTCTTGGTTTCGCGAGCACCAAGGCAGAAGAGATGCCGCATGCCGTGAGAAAGCTTCACGCGGCGCTAGGCGCGCGGGGGGGTGAGTCACATCTCACTTGGCAGTCTTCTGATTCTGCTCACGTTCTTTCGCGAAGGTTCTCACATAGACCACTAATGCATTGATCTGATCGGTACTCAATGTGCTCTTGAACGGAGGCATGTACTTGCCGCCGTCAGAGATTTGCTTGCGGATCTGAGCGTCGGTGAGTTTTCGAACGGCCGGCGAGCCAAGATCGGGTGCGCCAATGCTTTTCGCTGCGGGCGTGGGAAATCCCAGGGTGTCGTGGCAAGGGGTACAGGACTGCTGGTAGGTGACTCTACCTTGGCTTTCCAGAGCCGCTGCGTTGTGGTTCTCTTGTGCTGCGCCAAAGCAAAGCGATCCGGAGAGCAGGAACAGCAGAGCCATGATGGCGGCCGCCGTGATCGTACGAAGTGACACTTCTTTCCGACTATTGCGCAAACGGTTTGTTCCTCCTGGACGACAATTCCGAGTGTAACCGCAGCGTTGCTTTGCGGATTGAAATTTTCCCACGCTCGGGAGAAAGCTTGCATGGTATTGGAGTCTGAGATTGGAAGCTGGATGCAGAACTTGGGGCGCAGCAGGACGTCCATGCGGCGAAGGCAGAACTGAGTGAGCAGGTTTAAAGGCCACCGTCAATCAGTTTGAGCAACTGAGAGCGGCAACCACGGCTGCAGGATAGTTCTTTTCCGTCTCGCAGCACGGCGATGAATTCGCCGCTGTCGCAGGGCTGTAGCTCGCGAATTCTGCTGACATTCACGATGTAGGAACGATGAATACGTACAAAACGCTCTGGATCTAGTTTGGCCGAGATGTGCCCGATCCCTTCCCGCAGAAGGAAAGACTCCTTTCCGACATGTAGCTTCACATAATTGGCGGCGGCTTCGATCCAATCGACCTCGTCGAACTCGAGGAACACCACGCGGCCGGCAGTACGAATGACCAGTCGTCGCAGTTCTCTTGATTCGGGAGTGGCTTTTCCCAGCAGTTCCAGAAGGCGGGTCTTCACTCCGTGTTCATGAGACTTCAGCAGTTCAGCTTTGACGCGTTCCAACGCGTGATGCAAACGCTGTTGGTGAAATGGCTTGAGCAAATAATCGAGCGCGTGGGCCTCGAACGCACGGATCGCATACTGGTCGTATGCGGTCGTGAAAATGACCAGCGGCATTTGATCGGAACCAATGCGCTCCAGCACCTGGAAGCCATCGAGATCGGGCATGTGGATGTCGAGCAACAGCAGATCCGGCCTGTGGGTCTCGACAGCGGCTACCGTCTGTTTGCCGTCGGTACATTCGGCAACGACGTTGACTCCACTTTCTTCGTTCAGCAGGAGCCGCAGCTTCTTGCGAGCGAGAGCCTCGTCATCGGCGATAATCGTGCGAATTGCAGGAATCATGATTCAGCACCTATTCCGCAGCGATGCCAGCCATTGGCCGTCTTCCCGTTTCGGGGATGAGCGCAAACGGCATGCGGAGATGGACTTCACTCCCTTCATTCGGCGTGCTGCGTATCTCACATTTCTGCTGCTGACCATACATGGCACTCAGTCTCTCGCGGGTGAGCCGCAGGCCGAGACCACGCCTCGTGCCATCGTTCTCAGAGCCCGCAAATCCCGGACCGTTGTCACAGATCGAGAGATGAAGTTCCGTTTCCTCATGCTTCGCCATGATCCTGATTTCGCCTGCTGACGATCGCCGCGAGACACCGTGGCGAACAGCATTCTCCACAATCGGCTGCAACAGCAGGTGTGGAACCTGGGCATCGAGACAGTCTGGGGCAATGTCGAAGAAAACTTCCAGGCGATCTTCAAACCGTGTCTTCTCGATGTCCAGATAGACTCCCAGGAACTCGATCTCCCGGCTCAGCGACGTGATCTGCGTTCCGTTCTGTTCCAGACTCATGCGGAGGAGGTCACTGAGGGACGTCATCATGCGATCGGCGGCCACAACGTCGATCAGCATCAGCGATGAAATCGAATGCAGGGTGTTGAATAAGAAGTGCGGCTGTAACTGGCTTTTCAGCGTGTGCAGGCGGGCTTGCGCCAGTTGCTCTTCCAATTGCGTAGCGCGAAGTTCTTTTTCCGTGAGCCGCCGGTAGTAGCACACCATATGCGCGACCAACACCGTAGGCAGGTAGGCTCCACTGATGTCGTCCACGAGATTGGCCAGGAGCATATTTCTGAGGACGACAAACGGATCACGAAACGCGTGGAGGTGGGAGTTCCAGATGGCCGATGTCCACTCCCGGTATTGCGCGTCGTAATATCCGTGCGGCGTCGCTGCCTTCAGAAATACATGGCCAAGAGTAAAAACAACTCCGGCGAGGAGGTGGTACAGCGTGCGTTTCCGCCAGTTTGCACGCTCGATGGGGAAGCGCATAGCAAACGCAAAGGCAAAAGGAGTCAGCGGCGCATAGGTAAGGATTGAGCTGAACTCCATGCCGGCGATCTCACCCAGCTGCATGCCATGATTGGCAACTTTATATACCTCGTAGACAGTCGCGGTTGCTGCCAGAGATACGAATGCCCAAACTCCGAAACTGATCGCCCAAACAGGTAAGGAACGAAGCCACGCGGCTGGTTGCGCCCCGGCGCTGTCGGCCATGGCCACGGGCAGACTGCGGCGCGGTCGCGGAACCAGCTCACCTCGGCAATTCGGGCAGACATTCTGCAGATTCGAAGCACACGCGTAACAAAAGGTGCATTCAAAGGAGCAGATGTAGGCTTCGCCATCGGCGCGGAGTTCCGCCCGACATTGCTCACAGCGCGGCTTCATTTGCAGCTTCATGCAGTTGGCGACGGCAGGCCCCAGCCTGGGCGAGGCTCCGGCACAGGTGTGTCACATATTGGACAAGGGAGCGGGAGTTTTGTCACCCGGTTTCCTGCCGCACTTTCTAAAGAGCCTGGAATGGGCTACATCATGCCTCCCTTTTTCTCCATAGCCCGTTTCTTCGCGGCTACCGTCCAGGGCGGAACGATACCGTTTTCGCGGGAGTAGGCCACCAATTGGCCGAGGTGTTCGTGGGCGTCGGAGACCAGGATGTAGATGACATCGCCGGCATTGGCTTGAGGACCCAATTTCGGCAGGAGTTTCGCGAAATCGGCATTGCTCATGCCTTTGATGGTTTGCTGTGCGAATTCCCACGATTTATTCAGCTCCTGAATGATCTGAGCTTTGTCGGTCGTCGATTTTTCAAATGTCTTGCCATTGAAGTCTTTGGGGACGGAGGCGCCCATCATGCGCAGGATCCCATAACGCTCGGCTGCAACGTGCAAAAAGACCTCGGCGAACGAGCGCGTGTCGTCCGATGGGCGCCACGTCATCTTGCTCTCGGGTATGGCATTCGCGAGGTCGACAACCTTCTTCTGCACCGTCTCAAGATCAAGCAATG
>Ga0335069_10003546_pt1 | contig 23471 bp, 46 predicted proteins | sample Lox_Sample_11_FD_206714 | JGI IMG/M metagenome (GOLD analysis project Ga0335069, IMG submission 206714) | Soil microbial communities from Loxahatchee National Wildlife Refuge, Florida, United States - Lox_Sample_1.1 | ecosystem: Environmental > Terrestrial > Soil > Wetlands | place: USA... | reverse complement strand
TTGAACGAGATGCGCGTGATCGACATGAACTTCGCGACGATGACGACGGTCATCGGCCTGCGCGACAAGTACGGGTTCAGCAAGTGCCTGTTCGAGGTCACGCGGCACGGCGCGAAGGGCGACACGAAGACGACCTACCAGATCCTGCCGGAAAAGGATGACATGCCGTCCGACCTCCGCGCGATCATCGGCACGCCAAACCCGAACGACCGGAACGCCTGGAACGAGGGGACGGTCCCGCTGATCGACCTGGAGGAGGCCACGGCGAGGGCCGAGGACGACGCCGCCGTCGCTGACGATGTCAAGCGAACGGCGAAGGAGACGAAGTCGAAGGAGACCAAGCCGGCGACCGCAGCGGCGCCGGCGACGACGCCCGCGAACGGGACGAACGGCCACGCGGCGCCGGCGACCGCCACGACCGCCGCGGTACCGCCGCAGGCGGCCGCGAACGCGCCGCCCCTCTCGAAGGAGGCGGTCGCCGTCATCATCGCGAAGTTGAAGCCGCTCGACCGCGAGAAGGGCGTCGACCTCTTCCTCGCTCGGTTCCCGTACGCGAAGAAGGTCAGCGAGGTGCACGCCTCCGACGAGGCCGCCGCGGTCGCGTACGCAAACCAGTTGGCGGCCCCGCCGGCCGCCGAGGACCCGTTCGCCTGAGCCGCGCGCGCCGCGCGCAGCGGGAGGGGTCCGTGCATCCGGCGGACCCCCTCTCGGCCGCGGTCGGTTACCAGAATAGTGACACAACCTTTCCGGCAGGCGAGCCCGCCACCGGAGAAGCGCCGCGTCCCGAGGACGCCGTGGCTGCGCCGAGCCTGGGCGTGGCTCTGCGGTCGCAGGCACTGTTCGGTCTGCGGGAAGCTACTCAAGAACAGACGCCTCAAGCACTGGCACGATAAAAACTCAGCTTTCGCTGGGATGCTCGACGAACCGTAATCATTGAGCCGCGCGGAGCGCATCGCTCGGCGGCACCTACCCTGAGGAGACGAGTCCATGACGACAGCGACAGCAGTCAAGAATGTCCGGCAGCCCGTGTGCGGCGACACCGTGGTCTACACGCCCGACGGCAACGAGATCGACCCCGCGTTCGTGAACAACCAGTCCACTCCGCCGCCGAGCCCCACCACGGCGCCGGCGGACATCCTCGTGTTCGAGCTCGACGGCACGATCACGCCCCGCGTGGCCGTGCCCTTCTCGGCGACGCTCGCGCCCAACACGTGGAACTGGCACCACGCGGACAAGCCGTAGGACGAAGAGTAGCCGTGACCCTCGACGAAGCGTTCCGACTCGCGGCCGGCGGCTGCCAGACGCTCGGCTGCGACCACCGCCACAGCGGGCCGATGTTCGTGCACGCGCGCTGCCACGTACGGGCGAAGCTGGAGGTGTCCGTCGACCCGGTGACGCGGGTGATCCTCGTGCAGTGCGGCGAGTGCAAGCGATCGGTGATGGAGATCGCATGCCCGTAGCGAGTGCGAACGTCGAGGACCTTTGGGGCGAGCCGATCCCTGGGGTCGAGGAGTACGTCGACGCGACGTTCGGCGAAGGAGGGTATCTCGCGAAGCGTCGATCCGGGTACCGTCCGCGCGAGGGACAGATCCAGCTCGCGCGGGCGGTCGACCAGGCTATCCGGACGCGCACTCACTTATTGTCGGAGGCTCCGACCGGAGTTGGGAAAAGTTACGGGTACTCGGTGCCGGCGACCTACCACGCGGCCGTCAACGCGCACACGGTCGTGATCGTCACCGCGAACATCGCCTTGCAGGAGCAGTTGGTCAATAAGGACCTCCCGCTCCTCGCGGAGATCCTGCCGTGGTCGTTCTCGTTCGGCCTGATGAAGGGGCGCGGGAACTACCTGTGCCGCTCGCAATACGAGAAGCAGCGGCTCAACGACCGCCAGCAGTCGATGTTCACCGACGAGCGCAGCGCGCCCGCCAACGAGCGCGATCGGGTCCGGCTCACGAAGTGGGCGGACCACGAGGTCGCCGTGGGCGGCTACGGCGACCAGTCGACGCTCGGCTGGAAGCCCGCCGACAAGCTCTGGCGCGACTTCTCGGTGGCCCCCGAGGAGTGCAAGGGGCAGCGGTGCGCGTTCAAGGACGCCTGCGGCGCGCTCGCGGCCCAGCGCCGAGCGCGCGCCTCGCAAGTGATCGTCACGAACTACCACGTCTTCTTCACGCACCTCCTGATCTGGATGGAGCGCGGCATCGACGCGATCCTGCCCGCGTTCGACGTGGCGATCTTCGACGAGGCGCACAAGGCCGCCGACGTCGCCAGGGACTTCTTCGGTTGGCGCTACAGCGAGGGGTCCTTCCGGAAGCTAGCGCGCCACGTGCGCGGGACCCACCCGACCGTCGCCGAAGGCCTCGAGCGCGCGGCTGGCTGGTTCTACCAGCAGATGCTGGACCTCCGGCGCGACCGTGACCGCTACAAGGCGCGCGTCGTCCCCTCGCGGCTCAACGAGCACGACGTGCAGGCCGCCGAGCAGCTCCTCGCGCAGCTCAGCGAGTTCTCCGCGGTCGTCGACCAGGAGCTCGCCGCGCTCGAGATGGTCGGCAGCAGCGCGGAGGCCGGGGAGCGCGCGCACGGGGCGGAGCAGGCCAAGAACCGCGCGCTCAAGCTGTCGGTGGCGGTCCGCAGCGTCCTGGAGGGCGCGAGCGACGACGAGGTCGTCTTCCTCGAAGAGGACGAGTTCCGCGCGGTGCACGTCGCGTGCAGGCTCGTCCGCCCCGGTCGCGTGCTCCATGGGGCGCTCTTCGGCAAGACGATCCGCCGCGCCGTCGAGGACGGGGCCTCCGAGCCAGACGAGACCTGGCCCGTGAGCGTCGTGTGCACGAGCGCGACGCTAGCGACCGAGAGCGGGTTTGGGTTCGCGAAGGAGGAGCTCGGGGTGAGTGACTGCGCGGAGCTCGTCGTGGAGAGCCCGTTCGACTACCCGAACCAGGCGCTCCTCATCCTGCCCGAGGTCTGCGACCCGAACGACGCGCTCTTCACGAGCGAGTGCGCGGCGATCCTGCTCCGCACGATCGTGCTCGCGCGCGGCCGCACGCTCGGCCTCTTCACGTCGCGCAAGCGCATGAACGAGGTCTACGACCTCATCGCCGGCAAGACGCCGTACCGCATCCTCAAGCAGGACGACGGGCAGCGCACGCAGCTCGTCGAGGAGTTCCGCCGGGACACGCACTCGGTGCTGCTCGGCGTGTCGAGCTTCTGGGCCGGCGTCGACGTGCCCGGCGAGTCCCTGTCCGTCGTGTGGATCGACAAGATCCCGTTCCCGTCGCCGGACGACCCGGTCGTCGAGCGGCTCACCGAGACGGACCGGAGCGCGTGGTTCACGTACGCGGTCCCGCGCGCGATCATCGAGTTCAAGCAGGGGTTCGGTCGGTTGATCCGGTCGGCCACCGACCGTGGGGTCGTCGTCTGCTGCGACAAGCGCCTCCAGACGAAGCGCTACGGCAAGCAGTTCCTGCGCGCGATGCCGGCCGGCATGCAGAAGATCAAGAACCTCGACTCCATCCGCGAGTGGCTCGACGGCCCCGAGGCTTTCGAGGCTGCGCCCGCGCCCCAGCCACCCCAAGCGGCCGAGGAGATCGACCCGCTCAGCTGAGCGAGGCTGGACGCATGAAAGACGTCGGCAAGGACTTCATGCGCCACAGTGGGAACGCGGAGTCGCGCGACGCCCACGAGTCGATCAAGGAGTCCAAGGCCACCGTCCGGCGCGCGATATTCGCGTTCGCGAAGGCTCGCGGGGACTACGGGATCACCGCGGACGAGGTGGCCGCCGAGTGGGGAGTGACGCACAACCACGTCGCCCCGCGCATCACGGAGCTGAAGATTCAGTCGCGACTCGTCCCAACCGACAAGAAGAGGCTGACCAGGGCTTGGCGGTGGGCGCGCGTCTTGGTCGCTACGGACGTAAAGGAACCGATCGAAGACGAGGTCGAGGAGATCGACCCACTCAGCTGAAAGGACCGCACCCATGCACGGCGTCGCACCGTACCCGCTCTATTGGCCGCTCCAGTACCCGCGCTGCGCCGCGCGCCGGAACGCGCTCTTCAAGGTCGACTTCGCGTCCGCGCGCACGTCGCTCGTGCTCGAGCTCGAGCGGCTCCACGCGCGGGACGTGCTGATCTCGAGCAACATCCCGATCCGCGGGGACGGCCTGCCGAGGGTCCCCGACAAGGAGCCCGAGGACACCGGCGTGGCCGTGTACTTCACGCGGCTCGTGGGCGGCAGGGAGAAGCCGTTCGCGCTCGCGTGCGACCAGTTCACGAAGGTCCGCTGGAACCTGCGCGCGATCCAAGCGACGATCGAGGCGCTGCGGACCATCGAGCGCAACGGCACGACGACCATGATGGAGCAGGCATTCTCGGGCTTCGCGCAGCTGCCGCCGAAGTCGGACGACCGCCCGTGGCGCGAGGTGCTCGGGATCCCGCCGGGGCCGTGCACCGTGGAGGTGCTCAAGGGGAGGTACCTCGAGCTCGCGCGGGAGCACCACACGGGCGCCGGCGGCGGTGACCACCAGCGCATGGTGGAGATCAATGCCGCGCACGAGCAAGGCAAGCGCGAGCTGGGGATCGCGTGATGGCCGGCAAGCGCGTGCTAGGCTCGCGGTTCGAGGTCCCGCCGAAGAGGCCGAAGCCCCACTACGCGGAGGCTCGGTGCGTGCTCTGCGGCCGCGAGGTCACGGTCCGGGGGCCGACGACGGCGGGAGCGGTCGATGCCCTGCGCTACCAATGCCTGCGCGGTGGGTGGAGGACGATACTCCTGCCGGAGGGGGGCCGGTCCATTCTCCGTCGCCGCGCGATGGTCTGCCGGCGCTGCTATGGCGCGCTGAGGCCAGTCTCGCGGTCCAAGCCGGCGCGGAAGGCTATCCAATTCGACGCGTGGTGACGCCCATTGTCAGCGGGCGCCGGACCGGGGTAGCCTCACCTCCATGAGTCAAGGGTCCTCTGCCGGGATCGTATGGGGCATCGGGGCGGCGCTCGCGGCGGTCGTCGTCGGCGTCGCGCTCACCCAGTCGAAGCCGGCGCGCGCGGCGACGCCTACCGCGCCGCAGCCGACTCCGCCCGCGAGCCCGACCACGACGACGACGCTCCAGCCCGGCCACCGCTACAGCGTCACGCAGCTCGCCCCCATCCCGGGCGCGCCGATCGCCTCGGTCGCCCAGGCGCAGGCGATGTTCGACATGATCGCGCCGGGGTCCGTCAGGGTGGTGTCCGTCACGCCCGCGTCGGGGTCGACGCCGACGACCCTCGTCGTGGACGTCGTGAAGGGCATCCCGATGACCGTCCCGGCGACGATGCCGGTGACCGACCTGGGGCCGTCGCCGGCCGCTCAACCGCAGCCGTCGTTCACGGCGGTCGTGTCCGACCCGAACGCGGTCCGGCAGTATCAGGCTATCCTCGCGAACCGGTTCCAGAACGAGATGCTGGCGCCGCAGTTGGGCTTGACGCCAGCGGACTACACCCAGACCGACGTGGACGGTAACCCGTACAACCCACGGTGGCAGCGCGCACTGGCGGCTTTCCAGGCGTTCATAAACGCAAAGCCGATCCCAGCGGGCGTGCTGCCGGCTGGTTTCCCCGACCACGTCCGGACGGACGGCGTGCTCGACTACGCGACCGCGCTGATCATCGCGAACGCGTAAAAGCGCTGCTGGGGCGGCAACGCCCACCCTCCTGGAAACTGGGTCGCGCCGCACCCTTATCGCGCGTAAGCTGGTGGACGTTGATGGTGGTGGGGGGGTCAGGTCGGGAGGCCTCCCCATGCCCTCTGCTCTCCGCTCTCCGGGTCCCCGCGTCGCGGCCGCTCGCGAGGCGGTGCTCGACGCCGCGCGCGGCGCGTTCGGGCCTGGACCGATGTGGCAGCGCACCCAGCGGTGGCTGAACGCCGCCCACGAGCTCGTGGAGGCTGAGGCCGCTGCGGAGGCGCCCACGCAGCGGCAGGCGCGCCCCGCGGAGGTGCCGCCGTTCCTGCCGCCGCCGCCGAACCGTCAGGGATCCTGATCCGCCGAACACGACCACGGAGTCCTGTGAGGCGGATCCCCTCGCTCGAGGGACGCCGCCTCGACGGTGGCGACGCGGTCGAGGACGGCGGTCCACGCGTCCGCCGCCTCGATCAGGCGGTCTACCACGTCCTCGAGCAGGGCGTCGTCGCAGTCGGACTGGACGACGTGCTCGTAGAGCTTCGAGGCGCGCGCGAGCGCTTTCTCGCGCGCGTGCAACTCCATGTGGATCGTGATGACCATGGGCGGTGGTGGCGTGTGGCGGGTGAGCGGTCCGAGGTACACCGTTTACTCGATGCTCGGCGCCGTCGCTGGCGGGAGCGCGCGCGCGAGCGCCCGGAGCACGAAGCTCTCCCGGAGCCGGGCGAGCATGCGTCCGCGCGCGCACGACCCGCTCGTGAGCTCCGCCATCCGCTCGGACGGTGGCAGCGCGGCGCAGTCCTCCGCGGACTTCCTCGCCCTCGCGAGCCAGACCGGGGCCGCTTTCGCGGGGTCGCACGCGACCGCGTCGGGGACGCCCTGGAGTTGGAAGGCCCCGTGACTCTTCCCGCCGTCGCCGGCGACGCACTCGGTGTGTAGGCTGCTCTCGTGGATCGTGTAGACCGCCATTCGGGCGGCCCACTCGCGATCGGGGGCGGTGGCCGCGATGGCGCGCGCGACCGATTCGGCCCCCCTCTTCCTGGACCAGGGGTAAGCGGTGGTCGACTTCGGATCACCGGGGGCGCCCGGCATGGTGTCCATCATCGCGAGGACGTCGGTGACGGAGACTCGATCGTCGCCCGCGTCCGCGTGCGCGTCCACGCCCGAGAGGGCCATCACCACCACCACCGTACAGAGTGCAAGCGTCGTTTTCATGGCCGGCCAGGATACCGGCGTTCGGCGTCCAGGACGAGCAGGATCGTCACTCGTCGCGTGACGTCGTAATCGTCTGGCACTGACCCGTAGCGAAGCGTGGCGAAATGTGTCAACCGGTGTCACCGCCGTCACTCGGCCTCTTCTTCGCCGGCGGCTTCATCGGCAGCTTCTGGAGCACCGCCGGCGTCGGGACCTCGCGACCGCGCGGGACGAGCCCGCGGCTCACGAGGTTCTCGTATTGGGGAGCGACGCGCGCCAGGGTCTTCTGCAGCCAAGAGCGCCGCGGGACGGTGAGCTCGCGGTACCCCTCGCCGGTCCCGTAGGCCAAGAGGTCGTCGCGCATGTCCGCGAAGGCCTCGAGCTCGGTGGGCGAGAGCTCGTGGTCGTGGTTGCAGAGCAGGTCCTCGAGTAGCCGCAGATCCTCCTCGCGCTGGGTGCTCACGAGAGGTCCTTGCCCTCGCGGACGACCTGCGCGAACGCGCTGAGCTCCTCGCTCAGCGCTTCGATCGTCCGCACGTCCTCTTCCTGCGGTTCCGGACCATCGGTGAGGCTGTCCACGATCACGTTGAAGATGGACAACGCCCCCGCGTAGAAGGCCCTGCGCGTCTCCCGCCGCTGAGTGTCGCTCGCGTTCGGCGGCAGCACGTGGGCGGCGTACGATTGCCAGAGGTCAGCGATCTTCTTCATCGTTCACTCGTTTTTCGTGCCGGCTCGGTCTGCTCACCCTCGACCCAGTCGCAGTAACCACCTTCGGGGCATGTTGGGTCCGCGATCGTCTCCGGCCTCGGCCGCCGACACTTTCGACAGTGCTCACGCATTCCTTTTTTAGTCTCAACGTCGCTACGCGCCCGACGAAACGCCTCGTACGTCTCCGCCCGCTCCGCCTTCACGTTGTCGATGCGGCACGCGACGCGGTTGAGGGCGTAGTCCAGACCGGGCGAGCGGAGCGAGAGTACGGCGAGCGCCAACAGAACGATCTGTCGATCGCTCTCGTCGAGATCCAGCGTGACGGTGAGACAAGGCGGAGGCATGACTTCAGCTCGCCGGGTCCGGCGGTCTCTCTCGCTCTACGAGCGACGCGACCTCTCGGAGCTTCGCGGGCAGCGCAGCCCGCAGGGTGGCCTCGTGCTCGGCGGCAAACGCGTACCCGAACGGGCACGAGTCATCCGCGAGGACGAGCACGCACACGCCGGGCATACCGGTCATCTTCCGGACGAAGTCCGCGATCATCTTGACCTCTACCTCGTTTGCCATGGCTCAAAAAGGCTCCTTCTCTCACGCTTTCGGTCGCCCGATAGGTGCGCCGGTCTCCGAGTCGAGCGACTCGGCGAACGTGTCCACGCGCACTCGCCCTGAGTGCATGAGCGCTGCGAACCGCGCGCACTCCGGCGCCTGGTGGCTGATCTTCTTCTCCTCGTCGTTGCAGAAGATGGTCGCCCCGCAGAATGGGCACTTGTGGCGCGTTACGGGCATGGCTCCTCCGCGCGATCCGTGCACTCGTGCAGCCCCTCCTCCGGGTCCCGCCGGACGCCGCAGCGCCCGCAGCAGGGCAGCGTCGCGTAGCGAGCCTCCCGCGCCTCCGTCTCACGCACGGCGCGCCGGTGCGGTCGACCGGCGAGCCAGCCGAGCGCGCAGACGAGGACCGTGACGATGGCGGGCAGCTCCCACTCGCTCACTGTAGTCATTCGCTGCCCTCTCTCAGGCTGGCCCTATTCGCCAAGCCGACGATGTGCTCGAACGCGTGCTCGTGCTCCGTGAAGCGGTCCGTCAGGTCCATGAAGATCGTGGCCCACGGCCCCGACGCGACGATCGCGGGGCGCGCGCTCCCGAACGCGATCCCGAGCTCCACCCACGCACCGATCGTCGGCTCCCTGGGCACCAGCAGCCAGAACACGTCCGCGCTGGCCACGTGGTTGGCGCACGTGGCCGCGATGCGCTTGCGGTCTCGCCGGGGGACCTCATTGTCGCGGCGCTCGGGGTTGGCGCGCACGCTGGCCATCCAGTTGTGCACGATCTCGACGCCCGAGGCGAGCAGCCGGTCGCGGTACCACTCGCAGACGTCGACCTCCGCACTCGCGCCCGCTAAGTAAACTCTCACTTGGCGAGCCTGCGGAGGAAGCTGTCCAACTTGAAGAACGCGCGCGTGACGGGCGTGTTGCGCGCGAGCGTGAAGTTCTGGCCGTCGAACACGACGACGTGCGACCGGTCCCTCGTGAAGGACATCCCGAGCCGCTCGGCCTCGGCGGTGACGGCGTCGACGTCCGCCTTCGAGAAGGCCCCCAGCCTCGACAACTCGAGCGCCAGCATCGCGCGCGAGTCCCACGTCGACTTCTCGCCGTCCGCGAGCAGGCGCTTCGCCAGCGGCTGGCGCGCGAACGCCTCGAGCTCGGACAGGTCGACCTCGTAGCAGGGCTCCTCGGGCGGCGGCGGCGTGGGCTGGGTCGGCGTGAGCCTCACCCCTGACTCCGACGGCTCCTTCGGGGCGGCGGCGCGGGCGAGGTTGGAAGCGAAAGGTGGCGGCGTGCGGACGGCCCTCCAAGGGCGGTTACTGTGGGTCATGGTCGTCTCCCCCTGCGTGGTGGCGGCGTTCGGCTCGTCGGCGGTGGTCGGTTCGGTTCGTGGTTGCCGATGACGTGGGCGCGCAGGCCCGCGTCGGCGCTGAGGGCTCCGAGCGCGCCCACGAGCATCGCCTCGCGAGTCCTCTGGTCTGCTTGGACGAACGAGCGGCGCTTCTCTTCAGGCCAGAGGAGCTTCGGGCGGCAGCACGAGAAGTCCGGGCAGCACTCCCCGGCGGTATTCGGGCAGACAGGGTCGCCGACGGCCCACCGCTGCAGCTGCTCGTCGGGCGTGACCGTGCCGTGCTCGCGGCGGCTCGTCATCGTCCTCTCCTCCACCGGTACAGGTCCCCCGCGCGTCCGCCGACCCAGTCGAACAGGAAGGCCAAGAGCGGGTACCCGGGTCGGTCGTGGCGCGCGGCCTGGCCGAGGCACCACCAGTGAAAGCGCAGGAGCGCGTCGGCCCGCGGGGGCGGCCGGTCCGCGCCGCCGCAGTCGGGGCACGCCTGCGGGGTCGGGAGGCCGTGGTCGGGGCAGCGGCACTCGTCGCCGGGGAGCTCGCACACGTTGCACACCTGGCCGTCCCCGTGACAGCGACTGCACGGTGGCGCGAGCGGGCGCGCACCGATCCGGTAGCCGTCCGCCGGTTCGAGGATCGAGGTCGTCATGTTGGGCATCGCTGGAAACCTCACGAGAGAGGGTCTGTCGGGGACTCGAGCGCGGCGAGGAGGTCTGCGGGCGCCTGCACGGGCCCCTGCCACCCCCGCCACGGGACGAACGGGGTCTCCCTCGCCCCGTCCAGCAGGTAGCCGTGCTGCAAGCGGATGTGCCAGCGCGGGTCGATGCCGGGGCGGTAACGCCCTGCTGCAGGGGCGTCCTCCGGGTATGGGCTTACCCGGCCCACGACGGTCGCCCGCCCGACGATCCCACCCATCGGCAGGTCGGCGAGCTTGGGGATGCGACTGGCGACTGTCCCGCCGAACCGCTCGGCGACGAAGTCGTGGGCGCTCCACCAGTTCCTCTGGTCAACCTCGCTGCCCTTCGACTTCGACGCGTGCAGGAGCACTTCGCCGCGGTAGAGCGCTTCTTTCAGCCCGAGGATGGGCCTGGAGCGATTCTCCACGCGCTTGTCGAGGTGCAGGACCATCCACCACCACGGCTGGAGACCGGACAGGATTCGAACGCTCACGGCGCCCCGACTCCCACCCGCGTGCTCATCTCCCTCGACAGGTCGTCGTAGTCCCTCTCGAGCTTCTTGTGCTCGGCGCGCAGCGACGCCAGCTCCGCGTGGAGGTCGGTTTCGACCTTGTCGCAGAGTTTACCGACCATGCCCTCTCCGAGGACCGCGTGAACCGGGCACCCACCCTTGATCCGGATCGCTTGCCTGCCCAGCGACCCATCCCCGTAGACCGTGCACGCGCACGAGGGCGTCGCTCTAGCGCCCCTGCGCAGTCGCCGCCGCTCGTCGCGCTGGGCCAGGAAGGCGCGCAGGACGGGCAGCACGCGGTCCGCCGGCACGTAGTCGACCGCGCGGCCGCCCCCGGTCCCGTTGATCCAGAACTGCCCGAGCACGCCGACGAAGAGGGTGACGACGTCTGGCGCGCGTCTGCCGTCGCGACCGCAGACGGTGCAGCGGATCCGGTCGTCGTAGCCCCTGCAGGAGTCGCGCTCCTTCTTCTCCGCCTCGCGCATCGCGCGGACCTCGGGGTCCGCTTCGATCCGGTCGGTCTCTCCCATGAAGAGCCCAACGCCGCCCAGGATCAGGACGACGAAGACGCCGACGATGGCCAGCCACCCGTTCACGACAGCGGGTCCACTTCTTCGACGGCGGCGACTTGTGGCGCAGCCTCGGTGAATCGGCGCCCCACGCGGTCACCGACGCGGACCTCGACCTTCTTGTAGAAGGGGTCGCACCACGCGACGAACTGGTCGAGGACCGACTCGATCGTCTCCCCTGTGTAGTCGAGGAAGAGGCAGCTCCGGTGGTACTCGCCGTCCCAGAGTCGGAACAGGTCCCCGTTGAACCCGCGCTTCAAGTAGTGCTCCATGGTAAAGCGTGCGCGCCAGCCGAAGATCCCCTCCTTGAGCGTCTCGAGGCGCAGGTGGTCGACCCGCCGGAGCACGCTGTCGGGATCCTTGCCGTCGCGGTGGACTCCCGTGTACTCGCTCGAGTCGCGCCCGAAGACGGCGCTCTTCTTTTGCGTGACGATGCGGTACGCGACGGGGTTCGCGTCTGCCCACTCGAGCGCCTTCGCGAGCGACTCGTCCTCCGTCTGGAGCCCCGGCTCGACGGTCGAGACGTACGTGAACACTTCGACGGTGCGGCTCGTGCGGATCACTTGCCGTGCTCCTTCTCGAGGATGTCGAGCCCGTGCACGATCGCGAGGCGCGTCGCCTCCGAGCGAGAGACCGTGAGGCCGGGTTGGCTGATCCGCTCGGCGAGCGCGTCGATGCGCTTCACGACGCTGACGGAGAGCCGCAGCGCGGTGTTCAGTTGGCCAGGCACGTCGGCCAGACCGTCGCCGTTGTGCCTGCGCCCCCTCTTGTCGGCCTCGAGCGCGCCCAGCCCTCGGAGTAGGGCGACCCGCAGCAGCCCCGACCGGGAGACGCTGATCCCCGGTTGGCCCATGCGCTCGGCGAGCCCTTCGGCGCGGCGGATGATCGCGTTCGGGAACCGGATGGAGACGCTGATCTCGCTCTGGCGCGCACTCGGCCGGGACCCCTTCTTCGCTCGCCCCGACGAGCGCTCGGGCGGCCTGGACTTCTTCTTCGCTCTCTCAGACGACATGGGGATCACACTCGCTCTCTTTCCGTGCGAGCTCGCGGCGCAGCTCGTCGATCTTCGGGTGCTCGCCGTACCCGAACTTGGTGAACAGCGCGATGGCGCTCTTCAGGTGCGCCTTGCTCATCTCGGCGATCGGCAGCACGCGCTCGTCGCGCGTCCGCCAGGAGCCGTATGGCTCCTGGAGCGACGGTGGGTACCATTCCGGCTCGGCGGGCGGGGGATCGAAGAGGGTCACGCGGGCACTCCTGGCAGTTCGGGTTGCGAGTCGTCGTCCTTGCTGTCCCACACGCTGCCCTGATGGTCCGGGTCGTCGTCGGGGACCGCGACGACGGTCACGCCGCGCTTCTTCTCCTTCTCGACCCGCTCCGGCGTCGCGTCGCTCGCCTTGAGGATCAGCTCGACGGCGCGCGGGACGAACGCGCAGAAGATCCCGGGGGACGGCTTCACCGGCTCATAATTGGTCACGCCCCCGTCGCCGTTCCTGTCCGTCGGGCACCAGGATTCTCCGGACGACCGGGCGACGTGGGCGGACGCGTTGCGCCCACAGTTGGAGCAGACTGGCTTGCCGTCTTCCCCGGTCTTCGGCGGTACGGCGTCCGGATGCGCGAGCAACACCCACGTCTCGCCGACCACGAGCCCCTTCGGGAGCGCCGACAGCCGTCGGCTCACGCCGAGCCGGCGCGACTCGTCGAGGTAGGACTCGGGCGAGTAGTGCCCGCGACCGACCCAGAGCAGGAGGTGCGGTCCGAAGTCCTCGCAGTTCCGGCAGACTGGGCACGGTCCACCGTCCGTGCACTCGTGCGCGTCGTGCCTTTGGAAGAAGTCCGGCTGTAGCCACGTGTGGCCGCGCGTGAACTTGACGCCGCCACCGCACGTCCGACACCGATCGAGCGGGAACGGCATCCGATCGCAGGGCGCACCGAGGCCGCCGGCGACGAGGTAGAGGCCTCCCGTTTTTCGGTACCCGCAGCCGCGCCTCGGCTCGACCGCCATCTACCGCGCCCTCGCTTGGGCCACGGTCGCGTCGATGAGGTCCTCCGCGGTGATCCGAAAGTGTCTCGCGAGTGCGAGTGCGTTCTCGCGGTCCGGCACGGACATGGCCGCGAGCGGGTTGCGCACGAGTGCGGCCACGTCGCGCACAGCGCGCTCTCGGTCGGTCTCCTGGTAGTCGATCATCTTACAGCCTCCCCATGAGCCCAACGTTGTCGACGACGACGGTCAGGCAGTCGACGACGACGCCGTCCACGACGCTGCCGTGGTCGCTGTCCGTCCCGTACTCGCCCACGTGGTCGGCGATGCGGCCGACGGACTCCTCGCCCGCCTGCAGCAGGTCCTCGACGGCCTTGATGAAGGCCACCTTGAGCTCCTCTTCCCTCGCGGTCAGTTCGAACTTGGGCATCCTCTTACTCCCGGCGGCGTGCGTCCGTCCGCTTGGACCGGACTGCGACTTCGTGCGCTTGCGCGCTCATCCCCGCCGCCAACCGTCGACGGTTGATCGCGGCGTAGGCCTCGCGCGCACTCTCGATCACTCGGTCGAGCACCTCCTCGACGGTACCGGCCCGGTTGACGGCTGGCCCGTTGAACACGACGTCGGGGTCGGGCGGGAGCTTGATGGCGACGACGCTGACCGACCCTTCCCCGCGCTCGCGCTGGAGGCTCGAGTGCACGCGGACGACGTACTGGGGGTCACGGTGGTGAGCGAGCTCGTAGAGCTCCTCGAAGGGGGCGCCGTTGACGATCGGTTTCGCGCAAAACCCGGCGGCGGTCAGCCGGTTGTGGAAGTCCCTGGCGGGGATCGGAGCGAATTGCGCCTTCATGACTTGCCGCAGTAACGTACCACCTCGTCACCATCCGTCAAACCAAGTTTTTCGTTGTTTGACACTGAATCACGGACGGCTACGACCGTTCTAATGGGGGATGAAGCCGTCAGCCGTCCAGCAGCCCGCCTCCGCGCCGCCCGTCGGATCGTTCCCAGAGCCCGAGACCGACATCCGCCGCCACGCCCGCGTCAGCCTCGCCCACCGCAAGGCCCTCCACGAGCTCGCGTGGGTGACCCTGCGCTACCAGGTTCACAACGAGCTCGCCGAGCTCCGCGAGAGCGAGACGCGGGTCCGCCGCGCCCGCGTCCGCTAGCGTCGCCGTCGTCGTTCGCCGCTCCCCTTGCCCTTACGGGCGCTCCCGAGCGCGTTCACGACCTTCTTCATGCTGTCGACGAAGTCTGGGCTCGTGAGGTGGGACAGGACGCTCGAGGCGGCCCGCACCGTCTCGTTGCTGCCGACGCCGATCAGTGCGTCGAGCGGGCTCGCGAGCAGGTCGTACTCCTTGATCAGCTTCACGGCCTTGACCATCGCGGCGACCCGCTCGTTCTCGGGGGTGCGCGGGTCGGCAGCGGTGTTGATGAGCAGCTTCGCGGTCTCTCTGGGATTGTTCAAAGTGCCTCCATGTCGAGCGGAGCTCCGCAGCTCCGGCAGTCGGTCCTCAGTTCCTTCGCGGCGCCGTTGAAGACGCCGCACTTCGCGCACGACCACCCTGGCAGCACGAGGCTGCGCGGGGCGGTCCAGTCGTCACCCTGGCAGAGTGACCCGCAGAACCGGCACCAGACGGTCTCTCGCTCGACCTCCACGAACGTGGATCGCGGTCCGGAAGACACTCGCTCCACCGTTCGGCAGCGACCCAACGACAGTTGCGCGTCGTCGGGGTGCGGGCAACCGGTGTCGCTCACGAGGCGCTCCGCTTCGTCAGTACACCCAAGCGTTGCAGCCATCGGTTGTCCTTCTCCTGGTACGGAGTCTCGTAACCGGGGCACCCGTCGGGGTCGCGCTCCGGTTCGACCAGGACCGCGATCGACGGGGCCGCGTAGCGGAGCAGCCAGTGCGCGGCGGCTGGAGCCCGGAACCGCACATGCGGTAGCCGGTGCTCCTCGACGGAGCGCCCGCACCGGCCGCAGTGCGGCGCCGAGCTCCGCACCTCAATCATTTTCGGAATCGTCTCGACGCCTACCGCTGCGCGCCCGCTTCGATCGCGACGACGCTCGATCACCCTTGTCGAAGGCACCGAACTGTTCTTCGAACGCGTCGAGCACGCCGTTCGCGTAATCCGTAGTCACCTCGATCATGTCGTCGACGAGCTCCTCGGGACTATCGATCTTCTCGGGCGGCTCGTACTTGTTCAGTGCCCCCAGCACCAGCTGCAGCCACATCGCTCCCGGCTCTATCTTGTCGGTCGGCATCCTCGTTTCCTTCCTTCCTCTTCGTCGTCGTTGTCCGCCACTCACCGTTCCGGATCCGCGCCGGGATGGCCGCGGGGGCCCCGTCCCAGTTCCCGTCGCCCCAGTTCGCCTCGATCCACGCGGCGATCGCCTCGGCCACCCTGTCCTCGTCCGTCGATACGGGGTCCCGCGCGACGCGCGGCGTACCGTCGGGCCACGCGTTCGTCGACGCGGGTGACTTTGCGCCGCTCGACTTCGGCCTCGGCTTCTCCGGTCCGCGCAGGACCGCGCGCGCCTTGGACGCGCTCTTGCTGTCCTGCTTCTTCTTGCCGGGCGCCCGCGGGGCGACCTCGAGCAGCTTGCCGAGCTTCTTCTTCGCGTCGTCGGGCTCCTCGCGCGCGAGCCGGTAGCCGTCGGAAGCCGTGATCCTGCCCGCGTCGACCGCGTGGCGGACGGCGGCGGGGGCGTCGAGCAAGCGCAGCATGTTGCGGACGGTCGACTCGCTCACGCCGAACAGCGCGGCAGCCTCCTTCTCGTCGTGCCCGAGGTTCATGTATCGCTGCAGCTTCTTGGCGCGGTTCAGCGGCGAGTCGGCACGCCGGTGCTCGTTCTCGCTGACGAGGGACGCGAGGATGCTCGAGTCGTCCATCCGGCGGATCCACACGGGGACGCGGATCTGCGAGCCGCCCTGCTCCTTGAAGCGGCGGTTCGCCTCGCGCGCGGCCTTCACGCGGTCGCGGCCCGCCACGATCTCGACCCTGCCCGTCTCCCCGTTGCGGCGGCCGATCACGGGCTCGATGATGCCGATCGGCGTCTTGCCGTCCGGCCGGTACATGATGTTCGCGACGAGGTCCTCGTTGACCGCGTCCTCGACCCGCGCGTCGTAGAGCAGGTCGTCCTTGTCCTTTACGAGGACGAGGTCGTTCGGGTCGAAGAAGTAGACGTCGGTCTTCCCCTTCGCCTTGAGCGAGTCTCTGGAAGCTTTCGGCATTCGGTCTTCTCTCCTCAGCGTTTGGTGGCGGCGATCGGCTCGACGCGCAGGATGGTTCTGTGCGACTCCGCGAGCTGCGCCATCCGCAGCGCGCAGTTCGCGCAGGCGGGCGTCGACTCGCCGTCGTGCCAAAGGATCCGCCGGTCAGCGAGCGCACCGCACGCGTTCCCCTCCGGCGGCACCGTGATCCGACAGCTCGGTTGCCCGGCAGCCGCCTGGACGGTGGGCACGGTATCGACCTGCTGCTCGTTCGCCTCCTCGGCGCGCGTGAGCCCGATGGGGTCCGTCACGAGTCCTCCGGCCCCTCGCGCAAGAGGCGCGCACGGTCGTAGGCCTTCCGGACGGCCTTGACGCCGGCGGCTAGGCTCGGGTGCTCGGCGTAGTAGACGATCGACGGGCCGTCGATCCTGACCCAGCCGCCGTCCCCATTCTCCGCGTCGCGGTCCCACGCGGACGTGGTGACGCGCATGCGCGCGATGAAGCTGTGCGGCGGCTCGCGGTGCCCGGGTGCCCTGGGGTGCCGCACCTCGAGCTCGTAGTCCCATTGGACCGTACTGTTCTGGGACTGGTCCACGTAGCGGTCCGACCACCCGTGGACGCTGTACCCGACAGGGTACGTCCCCATGGGGTCCGGTGGCGGCGGCACCGTCTCGACGACGACCGACGTGACGAACTTATTCTCGACGTCCCAACTCACCCTCTCCAGCTGGAGCTGGCTGCCGTGGGTGAGCGCCGCCTGGGCGAACTCCCTGAGCGCGCCGGATTCCCTCTCGTCGTCGCTGGCGATCTCCAGCTGTTGCCCATTGTTACCGAATCGGTAAGAGACTCTCACGATGGGCGTCCATCAGGCGCGGTAGCGCGCTCGATCGCTTCCGCGAGGTCGGCCTCTTGCTTCTCGTGCGCGCGCCGACTGAGCTCGCGCATGTGGGCGCGGTTCGCGCTGACGGCGAGCCCTCCCTTGCGACCGTTCGCACGCGCTTGCTCGCGATCCCACTCGTGAGCCTTGCCCTTGGCGTGCACAGCCTTGCCCCCGCGGCGGGCGAGCTCGCGCAGCCTCTCTCGGTCCATCAACGCGAAACCACGCTTGCTCATCCACCGTCTCCCTCTGGCTGGTCTTTCCCGAACAGGACGCCCTCGATCGTGAGCGCCGCTTGGTCCCGGCACACGCCGGCCAGGCGCCGCAACGTATCGGCTCTAGCCTCCCGCGCCACCCGCTCGAACTCCGCCGCGAGGTCGTCCATCGACTCGGTCGTGGTGAAGTGCCGGTGCCGCTGGCAGAACGCGGCCGCGCGTCGCTGGTGCTCGCCGTCCACCTGGAGGACCACCCTCGCCGTGTCCGCCTCGAACATGAGCGACTCGACGCGGTCCCCATCGTCGAACCCCACGCTCTCGAGGCGGATCGGTCGCTGGAAGACGGGGTTGTCGGTGCTCTTCCAGTCGAACCCGCGGCCGTTGAGCAACTCGGCGAACTGGCCGATGAGGGGGGTCGCTTCGGGGCTGCCGCCCCACCCTGACACGCACAGGCGGACGGTGCTTCCGGAGCGCTTGACCGCGATCCGGGCCAGCACGGTGTCGACGGTTGACTTACCCTGTTGCGGGCTCGCGGTCTTCTCGGCGGGCGTTTTCATCGGTGGGGTGCCCGCATCAGTACAACGATTGACAGTTGATCGCAAGTGAGTACGGTGAGTCGTCATGGACGAGAACGAACGCGCGACGGCAGACGCGACGGAGAATGGCCGCGAGAGAAAGACCCGCTTCCGGGTGACGGTGTCGCCGACTGAGCTCCCCATGGTCGGCGAGGGGGCGGACGCGAGCGAGCCGGCCCCCGCCGCCCTCGTGGAGGGGGGCGTACTCCCACGCCCGCTCACGGAGCCCGTGGCCGAGACGAAGCCGGGGCTCCACCGCACGTACTTCGTGTACGCGGACGCCGCCGAGGAGGCGCGGTACAAGGCGCGGCAAGCGCTAAAGTTGCACCTGGAACACCCGCTCGAGGTCGAGGAGGCCGGTTACGTCGAGAACGGGGTCGTCCACGTCCCACCCGAGGAGGAGGCCACCATCAAGGCCTCGATGCGGGACGGCAGAAAAGCGCCGGGAGCTTGAAAAGGAGATGACTCGGATGATCCCTCGATCAACAGCAATTGCTGGAATCTTCACGGCGTCCATCGTGTCGTCGGTCGTAGGTCTCGCTTGCTCCAGGACCTCGCTGACGGCCGTGGAGACCGCGGCCGACCAGGCGGCGGCAGAGGGTTGCGACCTGATCTTCCTGCCGACCGACCCGACGCTCGCCCCACTCTGCGTCGGGATCGCCGACGTCATCGCGGCCGGTGCGGCGCTCGGACTCGACCTGTCCGGGATCGCCGACGCGGGCCCCCCCGACGGCGGTATCGCAGTGAGCGCGCGCACACTGGTCGTGCGCGACTCGGTCACGAACGCCCGGGTCTACGCGTGGCTCATCGCGCACGGCGCCGTGCGGCTCGGTGACTAGCGTCGGGTTGTTGCCTACACGGTCAACACGGCGCTGGTCGCGTGGCCAGTCTACCAATCCGAAGTTGGGTCCCGTAGACAGTCGGTTCGAAGGAGTGTTTTTCAATCATGAATACCCATCGCAAGATCACCGACGCCCCGATCCCCTACGCCGTCACGGACCTGCCCATCCCGTACCTCGTCAATGACATGCCGGTCCCGTACAGGGTCCGCACTGCGACACCGAGTCCCGAGTTGCGCGACTTCATGGTGCCGATCCTAGGGATCAAGGGATCAGATATCCCACCCGAGGCCCAATCTGAGACGCGGCTCCGCATCGTCGCCTAGCAGCAGAATGATTCTTTGAATAAAGGCCGGTGCGCGGGAGTCTGTATTATCGAACTTCACGCGCCCGGCGCGCGGGGGGGGTGGAAGGAAGTAAAAACATGATCGGGAATCGCGCAGTGGTCCTTGGTCTTGCGATCGCGTGCTCGGTACTGGCGGGTTGCATCGGCGCGCCGTTCGAGCCCGCTAGCCTCGGTGAGGCGGTCGCGCAGGAGGGCGGCGGATCCCTTGAATCCTTGGGCGAGGACGCGGGGAACCCGTCGACGGACGGTGGCTCGCGCGTCGATTCCGGGCCAGTCGCCGAGAAGGTCGACGCGGGCGCGGACGCGGAGCCCCACGTCGTCGACGGTGGACCGGACGCGGACGCGGGCTCGCGATCCGACGCGGCACCCGTCGCGGACGGGGGCTCGTCCTGCGACGGCGGCCCGGTCTACCTGCACCACGCGGGCCTCGACGGCGTCACCTGGCAGGACTGCGTGCCGACGGGCACCTACGATGCTGCGCAGGCGCTCGCGGCGTGCGAAGCGTACGCGGACGTTGCCAAGGCCGACGCGGGCGCGTCGTACGCGGACGCCGCGGGCGCGGCGCTCTGCGACCAGCGTGGGAGCTCCGCAGCCTCGTGCCCGAACATGGTCCAGTACGGGTTGACCCCCATCTTCTGGACGTACGCGGCGGGGACCGGGGGGCACGTCGTCGTGTCCGGCTCGTACACCCAGTGCTCGACGTCGGTGACTGACCCCACGTGGGACTGAAAAGAGAGGGCGGTATGGGCAGGAAAGTAGTGCGGGGCGCGCGCGCGGAGCGGCTCAGCGTGACCCGGATCGGGCCGTCAAGGGGGTGCAGCCCGAGGCGGCTCCGCCCGCGTCGCTCCACTCAACGGACTGAATCTTTTCCGCTCAAACACCACTACGGCTCTACTTTACAGCTTCGGTCAACTGCCCCGCGCGCGAGCCGCGCGCCAACACGTTCAGCGCCGCGTTGTGGTCGCGGTGCGCGGTGAAGCCGCAGTCGCAACGGGTGCTCACGCTGCGAAAGCTCCTTCGTCGCGACCGCGCCGCACGCGGTGCACGCTTGCGACGTCCCGCGCGGGTCCACGGCGATGCAGTGCTTCCCAGCTTCTTCCGCTTTGAGAGCAAGGCACCGGAGGAACTGCCCCCACGCGGCGTCATAGATCGATCGAGCGAGATTACCGTGGACCATCCTGGCGATCTGGAGGTCCTCGTGGGCCACGAGGTCGAAGCGAGAGAACAGGAGACACGCGAGCTTGCGCGCGAAGTCTGTCCGTTGATTCCTGATCCGCTCGTGGGCCCGAGCGACGAGGCGCTTCGTCTCCTTGCGGGAGTTCGAGCCACGTCGCTTGCGAGCGAGTGAGCGCTGGCGTCGAGCGAGGACCTCCTGTGCCTCTCGTCCGAATCTCGGATTCTCGACACGCTCGCCCGTGCTTAGCGTCGCGAAGGCCTCGAGACCGACGTCGACGCCGACCGCGCTGCGGACCGCCGCCTTCGGCGGCGCGTCGCCCAGATCGCAGACGAACGAGATCGACCAGCCGCGCGACGTGCGGGAGACACGAACGTGCCTCACTGCGCCGCGTAACTCGCGGTACTTATGGAAGCGCACCTGCCCCAGCTTAGGGAGATTGACTCGGTCATCGTCGATGCGCGGGAGGCTTGAGCCTAGGTCGAACGTGTCATACCGGTCCAGAGACCGGAAGCGCGGGAAGCCTGGCGTTTGGCCTGCTTTGACTCGTCGAAAGAAGGCTTTGAAGGCGTGGTCGACTCGACGGATAGCGCTGCGTTCGACCCAGACCGGGATCGCTGCCCATTCCAGGTCGGCTGCCCGCAACTCAGTCAACTCCTTCTGTTGATCATAGAGCGTGACGGAGATGTGCTGCTTGCGCCACGCTTCCCGCCTATGCTCCAGGGTTCCGTTATAGAGTCGCTGACAAGCAGCGAGCCAAGACTCCAGTACGGTTTCTTGCGCTTTATTTGGGTGCAGTGGATATCGAAAAGTACGCAACACTGGAGATTGAGCCCTCATGAGCCCTAGCAAGCATCATTACCACAGGATCCACCCCCGCCTCCGCGGCGCCCACCTCGCCACCCCGCACGGCTTCCCCGCCGGCTCGCTCTCCCCGGCGCAGGTGCTGACCGCGTACGGGTTCCGACAGAACCAGTACGCGGGGGCGCTCCCGATCAAGCTGGGGATCGGGTCGCTCGGCGGCGGCGTCGTGCAGGCGGACCTCGCCAACGCGTGCGCCGAGTGGGGGATGGCGCTGCCGACGCTCCACATCACCTTGGCGGGCGGCGCGGAGAACGACCCGTCCGACCAGGACAGCAACGTCGAGAACATGCTCGACCTCGAGCTCGTGTCCTTCACCTGGTGGTGGCTCACCGGCACGCCGGCCGACGTCACGATCGCGTTCGGTCCCAATACCGGCGGCGGCATGAAGGCGGCGACCGCCGCGCTCGCGGCGGCGGGCGTCGAGGTCGCGAGCTGGTCGTGGGGGGCGGCCGCGAGCGACTGGGGGGTCGGCGAACGGCATGCGCTCGCGCAAGCGTTCGCCCACGCAGTCGCCAACGGCGTCACGTTCTTCGCTGCCAGCGGCGACAACTCCATCGACGACGGGCTGACGTTGCCCAGAGCGGACTACCCGAGCTCAGACCCGAACGTGTGGGCCGTCGGCGGCACGCGGCTGCTCGTCTCGGCGGACGGCTCGCGCGCGGGGGAGATCGCGTGGGGCGACGGTCGACCGGGCGACGAGGGGGGCGGCGGAGGGTACGACCCCACCGTGCGGGCGCCGGCGTGGCAGGCCGGCGTGCTGCCGAGCGGGGAGCGCGACCGAGGGGTCCCGGACACCTCCGCCAACGCGGACCCGAACTCGGGCTGGCAGATCAGCGCGAACGGCGTGTGGACCGTCGTCGGCGGTACGAGCGCCGCGTCCCCCTTCACGGCCGCCCTCGTCGCGGTCGCCAAGGGCGTTGCGAAGGCGGTCGGTGAGGGGCTCACGACCCCCGCGGTCTACGCGACCCCCAGCGCCTGCAATGACGTCACCACCGGCAGTAACGGGGACCCTGCCACGCCCGGCTGGGACCCGGCGACCGGCCTCGGCTCGCCGCGCGGCGACGCCTTCGTGCAGGCGGTCATCGCGTACGTGCGGCGCGACCCCGCCGTGCTCGGCGCGCACGCCGAGTCGCAGGCGGCCCCCGATTCCATGCCGACGGCGAAGGTCGGTTTCGACGACGTCGTGAACATCCTGCGCCGATTCTGGCCGCGCTGACGGGGCGCCTCACGCTCGAACTTTGCCTGCCGCGCGGGTAGACTCCGGCCACCATGGCCAACCCCGCCACGCACCTCTCGAACGCTCTCCGCCGGAAACTCCAGCGCGCGAAGGCGTCGCGCCCGGTCGATCGGGTCCCAGCGGACGCGACCTCTCCGCCGCCGAAACCCAACAAGAAAAAGAAGAAGAAGTAGGGAGGGGGGCCGCTCAGTTCGGGTACCAGAGGATCGGCGAGCGCCCGCGCGCGTCGGCGCCGATCAGGCTGACGTCGACCTGGGTGCCCGTGCCCGCGAGGATCTGGTCGAGCGGCGGCACCTGCCAGATCGCGAACCCGCAGTCCGGCTCCGCGATGCCGACCGACCCGCCGCGCCAGTAGAGGTGCGCGTTCGGGAGCCCGTAGAGCTGGTGGCCGGTGAGCGGCTGCCCCGCCCCTACGTACGCGAGTGGGGTGAAGCCGCCGGCAGCGACGTCACCGGTGATGGCGGTGTCGTACCCCTCTGCGTCGCCCTCCTGCGCCTCGAAGTCGGCCATCAGGTGCAGCGTCTTCGGCGCACCGAGCGCGCCCGCGAGCGTGAGCAGGCTCGCCGCCTTCGAGTGGCCGACCGCGGCCGACAGCAGACCGGCCGGCGCGTCGCTCAAGAGCAGGATGGGCAGGTCGGCAGCCCAGATCCCGTCGCGGGTCTTCGCCGTCAGGTTCTCCAGGTACTGGCCGACCGCCCCCACGCCGTACTTGCCCTTGAGCGTGAGCGCGTCGGCGCTCGAGAGCGGCTCCCAGCAGTCCACCATCTTCGTGAACAGCGGGCAGGCGCGCGCGACCCCGGTCGTCGTCGTCATGGACGCGATCCTACAGCACGCCGGGCGGTACGCGCACGCGGAGCCAGTCGCGGACCGCGCGGAGCTCTGTCCCGGTCTCGTCGGCCTGCGCCGCGTGCTCGACGGCCTCATGGGCGTAGTCGACGGCATCGGAGAAGAGCCGCAGCTCGCTGGCTGCCAC